>JAABUS010000773.1_pt1 | contig 77283 bp, 66 predicted proteins | sample 5560161 | NCBI WGS metagenome assembly JAABUS01 (sample SAMN10711885, study PRJNA513376) | rock metagenome | isolation source: Antarctica rocks | place: Antarctica: Victoria Land, Trio Nunatak nord | collected 2016-01-04
ACACCAACAAGGACATCGACGCCCTGCCGATCACTCGCCACGACTTCCACGGAGACTGGAACTACACCTTCAGACCACAGCCCGACACGCCGTAGCGCCCTGACGTTGTTTCTCCGCGGGCCCTAAGCGCCTCGACCGCGTGAGCCCCGACTGTGCGCCGGCGCCCTGCTCAGACACTTCTCAGATCGGGCGTCCACACTGGGGGGATGCGCATCCTCGTGGTCGACGACGACCGGGCCGTGCGGGAGTCGCTGCGACGGTCCCTGTCGTTCAACGGTTACACGGTGGACCTGGCGACGGACGGGGTGGACGCGTTGGCCAAGATCGCCGACGACCGCCCCGACGCCCTGGTGCTGGACGTGATGATGCCGCGGGTGGACGGGCTCGAGGTGTGCCGCCGGTTGCGCGGCCGCGGTGACGACCTGCCGATCCTGGTGCTCACCGCGCGGGATTCGGTCTCCGAGCGGGTGGCCGGGCTGGACGCGGGCGCCGACGACTACCTGCCCAAGCCGTTTGCGCTGGAGGAACTGCTGGCCCGGCTGCGGGCCCTGCTGCGCCGCGTCGCCACCGCCGACGGACCCGACTCGGCCGTCCTGGAGTTCTCCGACCTGCGGATGGATCCGGTGACCAGGGAGGTCACTCGCGGCGCCCGTCCGATGAGCCTGACCAGAACGGAGTTCTCCCTGCTGGAGCTGTTGCTGGCCAACCCGCGCCGGGTCCTGACCCGCAGCCGGATCCTGGAGGAGGTGTGGGGCTATGACTTCCCGACGTCGGGTAACGCCTTGGAGGTCTACGTCGGCTATCTGCGGCGCAAGACCGAAGCCGAGGGTGAGACCAGGCTGATCCACACCGTGCGCGGTGTCGGTTACGTGCTGCGGGAGACGGCCCCGCCGTGAGCACCGAGACCACCCCGTGGCCGGCAGCTGCGGTGCCGGTGCAACCCATCGCCGACCCGGCGCCGGCCAGCGCGGCGATGCGCCCGCCTACCCAGCTCACCCGATCGGTCTCGCTGCGGGGCCGGGTCACCGCGATGGCCGCCATCGTGGTGGGTATCGCGGTGGCGCTGCTGGCCGCGTCGGCGTTCTTCGTGGTGCAGAACGCGCTGTACCGGGAGGTGGACACCCAGCTGCAGAACCGAGCGGACACCCTGATCAGCCGGACCAATGTGTTGAACTCCAACGACTTGCAGCAGGGCCTGGCGGCGTCGGCGTTGTTCTCCAACGATCTCCGGGTGGCGTTCGTCAGCGCCGACGGTGCCAAGCGCATCAGCTTGGTGGGCCAGGAGCCTCCGGTGGACGGCCCGGAGATCGCCGTCGCCCAGGGGCGGGCGCCGGCGTCGTTGCGCACCGGTGGTGACTTCCGGGTGCTCGCGCAGCGGGCGGACAACGGGATCACCCTGGTGCTGGCCCAGTCGTTGCAGCCCACCCGCGACGTCCTCGCCCGGTTGGCGACGGTGCTGGCCCTGGTGGGGGCGGCGGGGGTGCTGCTGGCCGTGGTCGCCGGCGCCGCGGTGGGTCGCGCCGGGTTGCGGCCCGTCGCCCGGCTCACGGCCGCCGCCGAACGGGTGGCCGCCACCGACGAACTCTCCCCGATCCCGGTGACCGGGGACGACGAGTTGGCGCGGCTGACGCAGAGCTTCAACCGGATGTTGGCGGCGGTGGGGGAATCCCGGGAACGGCAGCGTCGCCTTGTCGCCGACGCCGGCCACGAGCTGCGTACCCCGCTGACGTCGTTGCGCACCAACATGGAATTGTTGGCCGCCACCAACCGCCCAGGCGCGCGCGCCTTGGCCGACACCGACCGCGCGGAGCTGCTCGCCGACGTCGAGGCCCAGATCGAGGAGCTGTCCACTCTGGTCGGTGACCTGATCGAACTGGCCCGCGAGGACGCGCCGGCCGTGGTCCGCGAACGGCTGGACCTCGCCGACCTGGTGGAGCGTGCGCTGGAACGAGCGCGCCGCCGGCGCGGGGAGATCGAGTTCGTGGCGTACCTGCAGCCCTGGTCGGTGCTGGGCGACCCGGGCGGGCTGGAGCGTGCGGTGCTCAACGTCCTGGACAACGCCGCCAAATGGAGCCCCGCCGGGGAGCAGGTGCAGGTGCAGCTGGCCCAGGTGGACGGGGCGAACGCCGAGCTGACCGTGGCCGACGCGGGGGCCGGCATCGCCGAGGCGGACCGGGCGCTGGTGTTCGAACGTTTCTACCGATCGACGTCGTCGCGTTCGATGCCCGGATCGGGCCTCGGGCTGGCCATCGTCAAACAGGTGGTGGCCAAGCACGGTGGGGCCGTGCGGGCCGAGGCGTCCGAGCGCGGTGGGGCGTTGATCCGGGTCCGGCTGCCGGGCGAACCCGCCTGAGCGGGTGCCCGCCGAAGGATCCATGGCGGACGTACAGGGTCATCTCAGGCGAATCTCAGACCAGCCCGGCACAGTGATCCCCATGAGCGATGGCAACGAGCGGTTCGACGGATCAGACGCAACACGCAGCGGCGGTGCTGGGCAAACGCACGGCCACGAGGCGGACCCGGCCACCGGGCCGATCCCCGCGCAGTCCGGCCAACCCCACCCCAGCAGCCAGTCACCCTGGTGGAGCCAGCAGGCCCCGCACGATCAGGGCGCGCAGCAGCAGGGTTCCCCCCAGCAGGGGCCGCCGATGGGCGGTTGGCACACCACCCCCTACGCGCCGTACTCCTCCTACGGGCCCCCCGCGGTCGCGTCGACGGGTACCGACCGCCGCCGCGCGGGTGGCCGCGGACGGATCGCGGCTGGTGCCCTTGTGCTGGCGCTGGCCGCCGGCGGCGTGGGCGGGGGTGCGGTAGCGCTGCTGGACAACCGTGCCGCCACCGGCACCACGGTGGGTGCGTTGTCGCAGACCGCAACCGGGCAGCCCGTGGCGAAGGCACCCGACGGCACCGTCCAGCAGGTCGCGGCGAAGGTGCTGCCCAGCGTGGTGCAGATCCAGGTGGTAGCGGGCGGTTCGGGGGGTGAGGGTTCGGGCATCATCTTGTCCGCCGACGGGATGATCCTCACCAACAACCACGTGGTCGCCGCCGCCGCCAGCGGATCCGGTTCGATCACCGTGTCGTTTAACGACGGCAGCACCGCCCCGGCCACCATCGTCGGGCGCGACCCCTCCTCGGACATCGCGGTGATCAAGGTCGACGGTCAGAGCAACCTCGCCCCGATCGCGCTGGGCAGCTCCAGCTCGCTCGCCGTCGGGCAGAACGTGGTGGCGATCGGGTCGCCGCTCGGTCTGGCCGGGACGGTCACCTCCGGAATCGTCAGCTCGCTGAACCGCCCGGTGCGGGCCAGCGGCGACACGAGTTCCGCTGGGCAGTCCTCGGTGCTCGACGCCATCCAGACCGACGCGGCGATCAACCCCGGCAACTCCGGTGGCGCGCTGGTGAACATGAACGGCGAGCTGATCGGCATCAACTCCGCGATTGCCTCGCTGGGCGCCAGCTCACCCGGCGCGCAGTCCGGCTCCATCGGACTCGGCTTTGCCATCCCGATCGACCAGGCTCGCCGGGTAGCGACCGAGCTGACGAAGAACGGCGTTGCCACCCAGGCGGTGCTCGGTGTCAGCGTCGCCGGCTCCGGGTCCCCCTCCAGCAGTGCCCCCACGAGCAAGGGCGCAACCATCGGTGCGGTGACCCCGAACGGGGCAGCGGCCAAAGCTGGTATCGCGGCTGGTTCGGTCATCACCAAGATGGACAACCGGATCATCCCGGACGGCGACACCCTGGTGGCCGCGGTGCGCTCGCATGCACCGGGTGACACCGTGACCCTCACCGTCGCCGACTCCGGTGGCGCAACCCGCACCGTGCAGGTCACCCTGGGCAGCCAGACGGTGGCCGTCAAATGAGGACCGGGGGTTCCTGGAACGGCCCGGTGACCCTCAGCGTGGTCGGCAACCCGGCGCTGCCCGGCGTCGACGATCCGGACACTGCTGCCCTTAGGGTGGCGGTCATGGACCTGACGCCCCCGCAGCTCGGCCGTGCGCTCGTCGTGATCGTCGACGACCGCAGTGCGCAGCAGACCCAGTGGGACTCCATTGGTCCCCTGGTTGCCGAGCTGCTGGCCGAGGCTGGGTTCCACGTGGACGCCACGGTGGCGGTGGCCGCGGACCCGGTGGAGATCCGCAACGCCCTGAACACGGCGGTGATCGGGGGGGTGGACCTGGTGATCACCGTGGGGGGCACCGGTGTCTCCCCGCGCGACGTCACCCCCGACGCGACATCCGGGGTGCTTGATCGCCACGTGCCGGGCATCGCCGAGGCGCTGCGCTCATCTGGTCTGGCGGCCGGGGCGGTCGACGCCGGGCTGTCCCGCGGGATGGTGGGGGTGTCGGGCAGCACCCTGGTGGTGAACCTGGCGTCCTCCCGCGCGGCCGTCCGCGACGGGATGGCCACCCTGACCCCGCTCGTCGCGCACGTGATCGCGGAACTGTCCGGCCTCGACCAGGCATGACCGACCCGGGCGCCCCACCGACTCCGCGTCAGCAGCGGGCTCGCCTGGCTGAGGTGTTCGGTGAGGTCCTGCCGGAGCTGGGTCCGCAGGAGCGCACCGATCCCGAGGTCGGCGACGAGCAGCTGCGCCGCGACGTGCCGCCGCACCACGGGTGATCGAGACGGCGGGCACCGGCTCAGCTGCTGCGCTGGGCGCGGAGCAGATCACGGATTTCGATGAGCAGCTCGACGTCGGTGGGCTCGACCGGGCCGGCATCGACGCCGGACTGGCGCCGCTGCTTGATGGCGTTCATCGGGACCACGATGAGGAAGTACACCACCGCGGCGATGATCGCGAAGTTGACGGCGGCACCAAGCAGCGCACCCAGGTTGACCCGGGTTGCCTCGTTGCCGCCGACGATTAGAAACGACAGTCCCGCCGGATTCGTGCCACCAACCACCGAGATCAGCGGGGTGATGACGAAGTCGGCGAACGCTTTGACGATGGCGGTGAACGCGGTACCGATGACCACCGCGACCGCCAGGTCGATGACGTTGCCGCGCAGCAGGAAGTCCTTGAATCCCTTGATCATAGTCATGCCCTTCGCTGCGGGTACCGGTGCTAGCGGAATGTAACGGTGAGCGTCGACTCCAGGGAAGCGGCGGCCACCGAGGCAGCCTCGGCGGCGGGAAGTCCCAGCACCACCAACCTGCCGTCGGCGCCACGGCGCTGGCTCGCCGGTTGCACGACGAGCACCACCGCGTCCCGCGCCAGCACCCGAACGTCACCGGCCCGCTCCCCGAGTACCAACACCGTTACCGCATCACCTGGCCGCAGCAGGTCGGCGACGTCCGGGTCGGTCAAACGCAGCGGAACTGAGGTGGCGTCGGTGGACCCGGTAGCCAGCGCGGCCAACGACGGGCCAAGGACCCGCACGTCGGTGATGGGCTCACCGGCGCGGACCGCACCTGCCACGGTGCGTCCGGTGACCTCGGCGGGGGCACCGATCGCCCCGGCCGGCACCGACCCGGACGCCAGCGCCACCCTGCGCACATCGGAGTCACCCACCACCTGACCGGGCCGCAGGTCGTGGACGGCAACCACCACGTCGGTGCTGGCCGTGGACGGATCACCCCGCACGGCGAGGACCGCGGCGAGCATCACCAGCCCGGCCGCCACCGCTCGCCGGGCATGCACCGTCCGCGACCACCCGGGCCTGGTCACTGTGCTCCACCGCTCCCGCCACAGCGGTGCCAGGCTGCGAGAGCGAGTGGTCCGTAGGGTGCCCGCGGCGGTGCGGTGCCGGCGCGCGGGGGTGTCCCGGCGGTCGGTGTCACGGTGGTTGCGCATCGGCTCTCGTCCCCTTCGCCCCGGGGATCGGAGCTGCGAACGATCACGCTAGAGCTGGGAACCACGCTGCCCAGCGGTGCGGGCGGCAGCTGTGGATAACGTCCCCGATGTGGACAACCCGCCGCTGGGGCCCGGCTTGTTCAGGAGCGCCCGGCCTTGGACGTCGCGGCCGGCTTCGTGGAGCCGGAGGAGGGTGCGGCGGGCGGCTTTGTGCCGTTTGACGGGGCCTTGCTGGCGGAGTCGCCCTTCGCCGCCTCGCCCGCGCCCTTCTGGTTGCCGGCGCCGTTGTCAGCCTTGGTGGTGTCGCTCTTGCCGGTGTCGGCTTTGGCGGCGGCGTCGGATTTGGTCGCGTCGCCCTTGTCGCCCTTGTCGCCGTTCTCGGTCTTCTCTGAGGCGCCGGATTCGGCGGCGGTGCGACTGTCGTTGCGGTAGAAGCCACTGCCCTTGAACACGATGCCCACCGAGCTGAACACCTTCCGCAGCCGACCCGAGCACACCGGACAGGCAGTCAGGGAACTGTCGGTGAACGCCTGCACGATGTCGAAGTGGTGGTCGCACTCGGTGCAGGCGTAGGAGTAGGTGGGCACGGTGGTTCTCCCGGGGGTCCTCGAAGGATGGCCCTGCAGCGGTCAACAGCAGGAGGTCAACGGCAGGGCACGACTGTTGGCACTCGTCGAGTGAGAGTGCCAACCTCGATGATGCGCCAGGGCGCAGCCGCGCGCAAACGGCGCCTGATCACACCTGGGCTGGGCACTGACCCCCCAGGGCCACCAGCCCGCCCTGCGGGGTCAGTGCCCAGCCCACCGGCACGTCGTGGGGTTCGGCTGGCAGGGTATTGACCAGTTCGTCGTCGCGTACCACCGCCACCACCGGTGTCGCCGAGCCGAGCAGGCCCAGGGTCCGGTCGTAGAAGCCGCCGCCGCGGCCCAGCCGCCGACCGTCGCGGTCCACCGCCAGGGCGGGCACCAGCACGACGTCGGCCAGCGTGACCGTCGCCGGCTCCAGCACCGGCCCGGTGGGTTCCCGTAGCCCGAACGGGGCGGTGCGCAACTGCGACTCGCCCCGGTAGTCGGCCCAGCTCAGCGCCGCATCCTCGCGAGCCACCGGTAGCAGCACCCGCACACCCCGCCGCAGCAGCTGATCGAGCAGCGCGGCCGATCCTGGCTCGGTACCCACCGGCAGGTACCCACACAGCACCGCGCCGGGTTCGACCAGCGCCCCGGCGCCAGCAGCCAGCGCGACGGCCTCCGCGGCCCGCAGCGCCGCGGGAACCCGGCGGCGCGCGGCGAGCAGCTGGGTTCGCCACTGCCGTTTGGACGGTCCTGCCGTAACGGGGTGCACCGGATCATCCTCACCCCCGCTCCGTCGCCGTGCCCGGTCCCTCCCCTGGATAGTGTGGCGCTATGACCTCCTCGTCCAGCCCAGCGTTTCGTACCGCGATCGTGCCGGCCGCTGGTCTGGGCACCCGCTTCCTGCCGGCCACCCGCTCGGTGGCCAAGGAACTGCTGCCCGTGGTGGACACCCCGGGCATCGAACTGGTGGCAGCGGAGGCGGCGGCGGCGGGCGCGAGGCGGATGCTCATCATCGTCTCGGCGGGCAAAGAGGCGGTGGCGGAGCACTTCGTGGCCGATGCCGCCTTGGAGGCCACCCTGACCGGCCGGGGCAATGACGACCTGCTGGCGAAGGTCCGCCGGGCTCCTGCCTTGCTGGAGGAGGTGCGCGCCGTGCTGCAGCACAAGCCGCTGGGTTTGGGGCACGCGGTGGGGTGCGCGGAGAGTGAATTGGGTGACGACGAGCAGGCCGTCGCGGTGTTGCTGCCCGACGACCTGGTGATCACCGCCGACGACGAGCCCGGTGTATTGCAACTGATGGCGGCCGTACGTGCCCGGCACGGCGGAACGGTGCTCTGCGCCGTCGACGTACCGCGGGAGGAAGTGTCCTCCTACGGGGTGTTCTCCGTGGTGGACACCGGAGACCCCGATGACGGTCCCGACGTGGTGCGGGTGACGGGCATGGTGGAGAAGCCCTCGGTGCAGGACGCCCCGTCGACGTTCGTCGCGGCCGGGCGCTACCTGCTGGACCGGGCGGTGTTCGACGCGTTGCGGCGGATCGAACCGGGCGCCGGTGGCGAGCTACAGCTGACCGACGCCATAGCGTTGCTCATCGACGAGGGTCATCCAGTGCACGTGGTGGTGCACCGCGGTGCCCGACACGACCTGGGCAACCCCGGTGGTTACCTGCGGGCTTCGGTGGACTTCGCGCTGGCCGACCCGACGTACGGTCCGTCCCTGCGCTCCTGGCTCGCCGAGCGGGTGCACGCCGGCGTCCCGGCATGAGGTCGGTCGACGAGCAGCTCAACAGGGTGCTCGAGGCGGCGGTGGTGCCTGCGCCGGTGCGGGTGGCGATCTCCGAGGCGCAGGGTCTGTTGTGCGCGGAGGAGGTGGTCACCGAGCGGCCACTGCCCAGCTTCGACCAAGCCGCGATCGACGGGTACGCGGTGCGCGCGGTGGACGTCCAGCAGCTGCGGGCTCGCCCGGCCGAGGACGGGGCCGACGAGGTTGCCGGCCCGGTGGTGTTGCCCGTGGTGGGTGAGGTGTTGGCGGGTTCGCGTCAGCCGGTCCGGTTGCAACCACGCCAAGCGGTGCGGGTGGACACCGGGGCGCCGCTACCCACCCTGGCCGACGCGGTGCTGCCGCTGGACTGGACCGACGGGCACGCTGCCCGGGTCACGGTGACCCGTTCGGTGCGTTCGGGGGAGTTCGTCCGCCACACCGGCGACGACGTGCAACCCGGTGACGTCGCGGTGCGGTCGGGAACGGTGATCGGGGCTGCGCAGGTGGGGCTGTTGGCGGCGGTGGGTCGCGACAAGGTGCTGGTGCACCCGCGCCCGCGCATGTCGGTGATCTCGGTGGGCGGTGAGCTGGTGGACATCGACCGCACTCCGGGCTCGGGCCAGGTCTATGACGTGAACTCCTACGCGCTGGCCGCCGCAGCGCGCGACGCCGGTGCCACCGTGAACCGGGTGGGGATTGCCGCCGGCGACCCGCGGCGGTTGCGCGAGGTGGTGGAGGGTCAGCTGCTGCGTAGCGAGATCGTGGTGATCGCCGGCGCGGTGGGCGGCGGGGCGTCCGAGCAGGTCCGGGAGGTGTTGGCAGACCTGGGCGAGGTGACGGTGGACCGGGTCGCCATGCACCCCGGATCGGTGCAGGGCTTCGGGCGCCTGGGTGCGGACCTGGTGCCCACGTTCCTGCTGCCGGCGAACCCGGTGTCGGCGCTGGTGGTGTTTGAGGTGATGGTGCGCCCGCTGGTACGAGTCGCGTTGGGCAAGCGCAACCCGCGGCGGCGGGTGGTGACCGCCCGCACCGTGGGGCCGGTGACCTCTATCGACGGGCGACGCGGGTACCTGCGCGGGCAGCTGATGCGCGACGAGAAGACCAACGAGTACCTGGTGCAGGCCCTGGGTGGCGCGCCCGGTGCGTCCTCGCACCTGCTCGCCACCCTGGCCGACGCGAACTGCCTGGTGCTGGTGGCGGAGGATGTGACCGAGGTGCGCACCGGCGACGAGGTGCAGGTCGTGTTCCTCGCGCAGCGCGGCTAGCCCGGTGGGGCAGTGGGGTGAGCGCCCGGGGTCGCGGCACCCGGGGTGGCCGGCGCGACCCGGTCCGTTGCGGGTGGGCGCCGGGGTGGTGCAACTGCGGCCGGTGCGGTTGCGCGACGGTCGGGCGTGGAGCGAGGTGCGGACCCGCGACGAGAACCAGTTGCGCCCGTGGGAGCCCACCGCAACGGGTGCCTGGCACTCCCGACACCACCCGACGGCGTGGCCCGGGGTGTGCAGCGCGCTGCGTTCGGCGGCGCGTCGCGGCGGGGCATTACCGTTCGTCATCGAGGTAGACGGGCGGTTTGTCGGGCAGCTCACCATCGGCAACGTGGTGCGGGGGGCGTTGCGCTCGGCGTGGGTGGGGTACTGGGTGGCCAGCCCGTTCACCGGGCAAGGGGTGGCCACGGCCGCGGTGGCCCTGGGGGTGGATCACTGTTTCGGCCCGGTGGGCCTGCACCGGGTGGAGGCCACGGTGCGCCCGGAGAACACCGCGAGCCGGGCGGTGCTGGCCCGGTCCGGGTTCCGCGAGGAGGGGCTGCTGCGGCGTTACCTGGATGTGGACGGGCAATGGCGCGATCACCTGCTGGTGGCGCTGACCGCGGAGGAACGTCTCGGGGGTTGCGCGGCGGCGCTGGTGGCCGGTGGCCGGGCCAGCTGGGTCTGAGCGGTGCTTCCGATCGTGGCGCAGCGGCGCGCCTGCCGAGGTGCCGCAGTCCTGGTGGTTAGCGTGGCCGCGGTAGTGATCAGGCTGGTGGCTGCCGCGCCAGGGGAGGAGCTAGCGCCGTGTACGACTCGGTGATCTTCGTGGTGCTGGTGGGTGCCTGGCTGGTGGTCCTGGTGCCGATCCTGGCCAAACATCGCCAGGAGGTGCGGCGGACAGCAGATGCGGCCCTGGCCACCCGAGTGCTGTACCGCGGTGACAGTGGCATCCGTCTGGCGATGCGCAGCGGACCGGCCGCCGGGCACCCCAGCGACCCGTATTGGACGCCCGAGCACCACGCCGAGTTCGAGGAGGACCCCGTGGACGAGCAGACCCTGCACACCGAGACTGACCCGGCCGAGGACGACCATCCCGCACCGCAGCGCAGCGGCCGGGGGGGATTCGACCCCCACGCCGACGCGATGGCGCGGCGAGCGCGCGCAGCCTTCCGGCAACGGGTGACCATGATCCTGCTGGTCGTGGCCGGGGTGACGCTGATCGCTGCACTGGTGGGCTTCAGCGCGTTGTGGTGGCCGCAGTTGCTGGTGGACCTCGCGCTGGTCGGCTACCTCGCGTACCTGCGCCGGCAGACTCGCATAGAGGAGGACGTCCGCGAGCGGCGGTTGGCCCGGATGGGGCGCGCCCGCCTGGGGGTGGACTCGGTCGACGATGAGCACGACGAGCATCACGGGGCCGTGCCGAAGCGTCTGCGCCGCCCCGGTGCGGTGGTGTTGGAGATCGACGACGAGGACCCAGCCTTCGACGAGTTGGACACCCCAACCGCACCCGCGGAGATGGAGCTGCCCCGCGCGTCCGGGCAGTAGCTGGGCGTCAGCCGAGCACGGCCGGGGCCCGTCGGCTGCTAGGGTTTCAGACGGTTACCAGGGGCTGTGGCGCAGTTGGTAGCGCGCCTCGTTCGCATCGAGGAGGCCAGGGGTTCGAATCCCCTCAGCTCCACCCGCGGGGGCTTACTGGAACAGCGGACCTGCTCCAGTCCAGCTAGTAAGCCCTAAAGCTCGTGCAGAGGGACCGTCTCCTGAATCGGAGACGGTCCTTCTGCGGATATGGCCCTGGAGGCGCGTGGCACCCCAGGACCGTCGGTGACCGCCGATAGGCTCGGCGCATGTAGCACCGCTCGGACCACCCACGGCCCGCGGAGCGCATCTGTCGGGTACCAGGAAGGACGAGCTGTCTGATGTCGGTTGAGCACGTGGCGGGCGCAACGCCAGACCCGCGCGAGGAGCTGCTGGTGACGCAGCCCAAGGTGCAGCCGTGCAGGAGGGCCGCCTGATGGCCCGTTTGACCTTGCCTCAGCTCGAGCGTCATCTGTTCGCCGCCGCCGACGTCCTCCGCGGTTCGATGGAGGCCTCGGCATACAAGGAGTACATCTTCGGGATGCTGTTCCTGAAGTACGCCTCGGACCAGTTCGAGGCGGAGCAGCAGAAGGTCATCGCCGACCAGCTGGCACGGGGACGCTCCGAGACCGAAGCGAAGCAGCGGGCAGAGTCTCCGTCGTTCTACAAGACCTTCTACGTGCCGCAGCGCACCCGCTGGGATCAGATCCGGGACTACCTGCACAAGGCCATCGGCAGCGGCCTCAACAAGGCGTTGGAAGAACTGGAGCACAGCAACCGCTCGCTCGACGGAGTGCTGCAGCACATCGACTTCAACCGTAAGGTCGGCCAATCGTCGATGTCGGATAAGAAGCTGCGTGAGCTGATCATGCACTTCAACAAGGTGCCGCTGCGTCAGCAGGACTTCGAGTTCCCTGACCTCCTTGGCGCCGCCTACGAGTACCTCATCCGCGACTTCGCCGACTCCGCAGGCAAGAAGGGCGGGGAGTTCTACACCCCTCGTGACGTTGTCCGCCTGATGGTGCAGATCGCCGATCCCCACTCCGGCATGAGCGTGTACGACCCGTGCACCGGCTCGGGTGGCATGCTGATCTTGTCCAAGGACTATGTCGAGGAGTCCGGCGGCGACGGCCGCAACCTGGCGCTCGCCGGCCAGGAGAAGGACGGCAGCGTCTGGGCCATCTCCAAGATGAACATGCTGCTGCATGGCATCCCCGACGCAGACCTGCGCAACAACGATGACGGCACCCTCGAAGATCCGGCGCATATCACCGGGGGAGAGCTCCAGCGGTTCGACCGCGTGATCACCAACCCGCCGTTCTCGATGAACTACGCCGCCGAAGGCATCCCGTTCCCGGAGCGGTTCCGCTACGGCTACACGCCTGAGAAGGGCAAGAAGGCCGACCTCATGTTCGTCCAGCACATGTTGGCCGTCACGAGGCGCGGCGGCATGGTCACGACCGTCATGCCGCACGGCGTCCTGTTCCGCGGGGGCGACGAGGGACGCATCCGCACCGGCTTCCTCAACGACGACGTGATCGACGCGGTGATCGGCCTTGGCCCGCAGCTCTTCTACGGCACCGGCATCCCGGCCTGCATCCTCGTGCTGCGTCCCGCGGGCTCCAAGCCGCCGGAGCGCAAGGGCAACGTGCTATTTATCAACGCCGACCGCGACTACCGCGAGGGGCGGGCGCAGAACTACCTCGAGCCGGAGCACATCGAAAAGATCGTCTCGGCCTACCGCTCCTTCGATGATGTGCCGGCCTTCGCCCGCGTGGTGAGTCGTGAGGAGCTGGCCGAGAACGACGACAACCTCAACATCCGCCGCTTCGTCGACACCACACCCGAACCAGAGCCCCAGGACGTCCGAGCCCACCTGCACGGCGGCATCCCGACCCGCGAGGTCGAGGCGAAGGCAGACCTGTTCGCCGCGCACGGCATGAGCCCCGAGCGTCTCCTCGTCACCAAGGACGACGGCTACCTGCAGTATGTCGACCTCGTCACTGATCGGCGCGATCTACGTCGCCTGATCGAAGCCGACTCCGGTGTCATGGCTGCTGGAGCAGTCGTCACCGATGCAATAGGCGGCTGGTGGAATGACGAGCAGCCCCGCTTCGACAAGCTGCAATCCGCCGTGGATCTCGTCGACCTACGCAAAGAGCTCATCGAGACCTTCCGGGCTGCCCTACAAGAGACGCCTCTGCTGGACCACTTCGCGGTCAGTGGCGTCATCGCCGCCTGGTGGGGCGCCAGCCTGCCGGACCTGAAGGCTCTTGCCACCCTTGGCTACCGCGGGCTCATCGAGGCCTGGGTCGCCACCGTCCTTGACGCGCTGCTGGAAGAGAAGGCCAAGATCGATCCGCTCGACCACAAGGTGGCCCGGGCACTGCTGCCGGAGTACCTCGACCAGCTGGCCGCACTTGAGGCCGAGGTTGCCGAGCTGGACTCAACGATCAAGACGGCCGCTGGGTCGGACGACGAGGACGAGTCAGCAGCTGACGAGGATGCTCCGTCCCCGGTAGAGCTCAAGAAGCTCAAGAGTCTGCTGACCGCAGCCAAAAAGCAGCTCAAGGCTGAGAAGGCAGCGTTGCACGCCGTCTCACCGACGCGAGCGAGGCACTGCACGATTCTTCAGCTCGCAAGATCGTGCTCGCGGCTATGGAACAGGACCTGCTGGCCGAGGCTCAGGACCGGATCGGCCGGCATCGGAAATTAGTCATCTCGGCCTTCGAAACCTGGTGGGACAAGTATCAGACACCACTCTCGACAATTGAGGCAGATCGGGACGCCGCGACCGCGAAGCTGGCCGGGTTCCTTAGGGAGCTTGGCTATGAGTGATTGGGCGAAGACTCCGCTCGCGGAGCTCGTGGAGTTTCGGAAGGGCGTGAGAGTCGACGTCTTCGACGAACGACGACCAGGTACTGCCCCTTACCTTGGTGCGGCTTCATTAGAAGGTGGGAGGACCGAGCAATGGGCGACTACTCGAGGCGCGGTTCAGGCTCAGGACACCGACATACTAATGCTGTGGGATGGTGAGCGTAGCGGACTCGTTGGCGGAAGTCTTAACGGAGTTGTTTCCTCGACAGTTTCGCGCCTCAGGCCAAAGCGTAGTGTCGATACAGGCTTCCTAAAGCACGCCCTTCAGGCGAACTTCGGATGGATCCAAGCTCGTCGTACGGGCACGGGCGTTCCTCACGTGCCGAAGGACCTCAGTACCTGGCTCGTCTTGGCTCACCCTATGTCGAGCGATGAGCAACGGCGGGTTGCCGAGCTGCTGAATGCGCTCGATGAAGAGGTTCGCCGGACGGAGGCACTCGTTACAAAATTCAAGGCTGCGTCACTCGGGGCGTTGACTTCACTCCTGACTGGCCAGGGTGCTAACGGACGTCGATCGTCAGGGCTGGCGATCATTGAGTTCCACGGTCGCCAGGTCAGGCTTCCTGAGCGTTGGTCTGTCCAGCCTCTCGGTGAGCTTCTTGCACCGGTTAATCCGTCAATGCGCAGCGGGCCATTCGGAAGCGCTCTCTTAAAGTACGAACTCGTCGATTCAGGTGTCCCTCTCCTCGGAATCGACAACGTTCATGTTGATCGCTTCGTCCCAAATTTCGAGCGCTTCGTGACGCCATCTAAAGCCCAGGAGCTGGCAAGATATCGAGTTCACCCGCAAGACGTGATGATAACAATCATGGGGACGGTGGGGCGCTCATGCCTGGTGCCCGCAGATATCGGACAGGCGCTTTCGTCGAAGCATGTGTGGACTCTTACGATTGATGACTACCGGTACCGCCCTTACTTGGTCAGCCGTCAACTCAATCATGCGCCCTGGGCGCGTGCGCACCTTCGCCGAGATGAGCAGGGTGGAATCATGAATGCCATCCGCTCGGAGACCCTTAGGACCCTGCCGTTGCCAGTTCCGCCGATCGACGAACAGATAGAGATCGAGTTTGTTCTTCGCGCCTTCGACTTCGAAATCGAAGTGCACGCGCGTTCACTGCAGAAGTTGAGGGACCTGAAGGTCGGACTTGCTCGCGATCTGCTCTCCGGTCGCGTGCGCGTGCCCGTTGAGGTCACGTCATGAGCGGTGGTCCCGAGTACACCAACGTCGAGAAGCCGCTGCTGGATCAGCTGGGTGGCCTGGGTTGGCAGGTCATCGAGGGGTCGAAGTCGGATCCAGCTACTACGGAACGCGAGTCCTTCCGCGGATCGATCCTGGAGGAGCGGCTGCGCGCTGCTCTGCGCAAGATTAATCCGGGGCCCGACGACTCTCCGTGGCTGGACGATTCCCGTCTCTCCGAGGCGGTCTCATCGCTTACGCGCTCTGAAGTAGGCAAGCTCATCGAGCTCAACGAGCGGATGACTGAGCGCGTACTTGAGGGCGTGTCCGTGTCGGGTCTGCCGGACTGGGATCAGGGCCGCTCCCAGCGGGTCCGGTTCATCGACTTCGATCACCCGGAGCGCAACGACTTCCTGGCGATCAACCAGTTCCGGGTGGACGAGCCTGGCGGCCAGGCCAAGAAGTTCGTCGCGCCCGACGTGGTGCTCTTCGTCAACGGCATCCCGCTGGTTGTGATCGAGTGCAAGAGCCCTTACATCACGGACCCCATGGCCGAGGGCATCAACCAGCTGCGGCGTTACGCCAACCAACGCGGGCTTGGCGTGCCGGAGGGCAACGAGCAGTTGTTCTGGACGAATCAGTTCGTCGTCTCGACCTACGGTGACAAAGCCCGGGTGGGAACCTTCACTTCGGGCCCTGAGCACTACCTCGAGTGGAAGGACGCCGCTCCACGCTCCCGCGATCAACTCGCTGCTCATCTCAACAAGCCTGCGGCCGAGCTGACCGGCCAGGAGTTGCTCGTCGCGGGCATGCTGACCCCGGGGAACTTGCTGGACATCGTCCGGCACTTCACGCTGTTCACAGAGGTCAACGGCCGGCGGATCAAGCTCGTTGCGCGCTACCAGCAGTACCGCGCTGTCGGCCGGGCGCTCCAGCGGCTTCGCACGGGCAAGACACGCGCTTCCGACGGCGAGAGCGATCGCCGCGGGGGCCTCATCTGGCATACCCAAGGCTCGGGCAAGTCACTGACCATGGTGTTCCTGGTTCGCGCCATGCGCTCGGACCCGGCGCTGCGGGCGTTCAAGGTCGTTGTCGTCACCGACCGCACCGATCTCGAGAAGCAGTTGGCTGGGACGGCGAAACTCTCCGGCGAAGAAGTTCAGCGGGCACGGCGCACCAGCAAGCTCCGGGCGGTGCTGGCTGAGAAGGGTCCGACGCTGGTCTTCGCCATGATCCAGAAGTACCGCGACACTGACACGGCCGCGAACAGCGAGACGCGCATGGCCGGCGACGACAAGACCGAAGCGCTCGGCGTCCTCAACACCGACGACACCATCGTGATCCTGGTCGACGAGGCGCACCGCTCCCAGACCTCGACGTTGCACGCCAACCTCATGGCCGCGCTGCCGAACGCCGCGAAGATCGGCTTCACCGGGACGCCGATCATGCGCGAGGGCAAGAAGCGCACCGATGCGATCTTCGGGTCGTTCATCGACAAGTACACGATCCGCCAGGCCGAGGACGACGGCGCTGTGGTCCCGATCTTCTACGAGGGCCGGACCGCCAAGGGGGCTGTGGCCGGTGGCAGTGACCTCGACGAGCTGTTCGAGGACATGTTCACCGAGCACACCGCCGAGGAGGTCGAGAAGCTCAAGGCGCGCTACGCCACGACCGGGGCCGTTCTTGAGGCCCCCAAGCTCATTGCCGCCAAGGCAAAGTCGATGCTCTGGCACTACGTAACGGCCGTGTTGCCGGGCGGCTTCAAGGCCCAGCTCTCCGCCACCAGCCGTCTGGCGACCATCCGTTACCGCGACGCGCTGCTCGCCGCCCGCCAGGAGCTGGTCGCGCAGATCGAGGCACTCCCGGCGCATCTCGTCGCTGGCGCCGCAGACGGCAGCCTGGATATCGACGGGCTTGACCGGCGCACGCAGGGCTTGGTTCGGGCGCTCCCGCATCTCGACCTGATTCGCACTCTGGACTTCGTTCCGGTCATCTCGGGCAGCAACAACGACGATCCGACCTGGGCGCAGTGGACAGACAAGGGTCGCCAAGACGCGGCGATCGCCGACTTCAAGAAGCCGCTTGGCCCAGCGGGGGAGCGGTCAAGTCCCATCGCCTTCCTTGTCGTCCGCACCATGCTTCTGACCGGGTTCGACGCCCCCGTCGAGCAGGTGCTCTACCTCGACCGCTTCATCCAGGACGCCGAGCTCCTCCAGGCCATCGCCCGCGTCAACCGCACCGCGCCTGGAAAGACGGCTGGGTTGCTGGTGGACTACTACGGAGTGGGCGCGCACCTGCAGAAGGCGCTGCAGGCGTACGCGCCCGAGGACGCCGAGGACGCGATCGGCGCCCTGGCCTCGATCACCGACGAAGTCCCCAAGCTGCGGGATCGGCATACCCGCGTGATCGCCGTGTTCGCCCAGGCGGGCATCGAGACCTTCGACATGGGCGAGGACATCGAGGCTTGCGTCGATGTTCTCGCTGACGAGGCGCTCCGCGCTCGGTTCGACGTCCTGCTCAAGCAGTTCCTGACCACTCTCGACACCGTGCTGCCCCGTCCGGAAGCACTGCCGTTCGTGGGTGACGCCAAGCGACTCGGGCTCGTTCAGAAGGTCGCCCGACGGCGCTACCGCGACGACGGCATGGGCGACTTCGACGTATCGCTGTACGGGGCGAAAGTCCGCGCCTTGATCGACGAGCATGTCACCGCGCTGGACATCGCCACCAAGATCCCACCCGTCTCCATCACAGCGCCGGACTTCCTGGCCAAGGTGAAAGGCCTCACCTCGGACAAGGCCAAGGCTTCCGAGATGGAGCACGCGCTGCGCTTCCACATCCGCAACAACTTCGACGAGGACCCCGCCCGCTACACCAAGCTCTCGGAGCGTCTCGACGAGATCCTGAAGACCCTCACCGGCAAGTGGGAGCAGCTCAGCATGGCCCTGGAGCTGCTGCTCGGGGACGCCACCGACGACTCTGGCAATGACCGGGCCCATGACGATCCGCTCGTCGCGCGCTTCTACGGCCTGCTGGAGAGCGAGTTCGCCACCGACGCCACGCTGCCGGACGAGATCCGCATCGACATCGTTCACCTAGCTGAGGAGATCGTGGTCGAGGTTGTCAGCCATGCCGGCATCGTCCGCTTCTGGCACAACCCGCACGCCCAAGACGACCTGCGTAAGGAACTTATCCACACCTTGGACGACCGTGACCTCTTCCCGTTCGAGGAACAGGCCGCCGTTGCTGACAAGCTGATGGAGTTGGCTCGCGCCAACCAGCCGCTCATCGCGCAGCGCAACGGGACCGGGGCCACGTCATGAGCGGGCTCGTCTTGCAGCTCGACGGGATGCGCGTGCCGGTCGAGACGGTCGGGACCAGTCGCAAGGCGCGCTTGACCGTGGAGGCAGACGGCTCGCTCCGCATGCGTGCCGCCGAGGACATTGCTACCGACGAGCTGACGAGGTTCCTCGTGTCAAAGCGCACCTGGGTCTATCGGAAACTGGCCGAGAAGGAAGCGCTGCAGCACGAGCCGATCAGCAAGGAGTTCGTCGACGGCGAAGGCTTCCTCTACCTCGACCGCAGCTACCGGCTGAAAGTCGCCGACGATGACGGACCGGTACGGCTCGAGCGCGGCCGCCTGGTTATGCCGACCTCGCTGGCGGCCCACGGCGAGGCACATCTCGTCGCCTGGTACCGACGGTGCGGCCAGGCCTGGCTACGGCCGCGGGTTCGGTCTTGGGCAGAACGACTCCGCGTCGAAGTCGGAACTATCGAGGTCGGAGACCTCGGACATAAGTGGGGCAGTGCCACCGCCGGAAAGCGCGTGCGAATTCACTGGGCCACGTTGCAGCTATCTCCGGCGCTGGTCGACTACGTGCTTGCTCATGAGCTAGCCCATCTGCGCGAGCCACACCACGGTCCGGACTTCTGGCAACTGCTCGGCCGGGTAATGCCGGACTACGACGAGCGGAAGCAGGAGCTGGCCAAGCGCGGCGCCGGCCTGTGGTTCGGAGGTGTGTCATGACTGGGGCGACTGGTGCCTACGCCGTCGGTGCGCACTGGATCAAGGCTGCTCTGCAGGTCAATCCATTTGGCTACGTCGGCAAGAGTTCGCCGTCGAAGTCCTTCGCGGATGACGCCGCCTACAACACGGCGATTCTCGATCCATGCGTCGCCGAGGGCATCGACCTCATCGCCGTGACAGACCACTGGTGCATCGACACCGCCAAGTCATTGATCGACGCAGCGGCTGCACGCGGGATAGCCGCGCTACCTGGATTCGAGGCCAACTCTTCGGAGGGCGTACACCTACTTGTGGCCGTAAGCCTTATGACCGAGTCCATCCGCTCCCTGTCATCTACGGCGATGGCATCTCCCGCCTGACGGACTGGCACAACGTAGTGCAATTACCTGGTTCACGATGAATTCCTTGAGGCTCGACCCTGTCGCCTGTTGCGGTAAAATGTTCACTCTAATGGTGGGCGGGCGATGGGAAACTGCGTTTGGCTGTGCTTGACGGCGAGTGCTTCGAGCTCATCTGCGAACCCGAAGATCCTCTGTGCTGCTGCCCGCAGATCGCTCATTGACCCCACTAGGGTCGCTATGCTCCCACCTTGATAAGTTCGCATGGCCGTGGGCCCGCCCATGTCGAGTCGCCAGCAGGCGTGGACAACGTTGTTCCTAAGAGTTTTGATTCCAGCCTCTCTCTCCATCAGAGTAAGCAGTACTAGCTTGTGATTGCTCTGATGCGCTTCTTTACGTAACGCCGTGGCCAACTCCGACCACCCCAGCTTTTTCGTTATTCCTAGATCAGGATACTTGTGGCCCCGGATGGCGGCGAGGAGGCGATGCATGCGGAACTCGACGTGGCCGCCAGCAACGACGACTGCACCCACTGCTTGGTACAACGATCGAGCTTCTTGCTCGTTGTCGAATGCCCCACTCATACGGTGAGGGTAGGCGCTACCCCGAAGGACCGTACGGCAGTCCGGCATGTCGCCTGCCGTGAGGATGGGACTAGACGGACCGGTTTTCTGCCAGCTTCATGGGACCACCTGGATCGCCAGTCATGGGACTACCCGGCGCGCCACGTTGGTAGGAGTCGAGCTGCCGCGCGATGCCAGGCATGGGTTGGTCTGTCCGTCGGGTGTCGACCTCTCGGCCGTACCAGCCGAGTCGAATTCAAAACGTACTCCAGCCCCGGCTGTAACGGCGTGGAGCGGTCCACTTTCGTTGAACGGATTGGCGTTTTCGCTATTCATTGTCCTCGGGCGAAGCGTCGGGATCGAACGTCCTGAACCCGTCTGGCGGCACTGCGCCGCCCATCAGGGCAATGTTCTCCAGGTGATTCCGTGTGAATATCTCCGTGTAGATCATCCGGTCCTGCAGGGACTGGCTCTTGCCACCCAGGGTGAACTCGGCCCATGCCTGGATCTCTGGTGCGATGGCCACTCCGCGCAGGTCTGCCGTGATCTCCCTCGGGCGAATCGGCCGACTGGCGGTGAGCCGCCCCATGACCAGCTCATCCTCGATGTGGCTGTACGGCTTGACCGTCTGGTCGAACTCGATGGTGACCTCGGGCGGCGGAGCAACGCGGGTTCGGTGTTCATCGACCCGTCCGAGCCCGACGTGCAGCGACCGATGCCGGTCTTTGCGTGCCAGTTCATGGATCCAGTAGGTCAGGTTGCTCTCCGGTCCGTACGGCGACTGGTACGGCTGCGACTTCTCAAGCGCCTCGATGACATTCTGCGGCAACGTAGAGAGGCGTCTTGCCTGCTTTTTGAACTCCTCGGGCGTCGAGCAGATCGGGTACTGGATCCGCTCGGCCTGCGGCGGTGGGTTCTGTCCCGACGTGGCTGCCGCCAGTGCATACAGCGCGTTGTCCAGTGCGGCCCGCAGGGCAGCCAGCCACTCCGAGAAGATCAGCGCCAGTTCGACCGGCGCAGGCTCTCGCACGACGGCGAGGATCTCCAGCGTGCAGGGGCCGACATTCCGCACGTCGATGTCCCATGGATGCTCGGAGATGTACTTCGCCCAGCACTCACCGAACTCGCGCCGCTTCTCCTTCGCGCGATCGTGCCTGGCGAACGCCAGGTCGTAGAGTTCCTGCACGTCACGCGCTCGGCGGTGAGATGGTCTGCACGTGGGCGATGCCACCCTGGTTCACACAGTCGAGCGCGATGTCGTGTACCTGTTGGTAGAAATCGCGGCTATCCGCGTCTGCTCGTACGGTCACCTCGACAGGCGTGTACTGCGCGAGTGGGATCGTGCTCCCCGAGTACGAGCAGTTCATCCCGTCAGTGGTCCAGATCTGGAGCCGCTCCGTCTTGTTCCACTCGAACCCGACCTTGACCTCGTACTCGCCGAGGCTTAGCCGGTCGCTAGCTTCCCGGATCATGCCCATGAAGTCTGCAATCGCCACTTCGACGTCCCTCGACTTGAGGACGTGGTCGTCGTTGTACTCGGTGCTCGAACGCCGGTGACCACCGACCGCTGCAGCGAGGCTCACTGAGCCGTCGTCGTGAATGCTGAACCAGGCTTCCTGCCAGCGTCGGCTGTCGCCGTCGATCATCGGGCGAGCCGTCCACCGGCGGAGTCCAGGGCGGGGGTTGCTCCGGTCGACGTTGCCAAGCGGGTGCGGACTGCCGCGTCCCACGTAGACGAGGGCGTTCTTGCCCGCCTCTTCGAATGCCATCCTGGCTACCGTCTGGTCTGGCCGGTTCGGGAGCTTCGACGGCAGTCGCGGATGTGCGACTGCCACTATCCAGGCGGGGCCGTCGGGCGAGCGCATTGCGGCCGACTCGGAGTACAGCTTGTCCAGCACCTCGGCGCTTCGCCGGCGGTCGTCGAAGCGTGCTCGGTACATCGCCTCGATCTGGCGCTCCTTCATCCAGACGGTGTCGGCATCGTTGCGGATCGGTGCGCCGAAGTAGTCCTTCTTGTAGATCAGGTGCGGGCCGTCGACGCTTGGCGGGATGACCACGACCACACACTGATTACCCGGATCTCCGAGCTGGACGACCTCGAGCCCGAAGACCGGCGGGCTGATCGCGGTCACGGCGGCACTGCGCAGACCGCGCTCGTAGCCCTCGGTCAGCTCGCCAGTGTCCCTGCGCCCGGACGCCGCCTTGTGCGCTTCGGTGACGCCGAAGACCAGTGTGCCGCCACCGCTGTTGGCCATGGCAGCGACGTCCTTGGGGAAGTCGGAGCTCGGTATCGCGCCGAGCGGTGGAAGCTCGGACTTCCAGTCGAGGTCGTCCGTCTCTTGGAGTTCCTGCGCGATGGCGCGGTCGATCATGTCGTCGGTGAGCGGGCCGGGCGGATCACCGAGGCGGCGGTGGAGTGCTGTGAAGGGCACGACCTCACTCAGCCCTTCTCCAGAAGCAGTCGCAGCCGCTTAGCGCCCTTGTCGGAGACGCCCTTGGCCATGACGTAGGAACCCGCCTGGTCCGGCGTGAGCCGGCTGGCCCGGATGTGACGCAGGAGGTGTTTGCGCGCGTGTTCCTTCTCGTGAGGCCCGGTCCACCCGTTGTTGCTGCCGAAGAACACCGCATGGTCGAGGTCCGCGTTGACATCGTCCGACAAGCCGCTGGAGCTGGTGCTCGAGTCGAGCAGGTTGATCGCATCAGCGCCAGCCGCCCACTCAGCCAGCGGGAAGCTCATTGTCTCGACGACGGCGAGCGAGTAACCGCGGGCCCGGTTGAGGGCGAGCTTCAGAGTTCGTCCGTCCGGCACGTACGCGAGTACCGGACCGCGCTCGAATCGCTCCTTGCCTTGCGGGGTGGCCTGCCCACCATCCCGAGCGATCACTTGCAGGCTCTCGATGCCCCTGGCGTTCTGGAAGGTGTTGGTCATCAAGAGCGGCTTGACGCCCTCGACTTCGCTACGCTCCCGGATCCAGTCGGCGGCGAGATCCGCCGCTTCATCCCATGGGCGTTCGGGATCGTCGTCGGGCACCCAGGCGGCAGCCTGCAGGTGCGTCGTCGGGTGCAGATTGGCCACCGGGCACCTCATCTCATCCGTTCTTGAAGTAGCTGCCTCAAGCCTGTCACGGGGGCACCTGCCGCTGCCCCGTTCCGGTCCGTTGTGTTGCTCGGTTTCCGCCGGGTGTGCGAAACTAGACGTCTAGCTCCCCACCGTCCTCCGGGACTGGTGGGGCTTTTTCTTTGAGGAGGTACGTTGCCGGATCTTCGCGCCACGTTCGTCATCGACTATCAGAACGTGCACCTGACTGGTGTGGGCGTGTTCGAGCCTCATCAGCCCGCGCATCAGCATCTCGTGCATCCGTTGCACTACGCCAATCAGGCCGTCACCTACCGCAATCGGAACCAGCGGACAGGGCACCCCAGCGCGGTGGTGAGCAAGGTGCTCGTGCATCGCGGACTGCCGTCATCCGATGTCGATCCCCGCGCCTACGGCCGCAACCTCGCACAGAAGGCCGAGTGGGAACTGGACCCTCGTGTCACCGTCATCCACCGCCCACTGCGCTACCGGTACCAGCGCGACGCCGCCGGTCGCAAAGCCACCGACCAGGGCGGCCGTCCGATGACCATCGGCAAACCGCAGGAGAAGGGCATCGACGTGCTGTGCGCGCTCGCCCTCGTGCGTGAGGCCGCCGCCGCCGTCACTGACCTGGTGATCCTGTGCTCGCAGGATACCGACCTCGAACCCGCCCTCGACGAAGCAATCGCGCTCGGCTCCGCGAAGATCGAGACAACGTCATGGTTCGATCCATGCTCCCCGAATGCGAGCCGCGAGATTCGTCCCGCACGAGGTACCCGCATCTGGAACACCCGTCTCAACGCCACCGCCTTCGCAGCCTGCCGCGACACCCACCTCTACCCGTAGCCGGCGAAGCATTCGCGGCGGGAGTCTGCCGGCACGTCGTAGCCGATCAAGCCTTGGTGTGCGTCCACACTGTCATCCCGTGCACGCCGAACCGCTTCGCGATCGAGTCGACGCTCTCGCCGTTCGTCTTCGCGGTTCGGATAACGTCCACTTCCCTCTCCGTCAGCGGTGATCGGGATCGTCTCGATGGGTTCGACACGACGTCCGATTCGGGCTGAGGCGCGGCAGGTTGCTTGCTCGCGATGCCAAGTTTCGCTTGCTGCCACGCGGAACTGAGCCGTTCGAGGCGACGTTGGGCAAAGCCCTTCCGGGCGCGCTGCTGCGAGCCGGTCGTTTTCCTGGCTGACCGCGTGCCCCGTCACGCCCGCACAGCCTCACGCCCGCACAGCCTCACACCCGCACAGCCCGCAGCACCACGAACTTGCGATTACTCGCCACCACCGCACACGAGCCGAACAGCCGACCCAGCCGGGCGTGGTGGCCCAAATGCCGGTTGCCCACCACCCACAGCTCACCCCCGGGCCGCAGCGCGCGGCGAGCGGCCACGAACATCCGCCACGCGACGGCGTCGCTCATACCCCGGCCGAGGTGAAACGGCGGGTTGCACAGCACCAGGTCCACCGGCCCGCGCACCTGCGCCAGCCCATCGCCGACCGCGAACGACGCCTCCCGCGCACCGTGCACCCCACGCCAGCTCTGCCGTGCGGAGTCCACCGCCAGATAGGACTCATCGGTGAAGCACACCTGCGCCCGGGGGTTGGCGAGCCCGGCCGCCACCCCCAGCACGCCGTTGCCGCACCCCAAGTCCACCACCTGCTCCACGCCGGAGCGCGCCGGGAGGTGCTCCAGCAGGAACCGGGTGCCGATGTCGAGGTGCTCCGCGGAGAACACCCCGGCATGCTGGGTCACCGACACCCCCGCCAGCCCGGCCGGTGCGTCCGGCGCCAACACCAGCGTCCGCGGCCACGGGTCGGGCGGGCGCACCAGCGCCGGGTCCGGCGCCACGAACACCAGCCGGGCCTTGCGGGTGGCCAGCGACGTCCGGGTAGGCCCGAGCAGCGCCTCGATCAGCGCCAACGTGGAGGTGTGCAGCTCCTTCACCATCGCCGCGCCCACCACCACGGTCCCGGCGTGCACCCGGGGCGCCAGCAGGTGCAGCTCGTGCTCCAGCAGCCCCAGGGCGCGGGGCACCCGAAACACCAGCACGTCGATCCGCTCGGGCAGCTCCTCCAGCGGCGACAGCACCGTTACCTCGCCCAGGCCATTGCGTGCCAGGTTGGCCCTGGTGGCCTGCTGGGAGATCCAGGAGTCCGACACCGACACCGGGTGGTGCTCGCTCAACCCAGCTGCCAGCGCACCCCAGCGGTCATTGAGAACCACCGTCACCCCCCGCAGGTCCACCCCCGCCAGGTGCTGCAACACCAGGGCGTCCGCGGCGTCGAAGGCCCGCAACGGATCCCGGCCGTCGGCCGGCCACCGGTGCAGCTCCAGCTCACCGGCCGGCGCAGCGAGGGTGCCCATGGCAGCAGGGTAGGGCGAGACCGGCAGCCCAACATCACTGCAACGTCGCTGCAACCCTGGCGCGACCCACCCAGGGGGTGTTGTGTGATCCCCACCACTGTTGTGCGCCCCCATGTCCCAGGAGGAACCGTGAGCCAGACCCTCGACCGCCCGGTCACCCACGCCGCCACGAGGGTCAACGAGTGGCTGGCCGACTTCGAACGCGCGCTCACCGCCCGCGACCCCGATGCGGCCGCCGCGCTGTTCGCCACCACCAGCTTCTGGCGCGACCTGGTCGCCTTCACCTGGAACATCACCACCGTGGAGGGCCGCGACGGCGTCACCGGCCTGCTGGAGTCCGCCCTGGACACCACCGATCCGCGCGGGTTCCGCACCACCGAGGAACCCGAGGAGGCTGACGGCGTGACCTCGGCGTGGATCGAGTTCGAGACCGCGGTCGGGCGTTGCCGGGGACATCTGCGGCTCACCGGTGAGGGCGCCTGGACCCTGCTCACCACCTTGGAGGAGCTCAAGGGCCACGAGGAGCCACTGAACCAGCGCCGCCCGATGGGCGCCGAGCACGGAGCCAACCCCGACCGGGTGAGCTGGCGTGAAGCCCGCGAGGCCGAGCAGGCCGAGCTCGGCCGCACCTCCCAGCCCTATGTGGTGATCATCGGCGGCGGCCAGGGCGGCATCGCGCTGGGGGCACGGCTGCGCCAGCTCGGCGTGTCCCACATCGTCATTGAGCGCAACGAACGCCCCGGCGACTCGTGGCGCAACCGCTATAAGTCGCTGTGCCTGCACGACCCGGTCTGGTATGACCACCTGCCCTACCTGGACTTCCCGCAGAACTGGCCGGTGTTCTCCCCCAAGGACAAGATCGGCGACTGGCTGGAGATGTACACCCGCGTCATGGAAGTCAACTACTGGGGGTCGACCACCGCCACCAACGCCCGCTACGACGCTGACGCCGGGCAGTGGGTGCTCACCGTCACGCGCGCCGGTGAGCAGGTGGTGCTGCGACCGAAACACCTGGTGTTCGCCCTCGGGGTGTCCGGTAAGCCCACCATTCCGACCGTGCCGGGTCAGGACGTCTTCGCCGGGGAGCAGCACCACTCCTGCCAACACCCCGGCCCGGACGCCTACCGCGGCAAGAAGGCCGTCGTTATCGGCTCCAACAACTCCGCGCACGACATCTGCGCCGCCCTGTGGGAGGCCGGGGTCGACGTGACCATGGTGCAACGGTCCTCCACGCACATCGTGAAGTCAGACTCGCTGATGGACCTTGCCCTGGGCGATCTGTACTCCGAGCGGGCGGTGGCCGCGGGGATGACCACCAACAAGGCCGACACCATCTTCGCCTCGCTGCCCTACCGGATCATGCACACCTTCCAGATCCCGGTGTACAACGCGATCCGTGAGCGCGACGCCGACTTCTACGCGCGGCTGGAGCGGGCCGGGTTCTCCCTCGACTACGGCGAGGACGACTCCGGGCTGTTCATGAAGTACCTGCGCCGCGGTTCGGGTTACTACATCGACGTCGGTGCCTCCGAGTTGGTCGCCGACGGCAAGATCAAACTCGCCAAGGGCGCGGTGCGTGAGCTCACCGAGCACGCCGTGGTGCTAGCCGACGGCACCGAACTCGCCGCCGACCTGGTGGTCTACGCCACCGGCTACGGGTCGATGAACGGCTGGGTGGCGGACCTGGTCAGCCAGGAGGTGGCCGACACGGTGGGCAAGGTGTGGGGCCTGGGCTCAGACACCACCAAGGACCCGGGCCCGTGGGAGGGCGAGCAGCGCAACATGTGGAAACCCACCCAGCAGGAGGGGCTGTGGTTCCACGGCGGCAACCTGCACCAGTCCCGGTACTACTCGTTGTACTTGGCGTTACAGCTCAAGGCCCGGATGGAGGCCATCGCGACCCCGGTGTACGCCCTCGCCCCGGTGCACCACACAGGGTGAGCGGCCGGCTCAGCGCGGGTCCGTCACCACCCGGCGGTGCAGTTCGGTGGTGAGCACGTGGATTTCCCTGGTCAGCTGGGTGTTGGTCTTCAGCTCAGCTTCCTGCTCGACGAAGTCGTGGTCGGCCTTGGCCTGCTGAAACGCCGCAGCCCGGTTCTGCCCGATCAACACGAAGGTCGACAGGAAGATGGCTTCCAACGACACCACCAGGGTCAACGTCGGCCATGGGCTGGACTCCACCGCCACCATCCACAGCGCGAACACCACCATGTGCAGGTAGACGAACGGCATCGACCCGGCGAAGCGGGTGATGGCGTCGGCGACCCGCAGCTGTGCGTTGGACGTGCGATGCGCCCGCTGATGGGCGACGATGGGATGTTCGGGCCGGGAACCGGAGGTGGTCATCGCGCCAGCTCAGCTGGTCGCGTCGAGGATGAGGCGCGCGGCCTGGGCCGGCTGATCCCACTGTGGGAAATGCCCGCACTTGTCAAACCAGTACAGCGTCGCTTGCGGGAACCGCTGGGTGGCGGTGGCGGCCTGGCTGGGCAAGGTCACCCGGTCCTGACGACCCCAGCCGATCGTCACCGGCGCGGCCGTGCTGCCACCTTCTTGGCGCGGGCCTTTCACCAGCGACCGCAGCGCGGCGTCCAGCGACGGTGACTGGGCCTTGGTGAACCCGCGGAGCTCGGTCAGCACGACCTCAGGGTCCAGCTTCCACGGCGCGGCGGAGAACTGAGCCAACAGGGCGGTGCGACCGGCCGGGTTGCCGGCCAGCACGGGCAGGGCGGGTTGGATACCCCGCACCAACGCCACCGACGCCTTGATGGAAGCACCGAAGATCTGCGCCTGCCGGTCGGTCCAGAAGCCGCCCGGGTCCAGGGACACCACCGCGCCGGTGTGCCCGCGCCGGGCCAGCTCCAGCACCATCCGCGCCCCCATCGAGCTACCCACGATCGCGGCTGCGGTCAGCCCCTCCGTGGCCAGCCACGACTGCAGCGCGTCGGACAGCGTGGCCACGGTGACGGCCCCGGTGAGCGGGGCGGTCCCCCCGAAGCCGGGCAGGTCCAGCGCGATGACCTCCCGCTCGGCGCTGAGGGTGGCTAGCACCGGGTCCCAGTTGTGGTGGCTGGAGCCCAGCCCGTGAACCAGGACAAGCGGCGTGCCGGAGCCGGTTCGGGTGGCTTGCATGGGTTCGCTCCTCGGTTCACCTTCCGCGCGTGGGACGCCCATGACCCTACGGCTTACGGATGCTGCTCACGGTGAATGGCTGTTCCGGAGTGCGACCGCGCTTGTCGAACCGGCTGTTGACCACCAGCAACTGCTTGCCGCTGACCGCCGCGGTGGTGGGGAAGCGGAAACTCGGGTCGCTGGTCTCCGACTCCACCTCACCGCGCGAGGCGTCGCGGGACAGGTCGACCTCAGACACCGCGCGGGAGCCCAGATCCACCCGCAACAGCCGCCCGGTGTTGGACTGCACCACCACCGCGCACCGGCCGTCGCGGGTCACCAAGATGCCGGAGTAATCGGGTAACTCGGGAGTCGAGCTGTCGTGGTTATTCTGAACCGGTGAGTACATCGGGGTACCGCGAGTTTCTGCAGGCCCGCGACCTGCTGCAGACCCACCGCACCGACTACGACGCCGCGCTCGCCGGGTTCAGCTAGCCACGACCAGCGGAGTTCAACTGGGCGCTGGAGCACATCGACGCCGTAGCCGCCGACCCGGTGCGGGGCCAGCGCCTGGCGTTGTGGATCGTCGAGGAGGACGGGTCGGAGGCGAAATACACCTTCGCCGACATGAGCGAGCGGTCGAACCGGGTGGCGAACTGGCTGCGCCAGCAGGGGGTGGCCCGCGGTGACCGCCTCGTGCTCATGCTGGCCAACCAGGTGCAACTCTGGGAGACGATCCTAGCGGTGATGAAGCTGGGCGCGGTGCTCATTCCGACCACGCCCATGCTCGGTGCCGCCGACCTCACCGACCGGATTACCCGCGGGGCCGCCAAGCACGTGGTGGTGCGCAGCGAGGACGCAGCGAAGTTCGCCGGCATCGCCGGTGACTACACGCGCATCTCGGTGGGGGCGGACGTCGACGGCTGGCTGCGGTACGCCGACGCCGCGACGGCCGCCCCCGACTTCGCCCCCGACGGGGTGACCCGCGGGTCTGACACCCTGCTGCTGTACTTCACCTCCGGCACCACTGCGCAGCCCAAGCTGGTCGAGCACACCCACGTCAGCTACCCCGTGGGGCACTTGTCCACAATGTACTGGATCGGGTTGCAGCCCGGGGACGTGCACCTCAACGTCGCCTCGCCGGGGTGGGCCAAGCACGCGTGGAGCAACGTCTTCGCCCCGTGGATCGCCGAAGCGTGTGTGCTGATCATCAACTACACCCGGTTCGACGCCGACCAGCTGGTCGAGCAGATCGTGCGGTGCGGGGCGACCACGTTCTGTGCGCCGCCGACGGTGTGGCGCATGCTGATCCAGGCGGATCTGGGACGGGTGCAGGTGCCGCTGCGGGAGCTGGTCGGTGCCGGTGAGCCGCTGAACCCGGAGGTGATCGCGCAGGTGCGGGCGGCGTGGGGGCTGACTATCCGCGACGGGTTCGGTCAGACGGAGTCCTCGGTGCAGATCGCGAACACCCCAGGCCAGCCACTGAAGGAAGGTTCGATGGGGCGCCCGCTGCCGGGATTCAGTGTGGTGCTGCTGGACCCGTTGTCCGGTGAGCAGGCGCAGGAAGGGGAGATCAGCCTGGCGTTGGCTGAGCGCCCGGTAGGGCTCATGGTGGGTTACCACGGGGATCCGGACAAGACCGCGGAGGTGATGCGGGACGGTTTCTACCGCACCGGGGACGTGGGAAACCGGGACGCCGACGGTTACATCACCTACGTGGGCCGGGCCGATGATGTATTCAAAGCCTCCGACTACCGCATCTCCCCGTTCGAACTGGAAAGCGTGCTGATCGAGCACCCGGCGGTGGCCGAGGCGGCGGTGGTGCCCTCCCCGGACCCGTTGCGCCTGGCGGTGCCAAAGGCTTACGTGGTGCTGGCGGACGGGTACGAACCGACACCGGAGACGGCGTTGGCGGTGTTGCGTCACGCCCGGGAGAACCTGGCCCCCTACAAGCGGATTCGCCGGCTGGAGTTCGCCGAGCTGCCCAAGACCATCAGCGGCAAGATCCGGCGGGTGGAGCTGCGCGGACGTGAAGCGCAGCTGCACGCCGACCCGCAGGCCCGGCCGCCCGGCGAGTTCCGGGTGGAGGACTTCCCCGAGCTCACCTGAGCCGCCGGTTGGTGGTACTGCAAGTACCACCAACACCCGGCCGAGGCGTCTGCAACTACTACCAACTGCGGGGTGGTGAGCTGCGGGGAGGGTGCGGGGTGGCGGGCCGCGTCAGCGCCAGGACGGCAGCCACAGCTCGGCTTGCCAGCGTGCCTGGGTGATCGGGCTGCCGGTGAGGATCGGCCACAGCCAGATGAAGTTCGCCACCACCAGCCCCAGGTAAACGCACACCACCGCGAGTCCTATGGTGCGCCGCCGCGCGCTGGCCCCGGCGCGGCCCAGCACGTCGCCGAGCACCAGGGCTATCCCCATGATCAGGAACGGTGCCATCGCGGTGGCGTAGAAGAAGTACATCTGCCGGTCCAGGTTGGTGAACCACGGCAGGAACGCAGCGCCGTAACCCACCAGGACCACCGTGTACCGCCAGTCGCGGCGGGCCACCATCCGCCACAGCGCCCAGCCCAGCGCGGGAAAGGCCAACCACCACATCGCGGGGGTCCCCACCAGCATGACCGCGCTGACGCATACCGCCTGCCCGCAGCCGCGCACCGTGTCCGCGTCGACGAAGTAATACAACATCGGCCGCATCCCCATCGGCCAGGTCCACGGCTTCGACTCGTACGGGTGCGGGTTGCCCGCCGGGGTCACCAACTTCTCGTGGAAGGCCAGCACGTGCGAGCTGTAGTACCACAGGGAGCGCAGCGCCCCGGGAATGAACGACCAGGTGCCTCCTTGGCCCACCTGCTGACCGACCGCCCACCGGTCGACCCCGGTCTCGCTGGCGAACCAGGCCCAGAAGCTGGCCAGGTACACCGCTAACGGCACGACCACCAGCGCCCACAATGCGGGGCCGACATCTCGTCGCAGGGTGCCCGCCCAGGGCCGCCGCACCCCGCCACCACGTCGGGCAGCCAGGTCGAACCCCACACTGAGCAGCCCGAACGCGGCGACGAAATACACCCCCGACCACTTGGTGCCGCAGGCCAACCCGAGCAGCACCCCCGCACCGAAACGCCACCACCGCACGCCGTAACGCGGGCCGAACGAGGAGTCCAGGATCCGACCCTCGTCGATCACCCGGGCGGTGCGGGCCCGCACCTGATCCCGGTCGACGATCAGGCAACCCAACGCCGCGACGACGAAGAACACCAGGACGATGTCCAGCATGCCCACCCGGGACTGCACGAACAGCACCCCGTCGGCGATGGCCAGTACCCCCGCGACGCCGCCGAGCATCGTCGAGCGGGTCATCCGCCGCACGATCCGGACCACCAGCAGCACCAACAGCACGCCCAGCACCGCGGACACCGCGCGCCAGCCCACCCCCGTGTAGCCGAACACCGCTTGCCCCACGGCCATCAGCTGCTTGCCGATCGGCGGGTGCACCACCAGCTCGTAGGCGGGGTTGTCCTCCAACCCGCCGTTGGCGAGGTCTTGGTAGGCCTGCGGCACGTAGTGCTTCTCGTCGAACACCGGGGTGCCACCGTCGGTGGGCAAACCCAGCCCGACGAAGCGGGTGAGGGCGGCCACCCCGGTCACCACCGCGGTGACGACCCAGCCGCGCCGACGGTCGGTGGGCGGGCCGTCGCGGTCGGGCAAGCGCGGCGCCGGGCGGGCGATTTCCGGGGTGCTGACGCGCGGAGGTGCGTCGGGGGTCAGCAGAGCCACCCCCCAATCGTAGGCTCCCCGGTGTGGACGGCACCGGGAACGAGCTGAGCCCGGGGTTACTGATCATCGCCGCGACCCCACTCGGGCAGCCGCAGGACGCCTCCGCCCGGCTGCGGTCAGCGCTGGGCTCCGCCGATGTGGTGGCAGCCGAGGACACCCGGCGGACCAAGCACCTGGCCAATGCGTTGGGGGTCAGCATCACCGGGCGGGTGGTCAGCTTCTACGACGCGGTGGAGAGCGCCCGGCTGCCGATGTTGCTCGCGCAGGTGGCCGCTGGCGCGACGGTGCTGCTGGTCACCGACGCGGGCATGCCCTCGGTGAGCGACCCAGGATACCGGCTGGTCGCCGCCTGCGTGGCGCAGGACCTGGCGGTCACCTGCCTGCCCGGGCCGTCTGCGGTCACCACCGCGCTGGCGCTGAGCGGCATCGCCTGCGAGCGGTTCTGCTTCGACGGTTTCCCGCCCCGCCGCTCGGCCGCCCGGCGGACCTGGTTGACGCAGCTGCGGCACGAGCCCCGGGCTTGCGTGTTCTTCGAAGCACCGCACCGGATCGCCGCCTGCCTGCAGGACGCAGTGACCGTGCTGGGAGGTGATCGCCGGGCGGCGGTGTGCCGGGAGTTGACCAAGACCTACGAGGAGGTTCGCCGCGGAACCCTGGCCGAGTTGGCTGCCTGGGCTGCTGACGGGGTGCGCGGGGAGATCACCGTGGTGCTGGCCGGTGCGGCCCCGGCGCCGGCACCGGAGCCGGCCGAGCTGGTGGCCCGGGTGCAGGACCTGGTCGATGCTGGGGTGCGGCTGAAGGACGCGTGCGGCCAGGTTGCGGAGCAGGCCGGCAGCTCCCGCAACGTGCTTTACGAGCTGGTGCTGGCCGCCAGGACGTGATCGAAGCGCAGGTTGGTCACCGCGCCCGCCTTGTCCAGGCATTCCTGCCACTCGACGTCGGGGTCGGAGTCGATCGTGATGCCGCCCCCCACCCCCAGCGCGACGGTGCCGGCGGGGTCTACCTCGACGGTGCGGATCGCCACGTTCAGCTCCAGACCCGCCCAGGGTGAGACCAGGCCTATCGCCCCGCAATACACCCCCCGAGCCTGGGTCTCCCAGCTGCTCAGGAGCTGACGAGCTCGCAGCTTCGGTGTCCCGGTCACCGACCCGGGAGGGAACATGGCCTCGATCAGATGGCGGTCGTCGACCTCAGGGCGCAGCTCGCCCTGCACCGTGGACACCAAGTGCCACACCGCCGGTGCGGGTTGCACCGCGAGCAGTTCGGCCACGGTGATGCTGCCCGGCTCGCACACCCGGCCCAGGTCGTTGCGAACCAGGTCCACGATCATCACGTTCTCGGCGACATCCTTCGCCGAGGAGCGCAGCCTCGCCGGGTCGTCGCCGATGGGCAGGGTGCCCTTGATCGGGCTGGAGCGCACCACTCGGCCGCGGCGAGCCAGGAACAGCTCCGGGGAGAACGAGGCCACCGCACCCCAGTCGCCGCTCAGGTACCCGGCGCGGGCCGGGGCGCTGCGCGCAATCCCGGAGGCGAACAAGCCCACCGCCGACCCCCGTAGGGCACCGGTGAATCTGCTGCAGATGCACGCCTGGTACACCTCACCGTCGGCGATAGCAGCCAAACACGCCAGCACCGCGCGGCGATGCGCCTGGAGGTCTGGGGCTACCCAGGCCACCTCCCATGGTGTGCACGGACCGCCGGTACGCACCACGTCCAGCAGATCGGCTGGGCACGGCTGGGACCGCAGGCTCTCGAACCACCAGCAGCCTGCGGTGTCCAACCGCAAGACGCTGTCGGTCCAGCCGCCAGCGACCCGCGGCAGCGCGCCGTGCCCGTCGGGATAGCTCAGATAGCCGAACCAGCCACCGCCGACCGCGCCCGGGGGCCCAGGCAGCGACCCGACGTCGGGCAGGTCATCGCAAGGCTGCACGTCGAGGGTGGGCGCGAGGATTGCGGCGGAGTGAAACCACTGCCCGGCCAGTGCCGCCGGTGGCGGGCACCCGAGCCGGCGGGCGCGACGGTGCAGGCCGAGAAGTACCGCGGCGGCCGAGGCCCCCTGACCCAACCGGCGGACTCCCACCCGGTTAGCGTCCCACCTGGCCTTCGCCCCGCCGACAGGGGTTGCCGTCTGCGGCGCACGCTGCAGCTGGTGCGCCGGGCCATAGGCTGACCAACCATGTCCACCTCCGTGCTGACTGCCGTTGCCTGGCCTTACGCCAACGGTCCCCGCCACATCGGCCACGTGTCCGGTTTCGGCGTCCCGTCCGACGTGTTCTCCCGCTATCAGCGGATGGTCGGCAACCGGGTGCTGATGGTCAGCGGCACCGACGAGCACGGCACCCCGCTGTTGGTGCAGGCCGACCAGGAGGGCAGCAGTGTCCGAGAGCTGGCCGACCGCTACAACCGGGTCATCGTGGAGGACCTGGCCGGCCTGGGACTGAGCTATGACCTGTTCACCCGCACCACCACCCGCAACCACTACGCGGTGGTGCAGGAGCTGTTCCGGACCCTGCACCGCAACGGCTACCTGGTGCCCAAGACCACCACCGGCGCCATTAGCCCCTCCACCGGGCGCACCCTGCCGGACCGCTACGTCGAGGGCACCTGCCCCATCTGCGGCTACGACCCGGCGCGCGGTGACCAGTGCGACAACTGCGGCAACCAGCTGGACCCCGCCGACCTCATCCACCCGCGCAGCAAGATCAACGGCGAGACACCGGTGTTCGTGGAGACCGAACACTTCTTCCTCGACCTTCCGGCACTCGCGGACGCCCTCGGCGATTGGCTCAAGACCCGCACCGACTGGCGGCCGAACGTGCTGCGGTTCAGCCTGAACCTGATCGCCGACCTGCGCCCGCGGGCGATGAGCCGCGACATCGACTGGGGGGTGCCGATCCCCCTGGACGGCTGGTCGGACCGGCCGGACAAGAAGCTCTACGTCTGGTTCGACGCCGTGATCGGCTACCTCTCCGCCAGTATCGAATGGGCGCAGCGCACCGGTGATCCCGACGCGTGGCGGCAGTGGTGGTGCGACCCGCAGGCGTTGTCCTACTACTTCATGGGCAAGGACAACATCACCTTTCACTCCCAGATCTGGCCGGCGGAACTGCTCGGACACAACGGCGCCGGAGCACGCGGTGGGCAGCCCGGTGACCTGGGGGTGCTCAACCTGCCGACGGAGGTGGTCAGCAGCGAGTTCCTCACCATGAGCGGCTCCAAGTTCTCCACCAGCCGCGGCACCGTGATCTACGTGCGGGACTTCCTGCGGGAGTTCGGCCCCGACGCGCTGCGCTACTTCATCTCGGTGGCCGGACCGGAGAGCCAAGACACCGACTTCACCTGGGAGGAGTTCGTCCGACGCACCAACTTCGAACTGGCCAACGAGTGGGGCAACCTGGTGAACCGGTCGATCGCGATGGCGCACAAGAATTTCGGCGAAATTCCGCCCCTGGGGACTCGGCGCGAGGTGGATGTGGCACTGCTCGCCGCAGCCGAGGCGGCCTTCACCGGAGTCGGTGCCCACCTGCAGCGCAGCCGCTTCAAACAGGCTGCCAACGAGGTGATGCGGGTGGTGAGCCTGGCCAATCGCTACCTCTCCGACACCCAGCCCTGGCAGCTGGCGAAGTCCGGCAGCAGCGACGACCGGGCGCGGCAGGCCACCGTCCTGCACACCGCCCTGCAAGTGGTCAGCGACGTGAACGCACTGTTCACCCCGTTCCTGCCGCACTCCGCCCAAGCCGTGCACACCGCCCTCGGCGGCAACGGCGTGTGGGCCGCGCAACCGCAGATCCGTGACGTCACCGACGAGGTCCGCAGTGACCTCACCGATCAACTCACCGGGGCCGGACTGCCCGAATTCGGCCGGCCCTACCCGGTGATCATGGGGGACTACGCCGACGAGCACGCACGCTGGGCGCGCACCGACATCGTGCCCGGCACGCCGCTGAGCAAGCCCACCCCGCTGTTCGCCAAGCTGGAGCCGGGCCTGGGCGAGACCGGCCCCGACTGGGCGCCGATAACCCCGCCCGCCCCGTGAGTGATCGGGCCGCGCCACCACCCCTGCCAGATCCGCTGAGTCCGCTGATCGACGCGCACACCCACCTCGACGCCTGCGGGGCGCACGACCCCGCAGGTGTGGCCGCTGTCGTGGACCGGGCCAGCGCCGCCGGAGTGGGGCGGGTGGTCACGGTGTCCGACGACCTCGCCAGTGCCCGCTGGGTGGTCCAGGCGGCCGGGTGGGACGCCCGGGTGTGGGCGGCCACAGCCCTGCACCCCACCCGCGCGCACACCCTGGAGGCCGCCGCCAAGGCCGAGTTGGAGGTGCTCGCCGCACACCCGCGCACCGTCGCAGTCGGGGAGACCGGGTTGGATTACTACTGGCCCGGCCGGCTCGCGGGCTGCGCGCAGCCCCCCGAGCAGGAGGACGCCTTCCGCTGGCACATCGACCTGGCCAAGCGGGTGGGCAAACCCGTGATGGTGCACGACCGCGACGCCCACGACGACGTGCTGCGGGTGCTGCGGGAGGAGGGGCCGCCGGCGACCGTGGTGTTTCACTGCTTTTCCGGGGACGCCGCCATGGCGCGGGAATGCGTCGCCGCCGGGTACGTGCTCAGCTTTTCCGGCACGGTGAGCTTCCGTAACGCCCGGGACCTGCACGCCGCGGCCGCGGTGGTCCCGGCGAACCAGCTGATGGTGGAGACCGACGCGCCCTTCCTCACCCCGCACCCCTACCGGGGCAGGCCCAACGAGCCCTACCTCCTGCCGCACACGCTGCGGGCCCTCGCGCTGCTGCGCGGAGAGCACCCGCAGCAGCTGGCCTCGGCCACGACAGCCACCGCCGAACGGGTGTACCGGCTGTGACCGACATGCTCGGCGTCGCCGATGTTTGCCCTGACGGGGGTCGCACCGTTACCGTGCCGTGATTGCCAGCCGGGATGGGGAAGTCCCGGGTGCGTCACCCGCTCGGGCGTTCGCTGCGCCGGGGTCGGGCCTGTGCCCCCGCGCAGAGCCAGCGACGTACTCACCCCTGCCCGGGCACTGCGAGCGCCAGGACCCCCGTGACTCGAGCCCGTCGGATGCTGTCCCGTGCCACCCTCGGCCGTGGTGTCGTCGTCGCCCTGCTGCTGACCCTCAGCACTGGTGCGGCCACGGCGATCGCGATGGAAAAGACACTGACGGTGGAGGTGGACGGTCAGCCGGTAGCGCTGCGCACGATGTCCTCCGACGTCACCGGCGCCCTGAAGAAGGCGGGCCTACAGGTGGGCGAGCACGACATTCTGGCCCCGTCGGCTGCTGCCCCTATCGCCTCCGGCGACACCATCGTGTTGCGCCGGGCGCGCCCACTGAACCTCACCGTGGACGGCACCCGTCGCACCGTGTGGACCACTGCGCTCACCGTCGATGAGGCGCTCGCCCAGTTCGACCTCAACGGCAGCGGTATCACCGTCTCCGCGTCCCGATCCCAGCGCTTGCCGTTGGCGGGTTACGACCTGGAGGTTCAGCAGGAACGCCAGGTGATCGTCGACGACGCCGGTGTGGTGCAAACCCTGCGAACCCCGGTCACCACCGTCGGTGCCTTGCTGGCCGACCGGGGCCTGTCCTTGCAGCAGGCCGACACCGCCTCAGCGGACCTCGCCGCCCCGGTGACCGACGGGATGCGCGTGACCCTCACCCGGATCCGCACCACCGACGTGGCCCAGGACCAGCCGGTAGCGGTGCCGGAGCAACGGGTGGAGGATCCCACTCTGGAGCGGGGCGCCACCACCGTGCGCAACCCTGGAACCCCGGGGGTGCAGTCGGTGACCTTCCGGGTCACCACGACCAACGGTGCGGAATCCGCCCGTCAGCAGGTGTCGGTGACCGTGACCCGACCCGCCCAACCCACCGTGATCGCGGTCGGCACCAAGGATCCCCCGCCCCCGCCCCCGCCCCCGCCGCCGCCCCCGTCGCCGAAACCGGCATCCCCGGCGACCGCGTCCGCTGCGACAGCCTCGCCGGCGGCGCCCAGCGTGGCCAGCGGCAGCGTCTGGGACCGACTCGCCCAGTGCGAGTCCGGTGGCAACTGGGCGATCAACACCGGGAACGGCTTCTACGGCGGTGTGCAGTTTGACCGGGGCACCTGGCTGAGCAACGGCGGCGGCACCTATGCGCCAATCGCCAGCGAGGCAAGCCGGGAGCAGCAGATAGTCGTGGCCGAGCGGGTCCGCTCGGCGCGCGGCTTCTCCCCGTGGCCGTCCTGCGCGGCCAAGCTGGGCTTGAACTGACCCTGGACCCGGCTGCGGCGTGGCTACTGGGGCCGGTGGAAGTCCGCGCGCTTGCCACCGAGCTGGGGGTGCGCCCTACTAAGCAGCTCGGGCAGAACTTCGTGCACGACGCGAACACCGTGCGCCGGATTGTGGCCAGTTCGCGGATCGGTCACGACGATGTGGTCTTGGAGGTGGGCCCTGGCTTGGGTTCGCTGACCCTGGGACTGTTGGGCCCAGCGTCGGCAGTGATCGCGGTGGAGATTGACCCGGTGCTGGCTGCGCGGTTGCCCCGCACCGTCGCCGAACGTGCCCCCGGCCTCGCCACCAAGCTCACTGTTGTATGCGCCGATGCGCTGCAGTTGCGCGCTGCGGACCTGCCGACCGCGCCGACCGCGCTGGTGGCAAACCTGCCGTACAACGTCGCGGTGCCGGTGCTGCTCACCCTGTTCGCGGAGCTGCCGACGGTGCGCAGCGCGCTGGTGATGGTGCAGGCCGAGGTCGCCGACCGGCTGGCCGCGGCGCCCGGCTCGCGAACCTACGGCGTGCCCAGCGTGAAGGCCGCGTTCCACGGCACCGTCTCGCGCGCCGGTCCGGTGGGCCGTGGGGTGTTCTGGCCGGTGCCGGGGGTCGACTCCGCGCTGGTGCGCCTGGATCGCCACGCGAAGTCCCCGTGGGATACCGACGAGGGCACCCGGCGGCGGGTGTTCGCGGTGATCGACGCGGCGTTCGCCCAGCGCCGCAAGACGCTGCGCGCGGCGTTGGCGACCTGGGCGGGCACGCCGGTCGAGGCGCAACGGCGGCTGCGGGCGGCAGGCATCGACCCTGGTGCGCGGGGTGAGCAGTTGGGGGTGGCCGACTTTGTCCGGTTGGCCGATGTGGCGGCGCCGTCGTGAGGCGCGACTAGTCTTGGACCTCGTGCTTGCCGTCGTTCCGCGTCCCGTCACCGTGCGGGCACCGGGCAAGGTCAATCTGCACCTGGCCGTGGGCGAGCGCCACTCGGATGGCTACCACCGCCTGACGACGGTGTTTCAGGCGCTGTCGCTGACCGACGACGTGGTGGTGACCCCGGCGGACGCACTGACGGTGAGCGTCCGGGGTGAGGGTGCGGCCAGCGTGCCGCTGGACCATCGCAACCTGGTGTGGCAGGCCGCGGTGCTGCTCGCGGCGCACGTCGGCCGGTCCCCGGACGTGGCGATCTCGCTGGCGAAGGGCATCCCGGTGGCCGGGGGTATGGCAGGCGGCAGCGCGGACGCCGCGGCCACGTTGGTGGCGTTGTGTTCGCTGTGGCGGGTGGAGCTCAGCCGCGAGGAACTGGCCGGAATGGGCGCGAAGCTGGGCAGCGACGTGCCCTTCGCGTTGCACGGCGGCACGGCCATGGGCACCGGACGCGGAGATCAGCTGCTGCCGGTGCTGGCCCGCAGCACCTTTCACTGGGTGCTGGCGTTGGCCGCCGACGGGTTGCGCACCCCGGACGTCTACGCCGAGCTGGACCGCCTCCGCGCAGTGGGGCAACCGCCCGCGGCCGGAGATGTCCAACCGCTGATGCGTGCCCTCGCCGCCGGCGACCCGGTCGCGCTGGGGCCGCTGCTGTCCAGCGACCTGCAGGCCGCCGCGTTGTCGCTGCGACCGGTATTGCGTCGGACGCTGCGGGCTGGTTCGGCTGCCGGAGCGCTTGCCGGCATCGTGTCCGGATCGGGTCCTACCTGCGCGTTCCTGTGCGCGGACGCCGACGCGGCGGTGCGGATCAGCGCGGAACTTGCCGGCGCCGGGGTGTGCCGAACCGTGCGGGTGGCCAGCGGGCCGGCTGCCGGTGCGCGGGTGCTCTCCGCTGAGGCCAGGGCGGGCAGCTGATGGCAGCGCCGGTGAACCTGGTCAACCTGGAGGACGTGCACAAGTCTTTCGGGGTGAAGCCGTTGCTGGATGGGGTGTCGTTGGGGGTGGCCTCCGGTGAGCGCATCGGGGTGGTCGGTCTCAACGGTGGTGGCAAGACCACCCTGCTGGAGGTGCTCGCCGGAGTCGAGCCCGGTGACTCCGGTCGGGTCAGCCGCATCGGCGGGCTGCGGATGGCGGTGGTGACCCAGCGCGGGGTGCTGCCACCCGGCTCGACGGTGGCGGAGGTGGTGTTGGCCCCGCTGGGCGTGGCCGAGCACGAGTGGGCCGGTGACCCGCGGATCCGGTCGGTGCTGCACGGCATCGGGGTTGATGCGGTGGGCCTGGATGCCCGGGTGGACGACCTCTCCGGTGGCGAGCGGCGGCGGGTGGCGCTGGCGGCCGCGCTGGTGCAGGACCTGGACCTGGTGGTGCTCGACGAGCCCACCAACCACCTCGACGTGGAGGGGGTGCAGTGGCTGGCCGAGCACCTGGTGGCCCGGCGCAGCGCGCTGGTCGTCGTCACCCACGACCGGTGGTTCCTGGACACCGTCGCCACCCGCACCTGGGAGGTCGTCGGGGGCCAGGTGGAGAGTTACGAGGGGGGGTATGCCGACTGGGTGTACGCCCGGGCCGAACGGACCCGCCAAGCCGACTCCGCCGAGGCCCGCCGGCGCAACCTGGCGCGCAAGGAGCTGGCCTGGTTGCGTCGCGGCCCGCCGGCGCGCACCTCAAAGCCGCGCTACCGCATCGAATCCGCTGAGGCGCTGATCGCCGACGTGCCGCCACCGCGGGATTCGGTGGCGTTGGCGTCGTTCGCGGCCCGGCGGCTGGGCAAGGTGGTGATCGAGCTGGAGGACGCCGACCTGACCACCCCGGACGGTCGCGAGCTGGTGCGTGAGCTGACCTGGCGGCTGGCGCCGGGGCAGCGGGTCGGGCTGGTCGGAATCAATGGCTCCGGCAAGACCACGCTGCTGCGCACCCTGGCAGGCGAGCGGGAACTGCTGCGCGGCAAGCGGATCGAGGGTCTGACGGTCCGGTTGGGGTGGTTGCGCCAGGAACTGGACGACCTAGTGCCGACGATGACCGTGCTGGCCGCGGTGGAGGAAGTGGCGCGGGTCGTCACCCTCGGCGACCGCGAGCTCAGTGCCGGGCAGCTCGCCGAGCGGCTGGGTTTCCCACCGGCGCGGCAGCGCACCCCGGTGCGCGACCTCTCCGGTGGTGAGCGACGGCGCTTGCAGCTGACCAGGGTGCTGATGGGGGAGCCGAACGTCCTGCTGCTCGACGAGCCGACCAACGACCTGGACATCGACACCCTGCAGCAGTTGGAGGACCTGCTCGACTCCTGGCCGGGCACCCTGGTGGTGATCAGCCACGACCGTTACCTGATCGAGCGGGTCACCGACTCGGTGTGGGCGCTGTTCGGCGATGGCACGCTGACGCACCTGCCGCGCGGTATCGAGGAGTACCTGCAGCGGCGGGCGGTGGACCTGGCCGACAGCCCGGCAGCGTCCGGCTCGGGGGCGCTGACCTCCGCGGCGCCGGTGACCAGCGCAGCCGAGCAGCGCGCCGCCCGTAAGGAGCTCAGCCGGGTAGAGCGGTCCATCGGCAAGCTCGACGGCCGGGAGAAGGCGCTGCATGCGGAGCTGGCCGAAGCCGCGACTGACCCTGGACGGTTACAGACGCTGGGCGCAGAACTGAAGGCCGTTCGGGCAGAGAAGGACGCCGCCGAGGAGCAGTGGATGGCACTGGCCGAATCAGCACCCTGACTCCTGACCCCAGCGGGCGATTCGGAACCTTTTCGCCCCCCCGAGCCTTTCGCCCACGCGACGGGGGTGGTGAGGCCGCCGGTGGGCTCAGTCCGTGGCGGCGACCAGGGGATCCAGCGTCAGGTGCGGCAGCTCCTTCTGGATGTACTGCAGCCGCCATCGGTCGCTGACCAGGGCCAACAGCACCCCGTCCCCGCGGGTGAACACCTCGATGCCCCGTTGACGACCGAGTTCGACGGCAGAGGTCGCATCGGTGCGCCGCGCCAGTGCGTAGGGCAGCGGCTCCATGGCGGCGTCCACGTCGAACTCGCTCTTCATCCGCGCCGCCACCACCTCGAATTGCATGGGCCCGACCGCGGCGAGCACCGGTGCGGACTCCCCGCGCACCTCGTTGCGCAGCACCTGCACCACGCCTTCGGAGTCCATCTGCTCCACCGCCCGGCGGAATTGCTTCGCTTTGCCGCCGACCGCGCCACGTAGCACCCGAAAGTGCTCCGGTGCGAACTGCGGGATGGGGGGGAACTGCACGGGCGTGTCGACGTACAGGGTGTCCCCGACGGTCAGCGACAGCGCGTTCACCAGCCCCACCACGTCACCTGGATAAGCAATGTCCACAGTAGATCGGTCTCGGCCGAACACCGATTGGGCGTACTTGGTGGTGAACGGCTTACCGGTCGCCGCGTTGGTCACCACCATGCCGCGCTCGAACACCCCGGACACCACCCGCATGTAGGCGAGCCGGTCCCGGTGCGCCGCATCCAACCCGGCCTGCACCTTGAACACCACGGCGCTGAACGGGTCGGTCACCTCACGGGGGTGGGCGTCGACGTCCAGGCGGGCGCGTGGCGGGGGAGCGAGGTCGATCAGCAGGTCCAGCAGCTGGGCCACCCCGAAGTTCAGCACCGCGGAGGAGAACAACACCGGTGAGGTCTGCCCCGCCAGAAACCGGTCCTCGTCGTGGTCGGCTTCGGTGGCCGCCAGCAGCTCGCTCTCCTCTACCGCCACCGCCCAGGCGTCGCCCTCCCGCTCGGCGGCCGCTACGGCGCTCAGCTGTTCCTGCGGCGCGATGTGTGCACCGCCAGCGGTGCGGGTAAAACGGGTGTAGTCACCGGTGCGCCGATCGAGCAGTCCACGGAAGTCCCCAGCGATGCCCACCGGCCAGTACACCGGTGTCGGCTCCAGCCCGATGCGGGTGGCGATCTCGTCGAGCAGTTCCAGCGGAGCCCGCCCGGGGCGGTCCCACTTGTTGATCACGGTGATCACCGGGATGCCGCGGTGCCGGCACACCTGGAACAACTTTAGTGTCTGCGGTTCCAGACCCTTGGCGGCGTCGATCAGCATCACCGCGGCGTCCACGGCGGTCAGCACCCGGTAGGTGTCCTCGGAGAAGTCGGAGTGACCTGGGGTGTCGACGAGGTTCACCACCGCGTCGACCCCGGAGCCGGAGCGGTAAGCGAACTGCAGCGCGGTGGAGCTGACCGAGATGCCGCGGGCCTTCTCCATCTCCATCCAGTCGCTCACCGTCGCCCGACGCCCGGCCTTGCCGTGGATGGCGCCAGCTTCGGAGATGACTTTCGCGTGCAATGCCAGTGCCTCGGTCAGGGTGGACTTGCCGGCGTCGGGATGGCTGATGACCGCGAAGGTCCGCCGCCGCGCCACCTCGGCCCGCACCGGTGCGGTGGCCCGATCGGGGGCAAGGGTGGACTCGGTCACCGGCTCAGGTTACCGGCGCGCACTCTGCCTCCCGGACATCGAGGTCGGCGACCTAGGGTGACACCTCGTGAGCGCATTCACCGACACCTTGTACCGCACCGCCGCGACGTCGTCGAAGGGCATGCTGACCGGCGAACCGGGTGCGCCACTACGCCGAAGCTGGGCGCAGGTACACGCCCACGCCCGTCGGGTGGCCGGCTCGCTGGCCGCGGCCGGTATCGGGCCCGGGGACGCTGTTGCGGTGCTGGCCGGTAACCCGGTGGACATCGCGCCGGCCGTGCAGGGTGCGTGGATGCGCGGGTCCAGCGTGACGATGCTGCACCAGCCCACCCCCCGCACCGACCTCGCCGTGTGGGTGCAGGAGACGATGACCGTGCTGGGAATGGTGAATGCCCGGGTGGTGCTGCTGGGTACCCCGTTCGAGCCGGTCCAGCAGGTGCTCACCGATCAGGGCGTCACGGTGGCGGCCATCGGCGGGCTCGGCGACGGGCCGGACACCGACCCGGTGGACGTGGCCGAGGATGCCATTGCGCTGCTGCAGTTGACCTCGGGCTCCACCGGGCATCCCAAGGCCGTCCGGATCACCCACGCCAACCTGCATTCCAACGCCATGGGCATGTGGATCGGGGCGGACATCGAGATCGGCACCGATGTGATGATCAGCTGGTTGCCGCTGTTTCACGATATGGGGATGGTCGGGTTCCTCACCGTGCCGATGATGTTCGGCATCGAGCTGGTGTCGGTCACCCCGATGGACTTCCTGGGCAATCCGCTGCTGTGGGCGGAGCTGATCAGCCGGTACCGGGGCACGATCACCGCGGCCCCCAACTTTGCCTACGCCGTCGTGGGCAAGCGACTGGCGCGCGCGCAGGACGGCGCGTTCGACCTGTCGTCCATGCGGTTCGCCTTGAACGGTGCGGAGCCGGTCGACCCGGTCGCCGTGGGTGAGTTCACCGACGCCGGAGCACGTTTCGGGCTGGATCCCCGCTGCGTGGTGTGCGCCTATGGCATGGCGGAGGTGACGCTCGCGGTGTCCTTCGCCGAACGCGGCAAAGGACTGGTCGTCGACCACATCGACGCCGACGCGCTGGAACGCGATCGCCGCGCCGTACCGGTGCAACCGGGCTCGCCGCACGCCAGGGCATTTCCCACCCTGGGTCCGCTGCTCACCGGGTTACAAGCCCGAGTGGTCGATGTCGACGGCACCGTGCTCGGCGCGCGGGGGGTGGGAATCATCCAGCTGCGCGGGGCAGCGGCGACGCCGGGTTACCTCACCGTGGACGGCCCGGTGCCCACCCAGGACGCCGACGGCTGGATCGACAGCGGCGACGAGGGATACCTCACCGAGGCCGGTCACGTCGTGGTGTGCGGCCGGGTGAAGGACGTGATCATCATGGGGGGCCGCAACATCTACCCCACTGACATCGAGCGTGCCGCAGGGGAGGTGCCCGGGGTGCGGGCGGGCAACGTGGTGGCGGTGCGGATCGATGTGGGCGAGCGTAGGGAGGGCTTCGGGGTGGCGGTGGAAAGCGCCCAGGCCGACGATCCCGACCAGGTGGCCCGGATCCGTAAGGCCGTGACCTCCGCGGTGGTCGACGCGGTCGGGGTGCGCCCCCGCACGGTGAGTGTGCTGGCACCGGGCAGCCTGCCCAAGACCCCATCGGGCAAGTTGCGCCGCTCGTCCTCCCGCGACCTGGTCAGCGGCTGAGCGAGCGCGCACGTCGCCTCAGTGCACCTGCTTTAGTGCACCTGCTTCAGTGCACCTGGTTCTGGGCGTCGGCCAGGCTGCGGGTCAGCAGCAGCTCCGCGGCGTCCGCGGCGTGGACGACCGCGAGCTCGATCTCGGTGCGCTCGGCGGCCCGAAACGGTTTGAGCACGAAATCGGCCGGGTCCATCCGGCCCGGCGGCCGGCCGATCCCGACCCGTACCCGCAGGTAGTCCTTGGTGCCCAGCGACTGGGTGATCGACCGCAGCCCGTTGTGCCCACCCTCGCCGCCGCCGCGCTTGAGCCGGACCGTGGCCAATGTCAGGTCCAGGTCGTCGTGCACCACCAGCAGGTCGTCCGCCGTGACGGAGAAGAACCGCGCCGCAGCGGCCACCGGGGCGCCGGAGACGTTCATGAAGGATCGGGGCCGGACCAGCACCGCGCGGCGCTCAGCCAGCCGCACCTCGCAGATGTCCGCCCCGCTGCGCTTGTGCAGGCTGAACCGGCCACCCCCCCGGCTGGCCAGCTCGTCGACCACCAGGAACCCCACGTTGTGGCGGGTACGTTCGTAGCCGGGCCCGGGATTGCCCAGGCCGACCACCACAGCGGGTCCGGTACCCGGCGCGGCTGCCGCGTCCACGGGTCCTCGCCCGGGAGAGCCGGTCAGTCCTCGGACTTGTCCGGCTCGTCTGCCGACGACTCGGCAGCGGCAGAAGCAGCAGCCTCCTCCTCGTCGGAAGCGTCCTCCACCACCCCGGCGCCTTCGATGTCGAGCTCGGCCTCCAGGTCCTCCGCGGTCGGTGCAGCCACCACATTGGCCACCAGCGCCTCCGGATCGGTCTGCAGGGTGACCCCGTCGGGCAGTTCGACCTGGCCGGCCTGCACCTGGGTGCCCACCACGGCACCGGCGACCGACACCTCGAACTCATCGGGGATGCTCATCACGTCGGCCTGCACCTGCAGGGTGTTGGCTTCCTGGGTGACCAGCGTGCCCGGTGCGGCGTCGCCGGTCAGTACCACGGTGACGTCGACGGTGACTTGCTCGCCGCGGCGGATGACCAGCAGGTCGCAGTGCTCGATGTAGTTGCGGATCGGGTGCACCACAACGGTCTTGACCAGGGCCAGGTGCTCCTGGCCGCCGACGCCGACGGTGAGGACGGCGTTGGTGCCGTGCTCGCGCAGGACCCGGGCGAACTCCAGGGACGGGAACGCCAGGTGCAGGGGGTTGGTGCCGTGTCCATAGAGCACAGCAGGGATCTTGTTGGCGCGACGAGTCCGGCGCGCGGCGCCCTTGCCGAACTCGGTGCGCTGCTCGGCGGCGACTCGGACAGCGGTATGGGTGCCGGACACGGTGATTCTCCTCGGGCTTCGATCGGGGTGTGCGGTCGGAGATCTGGGCGCGGGAGCGGACACAGCGCGGCACGATCATCCACCGCAGCCGCGTCGATCACGACGACCCAAGCAACACGCCACCCAGGTCACCCTCGCCGAGACAACCCAGTCAGGGTACCGCGTCCCGGCCGGGCTGGTCCAACCACGTGCGCTCAGGCGTTGCCGTCGAACAGGCTGGTGACCGAGTCGTCCTCGAACACCGCCCGGATCGCCTGGGCCAGCAGAGGCGCGATGGACAACACGGTGAGGGTGGGAAACTGCTTGTCCGGCCCGATGGGCAGGGTGTTGGTGAAGATGACCTCCCTGGCGCCGCACGAGGCGAGTCGTTCGCTGGCCGCGCCGGAGAGCACGCCATGGGTCGCTGCGACCACGACGTCGGTGGCGCCGGCGTCACGCAACACGCGCACGGCTGCAGCGATGGTTCCGCCGGTGTCGATCATGTCGTCGATCAGGATGCAGGTACGTCCGGCCACCTCCCCGACGACCCGGTTCGCCTTGACCTGATTGGGAACCAACGGGTCGCGGGTCTTGTGCACGAACGCCAGTGGCACCCCGCCGAAGGTGTCGGCCCACTTCTCGGCCACCCGGACCCGGCCGGAGTCCGGCGACACCACCGTCACGTCCTCGGTGCCGTACTTGGTGCGGACGTAATCGCACAGCTGGGCGTGCGCCAGCAGGTGGTCCACCGGGCCGTCGAAGAAGCCCTGGATCTGCGCGGTGTGCAGGTCGACGGTCATGATCCGGTCGGTGCCGGCGGTCTTGAACAGATCGGCAATCAGCCGGGCAGAGATGGGCTCGCGGCCCAGGTGCTTCTTGTCCTGACGGGCGTAGGGGTAGAACGGCATGATCACGGTGATCCGCTTGGCGGACGCCCGCTTCAGGGCGTCCACCATGATGAGCTGTTCCATGATCCAGGTGTTGATCGGCGCGCAGTGGCTCTGCAGCACGAACGCGTCGCACCCGCGCACTGACTCCTCGAAGCGGACGAAGATCTCGCCGTTGGCGAAATCACGGGCGGACTGCGGAGTGATGGTGACCCCGAGTTGCTCGGCGACCTCGGCGGCCAGCTCCGGATGAGCCCGCCCCGCGAACAGCATCAGATTCTTCTTCGGGGTCGCGGAAATCGAACTCACAGAGGGTCACCGTTCTCGTCGTTGCGGGGGTCGGCAGGGTTGGCTTCGGCGGCGGATGCTGCTGCGGCCGCAGCAGCCGCGGCGGTACCTGGTCGGTTGGCGAGCACCCAGCCCTCGAAGGTCCGCTGCGCTCCGCCGGAGACCGCCAGCGCGCCGGGCGGGACGTCGGCGCGCAGTACTGTTCCGGCCCCGGTGTAGGCGCCGTCACCGACCCGCAGCGGCGCGACGAACATGGTGTCCGAGCCGGTCCGCACGTGGGAGCCGACCACAGTCCGGTGCTTATGCACCCCGTCGTAGTTGACGAACACGCTGGACGCCCCGATGTTGGTGTGCTCACCGATGGTGGCATCGCCCACGTACGTTAGATGCGGCACCTTCGAGCCGGTCCCGAGCTGGGCGTTCTTGGTCTCCACGAAGGTGCCGATCTTGGTGTCGGCCGCTAGCTCGGTGCCCGGACGCAGGAAGGCGAACGGACCGACGCTGGCGTGCGCGCCCACCACCGCAGAGTGCGCGTGCGTGCGCATCACCTCCGCATGGGCTCCGACCTCAACGTCGGTGAGCGTGCTGTCCGGGCCGATCCGGGCCCCGGACGCCACTGTGGTCCGCCCGTGCAGCTGAACGCCGGGCAACAGTTCGACGTCCGGACTGAGGATGACATCGACATCCACCCAGGTGGTGCCCGGGTCGATCACGCTGACCCCGGCTCGCATCCAATCGGTGAGCACCCGGCGGTTCAGCTCGGCACCGAGTTCGGCGAGCTGCACCCGGTCGTTGACCCCGGCCACCAGCCAGTGATCGGTCACGGTATGCGCCGCCACCGGGTGCCCGGCCCCCCTGGCGACACCGAGCACGTCAGGCAGGTACAACTCGCCCTGGGCGTTGTCGGGGCTGAGCTGGGTCAGCGCGGGCCGCAGCACCTGGAGGTCGAAGGCGTAGATGCCGCCGTTCACCTCGGCGATCATGCGCTGCTGCTCCGTGGCGTCACGGTCCTCGACGACGCCCAGCACCGTCGCGTCCGGGCCGCGCAGCACCCGGCCGTACCCTGTGGGGTCCACCAACTCGGTGCTGAGGACCGTGACCGCGGCAGCGGAGCGGCTGTGCTGAGAGTGCAAGGCCCGCAGGGTTGCCGCATCCAGCAGCGGTACATCGGCTGAGGTCACCAGCACCGTACCGGTGAGCGAGGCAGGCAACGCCGACAACCCCGCCGCTACCGCGTCACCGGTGCCGTGCTGATGTTCCTGGATAGCCACCGTCACCGCGACCCCCAACTGCCCAGCCAGCTCGTCGAGCTCGGCGGACACCTGCTCGCGGCCATGGCCGAGGACGACGATTACCGCCGCCGAGCCCACCGCGCCAGCCGTGGCGACTGCGTGACCCAACAGGGAGCGGCCCCCAACCCGGTGCAACACCTTCGGGGTGACCGACCGCATCCGGGTACCGGCACCTGCGGCGAGCACGACGACGGCGGCTGGCGCTGGGCCGGGTTCCGGCTGCGTGGACACGCATCTCCCTCGGGCGGCGACGTTGGGGCGCACTGGAGCATCGGGCTGTGCCGACGGGGTGTGATCGTACGGCGCGTGCAGCGGGCGGCCTGACCGCCGCTGGAACATGTGGCGCTCCGCCGCTGGAACATGTGGCGCTCCGCCGCCAGGATTCGAACCTGAACCATCGGTACCAAAAACCGAGGTGCTGCCTTTACACCACGGCGGATCGCGCGCCAACGATCCTCGCACGACGGCTACGCGCAGCCGTGACCGGCGACCCCTCGGCTAGGGTCGGACACACGGATCAGCGGTGGCTGGGGGTGGGTGCGTGACGGAGCGACCGCAGCCGCCCCGCACCCGGATGACCGGGACCCAGCGCCGTGAACAGCTCATCGCGTCCGGGCGGGAGTTGTTCGCGGAGAAGGGGTTCGAGGCCACCTCCATCGAGGAGATCGCCTTGCGGGCCGCCGCCAGCAAGCCCGTCGTCTATGAGCACTTCGGCGGCAAGGAAGGCCTCTACGCGGTGGTGGTCAACCGCGAGATGCACGAGCTCCTGCTCCGGATCACCTCGGCGCTGTCCGGCGGGCACCCCCGCGTGCGGCTGGAGCAGGTCGCCGTCGCACTGCTCACCTACGTCGAGGACTCCACCGACGGCTTCCGGATCCTCGTGCGCGACTCCCCGGTGGCGACGAGCTCGGGCACGTTCTCGAGCCTGCTCAACGAGGCGGCCAACGAGGTCGAGCACATCCTGGCGCGGGAGTTCGCCTCGCGCGGGTTCGACACCCTGCTGGCCACCCTCTACGCCCAGTCCCTCGTCGGGATGGTGGCCCTCACCGCGCAGTGTGGCTCGACGAGCGGCAGCCCGCCAAGGAAGAAGTGGCCGCGCACCTGGTCAACCTCTGTTGGAACGGGCTCTCGCACCTCGATCCCGCGCCGCGGCTGCTTCGCCCGCCACGCTCCACCGCCGCCCGCCGCGACTCACGGAGTCGCAAGGTCGTTCCGGGGGAGGTGCCGACCGGTCGGGACAGATGACCTCCTGCTCATGGCCGGTGGTGAGTCGTGCGCGGCCCCACCCGACCCGACGGCCGGGTGGCCATCGAGGTGCAGCACCTGCTGACCCTGGTGCAGCTCGTCCAGCGGAGCACGCCACCGCAACCGACGAGTCGCTCGGGCTGCAGCCGCGAGCGCTGCGCGACCAGGTCGTGGACGCCGTGGACCGGGTGGCCGCGGCCGGGGCGCCGGGGCAGGGCCGCACCGTGCACGAGTTCGGCAGCCCGCACGGCGGGTCCTGGGAGCGGCCGCTGCCTGGCCGGCTGCGGGAGAGCACCTGGGACCTCGACGCCGAGATCCGTGCCGAGCTCGCGGTCTGGCGATCGACGTCGCGCCGCCGGGACGTCCGGCTCTCGGTCGCCGGGGCGCTGCTCGCACTTGTCGGCTACGCCGCCACCGGTTCGCCGGCCACGCTGCTGCTGCTGCTGGGTGTGATCCTCGCCGCCGCCGCGGTCCGGGACCTGCGCTGGCCCGCCGTCGGGCTGCTGCTCCTCGGGCTCGGTGCCCGCGGCGCCCGCCTCACGCTGCTCCCGCTGGGCGTCCTCACGCTGTCGGTGCAGGACGTCCTGCTGCTGGCCGGGGTGGGTCTCCGCGGGGGCGTGCTGGGCATGGTGCGGCGGGGTGTGGTGATCCTGGTGATCGGCGGCATCGGACTCACCATCGCGCTGTCCGGCTCGGTCGGCTGAGCCGGCCGCTACCGCGCTCGGCGTGGACGAGGCGGACCTCGCCGGAGCGGTGAAAGCCACGGTGCCGCTGCAGACGACCGTGCTCGCGCTCGCCGTGAGCGGGACGGACCCCCAGCACGCGCAGCGGCGGGCCCAGGCGGTGCTCATGTCGCTGTCGGACCAGATCACCCAGCTGGAGACGCAGGCGGGCAACCCGACGCGGGTCGACGTCCGGATCCTCAGTGCCGCCAGCCTGCCGGCCGGATCCAGCCTGCCGTCGGTCCCGCTGGCGGCCGTCGCCGGGTTCGCCCTCGGCCTGCTCCTGGCCATCGCCGGTCTCGCAGCGACGTACGTGCTGCGCCCACGCGGCCGGTCGCCGGTCGGCGAGCCCGGAAGTGGGACCCCAACGCTGACGACGTCCGCCGAGGACGCAGACCCCGTGGTGCCGAGCGTGGTGCCGGCCAAGGCTGCGGCCAGGGTGCCGGCCAAGGCGCCCGCGCGAACCGGTGCCGCTCCGCGGAAGGCCACCACGGTCCCGGCGAAGGCGGCGCGGACACGCACGGCAGCACCCACGTCTGTACCACGGGCGGCGGCCAAGGCCAGGGCTGCCCCCTCCCGTGCCTCCCCGGTGGCGCAGCAGACCGGCGTTGTCGACACCGACACCCCCGTCGGCCGGATCACCGAAGCCCCCGCCGCGGACGTCCCGTCGGGGCCGGGATCGAGAGTCGACCGCACCCCGCGCAACGGGTCGAGCACGGTCGGCAGGACGACCCCGTCAGGTCGCTGAGCGTGACCAGCTGGCAGGCGTGCAGGTGCTGGTGGTCGGGCCGGAACCGTACGGCTTCGGCGGCATGTCGACGGTGGGGCAGCTCTTCCCGGTACCCCTCCTGGCGCATCTGCGCGTCCACCTGCGCTACGTCGTCATCCACCAGGATGGGTCGGTGGCGTGTCGGGGCGGTTCAGCTGGGGCAGTACCTGACGGTCTCGAACTGCGACAGGCGGCGGACTCGCGGGTGGCGACCACCCACCCCTCCAGCTACTCGATGATGCCGAGCAACGCCGACCCCGGCCGGCGTGGACGCAGGTGTCGACAGGACCGACCAACGCCCCCAGTCTTGTGACGGCCCGTGGGGACGTGGGCAAAGTCCTGTGGCCACCGAGTTCGACGCGCACACCGATCCGGTGGGGCCGGCTACCTCGCTGAGCCCGGCAGTGCGCCTACCTCGCTCGGGCATCAACCTCTGGTGCCAGCTGCCGTGGGCCGGGCCCATGTTCGGCAGCGACAAGCCGTCTGGGCGACCGTGGAGTCGCGGGTCCTGCCCTGCGGCCGAAGGGGCGTCGAGGGGTGTGCGTCGTTCGGACGACATGGGAGGATGAGCCGTGACGACGACCGGGGACGCTTCCGTCACGGCCACGACCGCCGCCCCGGCGTCGGGGCTGGCCCGCTCGTTCGGACTGTCGGTGTCGTCCTACCTGCTGGTCCCGTTCACCGCCCTCCTCAGCGGCCCGTTGCTGGCCCACGCGCTCGGCCCGACCGGTCGCGGTGAGCTCGCAGGGGTGCTCGCCCCGCTCGCGCTCGCCAACATCATGGCGACGTTCGGGCTCCAGGAGGCGGCGACGTACTTCGTCGCCCGCGGCGAGCACGACAGCGACCGCATCGCAGGGCTCGCGGTCGGACTCTCGGTGCTGACGGGGGCAGTCGCGGCGGCAGTGCTGTGGGCCCTGGCCCCCCTGCTGCTGCGCAACGCCCCCGACATGGTCGACACCCTGCGGCTGCTCTCGCTCACCCTGCCGCTGACCATCGGCTTCGCCGGGGTCCGCGGGGTGGTGGCGGGCACCCAGCAGTTCGGCCGGGTCTCGATGGAGCGGGCGGGCGGCAGCCTGGGGCGGCTCCTGGTGCTCGGGATCGCCGCGCTGACCATCGGGCTGACCTCGGTCGACGCGGCGACGATCAGCGTGGTGGTCCCCGCGGTGGCCAGCCTGGTGCTCGTCGGCCCGGCGCTGGTGCGCAGCGGGGGCCGCGCCGTGCTGCGGCTGCGCCGGTTCCTGGGCTACAGCGTGCACGCCGCCGCCGGCACCATCGGCGGCATCCTGGTGCTGCAGCTCGACCAGGCACTCATGGCCCCGCTGAGCAGCGTCGAACAGCTCGGTTTCTACGCGGTGGCCGCCTCGCTCGCGGGTCTGCCCGCGGCGGCCGTGCAGGGCGTGCGGGACGTCGTGTTCAGCTACTCCTCGGTGACCTCGGACCCCGAGCTGGTGGCCCGGAGCACCCGGGTCACGGTGGCGCTGTGCGTGCCGGTGGTGGTGGCGGGCGCCGTGCTCTGCGAGCCGCTGGTGCCGCTGCTGTTCGGCTCCGACTTCCGGCCGGCGGTGCTCATGGCGCAGGTGCTGCTGCTGGCGGCGCTGCCCAACACCGTGAGCGCGGTCGTCGGGGCGGGGCTGATGTCGGTGGGCAGGCCCCGGGTGCGCTCGGCGATCCTGGTCGGTGGCGCCGCGCTGACCGTCGCGCTGATCGTCGTCCTGGTGCCCCGCTACGGCGGCGAGGGTGCGGCGGCCGCCAGCCTGCTGACGTACACCTTCATCGCGGTGCTCAGCGTCGTGGTGTTCAGCCGCATCACGGGAGTGCCGGTACGGGACTGCGTTCTGCTGCGCCGCGGCGACCTGAGCCGCCGGGCCTGACCGGACCCGCTCACCGACGGGCGTCGGGCTGTCGGGCCGCAGCGAGCGCGGACCCCAGCGCGAGCAGCGCCACGAAGCCGAAGGGGAACGCGGTGAGCGACGTGCGGGTCAGCCCGTCGACCGCGACCACCAGCAGGATGCCCGCCCCGGCGAGCGCCGGGGGCGAGCGGCGGCGGACACCGGGCCTCAGCAGGGAGCACACCCGGGCGCCCGCGACGAGCAGCACGGCCAGGCCGAGCAGGCCCACGTCCGCCACGACCTGCAGGTAGCTGTTGTCGAGGCTGGTCAGCTGGGTGTTGCTGGCCGCGTCGGGGGCCACGCCGTCGACGTAGCGCTGCTGGGTGGCGATGTTGCCCGCCTGGCTGCGCGCGAGGCCGGTGCCGAGCACACCGACGCCACGGCCGAAGGGCACGTCCTGGAGGCCGCGCACCACCTGCGACCACGTCTGGGTGCGGCCGTTGAGGGTCAGCAGGAAGCCGCCCTGCGGGGCGTCCGCCTGCACCACCTGGGGCGGTGCAGGCGCGCTGGGCAGTGCGAGGTAGCCAACCCCGCCCGCCACCCCCACGGCCAGGACGAGCGCGGCCAGCCGGACCCGCCCGTGCAGCGCCAGCCACGCCAGGAGCAGCACGGGCAGCAGCGCGAGCATCGTGCGGTCGACGGAGGTGACCACGCCGACGGCGAGCACGGCGACCAGCGCGGTCCGCAGCCACGCACGGCGCACCGTGGTCGCGGCGACGACGAGCGCGATGGTGGTGATGGCACCGTAGTTGAACGGGTCGTCGAAGGTGCCGAAGCTGCGCAGCTGCCCGCCTGAGGTGGTGCGCACCTGGGCGCCGTAGGCCAGCCCGAGGTCGGTGACGAGCCGGTCGGCACCGAGCAGCTGCTCGCCGACCCCGAGGAGGCTCTGCACCACGCCGGTGCCGACCAGCGCACCCGCGGCCCACCGCCATGTGCGGCGGGGGTCCGGGGCGAGCCAGCCGGCCACGAACAGTCCGAGTGACTCGACGACCAGGCGCACGGCGGGCGACCACCCGGCGGTGCGGCCGCCCGCCGGGTCGAGCAGGTAGATCGCGACGAGCACGCCGATCGCGGCCAGCAGCCACCGGTCGACCGGGCGGGCGCGGCCGGACCGGGTGAGCACGGCCGCCCCCACCACGACCGCGACCACCAGCAGCGTCGCGGCGTCCTTGGCCGGGCCCAGGGTGTTGGAGACGTAGAACTTCAGCGCGGCCTGCACCTGGACGAACACCAGCAGGCCCGCCACCGCGAGGTGGGGCAGCCGGGCGACCAGGGCCAAGGCGAGGATCGCCGCGACCCCGAGCGCGCCGTACACGGTGGCGCCGCTGCCTGTCGCGAGCGTCCGCGCCAGGGCCGCGGTCACGGCCGTGGCGACACCGACGGCACCGAGCGCGCCGAACACCGGTGTACTCCGGCGCAGGGCGGTGGGGCCGGCCACGGGTGGGTCCTCCCGCGGACGGGTGGTCGCGGTGGTGGTCACGGCACCGAGGGGGACCCTGCGGCGCGGCGGCTGCGGCGGCGCGACCGCAGCGCCTGGTCGGCGGCGAGGAGCAGGAACGCGATGACCGCTCCGGCGGCCGCGCCCACCAGCAGGCCGCGCGATGCGGAGACCGGGCCGCCCGACGCCGCGCCCGCCGCGGCGATGACCTGGGCCGACGGGCTGATCCGCTCGAAGGCCTGGACCTGCGCCAGCTGGGCGAGCTGTGCTGCGTCGAGGGTGTTGGCCGCCGCGATCGACCCGAGCCCCAGCATCAGCTGGTCGCGGTAGGTGCTCACCTCGTACCTGCCTGCCGTGTCGGCGATCGCGACGGCGACCGCCGGGTCGCTGCTGGCGGCGCTGAACACGATGACGTCGGCGTCCGGGCTGGCGGTGACCGTGAGCGCGGCGGCGACGACGGCGGGGTCGAGCTTCGTCTGGCGCGCCACCTCGTAGGTGAAGGAGGGGGCCTGCGCAGTGAGGACCTGGGCGGCCACCGCCCGCTGCGGCGTGCTGCCTCCGGAGACGGAGGTCGGGCCCAGGATGATCGCGGCGTAGTCGCGCGCGCGCACCAGGACCTGGGAGTCGGCGGTGTAGGCGGGGGCGGCGCTGGCGGCGGTCGTCAGGCCCACGATCGCACCGAGCGCCAGCAGGACGACCACGACGACGGTGCGGGCCACGAGGAGCCGGACGCCGGACCCACCGGGGGTCGCGGGGGCCTGGGACACCGGCGGCGGAGTGTCCGACGGTGGCAGGGTGGGCTCGATGCGAGCGGCGTCGCGCCCCGTGTGTCGCGCTGCGGCGGCGCCGTCGTGGTGGTCAGGGACACCGGCCCCGGCGGTGGTTCTGGCGGCGCCCGGCGCGTCCCCGGGCGAGGCGCCGGTGTCCGCGACGGGGGAGGCCGCCGGTCCGGTGGCCGGTGCCTGCGCCTCGGTCGATGGGCTCGTGCCCGGCTCCGGCGCGCCGGAGCGCTCAGACTCGTTCGTGTCCACCGTGGACCACCTCTCGCAGCTCGCGCTCGATCATTGACACCTGTCGTCCCAGCTCGAAGCCCGCGGCCACGCGCTCGCGCGCGGCCGCACCCATGACCTGCCTGGCGGCGTCATCGGTGACGAGCCTGCCCAGTCGTTCGGCCAGCGCGGGCGGGGAGTTCGGTGGCACCAGCCACCCCGTCACACCGTCATCCACCAGCTCGGGCAGCGCACCCACGGCGGTCGCCACCACGGGCAGCCCGGCCGCCATCGCCTCGAGCACCGAGTACGGCAGGTTCTCGATGGTCCGGGAGGCCAGCACCAGCGCGTCGAGGCCGCCGAGCAGCCGGGGCACGTCGTCGCGGGTCCCGAGGAACCGCACCCGAGCACCCAGGCCCGCGTCGCGCACGTGCGCCTCCAGCTCACCACGTAGCGGACCGTCCCCGACGACGACGAGCACACCGCGCGCCGGGACCGAGCCCAGCGCCGTCAGCACGGTGGCGTGGTCCTTCTCCACCCGCAGCACGGCGACGCAGCCGATCGCGACGTCGTCCGCCGCCAGGGCCAGCTCGGCCCGGACCGCGGCGCGGGCGTCGGCGGTTGCAGGCGCGGGCAGGGCGACGGCGTTGCGGACCACGGTCGTGCGCGCCGGGTCGAGCCGCAGGTACCCCCGCAGGTAGGTCAGCTGGGTGTGAGACACGGCGAGGTACCGGGTGACCCGGCGGCCCAGCAGCGCCTCGGTGACGCGGTCCCGCACCCCGATCCGGCCGAGGTGGCCGATGTTGTGCTTCCAGCTCAGCAGCGCCACGGTGGGTCGCGAGGCGAGCGCGAGGCGGCTCAGCACCTCGGCGCTGTAGCCGCTGGTCATCACCACCGGCGCGCCGAGCCGGTCGAGCGCGTCTCCGACGGCGGTTCGGGAGCCGCGCACCCGCCACTTCCACCCCTCGCCCAGGCCGAGCTCCACCACCTCGACACCGTGCTCGGAGAGGCCGTCGGCCAGCGGGCCGCGGGCCTCGACGCAGACCACCGCGACCCGGTGCCCGCGAGCGGCGAGCTCGCGCAGCAGGGTGGTGGCGTGGCGCTCGGCGCCGCCGGTCCGCAGGTCCTGGATGACGAAGGCGAGATCGGCCGGCTGCAGTGCGGTCATCGGGTGGTCACGTTCCGGCCGAGCGCCACGAGCAGCTCCCCGTGCAGCTTGCCCAGGTCCTTGGTCAGCATGGCCGCGGGCACCAGTGCAGCCGCAGCCGCGTCGTGGCGGCGCAGCGCCCGGGCCACAGGCAGGCTCACGTAGGCGGCGCCGGCGGCGAGCACCGGGCCGCGCAGCCCGGCGGCGAGGCCCGCGGCGGCGCCGACGTAGGCGACGGCTCGGGCGATGTCCCGTGTCCAGAACACCGGCCTGCCGCCGTGGGCGGCGCCATAGCCGTAGTTGCGGTACATCCGCAGGGTCGCTCGCAGGTCGGGGCGCTGCACCCAGCTCACCTCGGCGTGGCGGGTGGCCGCGCAGCGGTGGCCCTCGGCGACCCGTAGGCCGAACACCCCGTCCTCGACCCACGGCAGCTCCGCCGGGAAGCCGCCGACGTCGAGAAAGACCTCGCGACGCACCGCCAGGCTCCGCGCGAACGGGGTCTCCGGTGCGAATCCCAGGCCGAGCACCGCGGTGTAGACGCGGGCCAGCTTTCCGCGCCGGACGAGCTCCTCCGGGTCGGGGTAGCAGGCCACCGCCTGGGCCCGCTCCAGGGCCGTGCGGGCGGCCACCCGGGGGACACCGGCCACCAGTCCGACGGGGTCCGCCTCGGCGAACGGCGCGCGCAGCCCCTCCAGCCACCCCGGCGCCAGGGCGCAGCCGGCGTCGGAGAACGCCACCACCGGGTTGCGGGCGCGGGCGACCCCGGCGTTGCGGCCCGCGGAGATGTTGGTGCCGGGGGCGGTGACCACGATCACCTCGTCGCGCTCCACGGCCAGTGCGGCCAGCACCGTCGCGGTGCCGTCGGTGGAGCCGCCGTCGACCACCACCAGCTCGTCCCCGGCGCGCAGCTGCTCGGTGACCTCCGCGACCAGGGCGGCCACACCGTCGACCTCGTCGAGGACGGTCGCCACCACCGAGACCGCCGGGCCGTCGGTTCGACCCGCACCCGGACGGTTGCACGCCTCGGCGAGGGCAGCGACGGGGTCGGCTGCCGGGGGTGCGTCGGCACGCACGGTGTCCTCGAGCAGCACGACGTGCCACCCGCCCGCACGCAGCACCGCGGCGGCGCGGCGGCCGGAGCGGGAGCCCGGCACCACGACGACGTCGGGGGAGCAGCGGGCCACGTCCCGGCGCAGGGCACCGAGGCCGCCGCCGGCCCCGACCTCGTGGAGCACAGCGCGATCGCCTGCCGCAGCGCGCAGCGCCACCACCCCGGGGTGGTCCGAACCTGCGCGCACGTCCACCGCAACCTGCAGCGGGGCGGACACGGCGGGCGCACCGGCGACGGCCGACCCGCCCGTGGGCCCCGCGCGCCACGCCGCGAGCGAGCGGCGCGCCCCGCTCGACGCTGCGGAGGCGGCAAGCTTGACCGCGATCGCCCCGCCCACGGCCGAGCGGACGACGAGGGATGCGTCGGCACCGTCGTGCTTGGCGTAGAACAGCCACATCGCCCGGTGGAACTCGCGGTTGACCGCCCAGCCCCGTGCCCGGCCGCTGCTGCCCGCCTTGACGTGCAGCACCGTCGCCCCCGGCCAGTAGCTGACGTCCCACCCCGCGTCGGTGAACCGCTTGCACCAGTCGAGGTCCTCGCCGTACATCCAGAACCGCTCGTCGAGCGCACCCACCTCCTCGAGCGCCTCGCCCCGCACGAGCATGAACGCGCCGTTCACCGCGCCGACGACGGCGGGCTCGTCGTAGTCCGGACTGCCCCCCAGATAGCCCGACGGGGCCACCCCGGGCACCCACCGGTGGAGCTTGAGCAGGTAGCTCAGGCTCGAGGCGGGGGTGGGGATCTCGCGCCGACAGGCGTGGTCGATGGACCCGTCGGTCTGGACCAGCTTCGGCCCGAGCACCCCGGTGCGCGGGGAGCGGGCGAGCTCGTCGAGGCAGGCCTGCAGCGCGCCGGGCGGCAGCTCGGTGTCGGGGTTCAGGAGCAGGACGTCGCCGCTCGCGTGCTCCAGCGCCTGGTTGCAGGCCCGGCCGAAGCCCACGTTGTCGGTGTTGGCCACCACGGTGACCCCAGGGTGCGCGACCCGGACCGCGTCGACCGTGCCGTCGCGGGAGTCGTTGTCGACCACGACGACGTCGAGCTCGCGGTCGACGTGCTGAGCGAGCAGGGACCGCAGGCACACGAGCGCGAGGTCCCGGCACCGGTAGGTCACCACGACCACGGTGAGGGGGCGGGTCGCGCAGACCCCACCGGCGTCGGGCGTGGCGGTGGCGGGCCTGCTCATCGGGAGACGTCTCCAGCTTCCTGGGTGGTGCGAACCGGGGTAGCCCGGGCAGGGACGGTGCGCCGGTCGCAGGTCCGCAGCCAGCGTGCCATGGCCGGTCACGATGCCGACCCGAAGGCGACACTACGGTGTGCGATGGGGCCAGTCGCGCCTTTCGGTCTCTCAGGGCGATGTTCGGGCACAGTGCCACCCGAGTGAGTGAAGATTTGTCGATATGCTGGTTCCCCGCTGTCACGAAAAGTTACCGTTGTCCAGCAGAGTGGCCACCAACGTCAATACTGAGACGACCACCTGGAGGGGAGCTGCGCGTGCCCGTCCTGGACGATGTCCCTGACGCGACCTGGAACGGCGTCACGAGCGCGGCCGAGGATGCCCCTACGGCGCAGCAGCAGGCCGGGCTGGGCCCCGGCGGTGTCGACCGGCGGCGGTCCGGCGGCGGCACCTACCACGGCGTCGAGCGCCGGGTCGTCGACCGTGACCAGGGCTTGGTCGGTGCTGTCGCCGTCCTGGACGGGGACCCGGCCGACCCTGCGCCGGGCGAGGAGCAGACCGCGGTCGAGGCGACGCGGCGCCGGGAGGCGCGCCGCTGGATCTCCGGGCCGCCGCTGCTGCTCGCGGCCGACGTAGCCTGCGTCGCGGGGGTCTCCCTGCTCACCCACGGCCTGAGCACCTACCTGTTCATCGCCACCGTGGCCACCATCGCGATGCTCGCCACGTTCGGGCTCTACCGGCCCCGGCTCACCCGGTCGGCGCTGGACGACCTGCCCCGCATCCTGGCGGGCTCGCTGGCCGCCACGGCCGTCGCCGTCCTCGTCTGGGAGATGGCCACCGGCGCCACGGTGGGCAGCCGCGAGGTCGTGGTCGGGATCGGCACCGCGGTGGTCGTCGCCGTCGAGCGGGCCGCCGCCTACGCGGTGATCGTCGCGTGGCGCCGCACCCGGGTCGCCCGGCCGACGCTGGTCCTCGGGGCGGGGGTGGTCGCAGGGCGGCTGGGGCAGTCGATCCTGACCCACCCCGGTCTGGGTCTCCAGCTGGTGGGCTACCTCGACGACGACCCGATGCTGGCCCCCGACGACCTCGGTGCCCCGGTGCTGGGCGACGTCACCAGCCTCGCCGACACCATCCTCGACCGCGGCGTGACCGATGTGTTCGTCGCGTTCGGCACGATGAGCAGCGCGAGCATGGTCGAGATACTCCGCACCTGTGACCGGCTCTCCTGCGAGATCTTCTTCGTCCCGCGACTGTTCGAGCTGCACGCGATCACCCGTGACACCGACCAGGTCGACGGGCTGCCCGTGGTGCGCGCGCGGCGGGCCACCTACCGCTCCCGGACCTGGGCGCTCAAGCGCGTGCTCGACCTCGCTTCGGCCTCGCTCGCGCTGCTGCTGGTCTCGCCGATCCTCGCGCTGTGTGCCGTGGCGGTGCGGTGGGAGGGTGGCGCGGGCATCTTCTTCCGGCAGACCCGCGTCGGCCTCGACGGGCTCGAGTTCGAGATCATCAAGTTCCGCTCCATGCGGCCGACCACCGAGGCGGAGTCGCAGACGCTGTGGAACGTCTCCCAGGACTTCCGGATCGGGCCCGTCGGGCGGTTCCTGCGCAAGACCTCGCTCGACGAGCTCCCCCAGCTGTTCAACGTGTTGCGCGGCGACATGTCGATGGTGGGGCCGCGCCCCGAGCGCCCCCACTTCGTGGCGCAGTTCCGTGCCGCCTACCCGTCCTACACGGCGCGCAGCCGGGTCCCCGCCGGCCTGACCGGGCTCGCCGCGGTCAACGGGCTGCGCGGCGACACCTCGATCGAGGACCGTGCCCGCTACGACAACGTCTACATCGAGAACTGGTCGCTCTGGCTCGACGTCACCATCCTGCTGCGCACCGCCCTGGCCGTCGTGCGCCGAACGGGGGCCTGAGCCGTGCCTGCGGGCGCGCCCGCACGCCGCTGGCGGCCCCGGGTCGGGGCGGACCTGGTTGACGTCACCGAGGTCGCCGCGTCGATCGAGCGCTTCGGCGACCGCTACCTGCGTCGGCTCTGGACCGACGCCGAGCTCGGTGCCTGCGCAGGGCCGGACCGCGCCCGCCGGCTCGCTGCCAGGTTCGCGGCCAAGGAGGCCACGGCCAAGGTGCTGGGCGCCCCCGACGCGCCGCTGCCGCGGCGCAGCATCGAGGTGGTGCGCGGGGCGGACGGCCGACCAGGGCTCGCGCTGCACGTCGAGGCCGCCGCGCTTGCCGCTGCAGGCGGCCTCGCGGACTTCGACGTCACGCTGTCCCACGAGCGCGACCTCGCGATCGCCGTGGTGACCGCGGTCCAGGACGACCCGAGGTCGGTGCCCCCCCGGGGCGCTGGCCGCCACCCAGGAGGAGACGAGTGAGCGAGACGACGGTGCACGACGAGAGCACGCTCCACCGCGAGGCCGCGGTGCGGACAGTGCTCGCCGAGCACGCGAAGCTGCCGGTGGACGCCGCGGCGATCGGGGCCGAGGAGGACCTGTACGCAGCCGGCCTCACGTCGCACGCCAGCGTCAACGTGATGCTGGCACTCGAGGACGCGTTCGACTTCGAGTTCCCCGACCGGCTGCTGCGCAAGTCCACCTTCGGCAGCGTTGCGGCCATCACCGCGGCGGTCGCGGAGCTGACCTCGTGAACGACACCGTGCTCGGCGCCCCCCGGGTGGCCGCCTCGCAGGGCGGGTCCAGCGCGATCGAGCGCGTCGAGGTGGTGGCGACCGAGGTCGTCGCTCCGCTGGCCGCCGAGGTGGACCGCGAGGGACGCTTCCCGCGCGAGTCGATCGACGCCCTCCGGGCCGCCGGACTGCTCTCCTGCGCCGTGCCCGTGCACCTGGGCGGCGAGGGCCTGGCCCTCTCCGAGGTCGGCGCCGTCGCCGAGCGGCTGGGGCGCGCCTGCGCGTCCACCGCGATGATCTTCGCGATGCACCAGATCCAGGTGTTCTCGCTGGTCCGCCACGGCCGGTCCGCCACGGTCGAGGCGCTGCTGCGCGAGGTCGTCGCCGACCAGCTGCTGCTCGCCTCAGCGACCACCGAGATCGGCATCGGCGGTGACACCCGCTCCAGCACCTGCTTCGTCGAGCGCGACGGGGACACGGTGCGGCTGCACAAGAACGCCCCGGTCATCTCCTACGGCGATCATTGCGACGCCGTGCTGGCCACCGCACGCCGCGACGCCGACGCCCCGCCCAGCGACCAGGTGCTCGTCGTCTGCCGGCGGGCCGACACCGTCCTTGAGCGCACCGGGACGTGGGACACGCTCGGCTTCCGCGGCACCGACAGCCCCGGCTTCCTGCTCACCGCCACGGGGCGTGCGGACATGGTGCTCGAGGACGACTACGCCGTCATCTCGGCCAAGACCATGTTGCCCGTGTCCCACGTGCTGTGGTCGCACCTGTGGCTCGGCATCGCATCCGACGCGGTGGCCACGGCGCGTCGGGCGGTCCAGAAGTCGGCCAGGTCCAAGCCGGGCTCGGTGCCGACCTCGGCAACCCGGCTGGCCGAGGTGTTGGGCCTGCAGCAGCAGTTCCGCGACCTGGTGCGCGCCGCTGCGGCACGGTTCGACGCCGCCGCCCTGGACGACGAGGTGCTCACCAGCATCGGGTTCTCGCTGGCCATGAACAACCTGAAGGTCACCACGTCCGGCCTCGTCGTCGACGTGGTCGGCCAGGCGCTGCTGGTCGCGGGCATCGCCGGCTACCGCGAGGACGGCCCGTTCCGCCTCGGCCGCCACCTGCGTGACGCCCACGGTGCGGCGCTGATGGTCAACAATGACCGGATCATGGCCAACAACGCCCAGCTCGCCCTCGTCCACCGTGGTGCGCCGTGACCGCCGCGACCACCACTGCGCTGACGCAGGCGCGCCAGGACTTCCGGGACGAGCTCGTGGCCGCCCGACTGCTCGTCCCCACCGCCGTCCCCGGGCTCTACGGCCGCACCGGGGTGTTCGAGGACGTCGTGGAGGGCATCGACCGGGTCGTCCGCGCGGCCGGTCCGGGCGAGGCCGCCACCCGTTACCGGTTCCCGCCGGTGTTCCCGCTGGCCGACTTCGACCGCACGGACTACATCGCGTCGTTCCCGAACCTGACCGGGGCGATCCAGACCTTCGCCGGCACCGACCGCGACCACGCCGCACTGCTCGCCGCGCGGTCGTCGGGGGAGAGCTGGGAGCCCTGGCTGACCCGGGCGGACACTGCCCTGGTCTCCGCCGCGTGCCACCCCACCTACGCAGGCCTGGCGGGCACGCTCGAGCCCGGCGGCGTGCTCATGGACGTGCTCGGCTACTGCTTCCGCCACGAGCCCGCCGCCGACCCCGCCCGGATGCAGGCCTTCCGCATGCACGAGTTCGTCCAGGTGGGCACCCCCGAGCAGGCCGTCGCGCACCGCGAGGCGTGGGTCCCGAGAGGCCTGCAGGTGCTCGCCGACCTGGGCCTGGCCGCCGAGGCCGTCATCGCCAACGATCCGTTCTTCGGCCGGGCCGGCCGCATGCTGGCGGCGAACCAGCGCGAGGAGAACCTCAAGACCGAGCTGGTGGTGCGCCTCTACGGCGACCTCGACGAGGGCACCGCGGTGGTGTCGTGCAACTGCCACCGGGACCACTTCGGGCACTCCTTCGGCATTCGCACCGCCGACGGTGAGGTCGCCCACAGCGCCTGCGTCGGCTTCGGCATGGAGCGGATCGCGCTGGGAATGCTGCGCACCCACGGGCTCGACCCCGCGGGGTGGCCCGCGGCGGTCCGCAGTCGGCTGTGGTGAGCGCCCCGACCAGCACCCGGCTGCTGCCGGTCGAGGTCGCTGGCTTCACCCCTCACCCGCTGCACGCCGGGGACCGGGTATGGGCGCAGACCAACTGCTACGTGGACCTCTGGGTCGAGCTGCTCCACGCCGCCGGCCTTGACCCCGTTCCCACCCTGGCCGCGGCGCTCTCCGCCGACTTCGACGGCAGCCAGTGGACGTTCCTCAAGCCCGCTCCCGAGGACCTCCGCGTGCTGGTCGGCGTCGAGGTGGCCGAGCTCAACGTGTGGCGGCCGGTGGTGGAGCACGTGGTGGAGGAGCTGGGCCGTGGCCGGCTGCTAACCGTCGAGGTGGACTCGTTCCACCTGCCCGACACTGCGGGCACCGACTACCACGAGGCCCACACCAAGACCACGGTCGTGGTCAACGAGCTGGACCTCGACGCCCGGCGGATGGCGTACTTCCACAACGACGGCTACCACGAGCTCGGTGGTGACGACCTCATCGGCGTGCTGCGCCTCGACGGCACCCCGACGCTGGTGCTCGACCCCTACGTGGAGCTCGTCCGGCTGGACCGGGCGCACCCCGTGGACCCCGCCGTCGAGCTCGCCGTGGTGTGCGAGCACCTGCGGCGCGCGCCGGGGGACAACCCGGTGGCCCGCCTCGCCGACCGCGTCCTGGCCGACCTCGACTGGCTCCGCGACGCGGGCCTGGAGACCTTCCACCGCTGGTCGTTCGGCGTGCTGCGGCAGTGCGGGTTCACCGCCGAGCTCGCCGCCGACGTGTGCCGACACGGCGCCGGGCTCGGCCTGGTCGGGGCGTCGGCCGCCGCCGAGGAGTACGCGGCGGTCGCCGAGGGCGCCAAGGCCGTGCAGTTCCGGGTCGCCCGCATCGCGCGGGGGCGCGCCGGCGATCCCGGGGACGAGCTGGCCGCGATGGCCCAGCACTGGGCTGCGGCGACGGAGCTGCTCGCCCCGAACCGGTGAGCCTGCTCGCCGGGGCCACCTGGCGCGTCGCCGCGCTGACCCCCGAGGCGCTCACCCGCCCTGACCAGCTGACCGGAGCCGGGCTGACGTGGCGCCCCGCCGCCGTCCCCGGCACCTCGGCCGCGGCCGTGCGCGACGCCGACGGCCGCGACGCCGCCCTGGCGCTCGACCACGACGCGAGCGACTGGTGGTTTGCGACCACGCTCGCCGAGGGTTGCCCCGCGGGCTCGGTCCTGGTGCTGCCTGGCCCGGCCACCGTCGTCGAGGTCTGGGTGGGAGCCGAGCTGGTCGCCACCACCACGTCGATGTTCACCACCACCGAGGTCGTCCTCGCCGAGCAGCCCCCCGGCACGGTCCTCGCGCTGCGGTGCCTCGCGCTCGGCACCGTGCTGGCCCGCCGCCGCCCGCGCGGGCGGTGGCGCAGCTCGCTGGTCGCCCAGCAGGGTCTGCGCCACCAGCGCACCAGCCTGCTGGGCCGGGCCCCGGTTCTCCGGGGGTCGACCGCGCCCGCGGGCCCGTGGCGCGGGGTCGCGCTGCACGCCCCCGACGAGGTGCGCATCGACCGGCTGCACCGGGTGGCCGACGCCGCCACGGGGACCGCGCGCGTCCGCGCCCGGGTGCACGGTGCCCCCGCGGGTACCTCCGCGGTGCTCGAGGTCGGCGGCGCCCGGGTGACCGCGCTGCTCGGCGCGGACCGCGACGGGGGAGTGGTTCTGGACGCGTCCGTCGTGGTCGAGGGCGCGCAGCCCTGGTGGCCGCACACCCACGGCGGGCAGGTGCGGCTGCGCGTCAACGGGGTGGCGGTGTTCGTCCGCGGCGCGGTGTGGAGCCCGCTCGACCCCGTCGGTCACACCGTGGACCCGGTGAGCACCCGCGAGGTGCTGCTGCGGCTGCGGCGGGCCGGGTTCAACACGGTGCGCGTGCCCGGCACCGGGGTGTACGAGGACGAGGGCTTCCACCGGGCCTGCGCCGAGCTGGGCCTGCTGGTGTGGCAGGACGTCATGCTCGCCACCCTCGACCCGGTGCACGACCCGGACGACCCGGCCGACCCGCTGCGGGCCGAGCTGGTCGAGCTGTGCCGCGCCCGCTCCGGCGACCCGTCGCTGGTCGTCCTCTCCGGCGGCACGGAGACGGAGCAACAGCCCACGTTCCTGGGCCTGGGCGCCGAGGCCCGCACCCTGCCGGTGCTGACCGCGACGCTGCCGGAGGTCGCCGCGAGGTGGCTGCCGGGGGTGCCCGTGCTCAGCTCGAGCCCCAGCGGCGGCCCGCTGCCCACCCACGTCGGCGCGGGGGTGTCGCACTGGTTCGGCGTGGGTGCCTACCTGCGGCCGCTGCGCGACGTGCGGGAGGCCGGGGTCCGGCTGGCTGCGGAGTGCCTGGCCTTCGCCATCCCGCCCGACCCGGCCGTGGTGGAGCGCCACTTCGGCTCGGCGGCCGTGGCCGGGCACGACCCGGCGTGGAAGGCGGCCGGGCCGCGCGACCGCGGCGCCTCGTGGGACTTCGAGGACGTGCGCGACCACTACGTCCGCACCGCGCTCGGCGCGGACCCGTTCCTGGTGCGGCGCTCCGACCCCGACCTCTACCTCGACCTCGGCCGCGCCGCGGTGTGCACCTGCGTGGCGGAGGTGCTCACCTGGTGGCGCCGGCCCCGGTCCGGCTGCGGTGGGGGGATCGTGCTCGCCGCGCTCGACCTCGAGCCGGGTGCGGGCTGGGGCCTGCTGGACTCCGACCGCGGCCCCAAGGCGCCGTGGTGGGTCGCACGGCGGGTGTTGGCGCCGCTGGCCCTGCTGCTCAGCGACGACGGGCTCGACGGCGTGGGCCTGGACCTGGTCAACGACACCGCCGTGACGGTCCGTGGTGAGCTGCGGGTGCTCGCCAGCACCGCGTTGGGGGTGGTCTCCGAGCTCGTGGCCCGGCCGGTGGTGGTCCCTGCCCATGGTGCGCTGGAGACCGGGGTCGATGAGCTCGCGGGCCGGTTCACCGACCTGACCCACGCCCACGGCTTCGGCCCGCGCCCCTACGATGCCGTCACCGCGGAGCTGCGAGACGCCCGGGGTGAGCTGCTCGCGTCGGACGTGCTTCTCGTCGGCGGGCCGTCGCGTCCCCGGGTGGCCGACGCCGGGCTGAGCGCCGCCCTGACCGGTTCGTTCGAGGCAGGCTGGTTCGTCACGGTCGGTGCACGCTCGAGCGCACAGTGGGTCGCGATCACCAGCCCTGACCACGAGGCCGCAGATTCGTGGTTCCATCTTGCGGCGGGGGTGCCGCGAAGGGTGGCGATGCACCCGCAGGACGGTGCCCGGCCCGGCCGTGCGCCGTTCGGCCGGGTACGGGCCCTAAACTCCATCCGCGACACCGCTCTCCGCGGTGGCTGAGGGGCCCGCGGTGGTAACACGTCCACTCGCCCCGGGAGGGAGCCGGACCACCGTGACTCTTGAGGGATGCAGCGGTACGCCGGTGGTGCACACCGGGTGGTTCCCGAGCGGGCCCGGTGCGGACGCTCCGCTGCAGCTTGGCTTCGTCCACCTCCCGGACGGCGGCCTCGCGCGGGGTGCGGTGGTGCTTTGCCCGCCGGTGGGAATGGAGTACACAGACTCCTACCGCGGCCTGCGGCTGGCCGCCCAGCAGCTCAGTGCGGCCGGCCTGGTTGTCGTCCGCTTCGACTACCCAGGCACGGGAGACTCCCTCGGCGAGCAGACCCACCCGGCCGCCGTGCGCCGCTGGCTCGCGGGCACCGCGGCGGCCGTCGCGTTGGCCAGGAGCACCGGTGTTACCGACGTCGCGCTGGTCGGCCTACGTGTCGGCGCGCTCCTTGCCGCGCAGGTCGCCGCAGCGGTAGGCCCGCTGCGGGCGCTGGCGCTGTGGGACCCGGTGTTGCGCGGCCGCGCGCTGCTGCGCCACCAAATGGCCATTTACCGTATTGCGGTCGGTGGAGTCGAGGGTGACGACTCTGTAGTCTCGCTGCCTGCGCTGGTGCTGCACCGTGCGGCTTCCGCCGAGCTCGCCGCGCTGCGGGTCGACGCCGCCGCGCTGGTGGGCGCCGCGCCCAACGTGCTCGTCGCCGCGCGCCCGGCCGGCCTGTTGCCGACAGACCTCGGTTCGCTAGTGGATACCCTTGGCGCCACGCAGCTCGAGCTGCCTCACCAGACCGACTGGCTGGAGCGGGCCAGCTCCCACACCCGTATCCCCGCGGCGAGCATCGGCGCCGTCACCGGCTGGCTTTCCGCCGCTTTCGGGTCCGCGTCGACCCCCGTCACCTCGCCGGAGCTCGCCACCCGCGTGCAGGTCGGCACCACGACTGGGGGCGAACCTGTTTACGAGGAGCTGGTTCGGACCGGGCCGCACCAGCTCTTCACAATCGTCACCCGGCCCGAGGTGACGCAGCGCTCCGTGGTGCTGAACGCGTCGTCCAAGGAGCACCGGGTGGGGCCAGCGAGGCTGTGGACCGAGCTGGCCCGCGAGCTGGCCACCGCGGGAGCGGAGGCGGTCCGGTTCGACCGGCGCGGCACCGGGGAGAGCGGCGAGGTCGATGGGGCGGAGCAAACCCCGATGTACTCGGCTGATGCGCTGGCCGACGCCCTTGAGGTGGCCGCCGCGCTGCGGCACGACCCGGCGCAGTGCACCTTCGCTGGGCTCTGCTCCGGGTCGTGGATGGCCTACATGGCCGCGATCTCCCACCGGGCCGGCGCGGCCGTGCTGATCAGCCCCGTCATCTGGACTACCAGGACGAGGGAGCGTCGGGTCACGGCAGCGGTGGCCGCCACGCAGCGCACCATCGACCGGGTTGAGTCGGCCACCGGTGAGACGGTTGGCGAGGTCGAGGTCAGGTCGTGGCGACGCCACGTCAAGCGCGTGCTCGCCGCGAGGCTGCCCTACCCGCTGTGGCTAATGCTGGGCCGCGCCGGCGCGCTTCAGGTCCCCGAGGTCGCGCTGGCGGCGCTGCGCCGCGCCGAGGTGCGCACCGTGGTAATCCTCCCGCCGGGTGATTACGGGGTATTCGTCGAGCAGCGCGGCGCCGAGGGGCTGCGCCGGCTCACCCGCCGGGGCCGGCCGCCGCAGCTGCTGCTGCCCGGGACCGGCGACCACAGCCTGCTGCATCGCGCCACGCGCAGGCAGGCAATGGACGTAGTCGGTGCGGTCGCAGCGGGGGGCACGCCGGTGACCGCGGGCGCCCAGAGTGGTGCGCCATGAGGGTGCTGTTCGCGAACGAGAACCTGGGTGGTCACGCCACGGTGCACACTAACCTGGCTCGTGAGCTCGCCGGCCGCGAGGACGTCTGCGCGGAGTTCGTCAACGCGCCACCCATGGGGATGCTTCGCAAGGCCGTCGCCTACCCCATGCCGGGGTTGAGCAGGCTCGACCTAGATCTGCACTCTCTGCGCTTCCAGCTCGTGGCCAGCCTGGCCGTGCGGGGCGAGGTCCGCAGCCGTGCCCGGTTCGTAGACGTGCTGCACATCTACAGCCACACCCTGGCGTGGACTTTCCCCGGCCTGCAGCGCACCCTGCCGACGGTGGTGTCGACCGACGCCAGCAACCGGCAGAACATGGCACTGCGCGCCAACCGTCGTGCCGCGCTCGGCACCCCGCTCACGGCTGCGCTCATCGACCGATTCGAGCGCCGGGTCCTTGCGGCCGCCACGCTCGTCATAGCCCAGTCGAATTGGGCCGCAGAGGGTTTGCGTGTCGCCGGGGTGCCCGAGGACCGGCTCCGCGTCGTCCGCTACGGCGTACCGCTACCCGCAGTCCTGCCGCACCACCAGGCCACTGATCTGCCCGAGATTACGTTCGTGGGCAAGACGATGGACCGCAAGGGCGGCTGGATGCTGCTCGAAGCGTTCCGGGCGCGCTTCGCCGGACGGGCGCAGCTCAACCTCGTCACCGAGGAGGCTGTCCCCAGCGACGAGTGGGTCAAGGTGCACCGCAACATCCGGCCCGGCGACGGCAAGCTCGCCGCGATCCTCGCCCGCAGCAGCGTCTTCGTCCTACCGACGGACACCGACATGTCGCCCAACGCGATCCTCGAGGCCATGGCTGCAGGGGTGCCGGTGATCGCAACCAGCCACGCCGCCATCCCAGAGATGGTGCTCGACGGCGACACCGGGCGGCTCGTGCCGGTCCGTGACCCCCGTGCGCTCGGTGACGCGCTGGACGCCCTGCTGGCCGACCCCTCACGGTTGCGTGCAATGGGTGAGCGCGGCTTCGACCATGCCCGTGCCACGTTCGACGTGGCCAGGACGACGGCCGACCTCGAGCTGGTGCTCGCCGAGGCCATCGCCCGCTTCAGGCCCCGCGACGCCACCTCTGGGGTTGACCCGTAATAGCCCGGCGTTGGCGGATTTGTCGGTGGTGACGTCGCGGGGCCCATCCGGGGCTCGCATCGACGAGTGCAGCCGGCGGTGGGTGCCGTCGAGGGCGGGTTATCCCAGCACCCCCCGTGCCGCTCTGAACGCGGACGATCTCAGCTACCGCCGCAGGAGGCAGTGACTGAGACCATAGCGGCGATGGACGATTCGCGACCCGTCGTCTCAGGCAACGGCGCGAGCCACGCACCCTCGACGGGTGCACGGCCGGTAGTTGTTCCACTTGCTGACTGTAGAAATCGCCGCGGCAGACCGCCAACCGAGCCTCCACCCATCCGGGTAAGGCTCGTGGCGGTAGTGGATCACACACCGCGAGTAGTTATTAGATCCGTTGCGGCGCAATACAGATCAGATTCATTTCAATGAATGTACCGTGGATCCAGTGACCCACCTCGACATCGCTGCAAGCCGCCGCAGGACCTCGTTCGAGGTGGTCAGGACCCGGGCGGGAATGGTCGGGTTGCGCGAGGAGTGGGACGCGCTGTGGCACCGGTCGCGGGGGTCCTACATCCAGACGTCGGCGTGCGCGCTGCACAGCTGGGACGTGCTGGAGGCCGACGGGGGTTCGCAGCTCTTCTGCCTTGTCGGGCGCGACGATGTGGGCATGTTGGCCGTGGTGTGGCCGTTGGTGGTGCACCTGCGGGCGCTGTGGCGGGTCGCCCGCCAGCTGGGACCCCTCGCGGCGGAGTTCACCGCCGTGCTCGTGGCCGACACCGACCACGCCGACCGCCAGGTCGCCGCCGCCTGGGCGGCCGCCGTCGACCTCGTCGAGACCGACGTGATCGACCTCCCGTTCGTCAAGGACGACTCACCTCTGGCCCGGGCGGTGGCGAGCCAGCCGCACACCCGGGTCTCCGAGCACGACGTCGCCCCCTATGCCCACCTCACCGAGCACCCGGATTGGAAGACCTACACCGCCGGACTGTCCGCCCGCCACCGGAAGAAGCACCGCGCCGCCCGCCGCAAGCTCGCTGCCCAAGGCGACATCGTCTTCGAGGTCGTGGAAGGGCCCGACACCCGCACCCCGGCGCTGGTGAGCTGGATGCTCACCCAGAAACGGGTCTGGTCCACCCGGTCCGGCAAGACCGGTGGCTGGGTGTTCGACGACCGCTACCGAGAGGTCCTGACCCGTCTGGCCACCGACCCCAACCCGGCCCCACCGATCGTGCTGTTCGTCCTGCACCTGGACGGCAACCCCATCGCAGTCAAGGTTGCTGCTGTGGGCCGCGCCCATCTCGACCTGATCATCGCGGGTTACGCCCCCGCCCACGCCTCCCACTCGCCCGGCACCCGCCTCGACGAGTACTGGGTGCCCTGGGCCTTCGCGCGACGCCTCGATGTCGACTTCGGTGCCGGCGGCGAGCACTACAAGCAGTTCTGGAGCCAAGGCCGCACCGCCACCACAACCCGCTACATGATCCCCACCCGAACATGGGGCCGAGCCGGAATGATGACCCAGCAGGGCGCCACCCGAGGCCAGGCCGCACTGCGCGACGCGACCAGCGCCGTGCACCGCCGGATCAACAGAGCTGCCAGCCATGACACGTGGAAGCGCCTCGCAGCCGCCGCCAACAGGCCCGCCAGGTAGGTCACTGTCCTCACAGGCGTGCCGCCATCATGATCGACGGTGGATCGGCTTGATGCCCACCCGACTCGCTACCTGCGTCGGCTCAGGACCGTGGCGTAGGCGGGCTTGTGACTGCCGTCGTAGCGCTCCAGGCCGAAGTAGTTCTCCCGGTCCGCGCGATCGGTGCCCCGGTCTCGCAGCTGGTAGAGGATCATCGGCCCGGCCCACGAGTAGGTGCGCCACTGGTCGATCCCGGACCCGAGGTACGCCGCCTGAGCGGCCTCGGTGACGTACCCCGCGCCCGCCGGGTCGGTGTGTGCGCCGAACTCGGTGGCCCAGATCTGCTTGCTGCCGTCACCGTGCGCAACCATCATGGCCCGGACGTTGTGCGGGGACCCGTAGAGCTGCACCCAGGCCGACCCTGGGTCGCTGCCCCCGGGCATCTGCGGGTAGCTGTAGGGGTGCCACCCCACGGCGTCGAAGAAGCCCTGGCCGCCGTTGTCGTAGACCGTCGCGAGGAAGTCCACCGGCTGCACCGTCTGCGCCGCGCCCGAGGCGTCCCGCACGGTGGCAGCCGGGGCGAGGCCACCGGTGACGATGGTGACCTGCGGGTCCGCGGCCTTGATCGCTGGGTAGGTCGCGCGCAACAGCCGGGTGTAGGCGACCGGGTCCGGTGCGGGGGCGAAGAAGGTCGCGGTGTTCGGCTCGTTCCACAGCTCGTACGCGGCGATCCTGCCGGAGTACCGTGCGGCGGCGGTGCGGGCGAAAGCCGCCAGCTGCGCGGCGTCGGTGGGCGCGCAGGTGTCCCGGTTGCACCCCGCGACCCGGGCGGCCCACGGGGGCGTGGTGCCCAGCACGGCGAGCGGGCGGATTCCTCGCTGCCCGAGCTTGGTCACCAGCTCGTCCACCGGCGCCCAGTCGTAGCTGGCCGGCCCCCAGCGCTGGACGTTGGCCCACAGCAGCTGGAACCGGGCCCAGTGCACGCCTAGGGCCTGGTACTCGTCCAGCCGCGTGTCCAGCGCCGACCCGGTCAGGTACTGCAGGTCCTCGAAGAGCCCGAGCTGGTTGTCGGCAGGCACGGTGTCGGCCCGGCTCAGCACGGTCGCCGGCCCCAGCTCGACGCTGCCGGGCGCTGCTGAGGACGCTCCCGCGGACACGGGTCCCGCCGGGAGGGCGCCCGTCACCAGCAGGGCGGTGAGCGTCAGGATACGAAGGAGTCGGGGCACACCAGTCAGGTCGGCCCCGACGGGCGCCACCCTGAACTCATGCGCCAAAGATCACCCCTACGGGTGTGGACGCGGGTGCGGGTACGTCGACGATGCGGTGTTGGCCCGAATGGAGCCGTTGCTGCCGCCGGTACGGATCCGGATGGACAACCCCTTGGTGCGCCCTGCGCCGTCCCTTCGAACGGAGCGGGTTACAAAGGGTTACTCAACAGGGTTACTCAACGTCCCGGCAGCGCTGCTCCCCGCAGTGCTGGTCCTTGGATGACCCCCATTCGTCACGGGCACCGGCTGCGCGTTCCACGGAGCTGGGGCCGACAACGAGGTCGGTCAACACGCGCCGCGGGTACGCTCGCCGAAGTGCTCCACCCGGTGTAGTCACTGCTATTTTTATGTACAGATATCCAATAGTCTTCCAGTCGTGCGACATCCTCGTCACACCGCGTGGGCGGCGCTCGTCCTCCTAGCGCTTCTCATCACGGTGTGCGCGGCCCAGGGGGCTGACACGGGGACCGGCTCCACCCGTAACCCCTCGATCACCGACCCGCTGCCTCCGGTCTCGGCCGGGCCCTCTGCGACGGGGACACCTGGGCCGAACGGCTCGCAGGCGCTGGGCTTGGCGGAGGACCTACAGTATCTGACCGGGGCCGACCTGGACGCCCGGCTGGACGACTACGCCCGTCTCGGGGTTCAGTGGGCCCGCTTCCAATTGATCTGGGCAAACGTGCAGCGCTCGTCGCCCGACGAGTGGTCGTGGTCGTCAACCGACGCCGTGGTCGCCGGCCTCGTCGCTCGCGGCATCCGCCCGCTTGCCGTTCTCGGCACCACCCCGCCATGGGCGTCGCGGGCGACCGGCTGCAACGTCGACACCTGCGGCCCCACCAATCCCAAGCAGTTTGCGGCGTTCGCCGCCGTCGCGGCGGCGCGCTACGCCGGCCGGGTGCAGGCGTGGGAGGTGTGGAACGAGCCGAACGTCGACACCTTCTACAAGCCCTCCCCCGACCCGGTCTCCTACGCCGCGCTGCTCCGTGCGGTAGGCCCCGCGCTCCACGCGGGCGACCCCGCGGCGACCGTCCTCTTCGGCGGACCGGCCCCCTCCGACGACAACGCCGACCCGGCCGACGGGCACGTCAAGCGCATCCAGCCGGTCTCGTTCTTGGCCCGGGCCTACGCCGCGGGCGTCGCAGGTACGTTCGACGCCGTGGGCTGGCACCCGTACAGCTACCCGGACCCGCCGGGGGGCCTGAATCCCTCCTCGACCTGGGTGTTGATGTACGGCTCGGCCCTGTCGGTGCGCGAGGTCATGACAAGCAACGGGGACAAGGCCAAGCCCGTGTGGGGCACCGAATTCGGCGCTCCAACGGTCCCTGCCTCACCCGGCTCGCTGACCGAGGCTGAGCAGGCCGCTCAGCTCGGTGGCGGCATCGACCTGTGGCGGCGCTACAGCTGGACCGGCCCATTGTTCCTCTACCAGCTGCGCGACAGGGGCACAGACCCAACTAACCGCGAGGACTTCTTCGGCCTGCAGCGCCACGACGGGTCGCCGAAGTTGGCCTACGACGCTGTCGCCGACCGGGTTGTACGCTAGTGCTCGTTCGCCGGGGTCGTCCTCGCCGGTCGTCCTCGCGGGTTCTCGTCGAGGCGCCGCTGCCGGAGCGCGGGCGGGCGATCCTCGCCCGCAGCAGGTCGAAGGCTCCGTCGGGGACGGCCCGGGCGACACGGGTGAGCATGAGGACCGTGACGGCGCCGGCGGGCACCAGGAGTCGGCTGCGCACGACTTGAACGTCTCCGGGGAGACCGTCGCGCTCGAGGCCATGGCCGGCGGGGTGTCCGCGGTGGTGGCCGGTACCCCGGGCTTCGACCGGTACGTGCGGCACGAGGAGACGGTCCTTGTGATGCAGCCCGATGATGTCTCCGCGCTGGCGGCCGCGGTGCGATGACCGCTGGCGGACCCGGAGGGCGCGCGGGCGCGGGTCCTGGCCATGTTCACCAGCCGAAACCTGGCCGCCCAGCTCGACGGGTTGCTCCGCGCGGCCGTCTGACCGGACCTCAGCCCTGCGGTTGCACCCGCACCACGGCGTCGCCGGAACCGCTCGAGCCGTTGTCGGTGGTCAGGTAGAGCGCCCCGTCCTGGCCCTGGTGCACCGATCGCAGCCGACCCAGGGTGCCGTCCAGCTTCGGTGGAACCACCACTCCCGTCCGGGCTCCGGCCGCGTCGAGGGTGATCGCGAGGACCTTCTGGCCCTTGAGCGCCGCCACTACCAGCGCGCCGTCGAGCACCCCCCACTGCGGCCCGGTGAGGAACGCGGCACCGGACACGGCCTCCGTCGGGTCGCCCGAGCTCCACACGGCGGTGACCGCGTCGGGGAACCGCTTCGTGTCCGTCATCGGCACGCTCTCGTCGTAGGTGGTGACGGTGCCGCCCTGCGACGGGTCCCAGCCGTAGTTGGCGCCGCGCTGCTCCAGGTTCACCTCGTCGTCCACGTCCGGCCCGTGCTCGGCGGTGAACACCTGGTCGGTGCCCGGCCGGACGACGATGCCCTGCAGGTTGCGGTGGCCGTAGCTCCACACGTAGGGCGACGTCGGGAAGGGTGCGTCCGGCAGCGGGTCCCCGGTCGTGAGGTTCGCGCGCAGGGTCTTGCCGCCCAGGTTCTGCAGGTCCTGCGGTGCGTCCGGGTTGGCCGTGTCCCCGGTGGAGATCATCAGGGCGCCGTGCGGGTCCAGCCCGATCCGGCACCCCGAGTGCCGGCCGGACGGGTTGACGGGCAGCCCGGTGACCAGGGCGGTCGGGCCGCTGGCCGAGGTGCCGTCCGCCGAGAGCGTCCAGGTGACCACGCGGACGTCCACCGGTCGACCGCCCACGGTGTGCGACTGGCACGTCGAGAACTGCCGGGTCGTCGCGAAGTCCGGGTGCACGAGCAGGCCCATCAGCCCGCTCTCGCCCTGCGCGAACACGTCGTCGAGGTTCATCGCGACCCGGGTCTTCGTGCCGTCGCGCACCAGCTGCACCCGCCCCGGCCGCTCGGTGACGAGCATGGCGCCGCCCGGCAGGAAACCCAGGTCCCAGGCGTTCTCCAGGCCGTCGACGACCGTGCTGGTCCGGAGGGTGGGCACCCCGGGAACACCGGTGCTGGCCGGTGCACCGGAGGTGGTCGGCGTCGGGGTGGAGCTGCTGAACGCCGTGAGCAACGCTGCGACGGCGAGCACGAGGCCGGTGCGGGGGATCATGCGCATGGCGCCAGTGTGGCGCGCGCGGTGTGAGCCGACCGTCCGGTTCGCGCGGTCCCTATCCCGAAGTTACGAACTCTCTGGGGGTTGATCGTGGCGTTGACCTGCGGGAGTGGTCTCTGGGACGTCGGAAAGTGGTCTGCCTGCCGTCTTCCGGACATGTAATTTGGGCTGATTACGCTGCTATGGTCGGCTGCTGGTGGGATTGCTCGACTTCGAGTGGGGTCCGATAGCCGAGCGCCGAGTGGATACGTTGCCGATTGTAGAACACTTCGATATATTCGACAACAGCCCGCCGGGCGTGTTCCGGTGTTGGGAACGCTGTGCGGTAGACGAGCTCATTTTT
>JAABUS010000774.1_pt1 | contig 77276 bp, 58 predicted proteins | sample 5560161 | NCBI WGS metagenome assembly JAABUS01 (sample SAMN10711885, study PRJNA513376) | rock metagenome | isolation source: Antarctica rocks | place: Antarctica: Victoria Land, Trio Nunatak nord | collected 2016-01-04
TCCAGGGTAGTCGTGGGATGGAGGGTTTTGAGGTCGAATGGGGTGTGCTATGGGGTGGGCCGCTGAAGGGGGAGGGGGGGGGGGTTGAGGTCTGCGCGGGTGGGCGAGCACTGGGTCTTGGGGGGAATTCAGGTTATTTGAGTGCGGGGGTCCGTGTGGCAGGAGTGGGACTGGGGTAGAATTGATCTGGGACGGGGGATGGTGCCTGGGGGTGGGGGTACGGGCGTGTCTTGAAGTATGGCCTTTTATGTGGTCTGATTAGCATGAAGTAGCAAGGTAGTTGTTGGAGACAGGGTTCCAATGGCGTAGGTAGTGGGCAAGCTGGGGAGATAAGAGGGCTGGCTGATCAGCGCGTTCTTACAGCATGGTGGTTCAGATCGTAAGGTATTGAGCTAGTAGATAGCACCAGTACATATAAAAGCCCAGCGCTTGCGCTTGATTGCGAATCCTCTCCGCTCACAAGGGAAGAGATCCCTGCGCACATCTCCCTACATCCTGAACACCCCGAACCTCGTCTCTTTATCCTGCACGCTCCCTCCCATAGCTACCTTCAGCCCCATTGCCAGCACCCTCCTCGTATGCGAAGGCGGAATGATCCCATCATCCCAAAGCCTCGCAGACGAATAGACCGCCTCGCTCTCGCGTTCGATCCTGGCTTTCAGCTCCGGATCCACGGTCTTGCCGACCGTCTCCATGACTGCACTGAGCTGCTCAGAGCCCATGACGCCGATCTTGGCCTGGGGCCACATCCAGAGGAAGCGCGGGGAGTAGGCGCGTCCACTGCGTTGCTGAGTCAGCCACATGTTTACTGGAGTCGAGTGGAGCTATGCGGAAAGGGGAGGAAGCCTACCACATCCCATAATTACCCGCCCCTGCGCTAGCGCCCACAACGACAGTGAATTTGGGCACGTCGGCACATGCGACTGCCGTGACGAGCTTGGCGCCGTTCTTGGCTATGCCGCCTTTTTCGGCGTCGGCGCCGACCATGAAGCCGCTGATGTTTTGGAGGAAGACGAGAGGGATGCGTCGCTGAGTGCAGAGCTGGACGAAGTGTGCGCCTTTGAGCGATGACTCCGAGAAGAGAATGCCGTTGTTGGCGATTATGCCGACTTGGTGGCCGTGTATTCGCGCGAAGCCTGGTAGATGAGTAGGTATCAGAGCACAGGCCAGGAGCACAAGGGATAGGAGTAAGTGAGATAGGTTGTAGTATACCTGTGACTAGAGTCTCCCCATAGTCTTTCTTGAATTCAGCGAATTCGCTACCATCAGCTATACGAGCGATGATCTCGCGTACTGGTATCTGCTTTCGCAGATTCGTGCCAACGATGCCGCCCAGCTCTTCCTGGTCATACAACGGTTCGTCGAAAAAACTCTCTTTCTCTGGTCGTGGACAATTGAGGTTACAGATTGACCGTCTTGCGAGAACGAGGGCATGAGCGTCATCCACAGCAAGATAGTCAGTCACGCCAGAGATCGAGCTATGCAGCTTCCCACCACCTAATTCTTCGGCTGAGACCACCTCCCCTGTCGCGGCTTTCACCAGCGGGGGCCCTGCAAGAAATATCGTGCCTTGATTTTCCACGATGATGGACTCGTCGGACATTGCAGGCACGTAAGCGCCGCCGGCAGTGCAGGGTCCCATGACGACAGAGACTTGTGGTATACCTTGCGAGCTCACTGATTGGGGCATTAGCGTTGAAACCACTCGGGTGTCGCGTGGAATGTACTTCGTGCTTGATTGTAGAATATGCGACCGAAGTGGTCCCTATCAGGGAATACATCCGCTTGATGTGGGAGGTTGGCACCGCCTGAATCAACGAGGTAGATGCATGGAAGGCCTGCAAGATAATCAGCATATTTCCCGAGATCTTCATGTCCGCGCAACAGCTTACGGTTCTCCTGTGCTATAGCCTGAGCACGCAAATGCTTCTTTACGGTAATGGGATAATATGTTCCGCCCTTTACCCTGGCATCTCTGGTAAGCTTGAAAGTCGAGTCCGGGGCTTGCCAAGATGTACGTGCTGTCGTTCGCTACAACCATACATGAAACACCTTGAACCATTCCGACGCCGGTAAGAATGCCACCAGCGGGCACACTTTCGCCAGGGTAGACTTCATGACCGGCCAACGGAGAGAGCTCGAGGAAGGGCGATCCAGCATCTATCAGCGAAGCAAGGCGACTACATTGACCATCAGTCCGGGGATGGTAGCCATTGAGTCAGTTACTGACTCCCGTGGCAGCATCTTTCCCCTTTTTACGTGTTTCTCTTTCGCCTCTTCAGGACCACCCTGCTCCGTCTTCCGGTGTAGCTCTTGCGTCCGCGCCATGACTTCCCCGAATTGGCGCACGTTCTCCAGGTGCTCGGTTGAACTGGTGTCGACATTGCTCGGGAGCACCGAAAGGGCCGCAGCGTGATGACTGTAGGTATGCGTTGCTACTGATCGATGTTGTATGCGCCGAGGGCAGACTCGGTGTCTGTAGGCTCGAGATGCCAGAGGGCCCAAATTTCGAGTGACACTCATCGTTTCCACGTCTTCTACATACCATGAGCATGAGGCCAAAGACGATGGCCAAAGGCAAAGCAGAAGCAGAGCAACACCCCAGGTCTGAGTACTACTTAAGTATTAATGGGACATCGTAGGGCTGAATTATTGCCGGTGATAGCCGCCACTGCCGTGTGATCATACGTGATTGGATGGACTTCCGCTAGCTAAAGAACATTGTCGTCACCGACTACAATTCCTTTAAACCTACAGCATCCTCTGCGCTTTTCAAAATGGAACATGATGCACTCTACGGTCCCACCAGTGAGTTTGATTGCCGTTTCACTTATCCACAAGCCCGGGATAAGCTAGACTATGAAGACGTGCAATCATTGCACGCGTTAGTGCCCAGGAACTGACCGCTTAGGCTCCATTAAATTCTTGATCATACAAGTCGCCAAGCACGTGTTCGGAAGTGTGCTATCTCAAACCCACATGCGTCCTGCTTCATTCAGCCGGTCAATGTAAAGAGCAGATGGTACGCCTCGTAGTCATCCACCGCGATGCCCTGCGTGGTGAAAACCGTTATCGACTCTATATCTTTGCCGGCCAGACCATCCGCGTGCTGAGTCAACAAGTATACTATTCCTCTGCCGTGAGGGGTGCCCAGCAAGGCCGTATAGAAATTGGTAGGGAACTCGAATACGTATCCTGGCCATGGAGCGTCCAGAAGATCCTCGGCAGCACCTGCAACGTGTTCCATGACGGCTTTCGTTTCGGCCGTGATTACATGGTGTCGAAAGATATACTTCAAAGCGCCCGCCTCATCTCCTGCAACATCTTTCCACAGAATCCATAATAGATCTGACTGTTTGTAAACGTCGGGCAAGCGCTCTTTCCACCCTTCCGGCATTTGTCCATTAACGGTATGAAACTGTTTGATCATATACGCAGGGCTGAAGCTCTGTAGCGCCGAAATGGTCTTCCCTTGGACATTCAACGCCATTAGAAACGAGGCACTCGTAGGGTTGTTATCCTGGTGTCTACAATTCCAGAAGCGAACATTGTTGATCACGCTTCGCGCTTGGTTCGCTGGACCGTTTGGGATGTTCAAGTCATCAAAGATGTCATCGAACTCATCTGGCGTCTCATTGGCGCCGCTGTAGATCTGCCATCCTTTACCGTGGCCGGCCTGAATCTCAGCCGGAGTCAAATCTTTTGGTCCAGTGAGGTCAGTCACCCTCTGCAACAGATTATCGGTTCTCCTTCCGCGTAGCAGTCCGAGAAGCCTTCCACCCTCATGGAGTGCACTCATCCATGACGATTCGAAACCCGACCAATCTGTAGGTATATAGCGTTTGCTTAGACGGAGTGACGCATCGCTAGATCCGAAAGGAATTGCGATCCTCCGTGGCAGAAATGCAGGGCTGGGGACCACTAAGGCGGCAGGAGACTCATGATGAACCTGACGGTTTCCGGTGAACAAACTCGGGCTCGAGAAAAGACCGGTTGACAAGATCAAAAGAATTAAGGCTCCAATGAAAAGGGACGCAGAGATATCTCGAGTAGTGGTTTTCATTATGAGTGGACGACTGGAAGTCCTGCCGAAAGACAAGTCTGCAATGGCGTAGCACCGCTTGAACCGTTTTCTGGTCAAGGAGTAGAATGGTACACAAGGAGAAGAGGAAGAGGATGGAGACTCGAATCTGTTCGACGAAGCAACAATGAAAACGGATGAATCTAAGTAAGGCGCCATGATGGAGAAGGGAATCATGAGTGAATGCGTTTATTGCTGTTCGCTTCATCTAAAGAAAGATTTGCGACGTCCTTTTTGGTGACGGAAACATACAGATTGATTCCGCAAGTCTGTACTAGCAGGTTTACCTCTACAGCTATCGGTGCTCTAGAGGGTTTTCGAGCCCTTCCAGCTCAAATGATGGAGAGCGAGCGTATCTCACCTTATTCCGGTCAAGCAAGGGAGACGAAGAAAATCACAAATACCGTCTTTTGGGGCTCCAACGGACTGCTAGAAATGTTTGGGAGACCCTTTGTCAATGGCATCATATCTCTTGTTCGTGAGAAAAGCAACGCTAGAATCAGGCAAGAATGGGGCGCCTATGACGAACGAAACCCAGAGATACGTCACACCAGGCCAGAACCTCTCTGTTCGTTTATGCTGAAGAGATCGAATGTGAGAGAAATGGGGGAAATTAATCTAGTAAAGATAAAGTCTTGACTCTCTTGGCTTTGAGTAAAGAACGGCTGGCTTCCCTGAGCGCTTGTCCGTCTCCTAAGATTCCTGTCACGCCCGTGAGCGAAAAGATGAACGCATCTGATCTTCTCTCTATCCCGATCACAGCGCTGCCGATCAAATGGAATCATTCTCGCAGCTGGTCCAGTCACTCGAAAGTGTGTCTCTGACAGTGGGATCCCTAGACTATCGATCACCGAAGCAGCATGTTCGCAGTCCCTACCGCATCGGAGATCCTATGACCGCCAAACACTGCTATCTTGAGATCTGTGATGTTCGATCTTGTTGAGCGAAGTATCCCTTTAATCGGCTGAGCGTAGCTACAATTTTTTCATGACAAGTTTTGAGATCGATGGGTCATCCTGCACATAAACGCAAGACGCATGATCCATCGAATAAAAGCAAAGATACTCGAGCATAGATCTTTCAAGGGCCCGGTCGACTAGCATGCATCTCGGAGATCACAGAATCGAGGCATCCAATTTGATAGGAGTCCCTACACATCGACATGCGCTTGGCATGCCCATTTTGACACCAAGAAACACTTCGCGGACCTGAGGGCCAAGCAACAGAATAGCTAGACAATGTTACAGGGTGTTCATGTAGATCGGATTTTCACTCGGCTACCAGCCATCCCACACACCAGCCCCTCGTCCTTGGAGGCAACAGGACGCCCTTCGATCCACGATGCCAACTCGGTGAAATGCTCCAGGCATCTCAGAAGAGCTTATCTGACAACTTAAGTCAGCACGATGGCTTTCACGTAGCACTGATGATAAAATAGACGAACCTGTCTTAATGACACAAAATCTAAGCGTCCGCCACCGAGGCAGGATGGATCGCCCGTGGGATACGTCGATCCATCGCCGAGCTTGTGCCCATGTAGAAGATACCAATATTCCCAGCTCGACCTACATTACTTTTAGCCTCTGTCTCTGAACATGCCCAGAGTCAGCAGCGAAGTGCCCGGTACCAGCTTGCGTCCACCCAAGAGCCGGGCCCAACGAAACACTTCTCCTTAGACACTCGGTGAAAGGGCAATTCAGGAAATTGGGGCTATAGAGCAGCTCCCGAGGCGTCATCACATCGCTCAGCCCATAATGCTGAGTAGGCTGTCCAGGCAACGGTGGACCTCCACTCAAAGAAGCGACCATAGCGATCGCGATAGTGCAGGAAGGTAAATCCCGTTTTTGATCGGCTTTCCACACTGTCAGGCATTGGCACAATGTGGAGCTGACTAGCAGAGACTTACAGACTGTATATTTGCGGGGCAAATGGATTTTTGGCTTCGTCGTCTGGGCTGTTGCGCCGCGGTCGAGGAATTCGAGCGCTGTGTCTAGGTAGAAAGGATTGAAGGCCGGATCCATCCGGGCCTTGAACAACGCATCATGACACATGAAATCGTAGTCGTCTATATCGTCGAAACGCGGTGCGAGCCAGGAGTCGTCGGTGGTGCAATGCGCATTGGCGGCAATGGTGAGGTTGGTAACATTCCGGTTGGATGTGAGAGACTGCGGAATGTTGCCGAGGTCTAGCACTAATGCGTAAGAGAAGGTGGAAAAGATAGATAGGAAGACGATAGGCAGCAGTCCGGGGAAAGCCATGATTCGTGGGTGGATGGATGTATGGAAGTGCTACTTTACAGCTCTGGTTTGAACGAGCTAAGAGCAGATGAAGCAATGAGAACGGAGACTCGAGCCTCTTCCCGCAGGCGACATCATCGTCGTAAGGGTACGAGCACAGACTTACTCGGAAATTGTACGCGATATGCGCGTGCAGCTCAGTTTCCAACATATCGTATGAGAGCCGACATGCGATGTTACACGACTTATAGACCACCATCCACTATTGCAGTATCAAATTCCTATGAATTTTTTTGGCCGCTGCTCGAGTTTTGTACGCCACAAGAGTATCACATTGGGGGCAAGCATTCCCACGAGTAAGATAAATCCCAGCCCTTCTGGAAACCTCAGGGAAGGGCATGAAGAGGAGGAAACCATCGTGCTATGTCCACTGCACCTGGTAGCCATTTAAATCGCTCTATCAATGAGAACCAAATCGATGCGGACGATCTGCTTAGGCCTGTCCAGCATCACCTCTGGTCTGCAGCAATATTCGAAATCCCCGATTTCTCTTCTGCGCCATTCATAGGACCCTGCTCATCCTAACTCCTCAAAGTTTCCCTTTACTAATGTAGCTATCTTTCACGCAGTACAATTGGACAGCTTCTCCAGGTTCGGATCCTGGCTTCAGCGCCGTGGGGATACAGAGCTTATCAAATTCCTAGCGGCGAATGGGGGAATTACTATTGGGAGGAATTAGTTGCATTCTTCCAGAACGAGATAGCCGGATTTTCCAGGGAATTACGTGCGCCAAGTGAGTTTTGGCTGGAGGAGTACCCCACATGATATTAGCTCCATTCAATAGAGATGGGGATTTCATGCTCGGCGAGCATGTGCTAGAAAAGTATGTGGCAAGGAAGCACGCTACATTGAGTTCTTCCACGGATCGCGTCTTTTCCTGGCCATAGAAATCCCCGGATTGCCTCGGGACAGGGCACTTTAACATTCAATCAGGAGTCCCAAGAAACGTTATGAAGATCAATGCTAGGATCTCAGCGATTTCCAGGAAGAGAGAAAATCCCGAACCAGCACCATGGCTTGCATAACCTCGCCGAAGTCGTATAATACTCGAGTCCTCAGTACGCAGTCGACTGGAGGACTCAGATATGTGGCAAGAAATGGTGCTCTTCTTTGGCATACCTTCCACGAAGACATTCGCTCAATTGTATCAGACAAAAGTAGAGTTTCCCCATCAATAACCGCTATCAGTTTCTTGATTGCCTTGGTAATATGCCATCGCGCTGCCTATTGCAATGCGGTCCGCCCTGTATCGTCCACGGCATATACATTGTAACCCTTTCCCACCAACCTGTCGATGACTCCTGCTGCTCTGCTGCTTTCAATAGTGCGGTGAAAAGGTGTGTGGCCTTGGATATCCTTCTTTTCTATATCCTTCGATGAGACTCGTTTGACAAGGTAAGAAAGCATTCCCAAGGTGCCTCTAGATGCAGCAAAATGCAAAAAGTTTCTTCCAAAACTGTCGGCAGACAACAGGTCGGCATCATCACACAAAGATAACCACATTAGAAGATCTCCGGTGTGCTTTCACTGCTCCAAGCTAGGATATGGGTGGTTGACGTGGCCCCAGAATTTAACGTACTATTGAAAATGTTCCGAAACGGTGTTTTACAGTCAACGGCTTTGCTGGACAGATCTGCGCCATTCTTGATTTCCTTGCTACATTATGATGTTCGCTTCGTGCCAAGGCGCGATGAAGGGGCGACTCGCCATCCCCGTTTTGAGCATTCGCATCGGCTCAATTTTGGATGTGCAGGCGGACTAGATCCATGTTACCCGACTTGGATGCTGAGTGCCGCAAGGCTATACCGGTTTTTATAGCGTCTATTGCACTACCCTTTTCAAGGCTCAGCAAGTGTTCGACGTGTCCAGTCAATTCGGCTCTTGCAATTTTGAAGATTTCTACATCTGGAGAGACTGTCTTTGAGAAGCCAAGACTCCAATGCAGAGTATTTCTTGTTCGATTTATCACTATCATCTGGAAAGTACACAGGGCCAGACCATAATTTCGACGAAATTGTTGTGGTTGGTATATTGAAAGGATCAAAACATATCCTATCTGCTGATACCTTCAAGACTGAGCTTTTCGAAAATGACCAGATCGCAAATTCATCAGGGGGCCCGCTCGAATCATAAATTTGCAGGCCGAGATGTTCCAATAGAATGAGATAGCTGGTTTTACCAACTGGCGTGACCAAAGGACAGGATTAACAGGAGCTAGCCCTATGTCAAGGCAATTGTACCCAGCGGCTGCTGGTGAGGATTTCGGGCGAGAATTTGCTGCTGACATGGTTCCGGTACACTCCAAGAGGTGAGAGATTAAATTTGAGGCTGTTCTGGACAATCTCCAAGAGAGAGCTCCGGTTGATCTTTCGATACTGTTGGTTGTTGCTGTCGCAAAGTTGCAAGTCCGGACACGACTGGCAAGCTCGGAGGCGGCGGGAGCGTGCGTTCCATAGTCCTGCTAATAATTTCAGCATTCTACCTATGAAAACACAGGACTACCTTACATCAGCACCTTCAAAGGTTCCATTACAAATTCGAAGTGGTGCATGTTCCTCATCTTTATGACCTTCTTTAGTTTATGATCTCTGACGATGGCCCACTTGGCCCTCTACCATGCTCTCTTGACTTTATGGTCCCACTTTTCTCTGTCCATTAGAACTGGCCTTTACTGATTCTGCATCAAACCTAGCAACCTCACTCGTACAGATCTGCAGCTAAATTACACAGCCGAGAAGACTCTGCTGGAAGTGTCACGAAAATTGTTATCCTGGGTCCAAGGTCCGGCCACCACACTACTGCAGACTAGACAAGGTTAGACAATTCTGTCCGGATATATATAATCAATTTACTTGAGCAAAAGACCACAGGTACAGACTTGAGGAAAAGCGGATCATGTATGTTCTTGAATGATGAAAAATCCATGTAACGATCTTGTCAAATCTGATGGGTATCAGATCCGTTCAAAAGTTTGAACCTAAATTACAGAAACTTTCGAGACAATCTAAATTACCGGACTGTATTTGCATTGAGGCCTGCTATAAGGTAAGGTCAAGAGATTCTTAGTATGCTGTCACGTGATGTGAATCTTGGCGAAGTGGGCGCCGGACAAAAAACTTGTCAAGAACAGGCCCTGGCATGCATCCAAAACATTTTATAAATTTACCTGTCACGATAGAGCATAAGTTTTTGGCCTTCAACATATGTCAATCGGACCAATCTTCTGATATTTGTAGTTTCATGATTAGAAGCTTAGTGCGCAGAATGAGCACGAGCGCTCCACGTTCACGAGGACCTAATACATATGAAGTTAGACCCTTCCTCTTCATGACATTGTCAGGTTTAATGGATTGTAGGAGGCTATGAAGCTGCTTAATAGCCGGCGAAGACAGGCTCGGCCAGACACTGGTCCCTCGAGAGAGGCAGGAACGGATGATATGCCTGAAGCTCCGACTTTCAAAGGGACCCCTAGCCTCTAAGATCTGGCTTCATGCTCTTGGCCACTCGGTACCACGACAGGTCATTGACTAGATTCTGGTCAACTGACCAAATTAGGATGCCGAGCTTGATAGGCTCAACGTCATTCACGTCGCTGGAACCAAGGGTAAAGGAAGTACATGCGCATTCACGAGGTCATTCCTTGAAGTGCATGGTCGCAGGACAGGATACCCTGGGAAAGTGGGACTTTATACTTCACGGCATCTGAAGGTGGTTCAAGAGAGAATCCAGATTAATTCGCAGCCACTTGAGAAGGATTTATTTGCGAGATACGTCCTCGAAGTGTGGAGCCAATTGGATACTGGAGGATTGCCTAGGCCCAGGTATTTACAGCTTCTAATGCTTGTAGCGGTCCATACTTTCATCAGAGAGAACGTTGACGTTGCTGTATGCGAAACTCACAACGGTGGTGAGTATGACGCCACTAACATATTCGCACATCCCATTGCCACAGGCATCACGACGATTGGTATGGACCACATGCTGCAACTCGGACCTACCTTGGAAAACATTGCGTGGCACAAATCAGGAATCTTCAAATGAGGCACTCCGGCCTTCTCTATTGGACAGGGAGACCAAGCTACTACGGTATTGCGACGTCGTGCGAATGAGAAAAATGTATCATTGGAGTTTGTTGATAATGATACTGTGAACAATAGCGATGTTCTTGCGATGAAGACTACAGTACAGAGAAAAAATGCTTCGCTTGCACAGAGACTTGCCAATGCTTTCCTTAGGCAGAAGGAGCCAACATCGTGTCCTATGTTGACTACGGATGATATACGCTAGGGGGCGGAACAGTTTAATTGGAGAGGTCGCTTCCAGCAGATCATTCACGGGAATCATACTTGGTTCTTGGATGGAGCGCACAATGAGATGAGTGTGCCTTATGCAGCTCAATGGTTCGCGGAAGTTGTGGCAGAAAACGGGTTTGTGAAGCGAGACTGTGGAGAGCTAATGTATTCGATTCCGCGAGTGCTAGTTTTCAGCCATATTTCTGAGCGCGACGGAGCAGCATTTCTACGGACTATCGCTAAGACTCTGCAAGAGAATGATGTCTCGGTTGATTATCTCATCATCACCACCTATGAGGAGCGTCTAGATGGTACACAGGATTTAGGTGGGCTGTCATGCTTCATTCGCGCTCAGAATACATTCACTGATTGCACTAGAACGCTGTATGAACCACAACAACAGATCCTTCGTTGATGAAATACAACAACACTACATTCAAGCTTGGAGGGAATACCAGCCTGACGCGGAAGTATCTGTAGAGCTGACTGTGGAAGGCGCTTTGAGCCTGGCTCGAGCCGCGGATCGCGGAGCAGGTATGCATACGCTGATCACAGGTAGCTTGTACCTTGTCGGCAGTGCGATAAGACTTCTCGAACCTGCATAGCACCTCTCATGCCCTCGACGACGAGTGTGGAATGCGAGCCAGCAACGAGCGATCCAGGGACGTAGCCTCACAGTCCAGGCCTTCGCCCGATGGTCTTACCATTCCCGGGAATCATACACCTTTGGAATAATAAGAGTCCTGTGCTAGGCAAGATGGGAGAAGGGACGAAACACCGTTCCACATTTTTGTCGATGATTTGGTTGTAGGTAGTGAAAACCACCAAGATAAAACAAGGGCTGCGTGGGAAGCAGACAGGATAATCAGTTGCCGAACATTACGCACGGGCGTTGTTTACCCTTTACTCGTTTTGATCCCTCAATGCATTTGACCTATCAATGCATGCGCTAGCAGAGAATCTTAGGGCTGATTTATTAGAATTTATAGAGAACACCATCGCCATTATAAGAAATTCCACGATTTACATCTCTCTATTACTAAAATAAGACAAGAAAGACTCTGATTTTACAGATATTTTTTGTACTGTTGATTTAAAAAGTAGATTTGAAATATATCTTTTCAAGTACTTAGAATCTAATTTAAATAGCACTTTAATTAAACTATATCTATAAGTAGATTAAATGCTATCTCTTTTTGCGCATTTTATACTAATTATTGCATATATTGTTCAAATAATTATTCTAATAGTTATCGACAATTTTAGATCGATAATATTATCGACTTTAAGCTACAAATCAATAATACAAACAATTAACAAAATATTATATATATAAATATCGATCTTTTTTGTATCTAAATTGCTTTTGTTAATTAATATTATCTTCTTTATTAACTGCAGAATTATAAAGTTATACACAATCGCTTTATATTGTGTTATAATTTTATTTGAAACAATAGCAATAAAATATGTACGCGCAATTTAATAGAAGTTCTTTAGATAGTTATTGCTATAATACTTTAATCTAAAAAACAACTATTTAACTAAATTGTAATTGTATAGAAATTTTCTTCTCTTTAAATAGTAAAATTTTTATTGTTTTCTTTCTTGTATACAAAAATTGTCTTTGTTTAGCTTAAGATCTTGTAGACAAAAAAAAAATATTAGAACAAACAACAAAGATAGTGCAATTAACAAAAAAACTCTAATAGACAATATCTGTAAAAAAAATAGATAAAAACTCTTTAGTATATTAATATTAGTTTTTATAGAACTCTTTTTAAAACTAGTTTGAAAATCTTTTAATTTAAATATATCTATATTTGTTAAATTTCTAAATACTTTGTATATATTATTAAGATTCTTTGCTATCTATCTTTTTAATATAGTAAATATTTTTGTTGTCTCTTTTGCAGTTTTTTTAACAGTCTATAATTTAGTCTAATCGATAAATATCGAAAGATATTTAGATAGATACTATACAATATTTTTAGTTCTTTTTCTATTAAGACTGCTATTTATTCTGCGCTTTGTATTTATTTGTTTAAGACTTTTGTTTTGCTATTAATTTTTTTATATTAATTTTTGTATTTTTTTCTTTAATTTAGCTATTTTAAAAAGATTCTTATTAATTCTTTTATATATATAGCAGTCGACAATTGCTTAACTAGCTTAAACTGCAAGTTTTATAACTATTTTACAATTAGAGAAATTGTTTAAGTACTCTATATATTTGTTAACAATTATTGTTTTTTCTAATAATATATATATAGTTATCGAGAAATCTTTAAAATCGATAATAGTAATAGAGTTTTCTATAGATATTTTCGATTATATATTTTTAGAAATTTTAATTAATACAATATTAGAATAGTAAAAAAATAAGTTAGTTTTTATTTAGACGCTTTAAATATTGCTTTTAAATATTGTTTTAAAATATATTAAAACAAAAATTTCGATAAATCTAAACTTATTAACTATAAATCTATAATAACTATAAAAAAATACTTTTAAGTTATCTTTATAATATATTAATAAAAATAAAAAGAAATCTATATCTAGCAATTGCAAAAAATATATAGAATACAAAAACAAATAAATTAGAATAATTTTTTAATTAATATAGAATTGTATTGTTTTGTTAGTTATATACAAGCTATATTTTCTAAGTAAAAGATAGCAATACTTGTTGTATTAATATTTTTGCAAATAAAATTTAAAAGAGGTTTGCAATTATACAAATTTTATTTTGTTATTTGTCTATCTCTTTTCTATAGTAGATATAGATTTATTTATATATTTGTATTTAATAGATATATTAAGTTAATTGTTAGAATAATTGTAATCGACAAAGATTAGATAAAATAAAAATAATTTGTTATTAATAGATATATATTTGATAACTAATATTTATTTGCGATAATTACAATAAGCTATTAAGACGTATTTATTAATTTTTATTTTTTAATTATATATAATTTTTAGAGTTTTGCAGATATTTTGAGCAAAACCTTTTTTGTTTATATTGTAGATATTGCAGATATCGAAGTTGTAATATTTTTTTATTTTTTTTTTAGAAATCGAATTAGACTAGTATAGATTTATATTTATTAAATCGAAATTTATTGTATTTAATTAATCTAAATTAATTGCTCTATAGAAAAAAATATCGAAACACAAACTTCTGTATTTAATTGTAACAGGATAGAATCTAAATCAATTGCGTCAAAAGTATCTATAAGATATTTACGCGTTGCAAACATTCGCGGGAAGTAATATATATCGAGATGGTAGACTAATAGGTTACATTAATATATATCTAATAGATATTTTTTAATATTAATATTTTGTTTAACTAAGAATTCTATTGTAACGAGATAAGAATAGGATTTCGATTAGTAGACAACTATAACAACAGAGACTTATCGCGATGTATACATGAATTGCACTATATAGTTTAATAATATATTAAGTAGCTAAGATTCTAAGATTTAAGTAGAAGAGATCGCATATATATTGCAAATAGATTGCTAATATTAATAACAAACATTTCTAAATTTATAACTTAATATTACTTGATTATTTAACTATATACGATTTTCTCTCTTTTAGTAGTTGTTTCTTGATTATTGAATTAAGAAATTTTTGTTCTTATTTGTGCAAAAGTTGTAATAAGAAAATAAGAAAATTGCTTTTATTTTTTTAAGATTGTTAGATTAGATTTTTTGTTTCTCTTGTTACTTAAATTAATTGCGTGAAAAACGTAATAAATTAACTTATAAATTAATAAACTTTATATTAAAGCTTTTACAAGTAAAACAAATATAAAAATTGCAACTTTTCTTTTTTTAAAAAAAATCTTATACTCTTGTGTAATTTAAATAATTGTAATAAGATAATAATAATATAATAATTGCAAACAATCTTTTATTACTCTAGCTAAACTAATTCTTTATTTTTTGTATAAAATTATTTTTTATTTTCTTATTTTTGTCTTTCGACTTTGCAAAGACTTAAAAATTTTAATTTCTTTTTATATATTTTTTTAATTAATTTCTTAAATAGATATTTTTAAGTCTTATATTATTAATTTTTTCTAAAATATAAAAATCTTTAATTTTGTTTTTTTATTTTATTTTAAAGGAATTTAATTATTAAAAAAATAGTTTTATATTATATTTTTTATCGAACTTAATATTATATAATAAAATTAAATCTTTAGTTTAAAATAAATAAGTTTGCAATTAATAATTATTATTAAAGAGATTTTTATTCTTTTTTTTAAGATAACAAAAACGCAAAGTTGTTTTTTAAATATTTTTATCTTTTTTTTCTAATTGTTTTGTTTGCAATATTAGTAGATTTGTTGTTAAACAAACTTTTTTCTAATTTATAATATACTAGATTAAATATTTTATTTTAATTAACAATATAACTTTGTATTTAAACTTAAAATAAAACAATATTTTCTTAATAAATTTCTAAATTGTTATTTTATTTGTTTATAATATTATATACAAATATTATAATTAATTTGTAAAAACTTCTTTAATTAGTTTGAACAAAACATTAACAATAAATTTATATTCTTTTTTTATTATTTTATTTTCTTGTAAATAATAAGTTAATATTGTTATTTTTTTAATATTATATCTCTTTAGAAGTTTAGTTATTATATTAGTTTTATTTTTAAATTTGTTATTTATAATTATTTTTTTAATATATTTATATTAATAAAAAATATTTTTTTATAAAAACTTTACAATAACAAGTACTTTAAAATTCGAAATTATCTTAATTTTTATTTATTTTGTTAAATTGTTTTAAGCAATTACTAAATTTACTTTAATAAATATTTTTGCAATTAATATATAAATGTAGTTTACAACAATTTTTTTTTACAAATTAGAAATATAAATTAAGTATATAATCTTCTCTTATTTGTTAAATTTTTTTTGTTAATATTTGTTGTAGTTTGCAATATATTTCTTGCAAAAATTAAATAAATTTTGTTATTAATATTAATTTGCAACGCGTCAATAAATGTTTTTTCATTCTTTATAATTACTTTTGTTATATAAGGTTTTTACAATTTGATTTTTATCTTTTGTTTAATTTACTACTTTACGCAAAGATATATTTTTGTTTATTTTTTAAAACAAACGCTTTTTTTTTATTAAAAAATAAAGAGTATAATTCTTATGTTTGCGAAAATTCTTTTAACTTATATTTGATTTTTGCAACAAAATTAAATATCGAACAATTTATTTAAATTTATTAAAATATTTATTTATAAAAATATTTTTGTTCTTTTTTAATATTGTTATTTGTATAAGATAAACGCAAATACAATTCAATTAATTATTGATAAAATTATTAATTTTTTTTTTATTAATTTTGTCAATATTGTTGAACAACTCTTTTGATTTTTTTGAAAATTTATTAGTTGCTGTGTGCTTTCAATTAAATATATATCGTATATTAAAGTTTAAAAAACAAATTTAAATTAATTAGCAAATTATTAAAATGTTAGACAAGTTTGTCGCAAAGCAATTAAGTTAAATTATTAAAATATTTGTATTAATTTTAATTGTAAATTATATTTTCTTTAAGATTTTTATAAGTTTTTGATATTTTTGCTTTTTAATATTGTATTAAAATTTTTATTTGCTTTAGAGTTTACTTTTATATTATAAAGAATTTTTTTTTATTGTATCAATTTGTATTAATATAATTTCTTAACTCTTTAAATTAGAATTTACAATTAAAATAATTTTGTTATTTAAAATAAAATAATTTAAAATATATATTATTAATATATTTGTTAAAGCAATCTTTAATTTGTTTATAATATTTTGTTGTTTAAAATCTTAAATAAAGATATATTTTGTTTTAAACAAACAATAAATTAATTTTGCAATAATTATAAACTTTAGTATTTAAATTCGATAATAAATATATACTTTTATAAAAACTCTAACTTTAAAAATGTTTTTACACAATAATTATTTAACAATTTTAATAATTTTAATGTTATTAGAGAATCGTTTATTAAAATTATATACAAAATTGACAATTTTAATTCTTAATTTGTAAAATTAAGATTTTTCGTTAAATATAATATATTTGAACAATTTTATATTTATTAATATTGCATTTAATTATTAAATATATTTTAAAACAAATAATTTAATCTTTAAAATTACTTTCTTGTTATTGTAATTTAATTTAAATTTTTTTATATTTATATTATTTACAAATAAATAATATTTGTTAAAAAGATTCTTAAGAATATATATTGCAATTTTTATAAATTAAGCAATCGAATTAGTAGTATTTTGTAATAGATAAATTATCTTAAGTAGTTTAAGAGAAGTTATAAAGATAATAAGATTGCGACTCTTTAATACAAAGCTTATTTAATTATATCTTAAAAAAAATCAATTAGTAATATAATTATTATTTTGACAAATTCTTTTACAAACTCTTTGATATTAAAAAATATATTAGTATCTTAAATAGTTATTTTATTTATCTTTATAGTTGTATTAATTATGCGATACTTGTTTTTCTTCTTTTTATTTATTAGAAATCAAAGATTTCGATAGAGATTATAATAGTGTAGCCAAGTGACCAGGTAATATTAGGCTATGGACTTGAGAATGTTTGTCACCAGTACTAGCGATCTATTTGTAGTATATATGCGATCTCTTCTACTTAAATCTTAGAATCTTAGCTACTTAATATATTATTAAATTGTATAGTACAATTTATGCATATATTGCAATAAGTCTTTGTTGTTATAATTGTCTACTAACTAGAATTTTATTTTTATTTTGTTATATTGAAGCTTAACGCGAAAAGTAAATTATAATAACAAATATTAAAACAACAAATTGTCGATATATCTTTAAAAATAATTTTAGCAATTTAAAAATTCAAAAACTTAGAAACACAAAAAAAAGAATATAAAAAACAAATTAATTTTGACGAATTACTAGAATTAAAAACTTTAAAAATTAAAAACACAAAATTAACAACTTAGAAATTAAGATATTATTAAATTAAAAAGCAAAAAAAGAAAAGACAAAGTTGAAATATTAAGAATAACAATAAAAGTTGTAAATTTAAAGATTAAAATATTTTATTAAAATTGCAACTAGTATTTATTGTTAAAACAATAAATTGTTTGCTAATTATAGTAACGTTATTAAAAGAAGCTTTTTAGCAATATAATTAATTTATTTGCTTAAGAGCAAAAACGTTATTTAAACTCTTTTTTTAATAAAGATTAAAGCAAATCTTTAACGCAAAGTTATTTGTTAATAGTAAATCAACAACTAATTAAAAAAAGCAATAGATCAAAAACGTCTACTTATAAACAAACAAAAAAATAAAAAAACAATAAACAAAAAAACAACACAAAGTCGAAAAGAGAAAAGAAAATCTTTTCTCAATGTTTTTGCAAAGAAAAGAAAAAGATTTGCAAATCGAAAATATTATTCTTTGAATTAATTATTATTATTAGTTTTTTTGATCTAGTAGTTGTTACTTTTACTATTTGTTATTAAATTATTCTCTTAGAAACGATATTTTAAAACAATAAAAAAATCGCAAGACTTTTTTTTAACATATCTATGTTAAAAACAAATTTACTTAATAACTTTATAAAAATTGTAGAATTTTATTATTACGTAATCTCTATATCTTTTTTAAAAACATTAAGAGTATTGCACTTTAATAAATTTAATATTATTAATTTTTTAAATTGATTCTCGAATCTTTATAATAAACATAAAGTTATTTCTTAGCATAAAATTATTAAGTTGCCTCGATATTGCGACAAGTTTATAGAGAACTTTATCAAGTTTATTGTCGTCTAAACAAATAAAAAATAATTTAAAATAATAAATAAGTTAAAAAAAAAATAGAGATAAAAATTCAAATTAAAAAATTAACTCTTATGTTTTTTTAAAGTTTTTAAAAGACGTATCAAAAGCAAAATCGAATAATATTCGTAAATATAGTCGACAATTTAAAATTATTTCTTTGAAGCTTATTAGACTTGATTAAGTTGATAAATACATTAAATTTTCGTAGTATTTAAAGAATCTTTTTCGCAATATTTACATTAAGATAATGCGAAAACATAAAGTCAATTTAAACAACGCAATTATTATAATATTTAAATTGTTATACGAGACAATTATAAAATTAATCAAAAATAAAACAATTATGCAAGAAATAAGTATTAATAGCGATTAAGCTACTTAGCAAGTTGCGAATATTAATATAAGTAAATTAATAAATATAATAAGCAAGAAGCAAGATTTAGTAAAGAAGAAAGTTATATCAAAGACAATCTTTGCTTCTTTAGTATCGCTAATAGTTGCAATTGAAAATACAAAAATTAACAAAATACTAAATATCTTAATACAAGCTTTTAAAGATCTTAAAATTAACAATGTTTGCGAAATAATAAAGAACAAAATTTATTAAATAATTCAACAAACAATAACAACGCAATTATAAGAGATTTCGCATATTGTATCTTCTTAAATTTAAATAATAATCTAAAGTTTATTTTAAGAAACAATTTATATATATTAAGAACTTGCATTTGTTTCTAAATACAATCAATCTTAATTAGAATTAAATAAATATTTGTTTTGTTACAATTTGTATAGATAATAAGTTTGTCTAAAGTTAATAGCTTTAATAACAAATAAAAAGATTTATATAAACAAAAGCAATAGAATTTGTTATAAGTTTAACAATTCTAAAAATAAAAAAATAAAATTGTCTTTTAATAATACGAAGATTAAGAAAAAGACTATAAAAATTTGTCTTTAATAAAGAGCGCAAAATTATATTCGAAATTTTGTAATTACAATAGCAACAATAAGATTAAATATTAATTTTTTGTCAAAAGACGAAAAAAATAGTAAATCGAATTAAGCAATAATAGAGATTTAAAAAGCTTAATTAGAATAAGATTCTTTTAAGTAACAAGCTTTCTAAAAATCTTTAATAAAACAATTGATTAAAATAATTAAAGAAAGAATTAGAAAGAAAAAAAAGTTTTCGAAAATTAAAAACATTAAATCTAGAAATTATTTAAAGATAACAAAAGTCTTAGACAAAAAAATATATATAAAAAAAAAAGTAATAAAAACAAAAGTAAAAAATGTTACAATAAAAAATATTTTTGCAATAATTAACTCTAACTTAAGAATTACTAAGTATTAGAAAAATAAATCTAAAAATAAACAAAAGACTCTTGTAAATTATATATAGCAAATAGAACATTTAAAAAGAATATTATAAACTATAAAGAATTAAGTCGATTTTAAGACTCTAACTTAAAGTATTTTTATTTTAAAAATAAAAATAAAAATAATAAATCTTTTAGATCTTTGTTCTAATTTAAGTTGCTTATTTTTTTGTTCTTTTTTTAATAAAAAGTTTGATATTATAGTAACAAAGAAAAAATCTTAGAAGCTTACAAAAAAAAAGAAAGAGACAATTGTTATTATAAAATTAATTAGCGTTAAATTTATTAAAATCGTTTATTTTAAAAATATTATTGCAAGAGTAAAATCTTTTAGAACTTTATATTTTGTTGTTTGCTTAATTGTATAAATATAATTAAAAAATATAAAAGTTAAAGCAATATTTAATAGTAATGCGAAAATTAATTGTATTAGCAAGAGTTTTGCGAACAAAATTAGTTTAATTATTCGACAAAATATTTTTATTTTATTAGTAGAGATTACAAAAGCACGTATTTGTTTCGAAGAAATAATAAAGAATGCAAAAATATTAATTAAAAAAATAATAATTTATATTTTTATCTTTGTTGTTTCTCGATTCGATTACGAAATTCTATTAAATTAACTTTTTTAGCAAAGTGCTCAAATAAGCTTTGTAAATATAAACGACAACTCTTTAAAATTTTAAATTTATTTTAGAAACAAAGCAAAACGTATTAGTATTTTAAAAATGCTTGCTAATTACTTTAGCAACAAAGATAAAAATGTTATATTCTTAAAGAAATCTTTAAATTTTTAGATAATTGTTTAGTTAATACAATTGTTCAACTTTGCGAATTTAATTGCAAGAGATCTTCGAAAATAAAAATAAAAACTATTAAAATAATAACGTCGCAAAATAAGATCAAAGAAAAAAATTAACAAAATTTTAATTAATTAAAGCAAACAAGTAGTATTAGCGTTTGTTTGTTTATTAATATAGTTAATTAAAATCAAATAAATATTCGAATTAATATTATATTTTAAATATCTTTAGAATTATTAATAATTCGAACTTTTTAATTATGCATTATAAAAGAGACTTTTACTATTTAATTGTTTAAAAAGTTTAATATTCTTTGTCAATCTTTTATTGCGTTGCACTTATTTGTTCGAATAAATACAATATACAAGCAAAAGACTTAAAAAACGAATTTAATAAATACAAACAATTTAAATAATTCTATCTTAAACAAATATTTAAATTAAAAAGAAATATTCGAATTACTAATTACAAAAGATTTCTAAAAGAAATTTAACAAAAGATATAATTTCTTTTTGATGCTTAAGTTCTTAAGCATTAAATGTAATTTTTGTTTTATTAAGAAACGTATTTAAAAGCTAATTATAAAGTTTGAACTCTTTTTGCAAGAACAAAAACTTTTAATTATAATACTCTTTAATTGTAAGATTGTTTTAATATAAAGCTTTGCTAAAATAGACAAAATCAAATTAGAGATTGCATCTAATTAGGAAATTCGCACTATAAAGCACAAAGCATAACAAATCTTAAGATTTTTAATTTCTTAAATATTAAATTTTATAGTAATCAAAATGTTAAAAAAACGTTTTTAAACAAATTTGCTAAAATATTGTTATAATCTCTATCGAAATTCTTGATTTTTAATAAATAAAAAAAAGAAAAACAAGTATTGCATAATTAATGCAATTATAAAGATAAACAAAATAATTATTTAAAATACTAATATATTTTTTAATATCGAAGAGTTTGCGAAAGAGTTTGTCGAAATAATAATTACGTTATTAATTGATTTTTTTTTAAAATATAATTAAATAAATCTTGCGTTAAAGAGTTGCAATTTTATTACTTTTATAACTTCTTTTAAACTATTTAGAATAATTTGCTTATTACAAAGTGCAACTAATTCGATTGCTTAATTTATAAGAATTGTAATACGCATTCTTAAAAATATTTTTAAAAAATACTATTTATTTGTAAACAATATAGATGTAAAAGAATTCATATTAAATTATAATAACAAAAAAATAGTTTTAGAAATTAAAATATTTGTTTTAAAACATATTTAATAATTAAATACAATATTAATAAACATAAAATTGTTCAAATATATTATATTTAACAAAAAATTTTAATTTTATAAATTAGAAATTAAAATTGTCGATTTTATATATAATTTTAATAAACAATCTTTTAATAGTATTAAAATTATCAAAATTATTAAGTAATTATTGTGCAAAAACGTTTTTAAAGCTAGAGTCTTTATAGAAGTATATATCTATTATTAAATTTAAGTGCTAAAGTTTGTAATTATTGCAAAGTTAATTTATTGTTTATTTAAAACAAAATATATCTTTGTTTAAAACTTCGAACAACAAAATATTATAAATAAACTAAAAATTGCTTTAATAAATATATTAATAATATATATTTTAAATTACTCTATCTTAATTAGCAAAATTATTTTAACTATAGATTTTAGCTTAAAAGATTAAGAAATTGTATTAATACAAATTAATATAATAACAAAGAAAAAGTATTTTTTACAATATAAAAGTAAGCTTTGAAGCAAACAAAAATTTTAATACAATGTTAAAAAGCAAAAATATTAAAAACTTATAAAAATCTTAAAGAAAGTGCAATTTTAATTGTATAAAATTCGATTTACAATTAAGATTAATACAAATATTTTAATAATTTAACTTAATTGCTTTGCGACAAATCTACTTAATACTTTAGTAATTTGCTAGTTAATTTAAATTTGTCTTTTCGACTTTAATATACAATATATACTTAATTAAAAATATATAACAATTAATAAACTTTTAAAAAGATTAAAAGAGTTATTTAATAATATTGACAAAATTAATAAAAAAAATATTAAAAAAGAACAAAAACATTTTTAAAAACAAATATTTTAATAAATTCGAACAAATTGTTTAATATTTAATTTTGTTGCAAAAATTAAATATAAATTAAAAGAATTTTCGCAAGTTCAAAAATTATATTTTTTATTTTTTAATAAAAGAAGAGCGTTTGTTTTAAAAAACAAATAAAAATATATCTTTACATAAAATAATAAATTAAACAAAAGATAAAAATTAAATTATAAAAAGTTTACATAACAAGAGTAATTATAAAAAAAGAAAAAATATTTATTAATATATTGTAGATTAATATTGATAGCAAAATCTATTTATTTTTTGCAAAAAATATATCGCAAGTTACAATAAATATTAGCGAAAAACTTCTAACAAACAAAAGAAAATTATATATTTAACTTATATTTTTAATTTGTAAAAAAAGATTATTGTAAATTGCATTTATATATTAATTGCAAAAATACTTGTTAAAGTAAATCTAATAATTGCTCGAAATAATTTAACAAAATAAATAGAAATTAAGACAATTTTAGATTTTAAAGCACTTGTTATAGTAAAGTTTTTATAAAAGAACATTTTTTATTAATATAAATATATTAAGAAAATAATTATAAACAATAAATTTAAAAATAAAGTTAATATAACAATTAAACTTCTAAAGAGATATAATATTAAAAAAATAACAATATTAACTTATTACTTACAAACAAATAAAATAATAAAATAGAGTATAAATTTATTGTTAATGCTTTGTCTAAACTAATTAAAAAATTCTTTACAAATTAATTATAATATTTGCATACAATATTGTAAATTAATAGAACAACAATTTAAAAATTTATTAAAAAGATATTATTTTATTTTGAGTTTAAATACAAAGTTATATTATTAATCGAAATAAAGTATTTAATCTAGTATATTATAAATTAAGAAAAAGTTTATTTAACAACAAATCTATTAATATTGCAAGCAAAACAATTGAAAAAAAGAAATAAAAATATTTAAGAAGTAGTTTTGCATTTTTGTTATTTTAAAGAAACAAACAAGAATCTCTTTAATAATAATTATTAATTGTTGATACATTTATTTTAAATTAAAGATTTAATTTTATTATATAATATTAAACTTAATAAAAAATATAATATATAACTATTTTTTTAATAATTAAATTTCTTTAAAATAAGAGAAAAAGACAAAATTAAAGACTTTTATATTTTGAAAAAAATTAATAATACAAGACTTAAAAATATTTATTTAGAAAATCGATTAAAAAGATATATAATAAGAAATTAAAATTTTTAAGTCTTTACAAAATTAAGAGACAAAAATAAGAAAATAAAAGATAAAAAATTAGTTTAATTAAAGTAATAGAAGATTGTTTGCAATTATTATATTATTGTTATCTTATTACAATTATTTAAATTACACAAAAATATAAAAAAAAAATTTAAAAAAAGAAAAAATTGCAATCTTTATATTTGTTTTATTTGCAAAAGCTTTAATATAAAGTTTATTAATTTATAAATATTAAAAAGTAATTTAATTATATAAAGTAATTTACAAAGTATTATAATTTCGAATATTTAAAGAAAACAAATAGAAAAACAAGAAAATCGAAAAGTTAAAATATTAATAATTTTAATTAATTAGAAGCAAACAAATAATACTAGCGTCTATTTGTCTACTTTAATTGATTAAAATTAATAATTAAAAAGCGATCTAAAAATATTAATAGCAAGCTTTAACTTAAAGTTTTAAAATTTTAAAAATTTCTTCAAATTATAGAGAACAAGTTTTAATTATCTTTTACGCAACATTTTTTAACAATAAAGATAGCAAAATTATATATTAATTATATTAGCTTTATACTCGCTTACAAGTTAATATATAAGTAAATGCTAATATAGTCTTTTTGCGTAATTAATAATATAAATATTGCAAATAACAATCAAGTTTATAAATAAAAAAATTTTGCATTTAAAGTTTTATGTTTTATTTATAAAAATATAGCAACTTAATAACTTAATTCTTTGTTTGCAAAATTCTTTTTTTCGATTTATTATTTTTGTATAAATTTTTTTTTATTGAGCTTGTGTTATAACAAATCTAAAACAATAATTATAAGATATGAAATATAAACAATTTTTTGCAAAAGAAACTTTTTTATCTTTACTAGAAAATTAAGATTAAAAACGAAAATTATTATTTACGTTAACAAAAAGATTTTGTAAAAAGCGACAATTTGTATTTGCTAAACAAGATACAAGTTAAAATTTGATAATATTAATATATTTTTTTTGTAATTAAAGATTAACTTCTTCGATTAAATTATTTTAAATACAAGATTAACAAGTATTATTGTAGCAATTACAAATATTGCAATGTTAAACTTTTTAAACTTAAATTTAAATCAAATTGCAAGAGACAATTATTTAATCTATAAGAGACAATTTGATTATTAGAAATTGTATCTATATTTAAGTAACTAACATTTTGCTTTAATATAATAAAACTACTAGCAATAAGAAAAAAGAATATTTAAAAATTTTTTAAAACACAATTCTAAATATTTTAAAAATAATTAAAAATTAGATATAAGATTTGTAACAAGCAATTGATAAAGACGCTCAAATACTAATAAGTAATTTATTATAACAAAAATTAAAGAACGCAATATAAAAAATTGATTAAAACAAGAAGTTACAAATTCAAAATAATTAAATTTAACTTTGCAAACTGTTGCGCAATACAATAGCGATATATCTAAAGTTTGCAAATTATAATAGTAGCAAGTAAACAGCTTAAAAAGTTGTTTGTCTACTTTTAATTAATTTGTTTAGCGAGCTAGTCTAGATTTGAGTCAATCTAGCTAAGATAAACTAGACTCAATTGAGACTAGCTTAGAGACTACAATATATTTTGCAATCTTTGCTCTTTGTATATAATTATTTTCTATAAAATTAATAATTTACTACGTTGTTTGTTATATTTTTTAATAAATTATAAATTCGAGTTTGCGAAGACTTTTAATTTGACAACTCTTAATACTATTATTGCAACAATCTCGATTGCGTTCTATAGAAAACAAAAGATACTATTATTAACAAATAGAAATCGATATATATCTTCGAGTCACGCAAGAGATTTTTGCGCAAACAAATTAATTTTGTTCGATTACAAATTCTACAAAAAACAAACAACAATAAAGAAGATTAATTTATATATTTGAAAAAGAGCTAGTTAATGTTTTAAAGAGAGCAAACTATATTGTTTAAAAGAAAGCTAATTAACGCTTTAAAGAGAGCAAACTAAATTGCTTTAAAAAAAGCAAACATAATATTAAAAAATATTATTAAGACAACAACGTAATTACGATCTTTGCACTAAATTAATAAAAAATTAGTATATTAAATCTCTTTATCGTTACTTGACGAATATTACTTTATTTATCTTTTTATTTTTTTGTCAATTTTATTTTATTTACTTCTATATATTATAAGAAACAATATACGCAAAACAATTAACGTACTTAGTCGAATTACAAACAAACAATAATTTTGTTAAATAAGAAATTATCTTATAGTAGAAGATCTTTAAAATATAATTTAATCTTTAGATTTTATTATATTTTTTATCTTTACAAGCAAAACTAATTTAATATTATTAATAATTTCTTAATCTAAAGACGTAAAAGCAAATATTAAGATTACTTTTTACATTTAACTTTGTTTAAACAAGAACAACAAAAAAAACGTAATTGTTATAATTACAATATATAAGATATAAAGATTTTTGATGTATAAATACAAAGAGAAGTTTCAAATTATTAGAAGATAGCATCTAGCAAACTATATAAACTACAAAAAGCTTGTTAATTAAAGTATCAATGAAGTATAAACGCATTTTAAAAAGCTAGAACAAAAGATTGTTAAAATTTAACTTAATATAAAAAGACTATATTGCAACAATAAACTAATTTAGATATTATTAGTTTTTTTGTTCTTAAAATATATTGCAATTTAAGATACTTTTAATACTTAAAACTCTTTTAATATTAATATAATTCTTTAAAAGTTATAAAAAAAGAAAATATTATTTAAAGTTAATAAAAATGCTAAGTAAATTAAATGCGAAACTAGTTGTTCAAAATCTCAATATTAGTATTGAAGTTTCTTTTTAAAATCGAACTTTAATTTTTATCGAAAACTTGACTTTTTTTATCAAAAAACTAGTAGAGACGTACATTGCTATTATTTTTATTAAAGTCTTAAGTATTTTGTTAAAGAGTATCTCTTTTATATTAATATTCGCAAATACATTTAAAAAAAGATAAAAAAAACAAAGATTATTAAAAATAACAAACAAAAGTTTTACAAAAAGTATTGTATTTACAATATTAAAAACAATAATTTGTCGAAAGAATTTTTACTTAATAATAGCAACTTTAATATTAAGAAAAATATTAATAAAGAACTTGCGACGTTGTTTAAAAAGAATATTAATAAAATTCTTAACAACAAATAAATTGTTAATATTGACGCTTTCTTATATATAACTAATTAGCTTCAATACTTTAAAGATTTTTTTATTGCTATTTCTAAACGCATTGTTAAGATCGAAGAAAAAAAATTGTTTTTAAATTAGTATAAAATAACAACAATATATACAAAGAACAAAAACAAAATATATTTAACAAATATTCTTTTTGTTTTAAATTTTAAAATTAATCTTTTATTTAATAGACGTATATATTAAAAAGATTTATATAAAGATTTTAATAAACACAATATATAAATGCGAAACAAACAAAAAAGATGTATTTTTATTGCAAATTAGTAGAGAGACATATATATAATAAACAAAATAGTGTCGATCTTAAATAAGTTTGCTTTTATTGCTATTATACAATAGAAGTCTTTTGTAGCGTTTTTAACAATTAATAACGTATCTAATTAGAAGAATTAAATATAAATTAATATTAATAAAGCAATTATTAACAACTTTAAAGCAAAGCTATATAGTTTTTAATATTATTAATTTGCTTATTTAGACACAATTAAGTTGCAAAAGCTATATAAGATTACTACATTCTTAAAGCTTGTTTTTATTATTAAAGATATAAAAAATTCTTGTAAAATATATATATTAATTAAGCTTTGCAATAAGTGTAAAACAATTATTTTAACTTTTATTTTAATTGATATTTGCAAATTACTATTAATTTTAAGACTCGAATACAAGTATTTTTTCGAAATTGTTAACAATTACTTTTGTAAAACATAAGTATTAACAATAATTAAACAAAAACAAGTTGTAAATATTCTTTATTAATAACAAATACAAATAAAGTTTTAAAGTAAAGTTAAAGTATTTGCAATTTGTAGCAATAACAATACAAAGCTTAAGTTAGCATTTAATAAATAATATTTATTTTTTAATATTGTGTTTAATTATACTTTGTTATACAATTCTCTTTAAAATAATATTGCTAAACAAGATATATAAATTATTAAAAATTTTATAAAAGTTATAATTAAAGAGACGAAACTTCTTATTAAGTTCTAGTTAAAAGTTGCACAAACAAATATATATTTGCGAAATCGTATAGCAATTAAATTGCTTATTAACAATAAATTTATTATATTTATAAAGATATTTATTAATGTTAAATTATTTATTAATTATTTGTATATATAAGATTGCAAATGTTATTTCTATATAAACTCTAAATCTTTTTTTGTCATAAACAAAAAAAATAAGCTTATAAATAAAGAATAAATAAAAGTATTTTTTAAATACGTCGACAAGACAAGTATATTTGTTAAAATATAAATATTAAATTTAAGTAAAATTATTAAATATAATGTTGTTAAATATGTCGAAAACGAAAAGAAAGAATATATTAATCTTAAGATGCGTATTAAGATTATTAGTATTTTGCTAAAAAGACAATTAATAGATAGATCTTGCAAAGATGCAATTAGAAATAAATCTAATCTAAATTTCGCTTATATTGATCTAGATTTTATTTATATTAATCTAGATCTTATTTATATTAACTTAGATCTTATCTATACTAATTTAGATCTTGCTTAGAATAATCTAGATCTTGCTCAAAATAATCTAGATTTTGTTTAGATTGTCTTAGATTCTTTTTAGATAACTTTAGATAATCTTGTTTTATTTGAACGTTATATATAGACATTTTTGCACGTTGTTATCTTAAAGAGAAAACAAGTTAATAATAGTGCAAAGAATTTGAAAAAATATCGAAGCAAAATTGTTTGCACTATAATAGTTTTTATAGCTTAAGACATAATTAATAAGACTATAAATTCGAAGTGCAACTTTGCAATTATTAATAATAATAAAAATAATATTAGCAAGCTTGTTATATTTATATTAAAGATATAAAAGAAAATTGTAAACAATTTTGTTTAAGAGAAGCTATAAAAAGATGCTATATAAGAGAAATTACTTGCTTTTGTTGCTAATAATATATAAAAGATTGTTATTTTTTTTTGAAATACTAATATTGTAACAAGCAAGTAAGTATTTAAAGCAAAAATGTATATAGATAAAATACTAAAAAAGCTTAAAGTAAAATTGATTACAAAAGATTTTATACAAGTTTTCGAAATTAATTACGAAGACACTTTTGTTTTAATTGTTAAATTTAATATTTTACAAATATTTTTTGTTATTGTTATGCTAAAAAATCTAAAATGTTATTAGATAGACGTTAACAACATCTTTATTAAGTTTTTTCTTAAAAAAAAAATCTATATAATATTTTTATTTAGAGTAAATATATTTCTAGAGCAATGTTTGTATATTTTTCGAAATTTTTATAATTTAAAACAAGTTGTTTGCAATTAATATAAATGTTATATTAAAGAGTTTACTAAGCTAGACTTTAAGCAATGCGATATTAACTTCTATCTTTTGTTGTATTTCGAACAACACATTATGCTTTTACTTTATATTGACGATATAATTATTGCTATACGATTAATAAATAATGTTGATTGATTTAAAGATAAGTTTTAAAAAATATTTAAGATAAAGAATCTAAAAGAAATAAAAAGAATTCTTAGTATTAAAATTATTTGCAATCAAAAAGCTAAAACTCTACGCATAAATTAATCTTATTATATTAACGAAATACTTAATAGATTGCAAATATCTATTAACAAAAGCAATTTAACTAAATTGTCTATAAATAAATACAATTCTTTTCGATCTATTAAATTAGAAGACGAGCGAATTGATTAAAGAGATTATTAATACGCAATTGAAAGTATTATATATATAGTTATTTACATTTGTTTAAACATTGCTTTCGCAATAGAACGTCTAAGTTAATATTTTGTTAATTTGACAAAGCATTATAATTAAACTTTGAAAACATTGCTTTAATATCTTTGCTTTATTATTAATAAAAAACTAATATATAACAACAATAAAAGCTTACATTTAGTAATATACTTTAACTTAGACTACGCATTTAATAGATTAAATTAAAAGTTAATTCTTAAATATGTATTTATAATAAACAAAGAATTGGTCGCATAAATATTACGCAAACAAAAATTAATAATAATATTTATTATTAAAGTTAAGTATATAACTTTATTTATATATACTAAAGAGAATCTATAAATTATATAAATTCTAAGAGACATTAGTTATGCAAAATATTTTAAAGATTTATTAAATTGCATAGATATTGTCAAAAACAAAATATACAAATTTGTATCTTTTATACAATTAATAAGCAATAATTAAGCACCTTTAGTATTTATTAAGGACGCTTATATTAATAATAGATTAAAGTATATTAACGTAACATTTTATTACGTTAGAGATCTCTATAAAAGTAATTGCATTTGTATTAATTTCGTTCGAAGCGCAAATATAATAACAAATAAACTAACAAAGTTATTGCTTAAAAACAAGTTTAAAATCTTTATTAAACAACTTGAATTAACAAATTAGAAAATTAATAAAAGCTAATAGATACGTTATTATTAAGTAGAAGTATTGCGCAATACAACAACAATATACTTAAAGTTTACAAATCGTAATAGTAATAAGTAAACAATTCGAAAAGTTATTTGTCTTCTTTTAATTAATTTGTCTAGCAAACTAATCTAGATTTGAGTTAACTTGATCAAGATAAGCTAGATTTAATTAAAATTAGCTTAGAGACTACAATATATTTTGCAATCTTTGCTCTTTGTATATAATTATCTTCTATAAAACTAATAATTTACTATATTGTTTACTATACCTTTTAATACAAACTATAATTATCAAAGATTGCAAATATATTGTTTAAAAATATAAATTAATTAATTATCGAAACAATGTTGCAAATAGTAAAGAAGCACTAAAATTTGCAAAAAATTTTAAAAAAATTAAATCGAATTGTGTGCGATCGACTTAAATATTGTACTATAGAATCGAAATATATTGTTAATTATATAATCGACAACTATAACAAAGTAAATATTAAAAAGTTCAAAAATATAATAGCATCTATCGAACAAAAGCTTTTAAAAATTGAAATAAAAAATTATTTTTAAGAGTATAATTTAATAAGAATCTTAAATATAAAGTTGAAGAAAATTTATTAAACAAAAGTTTAAACAATTTTGTCTTTTTTTGCAAAAAAAATATAAAGAAAACGCAAACTTAAAACAACAAATAAAAAGAATTTAAATTGTTAATTTTTTAATCAAAATTAAAGTCGAAGTCTAAAAATAACAAAATTTACAAAAAATAAAACAAAAAAAAAGATTCAAACTTAATTTTTTTTAAAAAAGTTTCTTTTTTGTTATTATAATTGCAAGATTTAATATTAAAATTGTTTTTATTAGATTTTAGATTACTTAAAGTTGTTAATACAACAAAATTACGTACTTTAATTATTAAAATTGCAAAAATCTTTCTAAAAACAATAACTATTTTTATTTCGACAAATAAGAAGAACAACGCAAAAAACTATTTATATATAAAAGTAAATATAAATTTGCAATATCGAATTAATTATTGTTTAACAATATTAATTAAAGTCTTTCAACTAATTAAACTAGCTATATTAACAAAGAAGCAAGAAGAAAATCTAATTATAATTATATTAAAATCGATTATTTGCATAGCTTATTAAAGAAAGCTAGAATTTCTATTAAGAATAAATCGAGTTTTTAATAATTAAATTAAGAAATAAGTAATTTAGTATTATAAGAAACAAAACAATTTTTTAGTATTTATAAGACAAAATAAATTAAACTTTAAATCTAATATTTGTTTGTTTGTTTTTAAAGATTCTCTAAAGCAATATATTTATAAGAAAAAAAAGCTAATCTTCTTATTTAACAATTTTTAGTAAGTTAATATTTAATTTCAAGTAATAGATAATACTAGTCTAGCGAAATAAAATTAATATAGAATAATTGTTTGTCAAAATTAATTTGCTTATTTAATTGTTAATTCGAAGTATTAAATATAATTGCAACTTCAAAGCGAATTGCAAATAATATTATATTATTAACAAAAAAACAACAATTAACAAAAAGAATAATTTCTTAATTGTTTGTTCTCTATATTGCAAATAATAATGCAAATAAATCTAAATTTTTATATAATATATATGCTTTTATAAGACAATTACAAGCATAAATTGTTAACAATATTTTATTTATTAGTTTTCAAAAAATATAAAAATTAAACGTTAAAACGTTATTTCGATTTCGATATAAACTAAAATATTTATTAAGAGTCTTAGCAATTGCAATCGATTGTTTTTTTTGTTGCACAAAATAATTTGTTTTGCGAAAAGTATTTGCTAGATAATTTTTATAACTAGATCGACATATAACTACAAAAAACAATAAAAAGAGAATAACAAAATAAAAAAATACTAGAAATTAAATTAACAAAAAAGAATTTGCTAAAATAGAAATTGTATTAAATAAATATATTTTATCAATTTAAAAATATACGAATTGCGCAATTTTAAATTTCTTATTGCAAGTTAAAAATCGAAATTAATACAAAAATTAAAATATTTTTTGTCTATATAACTCTATTAAAAAATAAAGAAACTTTAAAGAATTTTCGAATAAATATAAAAAGCAACATTGTTGTAATTTATTAAAATTTAACTTTGTTAAATCTATTTTTAATTAATATATTTTATTGTTTTAAAGTTGCTATTAACTTTTCTTTTATATTTAATATTTAAAATATTATTATAGAACGTATACTCTAAAATTCGACAAAAGTAATAAAGAAATTAAAAATATTGTTTAAAGATGCAAAGAAATTTAATTGTCTAATAAAACAAACACAAAAATATATAATATATTACGTAAAATTAGTATAAAGAGAGATTTAAAAAATAAAGAATAAAGTATTTGAACTTTATTTATAAATGTAGTTTATAACATTTAAAGACTTTAAAATACTTAATGCTTATTAATTTAATATCTAGAACAATTTAGATTCTTATTTAATTAATTATAAAAAAAAAAAAATCTAAGTCTTCAATTGTTTGTTCTAGCAAAAAAAAAAATTTGTTATTTTAATTCGAAATTAAGAAGAAATATTATAAATTAGAATTAAGTTAGCAATTTAGATTAAGTATCTTAAAGCTAAAAATAACTTTTAAAATTATATATTTATCTTTTGTTTTAAAGAGTTTAATTTAGATACAACAACAACAACTTACTCTATTATTGTTATTTTTTTCTTAGATTAATTTTTTAGATTTATGTTAAAAAAGTTTATTATTATTGTTATTGTCTTTAAGAGATAAGCAAAATTTATAGTATTCGATTTTATTGAATACTTAATTTTGATCAAATAATTTTTTCGATTTTAAAGAAAGTTTTATGCGAATTAATTTATTACGTTCTTTATGCAATCGATTTAAATAATAAGAGAAACAAGAGATCTAATCTAACAATCTTAAAAAGATAAGAAAATTGTCTTACTTTTTTACTACAACTTTTGTACGAACAAGAACAAAAGTTTCTTGATTTAGTAATTAAGAAACAATTACTAAAAGAAAGAGAATTGTATGTAGTTAAATAATTAGATAATATTAGACTATAAATTTAAGAATGTTTGTTATTAATATTAGCGATCTATTTGCAATATATATGCAATCTCTTTTACTTAGATCTTAGAATCTTAGTTACAAAATATATTATTAGATTGTATAGTGCAATCTATATATATATTGCGATAAGTCTCTATTGTTATAGTTGTCTACTAACTAGAATTCTATCCCTATCTTGTTATAGTATTAAAAAAAGATTATATTTTTTGTTAAATTTCTTTTAAAAATTCTTTGTAATTAATAACTTTAACATTTTTTTTAATTTAAATACTTGTCTAAAATAGAATTATTTAAATTGTTTATATTTATCGAATTTGTTTTTTAAGTCTTTCGCTTATATATTATATTTATTCGAACAAACAAACGCGTTGCAATAAAAGATTGACAAAAAATATTAAACTTTTAAAATAATTAAATAGTAAAAGTCTCTTTTATAATGTATAATTAAAAAGTTCGAATTATTAATAATTCTAAAGATGTTTAAAATATAATATTAATTTAAATATTTATTTAATTTTAATCAATTATATTAATAGATAAACAAACGCTAATATTGCTTGTTTGCTCTAATTAATTAAAATTTTGTCGATTTTTTCTTGCGATTTTATTTTGCGACATTGTTATTTTAATAATTTTTATTTTTATTTTTAAAAATCTCTTATAATTAGATTTGCGAAATCGAGCAATTGTATTAATTAAACAATTATTTAAAAATTTAAAGATTTCTTTAAAAAAAAAAAATATTATTTTTGTTGTTAAAGTAATTAGTAAATATTCTTAAAATACTAATATGCTTTGCTTTGTTTTTAAAATAAATTGTTAATTTTAAAGAGTTGTTATTTATATTTACAAAGCTTATTTAAACACGTTGTTAAAAAGATCGATTTAATAGAATTTTGTAATTAAGTTAAAAAACAATAAAGATAAAAATATAAATTATTATTTTTTCAATTAATATATTTGCATTTTTTATTATTTCTTCGAAACAAATATGTACTTTTATAACTTTTATTAATAAAATAAAAATATTTTGTTAAATAATTAGACTAGTTTTGTTTGCAAAACTCTTGTTAATACAATTGATTTTCGCATTATTATTAAATATGGCTTTAACTTTTATATTTTTTAATTATATTTACGCAATTAAATAAACAACAAAATATAAAGTTTTAAGAGATTTTACTCTCGCAATAATATTTTTAAAATAAAAAATTTTAATAAATTTAATATTGATTAATTTTATAATAACAATTGTTTTTTTCTTTTTTTTTGTAAGTTTTTAAGATTTTTTCTTTGTTATTATAGTATCAAACTTTTTATTAAAAAAACAACAAAAAAAAAGCAACTTAAATTAAGACAAAAATCTAAAAGATTTATTAATTTTATTTTTATTTTTAAAGTAAAAATATTTTAAGATAAAGTTTTAAAATCAATTTAATTCTTTATAGTTTGTAGTATTTTTTTTTAAATATTTTGTTTGTTGTATATAGTTTGTAGAAGTCTTTTGCTTTTTTTTAGATTTATTTTTTTAATATTTAGTAATTCTTAAATTAGAATTAATTATTGTAAAAATATTTTTTATTGTAATATTCTTTTTTTTTGTTTTTTTGTTTTTTTGTTTTATATATATTTTTTTGTTTAAAACTTTTGTTATCTTTAAATAATTTCTAAAATTAACGTTCTTAATCTTTAAAAATCTTTTTTTTTTAATTTTTTCTTTAATTATTTTAATCAATTGCTTTATTAAAGACTTTTAAAGTATTTATCGCTTAAAAGAATCTTATTTTAATTAAGTTTTTTAAATTTTTACTATTGCTTAATTCGATTTACTATTTTTTTTATTTTTTAACAAAAAATTAATATTTAATTTTATTATTGCTATTGTAATTACAAAATTTCGAATATAATTTTGTGCTTTTTATTGAAGACAAATTCTTATAGTTTTTTTCTTAATCTTTGCGTTATTAAGAGACAATTTTATTTTTTCGTCTTTAGAATTGTTAAACTTATAGCAAATTTTGTTGCTTTTGTTTATATAAATCTTTTTATTCGTTATTAAGATTGTTAACTTTAAATAAATTTATTATCTATACAAATTGTAACAAAACAAACATTTATTTAATTTTAGTTAAAATCAATTGTATCTAAAAACGAAAATAAATTCTTAATAAATATAAATTGTTTCTTAAAATAGACTTCAAATTGTTATTTAAATTTAAAAAAATACAATATGCAAAGTCTCTTATAATTGCGTTATTATTATTTGTTAAATTATTTAATAAACTTCGTTTTTAATTATTTTACAAACATTGTTAATCTTAGACTAATTGTTCGATTCTAATAGTTGGAATCGAATTGCATAAATTATAAAAATACTAACTATATTAGGTTAAAACTTGATCTAATTAGATATAACTTTCGGGTCAGATTATAGATTTTGGGGAAAAACCGACCCGAACAATTAGTCTAGTTAATCTTAAGATTTTTAAAAGCTTGTATTAAGATATTTAGTATTTTGTTAATTTTTGTATTTTTAATTGCGATTATTAATAATATTAATAATATTAAAAGAGCAAAAATTGTCTTTAATATAATTTTTTTCTTTACAAGATTTTGCTTCTTACTTATTATATTTATTAATTTACTTATATTAATGTTCGCAATTTGTTAAGTAGTTTAATCGCTATTAATACTTATTTTTCGCATAATTGTCTTATTTTTAATTAATTTTATAATTGTCTTATATAACAATTTAAATATTATAATAATTGCGTTATTTAAATTGATTTTATATTTTCGCATTATCTTAGTACAAATATTGCGAAAAAGATTCTTCAAATATTATAAGAATTTAATATATTTATTAACTTGATCAAATTTAATAAACTTCGAAAAAATAACTTTAAATTATCGATTATATTTACGAATATTGTTTAACTTTATTTTTAATATATCTTTTAAAAACTTTAAGAAAGTACAAGATAACAAGAGTTAATTTTTTAATTTAAATTTTTATCTTTAAATTTTTTTTTAACTTATTTATTATTTTAAATTACTTTTTATTTGCTTAAACAATAGTAAATTTAACAAAATTCTCTATAAGCTTGTCGCAATATTAAGACAACTTAGTAATTTTATATTAAGAAATAACTTTATATTTATTACAAAAATTCGAAAATTAATTTAGAAAATTAATAATATTAAGTTTATTAAAGTGCGATACTTTTAATGTTTTTAAAAAAGATATAAAAATTACGTAATAATAAAACTCTACAATTTTTATAAAATTATTGAGTAAACTTGTTGTTAACGTAGATATATCGAAAAAAAGCTCTACAATTTTTTTATTATTTTAAAACATCGTTTTTAAAAGAATAGCTTAATAACAAATAGTAAAAGTAACGACTACTAAATTAAAAAAACTAATAATAATAATTAATTCAAAAAATAATATTTTTAATTTGCAAATCTTTTTCTTTTTTTTGCAAAAATATTAAAAAAAGATTTATTTTTATTTTTAACTTTGCGTTGTTTTTTCGTTTATTGTTTTTTTATTTTTTTGATTGTTTATAAATAGACGTTTTTGATTCATTGTTTTTTCTAGTTAATTGTCGATTTATTGTTAATAAATATCTTTGTATTAAAGATTTGCTTTAGTCTCTATTAAAAAAAAAGTTTAAATAGCGTTTTCGCTCTTAAGCAAATAAATTAATTATATTGTTAAAAAGCTTCTTTTAATAATATTACTAAAATTAGCAAGCAATTTATTGTTTTAACAATAAATATTTAGTTAATTGCAATTTTAATAAAATATCTTAATCTTTAGATTTACAACTTTTATTGCTATCTTTAATACTTTAACTTTGTCTCTTCTTTTTTTGCTTTTTAATTTAATAATATCTTGATCTTTAAATTGTTAATTTTGTGTTTTTAATTTTTGAAGTTTTTGATTCTAGTAATTTGTTAAAGTTAACTTGTTTTTTATATTCTTTTTTTTGTATTTTTAAATTTTTGAATTCTTGAATTCTTAAAATTGTTTTTAGAGATATGTTAATAATTTGTTGTTTTAATGTTTGTTGTTGTAATTAAGTTCTCGTATTAAGCTTTAATATAACAAGATAAAAACAAAATTCTAATTAGTAGATAACTATAATAACAAAGACTTATTGCAATATATGCATAAATTGCACTATATAGTTTAATAGTATATTGAGTAACTAAGGTTCTAAGATCTAAGTAGGAGAGATCGCATATATATTGCAAATAGGTCGCTAATACTAGTAACAAGCATTCTCAAGTCCATAGCCTAATATTACTTGGTTATCTAGCTACACTATTGCTATAAGATATACTTAATATATTTGCGATAGTTATTTTTAGATCTATATTAATTTGATCTATTTAATTAACAATACTTTTTTTGCTTTATTAAGTTGCTGTCGATAAGTATATGCGTCTTTTAGAGATTAAGTTTGCTTCGCAAATTAATATAATAGAATAAACAATACTATATAGTAGAAGTTTGCAATTGTCTTAATATTAGAAGATGCTACACAATTTTCGATAGTTAGATAGACTTTATTGTTGTTTTGAAATTTGTAGAAGCTTGTTATTGTTTTTATAAGTTGTGCGTCTCGATCTAACAAGCTACTAATAGATATTTCGACTTTAGATATTAGTTTTAGATCTAGTTATGCAATAATAGTAATTCAATAGCTCTAAATAAGATTGAGAATACTAATTTCTGAAGCTTGAGTTTTTTTTTCTAACTCTAAATAATTGAACTCTAAAATACTCTGCTAGCGCATGCATTGATAGGTCAAATGCATTAAGGGGTCAAAACGAGTAGGTTTTCGTGTGGCCCGCCCCGCAGGTGCGACACCGCCAGCCTCGGGGGAGGTCGACGATCATACCAGGGTTTATCAACTTTATTGCGCCCAATATCCCGCAGGGGAAATTGCGGTTATGTACTCTGTATCAGCGGGAAGCCGTTGATGATGATATCATAACGCATTATTCCCCCGAACCGGTGAGTGAGACTCATCTATCAGTGAGACAGCAGCCGAACTCTAGGCTATATAGAGCCCCGAGGGAGGATATGTTTAACATGGGTGACTTATAGTACACGCCCCGAGGTGTTCCCATTGAGCCTAGAGCTCGGCGGCCGTCTCACTGATAGGCCTGTCTGACTTATCGGCTCGGGGGAGTACCGTGGCGCGTCATGGGCTCGGGCCGATTCCGAATGATAGAGTAAGTTGATGCCGACACTCAACTCCAGGTTCAAGTGGATCCTCACCATGGAACGGGGTCAGAGTTATGGAATCACTTTGCTGTATCCCAAGCAAAACGATACCATCAGCGCTGAAAATGAAGGAGACATAATTTTCGAGTACGTGCACACCTACAAACAACTCCATATAAGAAAGGCTAACCGGAGGTATCAGCCTGGTCGCCATTCATGGTCTGGCAGGAGATCCGTTCACAACATGGACACATGTCAAGGGCCAGCCTATGTGGCTGCGAGACCTTTTGCCCCAGGTCATGCCAAATATCAGAATCATGACTTATGGGTATAACGCTTCTTTCCTCAATTATACAGCCAAGCAGGATGTCCGGTCTATCGCAGCTAAGTTGCTTGCAGAAGTGGCTGACTTGCGCTGTGGAGAAAAAGTGAGTACATACCAGACCGTGTTCTGTTGCTTGCCTCCTTGCAGCACATCCAGTGCGTACTTACTGCATAAAGCAATCACGCAGACCAATAGCATTGGTCTGCCACAGCCTGGGCGGTATAGCCGCGAAAAAGGTAGGCTCGTTCTACCATGCAGAGTGTATAAAATCGATGGAGGTTAAGTAGCTCCCTTCTAGGCGCTGTTGCTGGAACTCTCAGGCGAGCATGCAAGAGTCCAAGAGTCCGTTCATTGCATCATCTTCTTGGGTAAGATCGCGTTGGCACATATGTACCGTAACAGAGAATGCGCTGACTTTTGAGCGAATTTTATAGCTACACCCCACAGCTGAAGCAATCTTGCCGCCTATGGCAGCGCACTAGCTACAATCATGAAATACTACTCTCCCCTCAATCCACCAAGGGCGCTATTGGAGACGCTGCGCCGTGATTCCCAGGTGCTGTTGGAGCTTACCGCGGATTTTGTCGCCAAAGCCTCACAATTTCAGATTGCCTCCTTTTACGAGATGAAGATGACAAGATTTGGGCTCATGAAAAAGATGGTTCACACCCAACGTATCCTGACAAAAAGACAATGGCGACTGATGTTCGTGCCCAGGTAGTTAAGGAGCCTTCAGCCGTGCTAATGCTTCCTAATGAGGTTCGTATCGATCAAAACGGGGATCATCGTGTAATTGGACGCTTCCTCTCCCTCCAAGACCGCAATTTTCGACCGCTGCTCAGGAGATTGGAGATATTCAAGGATGAAATTGTCCAGAAAATGCAGTCATTCACCTGCACAATCCCACCGCGAGAGATAGCTTTCTTAGGTATTAGAGCTTCCGTGTCCTTTATTCGAAGCTAAGAAACCCACAGCTCCCGCACAGACCTATGATTGCCCCTCACTTCCCTGTAACACATTCCATAGGAGAACGGATGTATTAGAACAGATGGACTCATACTTCGCCCACAATCCTGCCCAGAGTTCTGGGCAACTAAGCTTCGCTTTATGTGGCTTTGGTAGGTGCTCTTTTGCGTCAGTGTAGCCGCCGTGTTGCTAAGCACATGCCCCTTTGTATTCAGGTGGTTTAAGCAAAACGCAAGCAGCACTGAAGTACGCCGACGCATTGCGACAACGATATCCAGGAGGAATCTTCTTCTTGTCAGCCAGATCTGAGTCTACAATTGTAGCGGATTTGTCGCGTATATGTGAAGCTCTGAGACTAAATGATGGCTCGAGCCTTCCAAACAAACTCAAGAGGTGGCTTTCGAGCCGAGAAACCATGAATTATCTCCTCATCTTTGACAATGCAGCTGATCAGAAATCTGTACTGATGTCAAGCTATGTTCCCAGGACAGGTTTAGGACACATTTTGTATACAAGCCGTGACCAAGGTATCATCGGTACACTGGCGAAACTGAAGCAATATTAGATCAATTTGCTCTAGAAGAATTATTGCAAAAAGCTGATGCGCTCAATCCTTCGACAGAAGACCTGGGACACGCTCAACAGATTGTGCAACAGTTTGGCTGCTTGCATCTTGCCATTGGTCAAGCGGGTGCCTATATCAAGGCACGACACAAGAGCCTTTCCGCCTTTAAAGCGCTGTGTACTCAGCGTCAAAGCGATTTTCTGAAATTCAAACCTCGGCTGGCGGAATACGACCAAACAATTTTCACAACATGGGAAACGAACTTTGAGCAGGTGGAGAAGAGCTCTGGGGATGCACGGAGATTAACGCTGTTGTTTTGCTACCTCGACGCAGCAAAAATTCGAGAAGCAACGCTCGATCGTGCTTGTTCGTCACGGAAACGTTGGAGTCACGATGGAGAGGTAACAGGAGTAGCTCCCTCGAAGTCTGGAGTCGACGAAGACCTTATTTGCATGGCCCTGGAGAGGTGAGGTTTGATGATGCCCTTGAAGTGCTTGGGTCTTTTCCCTTGATATATATCAACGAAGGTGAACAAACGGGGCTGCGGAAGTTTTCGATCCACCCTATGGTACAGTATTGTACCTTACAGCGGGTCGCGCCCGACTTCCAAAGCTGGTGGCGAGCACAAGCTATCGCATTGATATGTCATGCCTTCCCTAGGGATGAGGTCTTAGAACTGTTGTAAGTAGCCTCAGACACATCAAACCCGTTAACGCTAATGGTCGAAAGCTTTTTCAGTGCCGGAATTATACTGATGCCTCATGCTAGACGCATTTTCAATGAGTCGGGGTTGCTATCGGAGAGTGCTCGACTAGACGCGGCGACATGGTTGAGTTATATCTTAGCTTCTCCCGATTTAACACTACTACCTGGAAGCTGGATGCTGTTGCACAAGCCAGGAAATTATCGCAAGAAGTTTGTGATCTTTATCTTTGCATGCTGGTTGCAAGCCGTGAAAGCTCTGTACTGCGCGTGAAGGGTGAGACTCTGAAGTCAGATGAGGTGCTTCAGGACGTCATGAGCAAATATTTTAGACACGACGGGATATTGATGATTCCCTTCGGAGACCTTAGATGCAATGCTCAGGCAGGGAAGCTCATACAGTTGCGAGCAGAGAATCTAATCTTCGTGAACGATCCAGAGGAAGCTCGGCGTGAGCTTGATGGGTGGCGCCCGATTAATGAGTCATCACCCTCTTCAATGGAGAAGATTGTTCAAGTCAGCATCAACCTCACTCTTGGCCGGCTAACCAGAATTCAAGGTCACTTTGAAAGAGCACTCTCTCAATTGACTCCTGCGTTTGAGCGAATTGAAGCTGAAGATATTGACGCAGGCGGCTGGAGACGGGTCCTGCTTGCCAGCATAGGTGAAATATACTGTGAGCTTGGACGACCGGCCGACGCGCAACGCATTCTCAATTTTGAATTTGATTGCATGAAGCTCACAAAGAGCCAGAACATAAGTAGTGGACTTCGGTTGCAATTGGTTCTAGCCGAGAGCTATCTTGGAGATGGGTCTTACGATTGGAGCAGAGAAGTCGCTGACACCGTGTGGAGGGTCCTTGAACGCTCCAGGGAGCAGAATTCGATGTCTGGAAGGTTTCATCTGCGCACTTGGATAATATTGGCTCAAATCGCATGTGCGTGAACATTGGGACGAAACGTTGGAACATTGGAAAGAGAGTCTGAAGATTCTCGATTTCATGCTCGATGTGTCAGGACCCAGTGCTGCAACCGTAAATCTTAGCATCGCACATGTGCTACATAAACAAGGCCATATCGATAAGAGCGCGGAGAAAGAGGCTTCGGCAAGAGAATGCCTTAAATCGGAGACGGCGCGAAGGTATCATTTCACGAGTTTTGATTCGTACTGGCGGGACACTACCATTTCCGAGTTTTCCCAGTGGACGGACCCTTCCCCTGAGCTTACTCCGCCCATTGACAATTAGAAGCCTTGAAGATCTGAAGAACAAGCTCGGAACTCAGGCAACTTGATTTAGTTGCCATTCCGAAACTCGCAAACACCATAAAGCACTCTCGCGGTGCGACCGATAGAACTATGCTTCTTCGAATCAGATGTCAACGCGGTGATTAAAGGGATCGCACAGGACAACACAAGCTGCTCTTCGATCTCTCTTCATTTTGAAAGTCCACAGCCGGCTTTGCGCGATCTTGCTCAGTCTTGTATGCTGGATCACGTAGAACCCAACGTCTGGAATGACGAGATCGACTTTATCGTTCTCAGAATGGATTCGTTGCCAGCCATAATATTCCGGAGGGTGCTTGACGCATCCCTACGAAATTCAGATCATCCTACAGCCACTACACACAGTCTTTCCTTTGACATCATCTGTTCGTACCCTTCGGTATTCAGTCTTGCTACAGCACTTGGAATGTGGCTTCAAGGGTCACTATCAGACCTAAGTACAACGGAGGAGATGCAAAATCTCTTCAGCAGATAGGCTTATCGCCAAGGACCTCAATCCCTCGAGACCAGTGGAGACGTCCTCCTCATCATTGGTAGTACCGGTACTCTCGGGGACAACATGCTTCATATTGTGAGCGAAAATCCCGGTGTGCGCCATTTAATCTGTATGATCCGGCCCCTATCCGATAAGGATACTAACCCTTCGAAAGATGATTTCTCCGCACTGCAGCAGAGGACTCTTGGGACCCGTGGCACTGAACTTGCATTACGAGCGCTGTCGAGAACTGACGTTTTACCTTGACTCCCAGACAGACCAAGTTTAGGACTACGTGAGGAAGTAACTCAGTACTTGTTTTCCAATATTACCCCTATACCTCACGTTGCGTGGCCAATAGACTTCAAGGTCAAGGTCGCATCTATGCAACCCCAGATCAAAGCAGTACAAGATCTAGTCCACCTCGGATAGCTTGCGCATGCTGTTAGGCCTCGTGTTGAAGCGATAGTCGTCCTATCGTCTTCCATTGCCGTTGTCGGTACATAACTGGAACACGCAAGTTCAACAGTCGTGCCTAAAAATTCCATCAATGATCCGAAGATTCCACTGCCGATGGGATATGCAGAAGCCAAGTGGGTATGCGAAAAGGGGATCGAGAGTGCTCACCAACATTTATGTGACGTCGAACCTGTTATCTTGCGGATTGGCCAGTTGACGGGGCTCAAGCACAACCGGCTCTTGGAGTCCCAAGGAAACATCTTCCTACCCTGGTTCGGGCATCCCAAATCATTGGTGCCATGCCTGCTCTACAAGGCGTAAGTGTTGCCCTCATCTTGCGGATGTACACTGATCTCTAATAAACCTCGAAATCGCTTTCCTGGACCTCGGTCGATTGTGCGGCCTAAGTTGTTAGTGAGGTACTCCTAGGATCCAGGCCACGCGAACTTGCTTACCACCTGGAGAATCCGGTTCGACAATCATGGCCGGATATTTGCACCGTCATCGAGCGTGGCCTGTCTCTTCCAATAGGGAAACGGCTCCCGTTTCAGGAGTCGTTGGACACCATGTTGGCTGTCTGCAAAAGGGGGCTCAGAGAGTCCGAGGAACTTCTTCCATAACCATTTCTTACACATGTTTAGTGAAAGCCTTATCCTGGATACTAGAGCCACGCGATCTATGTCGTCGACTTTGAAATCAATGGGGACTATGGACATTGCCACTGCCGAGTTATATTCTGAATTTTGGAGGAAGAGCGATATCATCAATTGAATTCCAACGAATGGCATGTGTCTTGTCTCAGGTTGATTGATTATGTTTAGTTTCTGAACGCCAAGGCGTACCTTGGTCGGACGAATACCTGTCCCACACCAAGTCCAACGTGTAAAAGGGCGGACTGCTTGCGTTTATTGCGTACACTTCTATTTACATTATGACTGCAATCCTCAGACTGCCCCTGGGAACAGCCATGACCCTCAGATTGCTTTCCCCCCTTCTCCCTCCCTTCTCCCCTCCTCTTCTCAGTACCGGCCTATCGCTTACTCCATCAACACCCTCTTGGAACGGGGCCGATCCCCACAAAAGTCTGAAGCGGGAAAAATCGACTCCAGCGACGCCAGCGAGAGCATATTCTCCCAGAGCACGATCTCACAAATCCTCCAAACCCTCCGAGGTAAGGTCGATTGACTATCCGATCTACCAGCTCTCCGCCCAGACCAAAGCACTAACGCGCATCACCCATTGCCACTCTACTCCGCCACCCGCAGTGCTGCCCGGCAAAGGAGCCTCCCACTGTTGCTTGCAATGAACTGCCGACGAGACCGGAGTCTTCGGCAGAATTACGTTTACCAAGCGCAAGACAAGGGAGAAAAGTACGCTTCGACCCGGGCAAGAAAATCGGCGAAGGAGAGGGGGGGGGAGGGAGCCAAGCCACGAGTTCAATGATTTCTCGTCGTTGTTGGAGAGCAATGCCGATTTACGTAAGCCATGGCAGCTGAAGTATTGTATGGCGCAGATAAGGTAGTGTTGGTACCATTAGGGTAGGGCTGCGACCAATCGTCTGCTTCCGTAGAGTCACGAGTGTAGCTTTGTGAGGCTGACGCTCGCGACACCCTCCACTACTCTTCGTAGCGACGACAGAAATATCGCGACGAATGGCGGCACTCTACCACGAATTCTAGTTTTGAGCGCGGTCGACCTGTACCTGTGTCTAAGATTCCCACCGCGATCCTTGGTGCCATTTTCAAATTGGCCGACGAAACACGTTCTGATCGGGCGCACATACTTGGACCTATGAAATGGGTTCTGCATACGAATACGGCGGGAGATACTGGTACGGGGGCAAGAAGGTTGTTTTTTGGATGTTGCAAAAAAATCGCCTTTCCACATCATCACATATTCGTAGAGTTGGATTTCAGGCTAAAGTTTCTAGGGGCGCGAGATCATGGCCGGAGGGATTACTTGAGGCGGATCTAGGCGATGTCATAGATTGGAACCAGGAGCAACAGAGGGATGATTCGAATGGGAGGCGTGGGCAGACGATCACCACGCGAAACCGTGGTCTGAGTTTGTTGACTAGCCGGCATCGCAGACAAAGCTTCGGAGCTGTCACTGATTTTCTTCTGACCACAGCATAAAGGAAAGATTCGTGAACAAAGGCTTTGACAGACTTGACAACAAGGAGTTTATAAGAGTGTTGAAAGTCAACCTACTTAGCTTGAATTCCATCAGGACTCTACCTTCTGTCGCATCTCTCTAGACTCGAAAGGAAGAATTCCCTCGGAGCAAGAATTTCTATGGAAACTCTATCAGCTACCATCGGCATCGCAGACTCCTCTCTCACCATGCTTCCTACTCCGAATGCAATCGCGCAGCAGGATGAGGCGACATCTACTCTAGCCTTGCTGGAACAAGGCGTTGAGGCGACCAATGACTCCGCACTCAGAGAAGTTGCGGATAGCCACTCTGTACTCACGACTGATGAGCTGGGAGATCCGAAGAAGCACCGGAATTCCTCATTGTCTGAGCATCAGCCTTCGAGCTCGCTCATGACCGCCCTCGAGGAGACTCCTAAGAATCTCTGCGAAGGTTCAATCATGCATCCATCCGAGTCCTTTGAAGTGGCCTCAGACAGCGACAACGAAGAAAGCCCAAACAAAGAATCTCGCAGAAATCTCGTGAAGCAACAGCAGGAACAGCACCGAGCCGAACACCGCGAAAGAAAGCTCATGCTCCGCCGCCGACGACTAATGCGCGAAACCGACGAAACCCAAGACGCAGAGCCAGAAAAAGTCAACCCGTTCAACGCGCTCCCATTTTTCGAGTATCTGGAGCTCGCTACGGATACTGAAGTCGAGCTGCCATCTGAACTAGTTGGGTTCGGATCGATGGATCTCTCTGAAGCGGACGCTTCGCCGCTACGGTCTCTCGACGACTTCAACGCAGAGAATCTGGGGGACAGCTCAGCTGTTTCTGATGACCTGGAGGTCGTCGATGCAGCTGCTCGGATGCTGGAACAAATCAACGCGCTTCCGTTGGGGGGACTTGATCTAGGGGCGACGCCACCTACCACCGATTTCGACGCCGATGTTGTCTCGCCTGAGATGCGGTCCGAGCTAGCATCGGCATTGATGCTCGGAGCATCTATGGAAGAGACTTTGTTTGACCGATCTCTAACGCGCGAAGTCAGCCCGCCCGGCATCGCCAGTGCGTACCGCTTCTCCACGCCAGTCCCAATAGACTCCATCGTAGGACCCACCAGCGACAGCGCAGCCTCCGAATTCTCCCGCGTGCACGTGCAGTCCTCGATCCTCCCGAACGCGATGCGAGATAATTTTCTCTGCCATTACGCGACTTGTCCTGTTACGGAGATGCACTGCGAGGGTCCGTACTACTATAAAGGTAGACTGGGGGACCAAAACCATAACTACTTCAAGGGTAGCAATCCGCCACCGTGTGTTTGGGAGGCGTATGATAAGGTTGTGCGCGGCATTTCGTCGGGGGAGGAGGATGAGATGGTTACGGGCTTTTGGGCTTGGCATGTTCCTCCTTTTTGCTATATCCCTGATGGGCCGGATGATGCTTTTTGCTCGAGGCCGGATGAGGCGGGTGATGCGACGAGCGGAGATCAGGATATGGGAGACGCTTGAACTTGAGGGTAGAGAAAGAGGCTGGAACTTGGTTGTGGGCTACGAAGTGGTTGGTATCTTGAGTAATATTACATGTCCCTGTTGTTGTTGTTAGACTTCTGATAGTTGGGCACTGATTCTTCACTTCCTTGTATTGATAGGTTTGCCATATGTGATTCTCGCTGTTTAGTGACCACAATGTAAGATGACTTTGGTGATCGGCGACGAATGCGTAGTGATTGGCGTTCTGTCTATGCATCAACCTGCATTGGCACAATCTTTGACAAGCTGCTTTGAGCTTACATAATTGCGAAATCAACACCATTTAATTAGCGAACCAGAAATCTCTGGGCCCGAATGAGTAGCATAGAGTGCGATGGGATGGGGTCATTCAGCTTGAAGCTAGTCCCATAGCCATATATGTCGTGTAGCTTCCAACTTAACTTTCAACTCGTTTTCCTTTCCTTTTTTCAACACGACCATCTGACTCGGATCATGGGTATACTCAAAGGAGGTTAGTAATTCGAGTCTTGAAATAAGCCGACGGGGTACTATGTATCGCACAGCTCTTTCCAGCAACAATTGGTATTATTATTTTTTAGGAGGCAGCTACCATGAATCAAGTTGGGACAAGTGCACGAAGTCCATCGTAGACTGCTTTCCGAATGACACCGCATGCTAATTTCGAATTGATGATTGTCAAATCGAACATGGTCCACACTTCTTCCGCACTCCGCCAGCCTCGGCGAACATGGCGAAATCTATGCAGGAGATGTAGCTCGAGCTTACGGCCTGGAAGGGAGCATCGCATCTGAGGGCGATGGCGAACCTCTGGGGCTCTCGGGGCTTTCTTCTGTAAGTCTGTCCTTGCATGGTCGTCTTACAACTGGTTCTTGTACCGCATACAGCCGCCCACTGCGGATAAAGGGTGTTCGACGCCACCAGCGGGTGGTCCAGATTAGTTACTGTCTTGTCGCAGAGTGCAAGGGCTGGTTGGGCAACTCCGTACGGCTGCAGAGAAGCTATGCACCAGAAGGGTATGTCTTGCAATAAGCAGGGTGAGAGGATGACTGGGATTATCTGTGGCGCGTTTGGCGTAGAGTGTCAGCGAGTCGTCGTCGACAGTTTTCATCGCTTACCAGAAAGTTTTCCCGTACTTGGCTTATGCTGCAAATTTGCTACTTGAATTTAGGCTTATTTTAGATACTATATTCGCTGCGAACCTATCTGGGTCTCCAGTCTGGTGGAGTTAGCTTGTTGAATCGACGTGGCGCTCCATCACTTGGGTATCTTATCGGGAGCTGGTACACCAGCACCTCTGCTCTCAGTCTGTAAGACAAAGCCGTTCACGAGAAGTAGTTGCGAACCTCGTGCATTGAGTAAGTCGGCCCAACAAAGGTCACGTGACGATCGAATCGACTGGTTGACAAATCTCAATCCGATGAACAAAAGTCCGTGCTGGACGATTGAACGTCAACGTGGCGCACGTCAAGCCGTCTGTATGGACTGTAATCGTCACAGCCATTTGTGGTGTCACTGGCGTGAGTTTGGTGAAGTGAGGTACTAGCGATGCGATCTGAAACACGGTCGTGTTCGACCGTAACCAATCGTCGGCCGAACGCGACCGTTATCTCAATCCGAAAGTGATGCATACTCCTATGTTTCGGAACATCGAGAAAACAATGAATGACCCTTAGAAGAATGACAATAATAATGAGAAGTACACAATGGCTTTGTCTCTTGCACTGCGCTCTTCCTTACCAGCAACGGACTATAATATCAACCACCTATCGCCATCTTTTATTCATGCAGCGTCTTCGTCAGTCTCGACTTCGGCTTTTCCTCTGTTAATCAGCAGCGAAGCTTCTTTCCTTACCTCCAGCTTTTGATACACTGCTGGACAGTTCTTGCAAGATCCGCAAACATGCGCCTCCATGGTTTAGAGTACCTGCCCTTGTTCTTCAGCCGGACTGTTGGGAATGCGAGCAAAGCCGAAATCGAACGCCGCAATGGCCCAGCAACAGTTTCTGTGACGGAGACAGTTTTCTCGACTATCGAACTCAATGTTACGGTCACCCAACACAATACCGTGTTTGTCAATACCACGGTTATCTCCACAGAGCTCAGAACGGTGACCGAGACTGCAAAGCCAGTCACACACTCGCAACTCATAGTCATTCCGTCGACCGTAACGACCACCTTCATCCCTACTTTAGGCAGAATACCTCCGGAGCTGTCGCCAATTACCGCCACTGCTGGTCCGGTCGTGACTTCACAGCCAGCGCCAGCGGTGGCGTCTGGGCATCACCTTTCAAAGTCCGTTGTGACTGCAATAGTTGTTTCGGTAATTGCATTTTTGGCGTTGCTTTCCCTGGGTGCATTCTTCGGAGTCAGGAAGTGGCTGAAGAAGTACCGCTCCGAGCGGGTACTGCGAAAGAAGATGCAGACTGAAGGGAATCAGATGCCAGATTTACCTGCGTATAGCAATACTGATCCGTTGGCCAATCCTAAGGTTTTCGAGTCGCGGCATTAGAGTATCATTAGCGAGCTTACAGGACAGGAGAGGCTGATGGCGCTGGAACGCCTATACCCATCAATGCTGATTCGATACCGGAATCTATAGAGTTCTTCTTCCAAACCTTGAGTGTGTAAACCGCTTCAATCAAATGCTGTTGTTCATGAAGAACAGACCGTGCTCTATCCGTTCCCCAAATAGTGAGTTGGAGGTGATTGCTCATACGTACCATGGGAGGGCAGTGATCTCCACCCAAATCTCAGAGACCTAGCAAAAACTCGGCTTATGCTAGCTGTGGGATATGTTGATCCAACCGATAAAGGGAGGCCGCGGGCTCGAAGGAGCTAGGATCATTTGCCCGACCTTGACCTCATTGTGACTTAGTCAGAGCCGTACCTAGGAACAGCAGGCTGATATAGCATGATAGACAAATCATCGTGAAACCACAGCTGTGCTTCGCTGTGATAGAATGTTGTCTGGAAAACTCATGTTGCGACGGTGGCCCCTTGTCGTGTGATAGGAAGTACGATCGAAGCCTCGAAACCGTAGTACCTTTCATGCATCGCACGGTCCAGGGTATTTCGCAGATGTCCAACTGAAATAAGTGGGGCTTGGTTTTATTCGCGAACCTCTCCTGCACATCGGTCTCACATCATATGCTCCGCAAAGAGGCCATGACCAAACACAGCCATATCTTCACTGCAGCTTTCGTAGACAGGTTGTTAAGAGCCGCATTTCGCTTTGACAAACCCTCTCTACGTGGGTGCAACAACGCTCACAACCGAAACCGAGCGATTGGCAAGATCAGTACTCCATCCTGTGTGCAAGGAGGCCGCATCACGACGCTAATATTTCGGGTCCGACAAGGTAGTGAGTATAATGAGGAATAGTCCTTACCTTAGTCGGCTTACTCTGCTGGAAGTACCTGCTTCAAAGGCCAGACGAAGAAGTTTCCGTCTCGTCGACTCGACAGCTTGTAATCTCGGAACGGTATTGAGCGGGTGGTTGCTGTACATTTCTCCGGAGGTGCCTGCCAGCTGAGAATTGTCGTCGTCTTCCGGGCAGACCCGTCGCTTCGTTCGTCCCATTGTACGGCTCAAACCTTAGTTTCCGGCTTTGTGGAAGCGTATTTGGACCGTTTTGCATCTTTCTGAGCCGTCAGTTTCTTCGAAGAACGTGACGGGACCGTCGCGTAAGGTATTGCTTCCATATTTAGGCAAGAGCCAAGTGGTTTCAGCCACAATCGCCACACTGCGCTAGTAACCTTACAGCTTCCGCACGTGCTTCGCCCGACAAACCCGGACGTACGTATGACATGGTGAAGAAGCTTATGAATCTATAATATTACTTTTCACGTATAGCTCTATGAAGGATCACGGTCATCCGATTCGGAGCCATGGATCCACCGCCTTACTCCACTGTCAATGGCGATACCGAACGCAATGACTGGAGGCTAGGAAGTTCAAATTCAAGAGGCTCCAAGTCACCTTCTATGCGGTCCCCTGCAACACGGCAAGATAATCCCCACTTTCACCTGTCCAAAAGACCGGAGAGCTTCTTTGCTGACTGGCGAGTCCCAGGCGACGCAATAGCCGAAGCAGAAAAGATGTCGGGGCAATCGGTCAAGCAAGCTGGGCCAGCAGCGTCATAAACCTGGTGAACACCAGTACGCCGATTATTGGATAGGATGGTTCGAGCGGGTCGCTAATCCACGAGTACAGTCATCGGTGCGGGCGTACTCGCAATGCCACTAGCTCTGTCACGGATGGGAATACTGCTTGGAACCTTCGTCATACTGTGGGCCGGCCTGACCGCAGGCTTTGGGCTGTACCTTCAGACGAGGTGTGCAAGGTATCTCGAGCGAGGATCGGCCTCGTTCTTCGCCCTGTCGCAGATTACCTACCCTAATGCCGCCGTCATCTTTGATGCTGCTATCGCCATCAAGTGCTTCGGGGTCGGTGTCAGCTATCTCATAATAATAGGGGATTTAATGCCCGGCGTCGTCAGAGGCTTGAGTGAGGTTGCTGGCGGGATCGGCTTCCTCGTAGACCGGCACTTCTGGGTCACTGGCTTCATGTGAGTGATACCTGGTATTTCCTAAAGCTATGATCCGTTCAACTGATGCGTTAAGCTAGGTTAATCGTTATTCCACTATCCTTTCTGCGGCGGCTCGATTCATTAAAGTATACTAGCGTTGTTGCGTTGATATCTATCGGCTACCTCGTTATACTGGTGGTCGCGCATTTTGCGAAACAGGATACCATGCAACACAGGGGGGCCTTACGGATTGTGCGGTGGGAAAGCGCAGTTGCGACGCTGAGCAGCTTCCCTGTCATCGTATTTGCATACACTTGCCATCAGAATGTGTTATAGTCGCCAGATGACAGTTAGTGAATCCTCTTGCTGACTGGCTCTAGATGTTCTCTATCCTTAATGAAATCGGCAATAAATCTTCTTTTCGGACTACGGGCGTTGTGGTTGCCAGCATAGGCATAGCTGCCTTTTTGTACATCCTCGTGGCAATCACAGGCTATCTCTCGTTCGGCAATGCTGTAGAGGGTAACATTGTTTCAATGTGTAAGCCCGTCAGACCCACTTGCATCAACAACAAAGTCGCTAATGACATAGATAGATCCATCTTCCGTCAGCGCGACAGTTGCAAAAGCGGCCATTGTTATCCTTGTTATGTTCTCCTACCCTCTCCAAGTCCATCCCTGCAGAGCTTCAGTAGATGCTGTCCTGAAATGGCGGCCAAAAGGACGGGCAGAGTCGCCTGGGAGATCGCCACCAAGGAACACTCCATTATTACCACCTCCAAAACCGGTAGGCCAAGCGCGACCGGACGCAATGGGAGACACGCGGTTTGCCGCCATCACCACTGCAATCATCGTCCTGAGCTACATTGTTGCCATGACGGTGTCTTCCTTGGAGAAGGTGCTCGCCTATGTGGGCAGTACAGGCAGCACCAGTATCAGCTTCATTCTTCCTGGACTGTTCTATTACAAGATCTCTTCACCTGACTCACCACTTCACCAAAAACTCATGAAGGAAGAAGCCGATGAAAGCGACGACTCTGACGATGAAGAAGACGCCGGTCTACTCAGTGGGAGTGGACTTTTAAGGCGAATGCCAGGCCGAAGACAGCTATTGCGGCAGTTGAGTCTGGCCTTAGCATTATATGGTGTTGTGGTTATGATAACGTGCTTGGTCACGAATACGTTATTTGTGGTTGCGGCGCATTGATACCCGGTCTTACGCACACTCGAGATTTTTGGATGTATAGACACCAAGGTATACCGTTTGTTATGTGATATCGCTATTGGGCCAGTGGAGACACAAAACCGAGTGTTTAATAATAAGCCGCCCTCTCGAGGCCCATAGCTACTCCTTTCTTTCGCCCGTAAACGCCAGCGCATGCCATACCACGAATGTTATCGCCCCTCAGCCATTGCTTCCGCAGGTATTAAATCCGGTGTAGAAATCTCGATACTCTTCCCCCTCTGCTGCATCTGCGCGACCTTGAACCGTGGCTCCATCAAGCCAATCTATCGTCACCCCACAATCAGCCAAAAGCCCAACAAATCCAGACACTTCTCCCATCTAGCTTCCCTCACCATCGACAAAAGCCTCCACGCCGGATCCGAAGGCTGCGCGCCCACCCCGAGCCAGTATTTCGCCCGCGCAGTGTCGAGCTTGATGTCTTTGTAGGGTTTGCCTTGGCCGAGAGGTGCGGGTTTGGGGATGGGGTCGTATGTGCCTGGCATTCAGTCAGGTGAGGGTTGGATTGATGTGGGATTGGTAGGGTATTGACCGAGGACTTCGATGGGCTTGCTGTTTCTTGCGGTCCTGTAGAACGAGGTTAGTAATGTGGGCGTGGGTTGGCTTTCAGGGCGGTGGGGGGGGTTTCAGACCTCGCTTGAGCGACGACTATGTTGTAGAAGGGCGCGTTGCGCTTGCCAAAGCGAGCGAGCCGGATCTTGACGACCATCACTGGGCATTGAGGATCATGAGCGCATGTGCATTTGGGAATGCTGGAGAAAAGGGTAGAGCTGATTTGCTTGGCGCGTGCAAATCGCCTGCTACCCGGGGCTTGAACCCCTGCTGCTCCTCAGATAAAGACCGAACGTCCTGGCTTGTCCTCGATGTTGTCGAGTTCCACTTTTGGGCTGATCCATGGCAGCATTCAAGATGGCGCTGAAGGTACGCTTTGGTAATTGAATCATCCATGCGGAGTTGACGTTTTCAGACTCTTAATTCTAAGAATGCTGCGGCATTGGATGAGGACTTGATGAGCGTCGGAGCTTTCTCTCTCGATCAATTGATGGAGCTAGCTGGCCTCTCTGTATCTCAGGCCGGTAACTGGATCTCAATTTACCTATAATGTTAACCGACAGTCTTCTGAGATATGTTTCAGTCTATCGAGTACATCCTCCAAGCAAAGGAAAGAAAGTACTTGTGGCTTGTGGGCCAGGAAACAATGGTATTGGTCCAATGTATCATAAGTTCAAAGAAGTAGCTCACATACGGAAGGCGGTGATGGGCTGGTGGCAGCCCGCCACTTGTTTCATTATGGCTATCAGCCAACAGTCTTTTACCCTATCAAGACCAAACATGAACTTTATCAGGTTGGATGTCAATTTTCTCATTATGAAAACTACTAAAGCACCCCATAGCGCCTCTCTACACAGCTCAGGAATCTTGATATTCCCTTCACAGAGGATTTTGAGTCCTCGTTGAAGACCACAAACCAGGTGGTAGACGCCATTTTCGGTCAATTCCGTCCGTGCTTTGTCGCGCCCGCTGCTCATTTGTAGCAGGCTTCAGCTTCAAAGGCGAAGTTCGAGACCCCTTTCGCTCTGTAATCTCAGCCCTGGAGAGTACAAAGACCCCTGTCTTAGCAGTCGATGCGCCTTCATCATGGAATATCGAGGACGGACCACCTAAATCCGGCCCAGGTGCCAAGTACAACCCTGACGCACTTATCAGTCTCACAGCTGCGAAGCCATTAGTGAAGTACTTCGAAGGCAGGCATTTCATCGGCGGGAGGTGAGTTTCTCTGTAGCATGCAGAAGAGAATGTTGGGTATGCTTAATCCCGATCAGGTTCCTGCCTCCATCGGTTGCGGAGAAATACGACCTTGATATCCCTGACTACTCGGGCGACGATCAGATCGTGGAGACTGCCCAGACAGGACGAAAGTTGGCGGACAAGGTCTCATAACTGGCTGAAATGCCAATCTTGTACGCTGATGTAGTGGCAGGCGCAGGACATCAAGCTATGAGTGATCCAAACTCTTTTCGTCTGCGGACCTCCACAAGCCATGCGCAGGCGAGAAGTGACTAGCTTTTCGCAGACAACGAGAATAGATGAAGAGATCAGCCCTACATGAGCCCTACTGGGGCATGTTGCTGTCAGCCTTACGTTATCGTGAAGATTGATCCCATTTGTGTGATTGCAAATAGAATGCGAATTTGCTTCGTAGACCGGCAACAAGGTACTTCGTGTTCGGGTTGTTAATTGTTAGCGTGACAGGGGTGGATTTCGCCAGGATCTTACCAAAGTAAAATAAGGTAAATTAACATTTAACCCCGTGGATTAGTGATGGACATCTGTCAGTTACCACTTCGCTTACTAGCGGTAAATTACTGTCACTGACGGTAAATGAACATTCTCATTTACGGTCAGTGACGTACTAGCAGGGGGTTTGCTATCAATGATGTTTCTGAACGGTGATCACGCTATACGCTAGCCGTAAAGGGATAATGCTAGACCTGATACGGTTAGCGCGTTATTTACACTTACAGGCCGGACATCTCGTTATTTACGTCAGTTACCGTCAGTGATCGATATTTACCGTAAATAACCATCACTACCGTGGATACGAAGTAGGAACAATTCAGGGAACCTCGGTACCTCAATACCTATTCAGAACGTGGTTCCCCCCGGGCAACTTTTGAAAATCGGTTTTTTCTTCCGACGCCGAATTGCAAACATCACCCATGCCTCAACGTCAACGCATCTAAATTGCTACAAATTCTAATAAAGCATTGAGAATAGTTTGTACATTGATTTTGATCTAATCTGAGCATTACAGTCACGATTGTGCATACCTATTGCTGTCGAGAGACTTTGATCGAACGTATTTGATAGGGCTTAGTAGGGGCTTGGTAGCGGCTTGGTAGCGGCTTGGTGGGGCTTGAGAAGTGCCCAAAATAAATCGAGGCGAAGCTTTGAAGAACGCAATTACAAACATAGCTTTTTTCTCAAGTTGAATTAAGAAATAAGAGTGCTGTTAAAGTATTTCTAGATATAGTATTTCTATTCGAGATCAATTTGATGTAGAGAAACAGTGTTGGTGTTGAGGAATGGGTGGTATTTGCAATCTGGCATCGAAAAAAAAAATTGATTTTCAAAAGTTGCCCGGAGAACCACGTTCTGAATACTCTCGACCATGTCGATCAGTCTTTAATTTAAAGCGTTTCAGAATCCCATGCTCAGCCCTCCAGTGCTGACATGTACTCCACCTTACTTCAGACTCGCTTTCCCTGTCTTCCCGTTTGTTTCACCTCATTGTCCATCGGGTTGCGCATAAGTATTCGTGTGCCTTAGGAATATTAGTCTGCCTCAGGGACACCTGTCTTGGAGCGAATCACCAACTCTTTGAAACGCAAATTCCACGAAACTGTGTGTCATGTCAACTGGTGGACTTGGGCATTTCTGGAATCTAAGCCATGTACAACGAGCTTCGGGAATCGCAGGCCATACCACGCCAAACCTTACCGCCATTGCTAGAAGAGCAAAGATCTGTAGTCGAGATTCTAGATGCTCCACCCGATGGTGGATGGCAGGCCTGGGTTCAGGTTCTTTCGGCTTCGTTCCTGATTTTCAATTCGTGGTATGTCACATCAGAAGCAATCCCGCAGTCTGCTAACGTCAGACACCAAAGGGGCATTGTCAACTCGTTCGGAGCTTACCAAGCTTTCTATCAGTCCGACTTGCTGTCTTCCTACTCCAGCTCCGCCATCTCTTGGATTGGAACTATCCAAGCCTTTCTGCTTGTCTTGGTAGGTGTGATATCAGGACCGATTTATGATCGAGGCCATGGTCGCTTATTGATCGCCGGTGGCACATTTTTCATCTTTCTGGGTATGCTTATGACGAGCTTCGCAACGGAATACCCACAATTACTTCTTGCACAAGGTGTTCTCGTGGGCCTAGGGTTCGGTTGTCTCTATGTGCCAAGCGTAGCAATTGCTGCATCCTACTTCAGCACTCGGCGGGCGTTAGCGCTTGGCTTGACTTCGACTGGAGGATCTGTCAGTGAGTGAAATCGTGTCGTTACTACGAGCATTGCTGATATTTTTACAGGCGGCGTGATATATGTAATAGCATTCCGACGTCTTCAGCCACGAATTGGCTTCGGATGGGCAACGCGCGTAATAGCCTTCATCGCCCTGGTCACCCTCGCAGCGAACTTGGTAGTCACTAAAACAAGGACGAAGCCTGGACCAGCAAGAAACCTCCTCGAGCTGAGCGCGTTCAAAAGCGTTCCGTATTCTCTCTTTACCGCAGGTACTTTCGTCGCTTTGATCGGTCTTTATTTTCCCTACTTCTACATCCCCGTCTACTGCGAGCGCATCGTCGGTACCTCGGCCGACTTTGCCTTCTACCTCCTCGCCGTCGTCAATGCCGCATCTTTCTTTGGGCGCATTGTACCCAGTCTCCTGGCCGACAAGGTCGGTTCATTGAATGTACTGATACCATGCACCTTCATCACCGCTGCCCTTAGCTTGGCTTGGGTCGGTATCAAGTCTGTGCGTGGTATCGTTGCCTTCACTATCTTCTACGGCTTCTTCTCCGGCACTTTTCTTTCGCTCCTGCCAACCGTCATCGCATCCTTGTCGCCGGATCCTCGTTCGTATGGTACACGCATGGGGATGAGCTTCGGTATTGGCAGTTTTGGCATTTTGATTGGCAATCCAATCGCTGGACAGATTCTGAATGTTGCGGAGGGCAGATTCGGTGCAGCCCAGTATTTCGCCGCTAGCACAATGTTTGGCGGCGCTGTACTTTTTACTATCTGTCGGCTGGCCATTCTCTTGGAGAACAGGAATAGGCAGAATGCTTTGAAGACAAGACTAATGAGACGACCTCGTCTTGAGGAACATCGGCTTCAAGACGGGCATTGGAGGAATTACTCCGTAAGGCCGCAGTAGACGCTTCAGATCAGGTTCTGTCTTTCCGCCAACGCGGTGGACGAGCAGGGGCTACAGCTTTTACAGCGTTCCTTCCTCTTCGACATCCCCATCACAGATGCGCCCGTGAAGGCGCTTGTGCATAATGCAACTGCCCAGACTAGCCTGAGATATTTCGAGAAGGAGTAACAGGCCATTCCAGATTCGGAAAACGCAACTGAAGCCACCAAGCAGTTCTTCTTCCTTTTTAACCATCGTTCAATTACTACTGATATTGAGACAGTCATAGCATTGCTTTTGCTGATAGTATTGAAATACAAGCCTGACGTTCTTTGTTGTCGACATGCCCATGAAAGGAAATCCTTACATCAATTTCATCCTTCCACACCAACCTCTCCCTGAGCATATTGTACAAGGACATTTCCCAGTGGATCCCGTCCGCATTAACGACAATAGCGATGGTGACGGCAACGACGACGCCGCTGGTTGTGTCAATGGCTGCTTGAACTCTAACGAATTCGGTTATATTGCGCACTACTTAGCGGAAGACAAGCGATCGTTAAAGAGCCCGTATGTCTCGCCGTCGGACTCCCCGTCTCCCTTCAGTGAACCGTATGATCCGATACTGGGCCAGTCCTCTTGCAAAGTGGTCATTGTGCCAACAAAAGAATTCTACGATTACTATGCTGTTGACCCAGAAATATGGCTACCATGCTGGATCGTGGGTTCTTCCGCGACCGTTCTGAGCACGCCCAACTGACAGTCACCAAGATCTCCGAAGCCGCATCTGAAACGGGAACACCCTTCATACCTCTTATATCAACCATGCAGCGGCGTAGGCAACTCATTCCGGAGAAGAGACTTTCTACCACTAGCTTCGGCGAAGAGCGCGGGAGGTTCACTCGGTGGGGTCCCGGCTCCGGTGTATTGGTCGTGGGAATCCCGTCTATTGTTCCCCGAGCGTGGCTTCATTCCATCTGCCCAGAAACGTCGGTGGTCTTGTCGGAAGCTTCGAAAAGGGATCTGAAGAAGGTGTTTCAGAGCCGGCATCTGGTGGGCACTGATCGAGAATTCGAAGGGAGTCATCTTATAGTGAAAGAATGGTGGAGGTTCGTGAAAGTCTGAACCAACCGTCGCAGTGCAGATTAAAGTGTGGGTGTGATGAAGGAACCCCACTGACCATCGTGTGTGGCCTATAATTTTCTTCTATCCCATACAATATGCTAGAGGAGCCTATGCACTTCAAAAGCCGTCTCCCTCTCTTTGTCCTTGTACACCTTCTCCCTTCCCTACATCTCCCGATCGCTCCCATGAAAACCACACGCAGAAACCGAAGCCCTTTGAAGACGCCTAAATTCCAGCGATGCTGAACAACACAACACAGCAACAGTCGAACCACTCGTTACCGCTTCGAACAGCGCAGCTTCGACTCACAGTCACAGCCATTCCGCAGTCCTGCATGCGTCGGCTCAACGTCACGAAACCCTCATTCCCCCCCCCCCTTGTGCACCAAAAAAACCAAACAACAACAACTCCTCCGAACCCCATCCCAACCCCCGCCCAGACCCCAAGAATCCAAAGATGGCACACACCAAAGGCTCCTAGCACGCGAGCACAACACCAGTGCCCAACACTCTGCCTCTGCAAGAGAGTCGCGAATGCACCTGGAAACATGGATACTGCACTCAAAAGATCGACGTCGTACTTCAAGGGTTGCTGGATGGAAGTGGGTTTTATGATGGAAAACAGGGCGTATGCTTGCTTGCCTAGTCGAGTTTCTTGACGGTTGGGATATTTTAAAGGGATTGTATTGGGCGATAAGTCGGTGCTGGGATGGATCGAGGCTTTGAAAGGGGTTTCTGTTGATTTGGGATCGTGTTGGCGAGGCGCTGGAGACTCAAACCGTCGGAGGGCTTGGACGATGGATTCACCCTCGAAATGGAAGCCGCCTGACTGTAAATTTTTTTTTTGGCTCGATCTGAGGGCTGGGTCTGTTGGTGAGGTGTGCGGCACTTTCCAAGCCGTAGCGAATGTTTACACGGGTCGGGAAAATTTGATGCTTCAAGGAGGTGGGCGCTCGACAGAATTGAGGCTTCTACGAGTAATGGATGGTAGGTCGGGGAGTCTTCTTACTCTCATAATCCTATGCGTTCGAAGGTTTTTCCATTGGTCGGAAGTGCAGCGGCGAAGAAGATGCTGATGGGTGCATGGATGCAACTGGGTAAATATGCTGCTAAGGATCAGTGGCAAAGGCGATGGATCTCGCCGGCCGAACCGATTTGATGATTTGGCGATAGGCTATGAAGAAACATGGGACTTCGACCGCTTTTCATTCTCGAGGGCACACCCCCCACCGACTGCGCCTGCGACTCCAGCTGCGTCAATCCGAGCGGCAGCAAATGGATCCTGGCCTGCGAGGCTTGCCGTCTTCGAGATAGACTCAAGCGTTCACGCCGGCGCGTTTGGAACGAGAGTGTACGATGCACACACGAGTCTGATCCACATCGCCAACACCCGTCATTGGCCTATCCCAGTCAGGCCCATCAGAGCGGCATGTGCGCGTCTGGTCGTTGCAGCGATACCTACATTCCGTGACTCACGCTGCGTTTATTCAGAGAATACAGGGGATTGGCGTAGTGACTGACTTTGTCTCTTGGTCGACTCCCCTAGGCTAGGTAGCTTATTTTTTTGGTGATGGGAGATATTCGATGTCTTGTGGTTTATGGCGGGAGAAGGTTCATGAGTTGGAGGCTTGGTTCGTGGGAAGGCGCTGTGGTTGAGGGACTTTTGTCCTGGGTCGATACGAGGGTTTCAGTTTGAGATGTTTTTCTTGGTTGAACTTGGGATAGTGGCAGGGGCGTTTTCGAGGGAGGGGGGAGTAGGCTGTCTTGTTGCGCGAGGAGAGGATAACTCTGTGTATCTCGCCGGTCTCTATCTGAAGCGGCGGGGAGATGATTGATATGACTACGCAAACACGATTGCCTAACTAAGTCAGAAGCTTAAGCTTCAACCAGAATTTTCTTGGGAATATAGACTTCGTCTACCATGCTCCGTCTCTTTACTTTCTATGGAGTCGAACCCGAAGCCGGCAGAGACTCCGAACTATTTCTCGTCGACAACCGGCTTCCCAATTCATCATTCTGCACCTTGCTGTGCGCCATCTCCCCAAGGTCGGCGCGTCGTAGGTCGCACCGGTTGTAGTAGAAATAAGCTATCTGAGGGGTGTCAACTTAAGAAGTTTGACTACCCGGCCCAACTTCCTTGAAATTTAAAAAAGGATTTGGTATCGTATCCATACAGGTAGATCTTAGGTCTTGCTTCAGTCCTCCAAAGATGATGACGCCGAACGGACGGGGTCGCAGGGGTCAGAGCTGGCTTTTGAGCATTAAAGGGGGGAGGTCTAGTAGCGAGGCAGTAATACTTTTGTGTATGAAAAGTCAGAACCAAGCTATTCTCCACAGCAACAGGTAGCTTTGTGACGAGAGAATGTGATCCAGGTGCTTGAGCTGGAAGCAACCTTGACAGTAAAATAGCTTTCAAAAATCCAATCCAGCAGACCCAAGACGGATATCCAAGAGGAAGACCCAAAAGACGGAGTTCCGAAGAGAGTAACTAGATAAAAGAGTCCGACATTAGGAGGCCATCGAGATGCATGAAAGCATTCGGAGATGTGGGATTTTCCGGTCTGAAAAACAACGGGCGCCGGCTCAAGGATAATGCCTCCTCCCTACCGTTGCCGATTCAGACGCGTATTGCATGATAAAGCAATTGTAATTCTCCTATCATACGCTTCGAGCTGTTCCCTGCCTTCGATCTCTTGCATGATTTCCAACGCGCGCCTCCGCCTATCCACCCGCCTGCGATCTCAAATGCGAGCATCCTGCTGCGGATGAGTGTGATTGGCTCCTGCGTCAGAATTCGATTGCTTAGTGGCATGAATTCGATGGCTGCGGAGCGAACAATGCTCTTGCAATTGTAGGACAGAGCGGTTAGACGGTATATCAACCTCACTATGGCAGTATAGAACCACTGTTCCCAAATTCTTCGTGAAACCTAGGTCTTGCGTGTTCGCCTTCCTTTTCTCCCAATCACTGCTCGCTGGGTTCACCAATCAAACTCTAGACTTCGGCCAGCTTCCATACTTGCAGCGCGGTCTTGTCGCCTGCTCCAGCTGCAGATGAGTCTTCTGGGGCAGAGACAATTCGTTAGCGTGGCGTTGCTGCGGTCGTAGAGCAGGTACCCCGTTACTGTATCCAGGCCTCGGGGGTGCCTGGTGTCCAAGGCCATGGCGGCTTGGAACTCGTCGGCTAGCTAAATCCTCATGGCGGGAAAGTAGCGGAGGAATGGCCTATATGAATGGCAAAGGGGTTATACACTCTTCGAGTGTTGATAATATCGGTGGCGACTGATACAGCAATTACGATTCGGCTCAATCCATTATATCGGTCTCGACAGCGACGATGAATTTGGGAGCCTTCTATCGCCAAGTGATGGAGACCGCTGTCTACTGGATGTGTAATGGTGCTCAAGAATTGTCGGCTTTGGAGTTTAGTTATGGTAGTACCGCCCTACAATTCTGCTCCCTAGATCCGTCAGCTGGAGCTGAATTATAGGTTTTATGGGGATTCGGAATGACAACACAAGTATTGATCTTGACGTCATTTTCAAGGGTACGGCGTCCAGTCTTGTCTTGGAGACGGCGGCAGTAATCACGGTTTCAGCGCTGATATATAATCATTAGATCATTCAATCTATGTACCTCCTCGGTGCAGAAATATCGAATTCCTCCGTAACGCAGCAATGGTACTGAGTGTTGCTATTCTGAAACAAATCGACACTTGAAATGAAAATGGCTCGGAATACCATGCAAATTCCGCTTGAACAAGTAACGGAGCTTTATGGTCTTGTGTCCCTAGTGGCATAGCTTACAAGTATTCGGCTAGATTTGGTATGAGAATCTCGGAACCCACCTTCCCATTGCTCGCATTGTCCCAAGTCCGGACCAGAGATGATTGACGGGGGTGACTAGCTGGACCATAACCCCCTCCAAACGGCTGAACAGGGCACGTCCAGCATTCTTGGGTCTGGGCCATCGTTCTTAGGATCCGGAATCTTTCAGGTCCTGTTCATTCTCATCCAGATCGGGTAATGCTTGATTAGTATATATCAAACCATGCATACCATCGTCTTGGCCCTGAATATCTCTCTCGCCATCTGTTCCATCACCTTCCAAGCCTCCAATACTGGATCTTCTGCTAGCACACCCATCTTGTTCCTTGGTATGTTGTAATAGTGCATTCCCACGAGGGAACACCCGCCCGCATCTCGGGCAAACATAGGTCCGTTGGCCATCGCCGGTATGCAATTTGGCGTGACGTTTGAGATCGTGCAGTCTACGGAATCCAGCATCACACGATGCGCACCGATACGGTTTCTCTTGACTGTGAGTCAAAAGATGACTCTTCAGATTGTGATGTCTGGTAAATCCTGTCGAGCAATAAGGGCATTGGTGCTTTTTCGCAGACGGGGATCTCTGCGAGCCTAGCAAACTCATGCCCAGCCGGGAGCCTGCCAAACTCATGCCCAGCCCGGAGTCTAAATCCATGTCTCGTCGAGGATCATCGACCGGCGCGATAAGATTGAACCAGCTAGATGACCCTCCCTGCGGCGCTCCAGTCGCCAAAGGGCTGTTTCCAAACGGCTTGGCAGTTTGTGCATTGAACCATTCCCAATTCTCTGTAGCAGCATCGTCAGTATCCAAGCATCCGCGAAGCCTCTTATGTGACTTGTCTTTCGGCGCCCCGAAAGGCGTAGATATGTCTGCCCCCTCGGCTACTTCCCGAGCTGTGGAAACGTCTGATCTTTCTGGACTGGCATCACCAAGATTTTCACAATAGAGACCTGGAAACCAACCGCGACGACGACCGATCACGCCGTCACACCAACCGCTCCGTAAATGCGTAAGCACTTGGATTATATCCCCTTCACGGAAGTCTAGAACTCTAGCATCGCCGCTAGAGTAATCATACAATGCTTGAACATAATGAGTATCCCTAGCTCGAGGCATTCTGGTCGTGGGCTTTCTCTGCCTCTCTGTCTGTCCGAGACGCGTCAAATCGTTATCCACCCGCCACGCGCTTCGTTCCTGAATGTCACTAAGCAAGACGGTAACTTCGTTCTTCTCCATTTTGTCGGTCAAGACCTCAGCAGCAGCTCGTAGTGCTGGCCAGCCGATGGTCGCAACAGCCGGATCTTGGTTGTTGGTCAGAATACAACAGATAGCACGAGCAGAGGACAGCCCCAAGTCATCCTGTCGGCCCCTGGGATCAGTCTGCGCCAGTAAACAGCTTGTTAGATGATAGAGAAGCTGCCCAATGTTAGCTTCCCTTGATAATAACCTGTGCAGATTAGCAAGGCGATCCCTAAATGAACCGGGGGGTTGGGATTACCCGGGATTGGGAAAATAATAGGTCCTACTCTGAAATCCGGGATCAAGGCTTGCCAAGGGCTGCATCCTTCGCGGAGTGACATCTCTGCACCAGTCACCTAATTGAGTAAGATAATCCCAGGCTTGGGCTCGCTGCGCAAGCTGTCCTCCTCCTGTAGCGCCTGGAGATCGCGCTCGAGGTTTGGTGGCGCAGTGAGTAACCGTCTTTGCCAAAATATACAACAACTTGTGCACCCAAGCTTCAGGTGTAGGAATCTCTCTCAGCGACGAAATTTCGCTCTCGCCCGGATCATATCCCCACTGGTCTGGATCCCATGCGACAGACGAGTTGCACATCACGGAATTAAGTGCATCCATACCAACATTGAACCAGAAGCATGCTCTAGCTAGACCCGAACTTAGGGCGTTCCAATGACACTCCTGAATGAGGGCGCGGGCTATGGTTATATGTTCCATTAGCTCCGTTCCGCTCATCATCTCATAGACAATGTTAATCGTGGCAATGACAGCACACATTTCTGTATACTGTTTGCTGCAAGTCTTCGTAGATAATGGGCGGAATAATGCCGATGTTCTTGCATGATAGTGCTGCGCAGCACCCGCACTAAAGGAATTCTCATGATCCTCTTGAGCGAGATATAGAGCCCCGCAAGCTTTTACTACTTCACAAACCATTGGCTCTCGACGAGACATGAACGGTATCAGACTGGAGAACTATTGAAAAGATCAGCATCATTGAGTGGAGCGATGGCTGATTTAGCTTACTATCTCCGTCCCACTAAGTGCATCCATCAAAGGCGCCAATCGTTCTGCAAATTCCTGTATGTACATAACATCAATCTCACTCAAAGAGCCAGCATCTTTTGGCCCTTCTGTCCTGTGGAATGGCTTGTCCGGCTCGTCCATCGAGGCTGTTTCCTGCATTTCGGACCGAGGTGATGAATCCAGGTTCGTCAATTCGCGAGTCCGTGAAAAGCTAACGAATGCCATGGCGGGGTTCGCTGGTAGGAGGTCCCAGATCGCTACAGGTACAGAAAGAAGCAGCAAAGTGGAATCACTGCCGTAGACCCCTTCCACATTCGCATACCGGACCAAGCCTGGTATAGAACGTAGCCAATCCTTCCATTGTTGGGTTGATAGCCATTGCTCTTCCTCCAAAGCTACCGATATCAAGACCTTAGGACAGCGAAAGCTCTTGTCTGGCCAAACCTCATCGATAGATGATTTACTTGACTGTGATGGGCGAGGTGAGTTTGCCATGTCCGATGATCGGGATGATGTGGAAGACGCGCGAGAAGCCGACTCTCTTGGTGACGTTTCAGAGAGGCCCGCAGTGAAGACCGGAGCTGGGATTGGGGCGATCTCAATACTTCGTTGCTTGCTCTCATTTGACAGAACAATGTAAATGGGTGTCTTTCGTCGTTCTTGGTCGCTTGCCGATATTCCATATCTGGGCTTCCAGTATGTCACTCTCGATAACACAACGTTGTGAAGTAAGGCTGTCGAGAATGGTGCTGTTCTATAAAGGTACTTCAGTTCCTCGGTCAAACTCCTTGTGAATGAATGTTGGCCGACCCCAGGAGCCCAGGTTTCAAAGCCGCAAGCCGCTATGACTTCTGTTATACCACTACCGGCTCCTGTGGCCGAGCTAGCGGCAGCACAGCAGTCTAGCAACACCAGAACGTCCGACTGTGCTTCCTCGAGCATGGTTTGAATCGCGTACCAGCGTACCTCAACAGAATCTGCGTTACCCGTGCTGAGTGGTATCAGTAACACGCTTCAACCGTGACCTCGTTGCCCGTCCAGGAGCGATGATTGGATGCATATTGGACTCAGTCTCGAAAAAACGAAGGACATATATATATGTATACATAATTGTGAATGTGAAGCGAAAGGTAGATAACGAAGAACGCCAGAGGCTCGCAGTTTTTCCTAGCAATCACCTAGAACCAGCGGCATGACGGCATCATGGCGATCAGGATGAAACGCGACCTCCAATACAAAAGATTTAGAAAGCTCTTGCGAGCTCATTAGAAAGGGCGTACACATAGTGGAAAATGATCCAAAACATCCCGAAAGTGACACCATCGTCTTTGAAGTACCGCTTGACGTGTAGTAATTCCAAAAGGTGAAAGGGCACTGACCAAGACCAGATGCACTGCCTATCATCATTCATCAACCCATGTCCACCATAATACACAATCAATAGCGAGTCTCGCGCCTCGTGGTCAGCCAACAATTGTAGTATCCTGGTTGCCAACGAGTTGTGCGAACGCGTGCCCGGTATCTTCCATACTTCTGTCTCATAATTGTAGCTCTGGCGAAACACATCTTGTAGATCGTTCACTTCATCAATGACGCCAAGATCATCGTCTTCCCAACTCAGCAGTAGCACATGGGCTTCTTTGTATCGAGACCGACCACGGTTGGGAAAAGCTGCATTTCCGGCTTCGGTGAGGACCTTGCCGAGAGCCTGGACGTCCTTGACGTGGTATGACGCGCTGGAGATGTCGTGGGTTCTGTCGACAGGCATAGCGTAGATGATGCTGAATCAACGCAACTACGATTCTGATCTTTGACAGTCCGGGGAAAAGTGGCTGCCTCACGGTTGAAGTAACCTACGGCGACGAGGCTATGATCTTCCGACGTGCAGAAGATCTTAGCCTCGCCTTATCTAGCTGCGAGGCTAGTGAGTCGTGCATGATAGCCTGGCTCTCGTCTTACGAGAGCTATGCGTCCAAGCGGAGAAAAAATAATGCTGGTGTTGTCTGTTCGTAAAGTATTATCACTGTATGCTCGCATGTTCGCAGATGTTGATTCCTTTCGGAGAAGAAAATGATCAAGCGGCTACCCTTGGTAGGGCTAGCCTTACTGACGTCATCCTCATATCGAACCACAGCAATCCCCCTTAAATTCACACCAATACCATTATTCAACCGCTAAAGCTCAAGTAATCACCAAATTCAATCCTAATTTAGTCTCAGCTGGTTCCCCCACTATTGCTCCCCATACTTGAACTGCTCCCTCGCACCGCCCACTCGGAACGTCTCTCTTCAACGTCCAACCCCAAGCTCGCTATGTCCACATAGAAGTATCCCTCCCACTAGCAGCCAGCACGCAGTCTTCAACACTACGTCCGGGTCTCTATACCTTGTTGCTGTTAGACGTTATCTGATGGTTGGGTGGGCGCGCCGCAGGGTGTTCGGGTTGGAAGACCGGTGGGCTATAGCACAGGGGATGAAGAGGTGGCGGAGGCTGAGGCGGAGATGTGAAGGGGGTGGGACGTCAAGGACTATAATCAGTCGATGCTTCTCTAATATCAATACGATCCAGGCTCGATGGAATTATTACGCCGAAGTAAGCTCGTGGATTATGGCATACAGAGCTATATGCTCATTACCACGCATCACTCCTGCTCAAGTAGTTCATGCGTACCGACAAAAGGCAAAGGTCTAAATTCTAGCGCCTAGGCCGGGACGGTGAAGGACGTTATTTGGTCGCCACACACCGTGCATATAACACCTACCTCGAGCCCTAGCTTTAATTCAAAGACTGATACAAAGTTCCTACTGGGGTCATATCCAGGTAGTAATCTCCTGTAGGTCTGATGGTCTTCGTGTTTTTCCTCTGCTCTGCCGCCTCAAAGGATCTTCAATGCCATGGGCGGTCTTCCTATGCTTCCTCAGATTATCCGACCTGTTGAACTCTACCCCACAGCCTGCTTCCGGGCACAAAAGCTTCGATCTTCGTCGGTGCATTGTCCGCTCATGACGCTTTAAGTTTGAAGTGCGATGTTGATGGTTCCCAGTAAAGGTTGCGCCGCAACGTGAGCACACGGATGTGTTCATGGCCGTAGTCGGTGATGGATTACAAGGAGACACCAGACATGAAGAGTTTTTGGCTGCGCGTCCTCGGACAGGAATACAAGGTGATATCGGCGATGGCGCGATAGCGAAGGCGGAAGTCTCGGGAGAGGTAGTGGGCGTTGTCCACGTACCGCTATTGTGGCAGCTGGTGCCCGTGAACAAGGCGGACGTGGGACTGTGATTAGCGTCTGAAGCCGATGACGATGTTGGCGAGCTAGCCGTGGCGGGTTGAGGCTTGTCGCTTGCAGGAGGGATAGTCGAAGCTTTCCTCTGGCCACTGTTGGCAAGGGCAGTGTCAATAGGCGGAGGTCGCTTTGGTATTGGCTTTAGAGACCTCCTTCTTTCATTGTCTTGTTCTGTGGACACAGCAAGAACATGATCAATGTAGGTGGCGTAGTAACGATGTCGCCATTCGGGGTCTTGTTGCATTGCGTCATCGCAAAGCATCGCAACATGACGGCAGAACGCTTCGTATGCTTCTGGAGAAGGATCACACGTCTGATACATGTCAGCAGAATTCGCCGCGTGATCCGTTCGCTTTCACCTTCGCTGTCACCGTGAGCATTATCTCAACATCATGGATGTTGTTGAGCAATCCTCTACAGAGCATGTCGGATGTGTCCATCAGGCCCTGGCCGAATAATCCAATCCCATGCCAATCTCGAAGTGGCTCAAGTATATGAGTTTTCACTCTCTCAATATTGGCCGAAGATGGAGCGACTGGCGTCGCAATGTCGCTAAGCTCATTGTCCTTACGGAGGACGATTCGAGCATGCTCAAGGACTGCGTCAAAGAGATAGAGTGTTAGTGCAATTTGGCAACCCACAAGATATACTACTTACCATCTAAGTATCTGGAGCACGATTTGATCACGACTCCACCAGTGAGTGAGTAGACACCTGTAGATGACGGGACCTCTGGGATCGCATCTTGTGACCCTTCATCCGCCATTGCCTCCCCCATCTCTGGCTCAAGCAAGGGCTGGCAGTGATTCACCTGTAGAGACGAGTCCTCGGTATGCTCGCCAGTTGCACATTGATCTATTCTGTGTAGAACTTCTTGAGGAGCCCAAAGCAGACACACAATCCTGACATATAGAGCTCTATCGTCCCTAACTAGAATGTTGTTACTCCATTCGAGTGCATCACAGAACAGATCCTGCCAAATGGGTGAGTTCAAGTCATGCTGAGCTGCATAGGCACATGAGAACGCAAAATGCGTCAACGACAAGACTCCTTCGAAGGTCCTGGGTGGTAATCCTTGAAAACACTGCTGCAAGGACCGAATGCCTGCCTCGAACGGAGTTAGACCGCAGATCGTGGACTTTACGATAGGGAATCCTGGTGTGGACCGGACTTCCTGAAGCCAGTGACCGTGAAGGCCACCGACGAGATCATGAAGATCGCGGATTCGATCTGCCTTTCGCCTGTTTTTCCCGGATTGCGTTGTCGGATCAGCTTGAGTCGATCCTTGCCTGGCGGCTGTGACTACCTCGGAGATCGACAGCTCGAAGGCTGTTGCTCGGCCATTCGCAATTTCTTCCGTGTCCGTGGGCCCGTTATGGTGTATCATTGTCAGTTCAGACGCTGTTGATAGGTCGTTGGTGTAAATCTCTGATATAGACGCCCAGCTTGCACGTTCCCAGATCTGTAGCTCGCCAAGACGGGGTTGTTCACATGTCGAGAAAGTTGGACTGTTTTGGTACTGCCGCTCAACAATAGACATACTCAAAGAGAAGGGACCAAAATGACTTGGTAGGCGCTGGGAAGCTTTATCCCGTTCATCTAGGCCATTTTCGTAATACCGTGGGAGGATGTTTGTATCACTCAGCTGGGTAGAGCTGAACAACGGGTCACCAGTCTCAAGTTCTGATGGATCACGACTATCTGTTCCTGCACCGGGACCTACTAAGGGGCTGAGGGCGTTGCCTTCCATATCGTAAAGTGTATAGGGTCGTTCTTCAGGCTCAAATCCAAATTCAAAGTCGCCAACGTTCACTGCTGCATGAGGCTCTACCATTTCGTCCGGTGGTTCCGGATCGAGTGAAGATTCTGGCTCATGGTGAGTAGTCCCGTGGAATGCGGCGTGCCCTTTTTTAGATGATGTGCAATGATCCGCAATTGGTCCCTGACCGGAGGTTTTCCGACCGAAGCGCTTGAAGAACGTGACTGCTCGCTTTAATCTCGAATCTTTCTTATCCAGAGTCGTAGAAGGAAAGAGCTTGTGCCCCGGATCGTCTGGAGTGAATCTCTCGGCTCTTTGGCACAGCGGACACCAATAATACCCATTCGGAAGCCATGGACACACCGAGACGTGTTGCAGGCAAGAGGCAAGACTTTCGAACCTGTGACGACACCAGAGCAGCGGGCATGTCAAATGCTCCTTCGCTCGAACGTCCGGAGAAGAAGTTCTACCGTACGCCGCCCAATTCTGGAAAGCCAGCTGGCACTCTCTTTCAGAGAGCTTAGCGAAAGCACTGTCACAATCTCCCTCAAGGTAATCATGGAGCCTGCACGCGATTAGTGGTTGCTGACGAGACTGCAGCGCTGGATGAGAAGCTCACGCGCACGGCAGCGAATGGCCGAAGTTTCTCGGGTTACCCCTGGAGACCCTATTCAGGTGATCCATATGAATAGCTTCGACACGACGATGTAGGAGGACAGGGAGATGGTAGATTGAGAAGTGAGACGAAGCGCGTGGTCAGGCTACGGAGATAGTATAGCCGCGACGAAAGAGATTATGGAAGACTTCTACCCAGAGTTTCCAGCATCGCAATTCGAACGTTGCATAGAGAGCAAAGAAGACATGATCACCATCGCGCAGCGACTGGTGCCTACATTAACATTGTCACAGAAGAGACACAGGACTTGACTTGGGCTCGAGTGAGCAGGATTGAAGCTAGATTGGATCGACTCAGGACTGCGATGGCGGTCAATGATTGGTAGCCCGAGCTCACCCACGCAGCAGGACTGCCCTACGCCGGGCGGGATGCTAAGGTGCTAGATGCCATGCACGCTGTGGTACCGACAGGAGCGAGTACCTGAAGCTTTCGCCCAATGTAGATAGCATTATCGCAGGATTTCGTTCCGAGCGGGGTACGAGGCTGACTGCTGGCTCTGCAGAGCTGACCTCCATTTGGTGCATGCGGCTTCGTCCCAAGCGTCCAGGCAGCCACGAGCTATATAAGCCTTGAGGGCAATGAGCTCATCACACAAGTCTTCCTGTTCGTCATCGTTGGTCGACATCCCCTCAGATCCCTTTAGACTTCAGGTAAATTCCTGGAGAAAATCGTAGATCGGTGAGTGAAACCCATCAAGTGTGTTCGGTGAGATAGAGAGAGGGCGGAGGTGGATCGCGCCTCTTTGTGCATCGGATGAAAGTAGGCCCGACGGCCCGATTACTTGGCTCGCGAACTCAGTGCTTGGCCTTTTTTCAGATCCCTTTGCCGACTTTTCTCAAGATCGGCTCTGGTCAATTTTCGCATCTTTTGCTATTTGGACTCCTTGGAGTTGGCAGATGTTATACGAGACGTTTTCTCACTCAAGATCTACACTGTTGACAGCGTTTCATTGAGGATCGTAAGATTTACGGAGGTTACTAATTATAACCATGTTCAAAGTGGTTCGAGTCAGTATACGGAGCCAATGTGGCCCCAAACTCGAGAATGAGAACTTTAGTAATAGGCCCGACTATACTACTTCAGATGTCGCAAAATTCCGATGTTGCAGGCGCACAGTATCGGTAACATTAGAGTGTTTGAACGCAGACCTCAACTGAAATGATTGTGAGAAAAGTCGAGGAGTTGTACGGAGTAAAGGCGAAACCAAGGATTCGCAAACGTTTTGACGACGCTAAATGCTGCGCAATCCCCTCTTTGATCGATTTACATCTCTGCCCACCTTCTGCCTCTGCCCTGCGTAATTTTTCCACCCCATCTGCGTACTTCTATACTCTATATTCGTACAGTGATCATCAAACACCACTTCGGAGCGCCTATCCGACCAGACCCAGTCATGCCTTCCTACCCGCCCATGCCCCGCCTCCACCACCTCGCCGAACCCATCGACCCGCCCCCCATCGATCTCTCCTCCCCTGACAATTCTCGAACCTCATTTCGCACCACAGATTTCGACTCCATCCTCCCTGTCATTCGCGCTCGCTTTCCCACAATCGACTTGGTCTACCTCGTCAAGATTTTCCGTGGCACAATTGGTCCAAATGGCCTCATCTGGCTGGACATCGATCGCCAAGACACCTCGGGCCTCGAGTTCTCCGACCTCGCGCACCTCCTCTACTGCCTTGAAATCTACGGCCAGATTGTGTGCATCCTAGCGAGCCCTCAGGGGATCGAGCAGCAGATGGAGTTGCAGATAGCGCTAGCAGACTATCGGATTCGGTTGCTCAAATTGAGCAAGTGGGCCACATTTGCGAGTTTGAAGGAGTGGTACAAGGCGTCTATATTGACGCGGCTCCGAAATGGGCAGGATAGGCCGGAGGGATGGAGGGAGAACAGAGAAGATCTGTCGCCGTTGTTAAGGAAGAGGATGTAAAAGTAGGGGCTACGGGGCGTACATGGGGGGCCGGCGCGCCGTCGTGAATCTGTTTAAAAGGCTGCCCGCAGCTAAAGTCGCTGGTCTAGTTCCCTGTTCTCCGTTACGGTTCGAGCTTTGACAGTGCGAAGTCAATCGATGTCTCAACATGGTTTCGTCAAAAGTCGTCCATCTCTTACAATATCTCATACCACGATGCTGAGCGTCAATTCTTAGCTTACATCAGAAGCTAATCAAGCCATCTTACGGGCCAACATCATAACATTCCAAGATTATCATCCATCACGTCCGCGTCAATCAGCCCAGTGATGCAAACCATGACAAGTTTTTCTATTTCCTATTTGAGCGAGAGCCGAGAAGGTCATCAGGGCTGTCCATCCAAACCCTACGCTTCAAGGATATATCGACAATGACTTCAAACGATGCTCTCAAAATTTGAATATAAGCGTTGACGATCGCGTCTTCCACCTCTGGTCGTGCAAGACTAAGTGGAACCCAGGGGTGAGCCTACGCCAATCAGGGCTAATGCAAAGCAGATAAACGGAATTTTACAACATCCGGGCACCAGGTCGCACGCCGCACATTCAACAAGTCAGGCGCATCACGACATATTGCAGAGCATGCAGAATCTTTTTCAACAACGCGACGGTCATGCGGTAGGTATCATAGCACGCGGCGACTCAACATATAGGGATGAATCTTGATACTACGCAATTGGGCGTCAATTGCCTGACATTTCGGGGCTGCGGCCGCACCAGGCGCATTACCTTACTTGTTCTTGGATGCTGACAGTAGTTTTCTGCTGCCACATCCGCGACGCTGAATTAACGCACCAAGAATAAGGTAATCGTTGAAGAAGGCTGAAGCCCAATGTTGGCGCGCAGTTGCTGAGTGGAATCAGACTGCGTTTGGATGAACGATTGGAATAGAACAATCGATGCTCTCTGTCATTTCATAATCCTACTCTTCTACTTCAGCCACGCCTTCTTATTTCTGCCCGGGCCTTTAGCTTATTCCCAGATCCAACTCATCCACCGCAATCAGCATTGAACGAACTCGAGAGTCTACGCGTTCTCTTTCCTTAATCCGGATCTAAGAATCAACCCTGGGGTCAAGCCAAGTGTGTCTTACTGGACTAATCATATGCATCACGACTATTTCAGCAGTTTCAATAATTGAGGAGCACATCCCAACAAATTATATATTGACTGGTCCGTCTATGTTAGTGCTTGCCAGCAAGCTGAGAGGCCCACAAATACCTATGTCAATACTAGCCTCGGTCAGCTATTCCAATTTGACAAATGGCATAGCTCAAAAGAGGCGGGATGGCACATGACGAAATGCTTGACGGTGAGGAAGTCGTTTTCGCTTCCCTGCTGCGCTGAGATACGACCATACGCTTCTTTGATTTCTGGAGGTGGATTAAGTGCCCCAAAGAATCCATCTGTAATGTAATTAGCAGCGCACCGAACCGGAAAGATGAATTCAACTTACGAGGTCCTTCCTCCGCTAACTCGTCGTTGTGAAGATATAGCCCTTCAAAATGCTAGTCCAAGGTCAGCAATGCATTTGCAAGGTCGAGCGTGAGCTTGCGTGCACCGAATCGGAAAGCAGGAAAAAATCAGGAAATATGACTTACCGGAGTGCTGACTGGACAAAAGCTATACGGACAGAGTTCATCCGCAATATGGTGTTTGAATGGAGCACGCAAGACTGCAGGTAGGTCGAGATCCATGGCTCCGGATTGCTTGCTCTCGATACTAGGACGATCCTCCAGTGGCACAGCTAGCATATTCAATTGGGCGTCTAGTTCGTCCATGTCCATGACTGAGAGCTTGTCATGAAAACGAGCCTTCGAACGAGTCTGCATTTGGCGTGCACTGTTTCCCTGTTTCAGGATAGCGCCTGGTGCATGGTTGCTGTTTCTGCCACGATTTGGCCGGGATTTACGCTGAGAAGTGAACAGGCGAGTGCCAGACCCGCGTGGAGGTGGTGAAATACCATTCCGCTGGAAAGTTTCTCGGCGCGACGACCCAGAAGGTCTATAACGATCAGCCATGTTTTGGAAGATTACAAGATACCGATCAATGGATCGTGAGCAGAGAAGGCTATTCTCTTTTGCTGATGGCTGAGAGCTGGTTGTTGAGTTTGAAACCGAACCTGCGGACACAATGCAACAGGAGAGAAGTATATGATCTCTTCATACTTATGCCTTCCTTATATCCTCTTCCTTTGATCTATAAAGGCTTTGTTCGAGAACCGTCTTTGTTTCGTAGATCTTAAATTCAAAGGTAGATTGACGGGTCATCGAGTCTTTGTCCGAGTCGTTCTCGAACGCTACAACAAAGGCCAGGGAACATGGTGGCGTTCAGTGTCGCTGCGAGCCTATCTCTATAGCCATGGATCAACTACAAGCTCAAGGGGCAAGCTTAAATCGCACGTGGCCCGCTTCAATCCAGCTATCATGGCATGTCCAAACGGCCGTCTCCTGAATACGCTTTGTACGAGATAATCCATCTTCATTGCTGGGATAGGTAGTCCATCGACGAGACTCACGATGCCCAAGCCGAAACCCCTGAGTGCTCTATCAAGTTATTATTGACCGATAGACTGACGAAATTGTTCTCTCCACGATGACATCACGTGCGCGGCGAAAAGAGTACCTCTTGCGTTTCTCCTGCATATGTGTCATTTCCGCTGAGTCTTTGTCTACAATATCTTAACGCTCTCTACTGTCAGGTTCGATTCAAACACAGGTTGAATACTCAATCAGACTTCAAGAAGCCTTATCATGCACACAAATGTACTAGTCTCTTAGCCTCAAAAGGGCCCCGCTTTCCGCAGCCAGCGTTATCGCTGATGACGCACCATTCTCTTAGAGGAAAGACTTATGGTTTATCAAGTCCGCTCCATGTACCAGAACAAGAGATTAGGTCAATACAATGCGATACCATCCAATTCTCTGGTTTTCGGTCCTTCTACCGGTGGCCGTCCTCGCCCAGAACATAACCTCCACCTACGATGTCCGCGAAGCCACCATCGAAAGCGTACACAATGCTCTCTTCAGCGGACTCACCTCCTGCCGCGGAATTATAGAAGCCTTCATCGCGCGCATCGAAGCCTACAACCCCTTCATCAACGCGATCATCACTCTCAACCCCAATGCCTTAGCCGTCGCTGATGCACTAGATCTTGCACTCGCCGCTGGCAATGCCACAGGAGCATTGTTCTGCATACCTATGCTTCTGAAAGACAACTATGACACAGCCGACATGAAGACAACTGGAGGCTGCCTTGCTTTAGCCGACTCACAGCCAACGGTTGATGCACCGGTCGTCACTGCTTTGAAACGCGCTGGCGCTATTGTTCTAGGGAAGACGAACTTACATGAGTTGGCCTTGGAGGGGCTGTCTGTTTCTTCTCTAGGAGGCCAAACCCTCAATCCATACGACTTGACTCGAACACCAGGCGGCAGCTCTGGCGGCACAGGCGCCGCCATTGCAGCTTCCTTCGCGGTGTTTGGGACAGGTACTGATACCGTGAACTCCCTGCGTAGTCCTGCAAGTGCCAATAGCCTGTTCAGCATACGGCCGACTCGAGGCTTCATTTCGAGATCGGGGATCATACCCATATCCTACACGCAGGATGCCATTGGGCCTATTGCCAGGAACGTCAACGATCTTGCCATCGCGCTCAATGTAATGACCAGCGTAGGCTACGATACCGACGACAACACCACGGCCTTAATCCCTCCAAGCTCCATCGGCGTCGACTACGCACAAGCCGTCGCAGGCGTCAATTCCCTCCGCGGTATCCGCCTCGGCCTCCTCGAAGGCTTCTTCAACCGCACCCCCAGCCCCGAAACCACCCCCGTAAACGCCGCCATGGACGCCATGACCCTCGCCCTAACCACCGCCGGCGCGACCATCATCCCCATCCCCTCCCCCCTCTTCAACTCCACCGTCCTCCTCGGCGCGTACGACACCCAACGCTTCGAATACCGGCAAGCCATGGACAGCTACCTCTCCGCCCCCACCCTCTCGGGCACCCACCCCCGCACCCTCAGCGCCCTCTACGCCTCCGGCAA
>JAABUS010000775.1_pt1 | contig 77182 bp, 81 predicted proteins | sample 5560161 | NCBI WGS metagenome assembly JAABUS01 (sample SAMN10711885, study PRJNA513376) | rock metagenome | isolation source: Antarctica rocks | place: Antarctica: Victoria Land, Trio Nunatak nord | collected 2016-01-04
AATAAGTAAGAACTTATCTTGAGTTGAACACGATCCATAAGGGAGTCGTGTCTAGGGGATCTATATACTAAAGGAGATCCTCCTTGCTCGCCATGCTCGCTGTCGAGCATGTCGAGCTCTGCTCGCTTTGCTCGCTGTCGAGCATGTCGAGCTCTGCTCGCTCTGCTCGCTGTCGAGCATGTCGAGCTCTGCTCGCTCTGCTCGCTGTCGAGCATGTCGAGCTCGCCCACTAGCGTGTCGAGCAATGCTCGCCTGCCAAGCCGTCGAGCATGCAGGTAACCGTGCTATATGCTACAGACCACTCTGTAGGGTATATACCAGCTGTAACGAGCTAGGGTCGTAACACTCTCCCTCTCCATCTTGCATCATTGTGTCTTTTGTTTGTTCCTCGCCAATCTCCATATGCTCAACCCCTCGTGTTTGATCTTCACTTGACGAATAAGTCGATCGAGTCAGACGAAAAACTAGGGATAATAAATCTTCTATCGTTGTAGTGAGATGCTGTTGTAGATTGGAGTCGTTCGACATCTCATAGAACTTCAAGTACGTGGATCTTAGCCTAAAGTAGAACGTGATTCCCTTGGATTGTTCATTTCTATCGTTATGTAAATGAGTGATAAACAGAAACTTGCGATCCTCTTCGTAATTTTAAGCATGTGATATTTCGCATCTATCTTTTCTAATTTTCCCTAAACCATTCGTGACGAACGCCAGCTTTTCGTTTCCTCTTACTATCGTTGAGTCTACTAACTTTGAAAATTGCTTTAAGACTATGATCTCGAACGACTCAAACCCCAAATGATTAGCAAGATCAACCATCTCGCGCAACCTCGTTGTGTCTAACATGGCCCTTGGCTTTGCCAAAAGATCCTTCTCGTTAAATTTTTTTAGAATTTCACGATGATAGCGCATAGCAAAGGCACATAATTGTCGATGTTCTAGATCAATTCGATGAGCGAAGTTTGCTAGCATAGATTCGAACGTAGTCTCGTTTTCTTGCATCAAAGTCGAGTCTACGCTCTAATTTATACCAATATATATTTTATTCATTGTCGTGGAGAGTGTTTCTCGCGAACCTAAACATATTAGTCATTTTAAACAGTTGGCCCATGCTTTAAGACATTTGACGTTCTTAAAGAACTCGAACAAAGAAGGAATTAGACTCTTGAAGGACTGTAGCCTAATCCAGATTTCCTCGCGTTCTTGTTGGCTAAAACTGCAAAAGATTTTCTCGCCTAGCATTTTACCACGTAGAATCTTGGCATCAAGTGTCGATGCCCATGGTGCGATGAGCTGCAACGCTTCCACGATAGCTTCGTTCACCTTGGTCATCGCGATCTTATCTTGTTGAAGTAGGTCAAATCAACATTGCTTAGTGTAACAAAGATAACGTATGATTTCCTAGCAATCAATGAGCGCATTCAATCGATCGACGACGGAGCATTTACCTCATCGCATCTTATCGCGAACATCTTATGAAGGGTACTAATTCTCATCCCGATTAAGAGCGCAGGTATCTCCAAGAAAGCATCAAAGGCAAGGGTAAATTCCTTGTGTCGGAGTAGTTGTTTTAAATTTCTGGCTCTATGTGGAGAGAGAAGGGTTCATCATCGCATTTCCAAACTGGACTGCTTTTGGGACTGATAGTTGCGTATCGTTCGATAGACCTCATCGTCAAAGGGTTTCCCTTCGTTCGCGTACTCTTCCATGCTGAAATAAATTGATGCGATTAAGGATCAGAGTAGAAGCGGCTGTAAGGCTTGTGGATTGTTCCTCCTTATGTGGTGAATAAGAGCTCGCTGACTTCCACCATGTTCCCTGGGGGAAGTCTCCTAAGTCCATCCTTCCAAGAGCTTTAAACACCTTGAGTCAAACTGATCCAATATTGGCTCATTTAAGCTGGTTCAAGGCCCAGGCGATTATTCCCGAGAGAAATTACCTAGGAGAGTCCGAGCACAATGCTAGAATAGGAGTAGGGCATCAGAATTGGAGCAGGGGGCAGGCCCAGGGTGTCAGAATTGGAGCGAGGTGCCAGAATTGAAAGCGGTGGCTAGTAAGGTTCAGAGACCTGCTGATTGCACCGCCATTTGTCCTAGGAGATCTGTCCTGAGCCGATCCTCCTAGGACCATTAACAAGGCTTGACCGTCATTGACCTAGTACCAGCTCATCCTGGCTGCCTCTTAGTCCCAGGAGGGTTCCCCTGGGACAAACTCCCTGGGAGAGGCGGAATTATCAGGCAGCGAACAGCTCCAGTGCGCCGTGCCAACTCGAAGCGGGGTGCCAGAATTGAAGGGCAAGGTGTCAGATTTGGAGCAGGGAGCCAGAACTGGAGCAGGGCGTCGGAATTGGAGCAGGGCGCCGGAATTGGAGCAGGGCGCCGGAATTGGAGCAGGGTGACAGTAGGTGGAGAAGCAGGACTGCAAGAAACGGCGATATTGCCAACCAGCAAAGAAATAGAGGAGAACTGTATAGCGGCGAATAGAATTCTAAGTCAAGCACAGCTAAGGAACTACCCAAACGGCTAAGCGTCGTCACCCCATCTTTTCACAGAGAAATCGCAAAATACCTTTGCAATACACCCTTCTCGCAAATGATGCGATATTAGAAGAGATGCTTACCATCCTTGAAGTGCATTCCTCCTTTGCCAAGCAGCATAAATCGGATTTGGCTTTGCAGGTGAGTAGATATTGATCACTCGCATGACAACCTGAGGACTATCAGGCCAATCGCATCTTGGTCCTTCCGAAGGCGTTTTGTGTATAAGTGAGACGTTGGTCATGTATTGAGGTCCAAACATGCATATACTGAAAGTATCGTTAGCCTTATAGGCGACGACATTACCCGTCTCATATCTAACAAAGTCCAATTCTACTTTCACGATTGCGATTCGAGTAACATCGTTAAGCACAAGCTAAAAGATAGACATGGTAGCAGCTCTGTCTATGGTAGCATGACCTAGCTGGCTTTGAGGTGCCTCTTGTGCCAAAGTCGTAATTGGAATGGATATCTCAACACCAGCTGCGAGCCCTTCAATGGTGGCAATGGGCGTCGTATCCCAAAAATTTGGACGTTCAGCCGCTTCCGTGACCGTCATCTTAGTAGAACGCGTTATGCTCAATAAGGCCTGTTTGGTCCAGGGGACGAGGTTCTCGTAATCGAAATGTGGTCGAATCATGACCATGAAAGGGACCACCTTTTTCCAATGCATGGTAGCAAATTCTCGCACGAGTGCTTCAGCTTGGCGAAAGTCAAGGCCTTGTCCCATCATAGTGACTCCTCCCATGTCCTCACTCCATTTCATGTGCTCGAACACGTCCCATAGCAAGCTCAGATGTGCTCTCTTTTCCCTATCCGATAGCCAGAAGTCGACCGCCCTCCGCAGTGCGAACAAATTGGCGCCCGAGAGGCAGCGTATGAGCATATTTCGACAATCAGGTATGTCCTGGAATACTCTCCTGAACTTGGACAACTCCATAGTCATGCCTACGTTTCCACCCCACTGTATATATCAACTTTAGAGACTGATTCTAAACACTTGAAAATCAGATGTAAGATCTCCGTGATTCACCACACCACTTTCAGTAACAACTTAATGACACATAATGAAACAGGAGGAGCGATGGGGTATTTAAATCAGAGCCAAGAGCCACATCTAGAAGGGAGCCAAATTCGGATGCGATTCCTTCAACTTGGCAGGGCTTACATCCCAAATGGCTCCAGGAGCGCTTGCTCTTGGAACATCTAGGTCTTAGTCATAAAATCCTTCTCCTCCGGGATTAAATGGTTTGGCTCTCGCAAATCACCCACGGGAAGCTTGGCCGCATTGATCTTTCTCTTTGAACGCAGGGAATCTGGCTGTGCCAAGATTGGAATGCTATCAATAGAGAGTTGATCATCTCTCTGACCTAGAGAGTAGATCGTTCTTTCCTTCGTCCACGTAGTTGAAAGCATCTACTAGCAGTGTTGAACCCGGAGCGGCATTCCGAATTTCATCGTCGATGGCCAGCTCTATCTTAAATTGGCGGGTCTTTAGCTTACTTGGGCTAGATAGGATATCGAAGAGGTGTGCCAGCTTAGGTACATAGCTCCATAGGTGTGGGCGAAGCTCGGCGAGAGCTTCAACGAAGAGAGCTCGAGCGTCACGTGGAATTTCGGTTTGGAAGCTACCGCAGATCAGTCGATGTCGATCAAGCCTCATCGTCAACACTTACGAAGATCCCGAAATGCTCTGAGAGGCAGGCAGTATTCGAATATGATGCGGCACCAGAGCGAGGAGAGCGAGAGAGGAGAATCGATTTTGGATGGAAGACCAGATAGCGCCCTCCTGTCTCCACCTCCTCAGATTGCGCTGAACTTCCCAAAATGCGAATCTTTCGGCAGGGTCGAGGGATGAGTCCCATCCTTTCATCTTTGGATATACCTTGACCATCGTAGCTTTGACAGATCTGGTTACTGCGCAGCCGTTCTGGAACACCATGTGCCCAGCTCGGTCTTGGAAAAGGCGCGTCCCTTCGTCGATTAGTGAGGTAAAATAAGCGCGCACGAAGCGTTGAAGGATGACATTGATTAGTCCGAGACGTTCTGTCCAAATGCCTACTGTGTACAGGTGGCTTAATAAGTCAAGTGGTGCCTGGATAATTTCTTCTGGTGCTAGCACGCGATAGTGAGCGACAGCGCCCTTTAAGGCGACGAAATGTTTGGGACAAGCGAACGCCGCCACCATTTCGAGGAGACGAGAAGCCCGTGTATATCTCACTGGGGCTTTGCTTCTTTGGAGACGGCAGTTGGCGAAGCGCTCTAAATAATTCATCCATGGGCACGAAGGGGATAGCTTGAAGAGGGTTAAGATGTTGACCTTTATGGTCGCGAGATCCAGTCGCCGAGTGCTACCCTCATCCCTATTAGAGTCGCTTTCATTAACGCGAGCAGTTTGAGCTTCGACCTCTTCAATCTGCAATTTCCTTCGTTTCGCTCGTGTGGAGTCGAGATTGAATGCGTAAAAGCGAGGCGCAGCATCAACCTGCCATGACCTTGAGGTTTCCGAATATAGCACGCTCTTCAGCATTGTCTGCTCACTAGCTTCGTGAAGGGACCTCGCCAGTAACAATTCGACATAAAAAACCCTTAAGCTATCCGCCTCGATTGGCGCTCCGTTGACGACCTCGCCTTGGCTGAGGCGTCTCGCATTCTTCAGAAGATATATCCCGCAGTTCGAGCCATTCGTCTGCTGATGTGAACTCTATAAAGTCATCAGCTGACTGGACTTGTGGAAGGGGAAAGTGTACTTACGCCTTCAAGGGGAGAATTCTAGCCGAAACAGTCTTGATCGAGTTTCTCACCGACTCGCTTCATTTGCGCCTCCACAAATTTACAACAATTACCCAGGTGATACCCAGGCAATGAGCTGTAGTAGCTTATAGTTCGGATCGGAACATCCACTACGATCAGGATCCAATGATCGCTGGGGTTGTACGGAATGATTATGCGTGTATGTTTCCGTCCGATTGGCCACACAGGCCCGTCCAGCATCTTCTTTCTCTTTTCGACGTCATCCATATCGAATTCCGTGTGCTTACTGTGTAGGATTGTCGTAGATTCGCCCCATCCAAAAAGCGATAAAACACACATGAGCGGGGACGTCGAAAGCCAATTCGAGGGGAGAAAGGGACTCAAGTCTTCTCTCACTTCTTCCTTCGTTCTAGTCCTGAACTGCACATCGAAATAATCACCAATGAAGATCAATTTAAGCTCAGCTTCTTTGATCACTTCATTGACAATCTTCGCTTTTGGCTGAAAGTCGAAGCCACAAAAGAGACGCTAGGAACCGTGTCTCGCCCCATCTTCCCGCAAGGAAGGTTCGCGTGCGGCAAGGTCTCGCACCCAAGAGTCGCAGTCCATTTCGAATATATGATCGACCACGGGCTTGAAAAATGCCCTCGGGGGAGGATTGTTGTTGACATATATCACCTTCCCACCATTTCGACGTACCGCCGGAATCAGCTTGTTCTTGAGCTCGTACTTCGGATCGTCGATGGCCAATGATGTACCAACGACTAGGAGGGCATCAGGCGTTGAGTCCGCGTCCTTGTCGATGATCCTCGCTTTTGTCTCGCTCAAAGGATCGTCAATATCGTGGTAGAGGACAATGTTGGGTCGCAAATGTCCAACGTGGATGTTCGTTCTCCCTCCCCTTCTCCGTCGTTCTTCTACTCTCGATGCGCATTCAGGACATAATACGATCTCTCCGAAAGCAAGGGCGGTCTCGCGCACGCCATCCCAGCTCGTGAAATGGCTGCAATAAGAGCACCTGAAGGAGTCAAGGTTGCCATGCAGCTGGACCACGTCGCAGTCTTTGGACTCGATATCAGCATTCAAACTAGCCCTTGCCTCCAGTCCATCCAGGTTCTATGTATAACATCTTTGAAGCTTTCCGAATCTTTGAAGGACTTGGAGAAATCGATGCGTATTCGTCTGAATCAGATCTTCGGATTTCGCTTTGTTTCTTATTTCGATCAAGCATTTATACAATTCTTTCCTTCTTTCTTCGTCATCGAGCACTTCTCTCTCGAACAGACCTCGATTCGTCTTGTGAAGGCCAGTCTCAGACCGAAAGTCCTGGATAATTATTATCTAAAGAGGTAAAAAGTAGAGATCAATACTCACCGGTATACCGCAATTGGTACTAATCCCGGCGCCCACGAACACGATGATTCGACAAGCCTTGTTTATAACACTGGCGACCTCCTGCAGCTCCTACTTCACATCGTTCGTGATGTCTCCCAGTGTTAGTAGGTATCGCCAGAGTGAACGGTTTGGGGGGAATTACCTGGCGAGTTTACTACTAGAGAGGATTCGATGCAGCCTGTCTCGATATCGTCCATCGACATATGTGATGAGGCATCTTGCGAATCTTCTTGGGTGGATGCTATCGAACCCGCCGTTGAGGAATTTTTACCATTTGGGTTTACCTGATTACTGGGAGTTTTAATGATGTCAATTTTATTTTGCGGATGGACAGTTCGAGTGGAGACCAGCCCTGCTTTGTTGTTTGGCGGAGTCGTGCTGAGCGTAGTGTTTGGCTGTGGATGAGCCGCTGGAGGCTGTAACACCTTTTCGGTTTCTCGCCCTTTCCTAGAGAGTCGCCGAATCTGCGTCTGGAGGACGTCAATGATCTTGCGATTCATGTTATCGTCCTCTTTAGGATTTGATTTCTCCAGCAAACTCCTGAGAGAGCGTTCAAACTAGGAAGAAACTTAGCAGTCTTTCGAAGGATATGCCGGACAGCCTCACCTTAAGAGTTCGAGCATCCATTGTAGATGTTGAGATGTCTGTAAATTGTCATTTCCTAAGAGAATCCAAACATCTGCGAACATTTTCGGCAGACTAAGAGTCTATGTCTTGTCGATTTAGGATCTAAATTTGCGATAGCATCCACAATCGACTCTAGACATTAGCATCCATAATAGGGGCCTCTTTCGAACAGCAGCATCCAAAAGCGAACCCCTATCCTGTACTCCTCGTTAACGCAATTTGACACTATTCATTTGCTCATCCTGCAGCAAGAAGCCAAGGGGAAAGTGAAGAAGGCGAAACGCTCCGAACTACATGAACCGCCAACGAGATATAGTAATCGGGCTGACCAATTGTTCAATACAGAGACAGAAAGTTAAATACAAGCAGAATGTCAGAGGTGGCCAAGGGTTGCTATTTTCAACGTAAAGCCGATGTAAGCAAGGCTGTGAAATGCATAACAGCTAACCCAACCGTCTACACCCACGCTATTCAGAGGTTCAACCATAGGCGTGGTTCTCAATGTGCTCGATAGGCCAGCCGTAAACGCTGGCCGAGAAAAGCAAAACAGCTTCAGACCTTATCTATTGAACGATATCAATGTTCGAGACATTCTGCGAAATCTTCAAGCGCCCTTTGATATCAAGATCTGCAAACTCATTGCTAATTCTAATATCTGAAACGTAGTTTCTGGCGTAGGCGATCTCATCTTCGCTAATTCCAAGGTCGTTCTTTGAAATCCAGACGACAGGGTTGCGATAATCAGCAACCTCATGCTTATACTCACGCCAATCTGTTACATCGAGTTCGTTCCGTGCGAGCTCGTCAATACTTTCTTGGAGATCTTGGGAGACTTCCTTCGAAGATCTCATCTAGCCATAGCAGGTGTGCCCTAGGTGTCGTAAAGGATCGAGCGCAAATGCTAAGAAGTGATTCCAATTCGATTCTCCTCCTTCATCCTCCCTATCTTTCGAGAAGGCAAACAAATATTTGAGAATTAAGGAGAAGATGTTTCCCAAAAGCAATTGGTAAATGACCGTCAACGCTGTGGCAATCATCATAACCACGGCCTGACCAATGCCGGTAAAAACACCACGATCATCGCGAATAGACAGGAAAAGGCCTACCAGGCATAACTCCATCATGTAGACCCCTGTAAAGAGTTGCTTCAAAGCAGTCGAATAAAGTTGACCTCTAGTATTGTACGAAAAAGCCGACACGTAGAGCAGGTTGTAGCGAAATACGAACCAAAACAAGCTGAAGATGGCGACGCTAAACGAGAGTATCAAGGGAGCGATGATGGAGTACGTCAAGCCTAAATTATCAGCGGAGGCGTTGACAAAGATGCGAGCGTCTTACCAATACATGCGAAGTTCGTGTAAAGAGGGTAGAATGTACCCCATCGAATCTCCAATAAACCCATTTGTCTCTCCCACTTCTGTCTCGATGTGCGATCCGTCCACGAGACGAGGATAAGCCAGTTGATTAGACCTCCGGCTTGCAAAAAGGCACCTGCACTTACCAAAAGACCTTGTAAAGTGAGATAGGAGAAAAAGTAGTTACTCGCCTTGGGAAGGTTTCTAGCCAATAGTGCGAGTGCAAATTTCGAGCCATGGAGGAGTTCTTGAGCGATGGCCGTAATACTAGATGAAAGCGACATCGTGAGAAAATTTTGCGTGAAGAGAAAGACGAAATAGTATTTCTGCAACGACAACTCGATTGTCGTCTCCATTGATAGACCTTGCCAACTCGTGATAATGCGCAGGACCAGCGGCAGCAGTGCGTTCAGTGCTACTAACATCAACTGCGGCAGCACACCTTGAATAATCCCACTTAGCCACGTCGGAGCGCCAGATATCCAGTGAAGCCACGATACGAAGTCTCCTAGGATAGTAATTTGGGACAGGAAACTCGTGAATGCGATGGGTATTGCCCACATTATGAGAAGAGAAGCGATGGCGATCCACACCAACCCACTCCGTATATATCGATTCCACCATCGTTGAGTTAGAGTGCTCCATCTCAATTCCCGCACGAAAACGTTGATGTGTCGAGCGAATGAGTGCAGAGGGTTGGCGTTCAGGAGGGTTTGACAGGCCATGTACGCGGCGGATTGAGTGTTAAATCGTATAAAGGCGGATTTCATTCGTGAATACTTGCTTGATTCTCTCCCATTCGACTCGACCTCGACCAGCTCCGTTAATTCTGCCCTGATCTCTTTGTTCATTCGTGCCAGCTCGCCTAAGCAGTGGTGGATGGTATCAACCCTTTTTTCGATAAGAGGAATCGCTGGCATCCAATTGCATACTTGTCGTGAAATGTACATATGATCACGGTCCTTCTCCTTCAGGTAGCGCCTCCACAACGGTTCCTCCTTTTCGGTATTCGCCCCACTCGATTGTGCAAGCTCGTGGCTCTTGCGTTGACGGAACGACTTCGTTGCCAATGATATAAGGCTGGTCTTCGCGGCTTCCAACGTGGTGACGAGGGTTTTTCGCTCTTGAATCTTCTTCGACAGCGTCGAGAGATCTCGATTGATCTAGACGAAATAGACTCCACCAAGGAATATACCGTACACATCCTCCAATATCGAAAGGTCTTTCTTGGGAATATCGGTCACCAGAATCGTGTTGGCGGCCTCTAAGAGACGATGCGCAGGTGACGCCAAGTAAGAATTACGGACGTGAACGTAGAAAAGTAGTTCCACGTAAATGGTGTAACATATGAACACGATCACAAGCAAGGCCATCAACAGATGGGCCCAGTAGAATGCACTGTGATCGAGCCCGATATTCGCCCAACTATACCTGTCGAGACCTTGGGTTCCACCTGCAACATCATTGCCACCAAGTAGATTCAAGGGAACAAGGCATGATATGATGACGACCAATAGACTGGTGAAGATGGTGAGGAGAGTGCGAATATATTGAAGGAAGAAGAAAGCGTCTAAGCCCAAGTGTTGTAAGATGATCTTGTTGGGAAGCTGGAACATACGTGGGATCCAAGATATGATACTTGAAGGACGTTGAATTGTGCGTTGTTCTTTAGGCACAAGATAAGTTCGAGGTTGACTGGCACACCAACTCAATATCTTTGCGCTTGTAAGGTGACTAGAGCTCACTAAATTTGTTTGAGTCTATCCTTAAGAAGAACAAATACACAAACTTCGATAGCAAATATGGCCGCCAATGTTACGAGTGATGCCAGAAAGTTTCGAAGCGAGAGCCCTTGAGCGTGTCTTGCTGCTTCTAATAAAGCGTAGAACGCAATGCCAGCACTACCGAGCGAGAATGTCATTGTCGTGGATATCGCCAAATGATGGAAAGCGAGTTGGGAGAGAAATGCCGAGAGACTAGCGCTCTGAGTGTTTTCTTTCCAGAATATCTTGTTCGCGCAGCCTTCGATGGAGAGAAACCAATTTGAGACTTTCATGTTGAGCTCCAGTTGTTGCTCCCTTAAGCTCCAACTTCTTCTGCATCCAATAATGACTCCCTTCGACTTTAGTTCTGCTGCATTCTCCGTCCTCAGGGTTATATTTTTAACACATTGTTAGTCATGGGTTCCAATTCAGGCGCCATCCCGAATCAGCCACGAGTCGTATGGTGAATGGACGTCTATCCAAAGCGTTTTAGGGCCTGTGAGCCTCCCATCCACAAGCGAGAGACCTTGCTCCCACGTCGTGGCCGAGATTTAACGGCGTTGTCGGATCAATGGGGACACTTCTCGCCAGATTCTCCAATACTGCTGCTGAGATGAACTTTGAAACAGTCCTGGAAGACCGAGGACGAGGCCAAAAAGGTGATCTCTTTACATACAAACCTCAGGACCTCGTTGTGGATCTGCCGATAAACAAAGAGAAGTGTGGTTCTATTGTGGAGCGGCCAGTGCGAGGTAATGTCAGGAATCGCGAGATATGGCTTCTTAGTTCCGCCGGGAGCTCAAAGATCAACGACCCGAACGACATCACCAGAAAGACAACTGTAATTCTCTCCAGCGACACGCCTCGTTCCGGAGAAAGGGTAGGTTGTAGGTTGTGGTCGCGATGATTTTGCGCCGCATGGAGTTTGCGTAGCCCCAGAGGGCAGAGCCCCCCAAGGCGGCGTCGCAGGGCGTAGAAAAATCAACTTAGTTCTCGGGCACACCTAGTTCTCGGGCGGCCCTACAGCCCTATAAGGCTGTAAATCTGCATCAGACTCATATGCTGTAAATCGACGTATTTCCATTGCTCTATGATATCTACAATTTATCCGACTTTTGTAGGCTTCCTGAGCCTCATACCTCGTCCTGATTGGTCGCCTTGTAGAGCGTCTTTTGTCCCCTGTTGCTGCTGCTGTTGCTCACGCAGTTGCCTTGCTCGTAGGCCTCTTTCCAACTCCGCTGTTGTAAGCCTGATACGTAGTGTGACGAGTAGTCTGGAGTCCTTCTTCCCTTGCTTCCTTGGCTTCTGATTGGCTGGCTGGCTTGGTGTAGTTGTAGGCATGCGGTAGGGCGGGTTCTTTGAGGTGGCGAATACCCAGTCTGCTAATGCGTCGGGGGAGTGTACTGGTGACTTAGGAGGTGACCCAGGAGGTGTATATACTACTGTTGCTATTGGTTTTGGCCTTCTTGGTGTAGGAGGTGGCTTGCATGTTGTCATTGTGAAGACGTCAAACGATATTTTGCCTTGCTCAGTAAGGGCTTGCTTCCACAGCGTCTCTTTATATTTCTCTTGCTTCTCTTGATTACGAGCTTTTCTTTCATTGATGACGTCCTCATTCATGACTTTTGCGGAGCCGTAGTTGCCTTTGGCTCGTGATTTTTTGTTCTCTTGCCTCCTATTATGCTCTACGAGCTCATTATTAGTAACCTCCTGAATATTTCGCTCCGCAATTGCTCGTATAGCACATTTGCCTACTTTTTGAAGAGCTGCTTCCGCCCCGTCCTTGCCTGCTTGCTGTAGGATCTGTTGAATTTGTGCGGTGTTGTTGGGAGTCAAATTAACCTGGAATCCTCCGCCGGGGCCGGAATAAGTGACTGTTGCTTCAGGAGGTGTAGTAGGGCGAATCGTGATATTGTATGACGATGATTGGTCGGATAGATTTGGCTTAAAATGCTGCAGGACGAGCTCTGGATCAAACGGGTGGAGTCCTGATTTAGCCCATGCTTTCTGTATATTAGTAGATAAAATTGCTTCAATGCGAGCCTTCTGATAAAGCTCTAAAAAGTCAACTTTATCGATATGGTACCTTACGCTATATCGAGTAATAGAATGAACGCCACGTTTATACGTATTAGCTAGTGGAGCAAAAACACCCACATCTAGTGGTTGGAGCAGGTATGTTGTATGTGCCGGCAAGCAAAGAAGGATGATGTTTTGATCGATACAGTACTGGATTGCTGCAGTACTAATATGAGACGCATGGCCGTCAATTAGAAGCATGCGATATTTGCCTTTCTGGACTGCTTTCGTCTTAGGGTCAAATGCGTTTATAATCTATGCTAATCCGATCTCGTTGTCAGTCCATCCATTCTCACTAACAGCAATATGACCCTGTAGATACTGCTCCCACCAGGCCTTCTGCTGTAGCTTTCCTTTAAAAATGACCCATGGTTTGAGAACTCGGCCGTCAATTGATACGCATTCAATTAAGGAGACCCACTCTCGATTGCCGCATTGCGTCATATATGCTTTCTTTTGATCCTTCGAAATCATGACTCGGAGCTTGCTGATATAGCCCTGTAAGAAGCCCTTCTCATCCATATTGTACGTATCCCAATCCTCGATCTGGTGCTCATCTTTTAGGCTCCGATAAAGCTCGAACCACTCAGTAAGGATTGCGGGTTCCTAGGCCATTGCTCGCTCTTTATCTAATGGAGGAACGTAAACAGTCTTGATTTCAGGGTGCCTAGCGAGGAATTTTTGAGTCCAATTAAGCCCGATTGACTTATTGTCTCCTTTTGCAGTAAGGAGTTCTTGCGCCATAAGACGCGTCTGCTCCACTCGAGCAGGCCATCCCCAGGCCTGTAACCGGAGAATCCAGCCCAATAATGCCTGCTCTTCCCCGATGACAAGCCTCTGTTGATTGTCGTGTGCCGTAGCATGCGCTTGTTTGCCGTTAATACGATCACAAAGGGTTTGTGGAGCAACGTTATGTTGTTTTGCAATTTTAGTCTTGGATACCGTCCCATTTGACTCCTTCCAACGGGCCAAAGCTAGCTGTATGCGTTCCTCTCGGGGCAGTATAGGTGACAGAGGAGGTGCAGGTGACGTAGGAGGTGTAGGAGCCATAATTGTAGATAAAATAAGTAGGATGTAGTTGATAAATACGTCGATTTACAGCATATTCAGGTCTAATGCAGGTTTACAGCCTTATAGGGCTGTAGGGCCGCCCGAGAACTAGGTGTGCCCGAGAACTAAGTTGATTCTTCTAGCCTGCTAAGCCCAATCTATAATTGTCATCATGGATCGGACTGCACCGCCTCAGCCTTCTTACCAAGAATCACTTGCACCACAAACGACATCTGAAGGGATTCGTTCCACGTGCTCGAAAATCGCGAACCTTAGTACAGAACCTGTACGGACTGTGGGTCTGACCGCTCATCATGGCTTTCAACAGTCTCTCCAACGAAAGTATCTCTGTCACTACTGATGACCTTGGGCCGAAGGACGTGAGCTTGCTTTTTCCGAATGGCTCGTCGCTTCAACACGGTCTTATCAGCCAAGTTCTACGACACGGCCCTTCCACATACCCGCATAACTGGAGAAACTGTCCTGTTATAGGCAGCGCTACACAACCGCGAGACTACCTTAAAACCAGTATTGGAAAGAGGAGCGGATGTGTCAATCCATAATAAGAACAAAGACACGGTGCTACATCGTCTAGCTATGAAAGGAAATCTACATCTTTTAACTCGGCTGCTCTGACACCTTCATGATGTCGACATTCGGAACGACAACGGCGAGACACTGTTGCTATGCGCCGTCCAGGTAGGAAACGAAGAGGCTGTGGACCAGCTTCTACAAACCGGTGCAGACCTGTTCGCTTCGTTTACTGCTGGATCTGAATGTGAAGCCCGTCGACAACTCGAGTTGTCACAACAGAACTGCAAAGCCGAAGAAGAGCTGGAGAAATCTACATTAGACGCGCTTACAACGTGGGGAAATATGGGGAAAGATTCAAGAAACCGCTGCACTTTGCAGCCCGGAAAGGGCACGGAAACATCATCAAACTCCTTCTCAACGCTGGCGTGGACATTTCGGCTACAACCTGTCACAAAAGGACCGCACTACATTACGCTGCGATTGGAAAGCATGAAGATGTGTTCCAATTACTTTGGGAAGCGAGTATCAATGCTTCTCGGAAAGGATTGTTTTGGGATGACAGCGTCCGGCTACGCGTTCTCATCCACGGTTGATACCGTTGAGATGAATTCGAGAAAACGCCCACGTCAGCGTCCCTCGAACGGCCATGAGGTGTGAAACATGATTCCGCGATGCGGTTTCCCCTACGGACCACGCTTTTCGCGGATTTCCTTCCCCGCCCCCAATCCCTGATCTCAATTTCTCCTGGCGAGAGGTCGATTCAACCGCGATGTCTTCTTTATAGGGTACCGCAAACGCCAAAGAGGGCACAAAACATGAGACGTAAGGAAGTACCGCTGTGTGCTTGACTGTTCGAAGGAATCTCACATGGGGCTGCGTTTATGGATGCTTCCACAAGCATCCAAAGACTGACGCACTGGTTGAAGCACCACAAAAGGCAACGACGGCCCTGGAATTCTTTGACACAGACGATTCTCTTGACCCTTCAGCCACAAGATGAAGATCTCCTGTCAGATTGCTGTTTTGGCCCTTGCGGCTCTGATAGCTGCAAGTCCGTTCAACTGCCCGCCGACCACAACTGTGACTATGACTCTCGGGGACGGACATTCGACCCCAGCTTCAAGTTCCGTTTCAGTCACGAGTGCTCCACACCCTGTAAGCACCACGAGCACCGATGGCTCAACCGATTACATGACAGTTTCGATCACGAACGTGTACGGAAGTCAATTATCTCTGTCCTTTCTTTCCAATGCTGGCGACCCCGCCCCAGTAGGAAATTCGGCAACGACCGTCCTCCCCAACAACTCGCCTACCCAATACGCTTTCCCAACTGGATGGGCAGGAAGGATATACGTTGGGCCCAACACCAACTATCGAAGCAGTAAGATCGAAGGCAGCCTTACAGGTCCACCTGATATCGACGTCAACTATGTCGATGGCTACTCTATGCCCATCACATGCTCTTCTGAGGGCACAGCAGTCTCTGGTTGTAACATCGATCTATTTAAACAACCAGGCATCACATGTAACAATCAAGTCGACGACCCTGTCTGCCTCAACCCCGCTCAGAATATCGCGGATGGACTCGCTCCGCCTTTTTTCAAAGCTTGCGCAGGGGCTGCCTACACTTATCCTAATGATAACAAGGCCAACGTAAGCAACCTCAAGAGTAACCTAGTTTCTTGTTGCATCGGGACGTCTTGCCAAGCACCCTCAAGGCAACTAGTTAAAGGAGGAAATCCAATGGACATCTAGATCAGGAATGATGAATCACGGGCAGAAAAAACACATGGCTCCCCATCGTTGACACTTCCGCTGACACATAAACTTGGTCACCATCATCACTTGCCTCGATCTCGTGTCCACAGAAAGGTTCACTAGGCAAATCAAGTATTTTCATGCAGAGTCTTGTAGCTACTCCTATCAACTCGAGCGATATACGCCTCTATTACGAACCGTGTCACAGCGAGGGACATCTGGGTTTTATGATCGACGGCAATATATAGTCGCCATCTAGCTTAGGTAGAGCTTCAATTTAGTACATTATGCATCCAAAACACTTGGATATCGGATTTATATTCTCCTTTACAAAGCATGAACCCGTTACACGAATATCACCCGGTGATAGTGTTATTGCACCACCCTCGAAACTTTCGATCGGAAATCGATCTTGCAGTGCAAGTCCGTTCCGCGTGAAGTTGCAAAAATTGGAGACTCGCTAATTAGGGATCCTATTTTGACTCCCTCATTGAGCATCCAAAAACCACCTATCGCCTTCGCGAAGCCAATTGTGGATCTGTGGAAGCCAGGGGTCGTCCAGACCGTAATTATATTAAGGCAACAGGTTTGCTCCACTTCTGTACGAAATTCAACATTGACTTCCCTGAAAATCTGAAAATGCACTCCTCAAAAGCATTGCTCTACGGCACCATCCTCGTTGCTCAAATTTTCACAGCTCTGGCAGCTCCCAGTATGGCAAATCCCCCACACGATGCGGAGGGCAAAAGCAGTCCGAAGAGCAATGGTCCTTTTGCTAATGAAGCTAAAGGTTCGGAAACCCAAGTCAAAGGCGAGATTGACGAGCAATCGGAGAAACGACAGGTATGAACCTGCCAGCCCTTTGAAAAACATGGCTAAGTATGGCAGGACAAGCCTTCAAAGATCGGAGCTTCCGTTTATAGCGAAAGGGACTGCAACGGGTTTATAGGAACAGTGGATGATCTCACGCAATCTGTCGGGAAAACGTGGCTTCCCACGGAGGATGGCGTGGCGTATAGCTTTGAACTACTCTACTGGGGCCTCCAGGGCCAAGAGTAGCTCGACATTTCCACCAAGGATTCCAGTAACGGAGATCGGTGCGGCGATTTCATTGATAGTTATTTCGCGGGCACCTCTACCTCTTGCAACAATTGGGGAAACATTGGCTACGTGAGATTTTGGATCAATCCTGGCCTTTGAGTGAAGAGGGTGATTCTTGTCGCAGGACCGTTGAAGGAAGCGCATTTGGTCTGTGAAATTTTGTTAACAAGGTATTCATTCTACAGCAGTATTTAGTGTGATACGCTCGAGATATAGTTTAGTTCTTGAATACTTGGTGGACTAACAGACAAAATTATGCCCTATACCGATGCATCATCCATTCTCTCAACTTCCAAGGTTTGTAATCGTCTTGACCAATTCCTAAGACTATTAAAAGGGGATATCTGTGCCCACAATCCTCTCATCTTCTCTTCGCACAGAGTGAGATCCTCGTACTCTGGAAGAAGTACCAGGAGTGCAGGCCATGTGGGATCGGATGATGAAAATTATAGAAAAGTGCTGGGAGGCAGTTCCTTTCGAGCCGAGCTAACTTCATTACCAGTGCTCCTCAAAACTTGCTTGCCTCTCAAGAGAAAGCTCTCCCTCGCCCTGCACAATGTTCTTGTGCTCGTGTTTCCAATCCTTTTGATCATGCATGGACTAAAGATGAATGCTTTTGTCTTCAAATTAGGGTCGGGAATCGAATTGCGATTTCCTGTCCCAGAACTGGATGCTCAGGGTCCAGAGTTAGATGCTAAGATCAGTCTTCCTTCGTGGGCGCCCATGCTTTAGGTAATGAGCGAAGCTTCTGGCACAGCAGAGGCTGAGAGCTCTCTCTCTTGGCCCTACTCCGTGGTCGAACTTCTGACTGAATTACCACAGCAATCACAAGGATGGGAATCCCACCTCGATTTGTCAGCTGCAGGAGACGGGTATTAACGCCGCACCAATCCTTGACAGAACTGCCTTTATGCTTACATGAGATGTTGCCGCATCTATGTCGGAACTTGCCATCGTCTTTCTTGTGAAGTTTCCTTGACGTGTTGATCTCCTTCGATGACAGGTGTTGTCTCATTGACTCGCTATCGAACATCGCCAACAAGGCGATGTTCTGTGCGTTTGTGAGCTTTCAAGTAAGGTGGAAAAAATGAGGATTTCTATTGGGCAGGGATCCGCTCTTCGCCCCGTCTTAATTAGACCGGAGCACAAACGCTTAAGAACCGTTACAGTTTCCGCTAAAGAAAATTCCAGCAAAGTACGACTAAAAGCATTACAAGAACCAGTGGAGTCTATCTCAGGTGCCTGAAGGGCGTAAAGTTCAAAACTCCCTAACCTCTCCTTCGCTCGCCGCTGGCGATCTCGCCCTTGTTGGCTTTACCTGAATTGACTCTCTGGCTCGAATCGTCTTCTCTCTTTGGGAAAGGAGTAATGGGTGTTTTTACCACCCACTGCCGATTGACTTGCTTTGTCAAATCTTTCAGTGTCGATCTCATTGCTTCGAAATAGGGATGCAACGCTTCGACGTGTTGGCCCAGTTGGTCTATCTGTCTTTCGCCAATGTTAATATTTTTTCGTTGATTTGCTTTATCGAGATACCTTGAATTTTCCACTATCCTAAACAAATATTAGCAATGTTGAGACCACAATATTCTCTCCATACAATGCCTTGATCTCTTTGTATTCCGATCCCATCTTCCTTGCTCTAACGCTGGAATCTTGACCTCCGAGCGAACTCTGCAGGTTGGCATGATCGATGCACGCCAAGGTAGAGATTCGATTTGCATGCGAATTTCCAACCGAAAGATCCTAAAAGAGGGTCGTCAATCGAGGATTGGGTTCCAAGATGCCATGACTAACGAAATAATCCAGGGACGAGAACAATGTTGGGTCTTCATAGCCAGTCGCGTAATTGCTGTTAATGAAGTCGTTCCATCCGTTTTCGGGGTACTGTTCATCGAAAAAACTAGCCATGGCGAGAAATGCGTGCAAGTATGGTGCACTGACATCCACGCATCGCTGTTCCCTTTTAACTCCCGATACAACCATGTATCCAATTTTGGCGCAAGAAGGTGCCATTAATGGAGCATTCGATGTGAACCAATCATATCGCTAGAGCTCGAAGGATGTTGCCCCACAAATTGGCTCAACACGCATAAGCCCTATGCACATCAGCAGTTGTGCCGCGAATCCTCTTGGCAAGGGTGATGACTTGCATAAGTCACGCGGAATTATCGAGCGCTAAAGCTCATTGACCTTAGGGTAGCCAATCATCCTGCTCAAGCAATCTCTATGATTTTAGTCATGATTCCTTATTGTGAAAGCAAAGAGCGATAACAAGGCAGTGCAAGATAAGGACATGGATTGAAATCCATCCGTATAGCCCCATCCTTTTGCTGTGAAAAGTCCCGTCGCAAGCGTGACTTGAGTGTACTTGACGACGGTCCGAGCGCGTGGATGACTTCAGTGCATTCTTGCTCTTTGCGCCCATTCATTCATGAATCGCTTGAATGGAAATGTAATCCCGAGGTACCTGAAGGATTGCACAAGGGTGGTCAGCGAAAGTAGCATTGGGCATCGTTGAGGTCGGGTGGCTCAGCGAAGGACTGGTCTGGTAACATTGTTTCAGGGTTCGAACAATGTACAAAGTATAGCTTCTTCGATCGCTTGTCCCAAACGATCCAGGTACTCGAATCATTTAAAGCAGTCACCACATTCTCACATTCCCGTTACCACACCCTCACATCCCCGTCACAACCTTCGCTCTGATAATCATGGCAACGCAAGGTGGAAGTGCGCTATTCCAATTTTCCAGGGTGGTATGAGACGTCCCACGGCTTGAATGGACGAATATTGACATTGGCAACAGCCTGGCCAAGCCATCTGCCACACGTGCGGTGTTGAGCTAGCTTCCCACGAGAAACTCCGCTGGAAGAAGAACGCGCTCGAAAGTGAGAATGCCATATTGCACCAGCGACTCTTCGAAGCCGGTCAAGCCAATCAGTCCAACGAGATCCGCATGAGGCTCTTCAATACCCAAAGCGAAGAAGTCGCAAAATTGAAAGAGATCGTGAGCAACTATCAAAGAGCATTTGCAACTTAGCAGGAGGCACTAAAGTCGAAGAAAAGGGAGCGCGCTCTTGTAATACAATCCCTAAACCACGAGTCCAGCTATCATAAAGCAACCGAGAGGTCGCTAGAGCAAAAGCGTGCCTATATTCGAGACTTCATTGGATTTCTAGATACTTTTAAGATTTTAAGAAGAGCGAATCTAAACGACAACGCAAGCATTGACACAATTTGACTCGAAGAAAATAGCATGAAAGGGGCACTCGAACAACTAGAGACGAAGACAAAAAGCCTAGAGCAAAAGCTCTATAACACCAAAGACGACCTCCAGCACAAACGACTTTTGCTAGAAGAGCTATCACGCAACTTTGAGATCGCACCCGAAAGCACGTCCATGTCACCAACTTCTAAGAGCAGTGGAGAAGAGAATGAGCAAATGGTGCTGTTGTCTGAACCCCGTGAGCAGCGAAAACGAGTGCGTAGTTGAGGGATGGAGCGACAGATATGGTTCTTGTATTTGATTCTTAGTCAATTTCACAACGAGTGCATTATTCTGCGTACTTAGATAGCTCCATCAGTATGAAATCTTGTCATCGCAAGCTCCTTGGCTGCAAATCTTCTGTTGTGGACAGTCTTCCTTATGTTTGAAGTGGTGGCGACAGAAGTTGCCCTCCCGTCGCCAAAAGCGGATCCATCAAAAGCATCGAATTGTGGATGACTGTCCGTACTATTAAATCCCGTATGGTCCCCTTCTTCTTCCGATCGACATTTCGTCATTCCATCCATCCAATCCGGCTTGCTTCCAGTAAAGCTTTGTCGACCGTGCGTATGGCTTCTTGCGAGCACCTGGCGTGGTTGCAGGTAATTGGCATAAACGATCTCAGGCTTCTCGACCCTAATCGCATGAGCCAGTTGATAAGGAAACTGAAAAATCTCTCGAATCAACGACCTTCTTCCCTATTGTTCGTGGGACGACAAGCCAAGAATCTTGCTCTTCGAGAACTTTTCCTCGACAACAACTTCAAGAAACACTTTTGCGACGACGTGACAACCTTGCGAATCGACAACGCAAGCACTTACTTCGATCATTCTATCTTTTTTGCGAAGAGTAGCCCAAGTCAAGCGATACCCTTGGCAGTCGAGGATTCTCACGTCTGTGAGACCAAGTCATTTCTCATCCAGTGGGCCAAGAATACGATTGTGCAACACCTCTACAACGTCTTGCACGCCCACCTCTTCTATCTCTTCGCCGATGTCGTCTGCGTGTTTGTCGATGACTTTGTCGACTTCGAACATGTCGTCCAACTGCTGAAGTCATGGGTCGCGATCGACAGCGCTTCCGTTCATTTCGACAAGATTCGACCAAGAGTTGTTATCGTTAGACGTGGAGACGCAACCAGCCCCAGTCCCACCTATGATCTTCTCAAGATAGACGATCTCCAACAGGGCCTCCACGATGAATCTCTGAAAGAATTTTTCTCGTCGATCAAAGTGCTTCACCTGGCCGGTGAGCAGCTATCCCCCCTGGCACGTTTTCGACGGCTCAAGGAGCTCCTTTGGAGGGAGATGGACGAGATGCGCCAGACTCGACAAAACCTCGACTGTCTATATTCTGCCAAGCACACCGCTCGGTTTTTCCGCATGACTGTAGGCCACATCGCAGCCTCGACGAGTCGACCATTCGATTTCATATTGGCGAGCCGACGGGGCAACGAGGTCGAGCCAGATTTCGTTCATCACTTGTCCAGATTCTTGCGATGCGGAGAGGACCACCAGGTTCCTCGCGACGCGCTGATGACTTTCATTGCTTCAAGTATCATGTTAGACGTGTATCCCCCAAAGATGCATGGTAAGACAATCCTGGCCCCGGTGAAAACGGCAATATCTGACCAAAATCCGCAGTCTTCAATCCAGAGATGCTTTATGACGTTCAATATCGGCATCTTTGTCTTTAGTCCCTTACTAAGACATATAATGATCGCGATCTCGTTCAGCAGCAGGACACCTTCATTCGTAGCCAGCTGGTCCAACTCTATTCCTACATGATCGCATCCGGAAAGCCAACCCTACAGATGCATCGAGAGAAGACGACTTCTCTCGATATTGATTGGGTGCAGATGAAGAGCAATGAAACCTGCTTTGATTGTATTCGACGAATGCCTAAGATTACTCTTTCTTGTGGACACGCCATATGCGAGGTTTGCGTTCGAAACATTGGCGATGAAACCTCGACCTTTGACTCTCAATATCGAATTAACGCTTGTATACTGTGTCGAATGGGGAAGCTTCTGGTGGAATTGAGATCGCTCACTGTCGAATTACGACTCTTGAGCATAGACGATGGGGGAACTCTTGGGGTCATAGCGATAGAATTTATGGATGTTTTGCAAAGTATTCTAGGAAATATTTGGAGAATCCAGGATTTGTTCGATGTTGCATATGGCACCAGCGTTGGTGGGTTTAACGATCCAACATTGGCTTTTGACCTAGCTAACATGGGAATAGGGGGCCTTATCGTGTTGATCCTCTTCTTGCGCCAGCTACCAGTTTCGAAGTGTGTGAAGATGTTTGATACCCTGGTCAAGCAGCTATTTTCTCCCTCTCTTGATCGAACGAGCGTTCTTAGTCGTCTCCGGCGTGTTTTGAGGTCGTGGTACCGTGACGGATGCCACGATGCGAAAACCTTGGAGTCTCATTTGCAGGAAAACCTGGGCTCTCAGGGCCGATTGTTCGACCACGTCCAGGGCCTCATCGCCACGAAGGTTGGCGTCACGGCAGCTACCATTGATAAAGGCATCCCGGTCTTGTTGACGAATTACAATGGATCGGGCAAGTGGAACGAGAATTGCGATATGAATGGAGGATATTCCTTTCCAATTTCGTGCTGACTATAAGTCAGGCTATAAAATCATCCGTCCGACGGATACGAAAGACGAACCGTACCTTTGGCAAGCGTAAGTCTCCTTTGTTCTACCATTGCATGGGCTCAAGTTGTCTAGGGGCCAAATGACTTCGGCAGCTCCAATGTAAGCGTTCTTGGCTGCCTCCGCTGTTGCCCGTGACTAATCTCTACAGTCTCTATCCACTCGCATATACCTGTGCGACTGGCCCAATTTAGGACGAAGATATGAGTGGACACAACAATCCTATCAAGCTTGCGCTTTGAGAGAGCCTGCGCATCGATCCTTCACTCTCTAAACCTAATCTCGTGGTATTCGTGAAGACAGGTACTAGCACAAAAACGAAGTCGCCAAGAGCTGCTTCTTTTCGCCACGTTCTATTCGACGACTTCATTCCTCAATTATGGCGGGCCTATATGTCATCGTTCGACGACGAAAGCAACTTCAAAGACGTTGTGAACAGCTTGAACCGCGAAAATCGTGAAGACTATAAGCGTCTTAACGTTGTTTTACCAAGAAACGAGCCGACGATGGACAACACCAGCCAGATGGACGAGTTGCGTCAACTCGTCCATCTAAATCCACAAATGATCCAAGAGTGCGAAGAGACGATATATGCTTTGCTTATAGCATCTTTCTACTTTGAACTAAGCTGCATCCCGAGCCCATTGCCAGAAAACCAAATTCGCTGCCTCGGGACGATAAGATGTCGTCTTCCAAGTGAAGTCATGGTGGAATTGCTCGAACGAATCCATCCTTCTCGCCTATCCTTCGTAACGCATAGCAGGGCCTTGGGATATTACTTCGATAAACGCGACCTCTACTCGTCGTGCCAACGATACCAAAAATCTGTGGAGTTCACCGTTCGAGATCTAGGTCAATCGACCAATATATATGCAACGAGTGTAAGAAGGCCTCGACGAAAGATTAGCGCTTTTTCGCAAACAATGCAATGGTTTATCGACCAGCAACATCTTGACGCTTCGTTTGGCACGACCTATCATAGAAGTCTAAATCGCTCATGTAAGTCGTGTGTGATTGCCGCAAACTATGAGCTAAAAAGGCAGGCCCCTAATAAGGAAGGCCGATACATTTCGATCAAGAAGCCTCGACTGTGCTAGCAATCGATGCCGCTGTATCGTAAGAAAGCGAAGACATACAAACAACATTAATAACGATGCAAGCAAGTCCAAACCCTAAGGTACCTCAATATGATTATTTCAATACGTGATTTTCCCAATCAAAACCCAGCATAATCATTATTGTGCTTCGCCTTGCTTCTTTGAGGTGAACAGGATATTACCATAGCAGCCATTGCACAAAGATTCGTCCCATTTGTCCTTAGCGTAAGCGACGAGCTTCGATGTTTTTTTAAGGCTGCAACGACTGCAAATGAAGTTTGCGCGCGTGGCAAGTCGATTCATGCATAACGAGCGACGTGGAGGAAAAGCCTTTTCGACTTCACCCAATGGCGTCATTGACTATTGAGTATCTTGGTGGACGAGAAAGAAAGCTGTCAGTCGTTTTCTAAAACCAAGTACAAATAATATGACGCTACTGACCATGCTGTCGTTCAACGGGAAAAAGGGAGAATTCAATCAAGGGATTCTTTTTTGCTGACGATTGGAGTCGATTGATGTTAGGGGAGCCGAAATTGGAGCGCGAGAGCTGGGCCTCGCGGTGGCGCTGGTAATGGCGCAGCTCTAGTAGGCTGTAAAGACCTTGCTTGAAGATGAGGAAGGGGGCACTTGGAGTTGAGCAATTGGCGCTGTGGGTATTGGGACTTCAAGGTGTGGTTGTGGCCTGAAAGCTCGTAAGCAAAGATCTGCTCTAGTCCTAATGAAGTTAAGAATGCTTGGCTACGCCCTGTTTCCCTTGCATCCACGAAAGCGGATGCTGTTTTTCGGCCTGGTTGTTAGCATCCCTGCGGAGAGATGACTGCAGCGTCCACAATGCCTAATCACGGCTCCAATCAGGCGGAGCATTCGAAAATGCAGGCCCAGTGCTCTCTCAAAACCGCTTCTCCCCCCTCTTCTGCCTTCTCCTGCCGTACAACAAGCTGTCCCACCTTCACTCATCAATTGTCTCAGCGACCTTATCCAACATGCCGCATCGAACATACTCCTCCCCTTCATCTCAAGAACATAAACGCTCCTTTAATCACATCTCGACCCGAAACATATCAACAAATTCGCCGTATAGGCCAGAAAGCCAGCGAAAGCATGCTTTGGCTCCCTTGAGGTCGTTTGGCGCATCTACTTCATCTCAAGACCCAACGAGCGAATCAAACGATGAGTACTCTAGCACACCGAGATGTACTTCGAGGCTTTCGACGAGCGAGGCGACGAGCGAGGAGACAACTACATTGGAAAAGATATGGGGATCCCTATTCGACAAAGATGGTCAACCCACAACCAGGCTTAGCCAGCTCTTGCGGGGATTGGCAATGCACATTGTACGTCTAGATTCTTGAGGGCTACATTGGTGAGCCATGGCTGACGATATATTGCAGATCGAAGACTACGAACCCCGTCATAGCATTGTTATCACACCGGCAAAGATGGTAAGATACTATGAAATTGTCAAGCTAAAAAACGAAATATATCCCTGGTCAAGTGCGTTCCCACATGCCGTAAAATGTACTATATCGCTGACATAATGCCTAGCTGTTTTCGACACGCACTCGTCAATTTCCCAAATGTATAGAGACCTTAAATGTCAGCACCACCTCGTCCAAGAACGAAACGGTCAGAGACCAAACATTCCAGGCCTCACCCCGGTCGGCTTCGAGAGATGGATGACGCTGCTCGTTAAAGCGTATCCCGAGGAAGAGTATAAAAGGCTCCAAAAAGTCGTTCTAGATATGCCGATCAGCAATCCAGACAAAAAAGAAAGGTTTCCAAAGGACATCTCTCGACGACTGTTCCCCCAAGATGAAGAGCGTGGAATTCGTGAACACGTCGAATGGGCTATCGCAAAGCACGCAGATATCCAACTCCCTAGGAGCTTGAACCGAAAAGGGCCCCAAAGTCATCGTGACACCCCATTCCACACATCCAGCACCGGCAAACAGATATGCAAACCACAGAACCATGGTCACGTCAGCTTCGTCCTGCCCACAGACGCCCGGTCCGATACCCCTCAGTACTTCGAAGACCCTACGCATAAGCGTGTCGAGAAGGCGAGGAGGCAAACAGACGGGAATTTATTGATCTACAGGGAAAGACCGAGACAATACGGGTCTGCTGGCTCGGACGATGAGCGGCCCCCTAAGAAAGCTTGACAGGTCTGGCTACGTGAATGATGAGGATGGTTATCGCATCAACCAGGTATGGGCTTGGACCTTTAAATTCCTGTATTGCCCTTCGCCAACAACATGCACCTCAGACGCGTTCTACATTCACATCTACACGCAATACATTCTCTTATCTGACTGCCCTCCTCGAAATTTGGCATGCTACACAACACTTAAACTGTTCATGCCTGCGTGTGCTTCGCAAAGTTTAGCCCCGCCAACAACGTGTCGCGGATTTTTCGCTGTCCTTGATTCTTATGGAGCCTGGGGTCAAACCATAGCAGACGTGTGCTCCTGACGTACCCGGATAAATGTAAAGTGTTCGGGAATGCCATCGGGGATGCTGCCGAATGAAAGTTGATGGTCAAATGATCGTGCGCGCGGATGGAGACTGCTGGTCAGTGGCGGTATCGACCTCCCTATTCACTTCTGGCTCCTCGATCAATCCTGGCTCCCCCGCTCCACTTCTGGCTCCCCCACCCACTTCTGGATCCCCGGTCCATTTCTGACTCCCAAATCCCATTTTTGGCTCCCACTTCTGGTTCTTAGTTTGAAAATTTGCTTATCACCTGCCCAAATGGCTACTAGCTCCTACAGTGGCATACAGCGCAAGAATGTTTCATCACTCAGGCCACACCAGACTTCGACATGGACGTGAGCAGATAGTACATCTACGAGTCGTCCAATGCAGAGTGCGATAGAAGGCAAAGAGTATTTGGGGATGTGCAGGTAAATGGAACGATAGCCACGTCGGATCGTGTAACGGATCAGATGGTGAAGCTACTGTTCCGGATTACAAGTCTCCTGTTGAAGCTGTCGCCCTGAACGAGAACGATACGCGGATTTTTGGGGCCCCGAGTGGATCTTCAAGTACTAGCAATGAAGTTGAAGGGGCAGGGTTTCTAATTACCTTGAGACATTCGTTATTAGCCTAAAAGCAGAATAAGAGTATTACCGAGATCATAGAATTAAACAGCTTCCGCACTATGCGGCAACATTTATATCAACCCTATTCGAGTTAGAGGCAGATCTCTACATTTAGGGTATCTTATCAGATTTCTAGAAGGTTTCGGTTGTCAAGTTAAACCCTGCTGTTGTACACGTGGTGATTCCAAGGGCTGTGGAAGGTCGTTCAGTCATTCTGTCCCTATACACCAGCTATGTGGGATGATTTCATGGAATAAAAATATTACGCTGCGGATGTACCCCTGCTCCCTTCTCATAAACACCAATGTGGGCTAAGAGCCCGCTCTGAAAGGAGCAAATCCATGTCGAGACGCAAAATCATTTAGCCATCCATTGCGATTCGGCATCGTCCGCAACGGCGTCTTCGAACGGATTGTCGTCCAGCCACTGCTCTAGGTTATCTTTGACCGCATGTTCGGAGTAAAATGTATCCAGCAGAGAGTTCAGTTCTGGACATGGTCAGTCGACTCTTTGACCACACACTTTGCGTACCCAACCTATTGATCAACGGCATTCGATATGAAGGTTGCAGAGAAAATCGACACGAGTATTCTCGGAAAAGCGTGAGCGTAATAGGAATTGGTACTCCTAACAGAGAATTAACATTACGATGCAAAGTCTCTTGGGAAACTTCAACCCTTGGGAATAGAGAATATCAGTGGAGGCTTGAGGGCGCCGTCACTCTCAAGCTCTTCGAGGTATTGATCGAATTGCGTTCGGATCATCTTTTGCATTATTAAGGTATTGGGTAAGAAGTTGGCTCCGTTGGAGACTGCGAACCATTAGCGGATACCGTGTATTAATGACCCGACAAGAATACGCACACGGAAGATCTGTTGATACTGTTGGATAGCTAGCCCATCTTTTGAAACAGTCACTCCATCCTCGAGGACACGCTCTTGGCCACGGGATGCGTTAAAGTCGAAGAGGCCGGAACTTTCGAGAGGTTGAAAATGAAGCAGCGGGGCGGGGAAGGTGGAGTGGACGGAGATTATGGACATGGCTCGCTGAGATTCCCATTGACCACCCAAAAGATCTTGCGTAGTGGCAGTCGAGCGCCGCAAAAAATTTCAAGGGGACTTCCAGTTGAACTCATGGCAAGGATGAAGACATTGCGGGACAGCCGCTTCTCGTGCTCTTTAACAAGGAGAATCAGTTGTCGTCCTTCTAGTAAGATCTTCAGTCTACCATGAATTGGCACCACCAAAAATGGTCCAGCCGTGGCGTACACCCAAAGTGGTCTACACCACGAGGCGTGGTCCACACCACCAGCAGTGGTCTACACCCAAAGTGGTCTACACCTCGAGGCGTGGTCCACACCACCAGCAGTGGTCTACACCCAAAGTGGTCTACACCACGAGGTGTGGTCACACTTAAGGTTGTTCACCGAAAGTCTTGCAGCAGACAAAATTAGATGGTGCGCCAGTCGGAGGCATTCGTGGCTGGGTAGAATACTTCGAATTTATCTAGGCGACATTAATGCTTACGTATCATTTATTTGGTTGATAATCCATTTCCAACAAACTCAATCCGTCATCTAAATAGCCTCGCACAAGCTTTCGCAAATCATCTCGAATTTCCTGAGATCCAAACACTTCGGTGTCCATCAGTAAGTCATCACGATCGACCGGGCAAGAAGCCTTACCCATGACAAGCATTTCATCGCCCTTCTTCCTTCCCTTTGGCTCGCTCAGCCTTTTCTTTATGGATGCCAGCTTTGCTCCAGGCTCAGGAACTCCGTCCACGAGCGTGTCTCCATCCCAATTTTCTCCTCCCTTTTCCATCGTTGTAAGCATCGCGTCTGACTGATTGGATTTATAATCTCTTAATACTTTCGCTCGTAAAACATCATCCAGATTCATCGTCCCCTTATGAGCAGAGACTCGTTGGTGTTGGCCTTCGTTTAAGGAGCCATGCTCACTACGTCCGGACGCGTAGTAGATGGAAATGCGTAAAATCTAGACGAGTTAACGATGCCAATCTCGAGATGAAATTTGCATTTTACGTACGTAGCTGTCATCCAGTGCATCGTCCTTCAAGGCTTGATTCAAAATCTCTTGCGCCGATGCCCCATCCTTTGCCATCGTTAGCGACTAATTCACCAATGACGACCTGCGCACTTACCAATGTTTTCTAATTGCCAGACCAAGCGAATTCGCCGTGTGCGAGTGGTGAAGTCGTTGTAGCCTCGGATCAGTTGTCGTAGATATGGCAATTGGGCGACTATTTCAAATCCCGAAGCGACCATGAGAACCCTCTCATATTTCCCCAGAGGAGCGCTGGCCCCATGCGAACCAGTGAACAATGCTATACGGAAATCGCTCCAATTAGATTCGCATTCGTACCTGGCCAGTCGCTGAAGTTTGGAGGTGAACTCTTTTTGAGGGTCGACCAGTAAGTCCAGATTCGTTTGCTCGCCTTTCTCGCAAGACACTACGATGAACGGATGACTTTGCAGGAAGGACCAAAAACTGATCGATGGTATCCATAAGTTGATATACTGTCCTAGGTTGATCTTCAATTTGCCATGGACGGTGAGGCTTATTTTGAAGCCGTCGCCAGCCTTGGTGACCACTGCTCGTGGGAGGCGTCCCCGAAACACGCTGTTTCGATATAAAGTGGCAAAGAGCTGAACCACGAATGTGAAGTCGAAGATCCCAGTCGAGACATAGAGACAGACCTAATTGACGAACGATTTAGAACTTAGATGGCGCTAGAGCACGTATCCAATCAAGAACGCCAACGCTTGGTGGCTACGAAGGAAAAATTCGTACGAAAGCTTGCGAATGAAGCGTAATGAGAGTGCCATTAAGAAGCTAAGAGTAGATATACCCTGCCAATCTGTGAGTGAAGTGTCGACGAAAGTGACCATGTGACTTACGATGAGCAAATAAAGGTTCCTGGGTATGCGTAAAGAATACGTAGGGTCGTGATGGACAACGACGAATGTATGCAACGCGACGAGTGCGAAAGACATTATCCTCGCGGAGCGATGAATTCGTCGATAGTTGGACAGTGATAGACCCAACAAATCCGCTAAGAAGCTCAGGTGAAGACCAAAGAAAAGCGGCGCCATGTTGATTATCGAAAGAGTTCCTGCCCTGTCTCCCACTTCGTCGAAGGAAGTCACACGAAAGGTGACGCAAAAGACGTTGAGTGAGATATACAAGAGCTAAAGCAGAACGTCGGCGGGACTCCACGGCCCCCAAATACGATGACGTCGCACGACCAATGAATAGGTGAGATACCTAGACATGGTAATATTGAGCGATCGGAGAACTTGCTAAATGAATGGAAAACCTTTCATGAACATCAAAAGGAGGAAGACGCCACCTGCGACGATAGCATAGATTTGAGTGATCTCCATGATGAACTGGTAATATGATGAGAACGTGCAAGGAAAGTTGGCGCGAAGAATGTGAGGGAGAGATGAAGCAACGAGGGTTGACTATATACTGAAGGGCACCAGGAGGCATCAGAGGTGGCGACGAGCCTGGGGTCCAAAATTGGCTGGTGGGGGGGTGGAAATGGCTCCACGGCATCCACAATTGCTGCTGTGACTTCCGAAAAGACAGACTCTGGGCTATATTTAGGACAATGGCTCATTTGCGCCATGGATTTGGCGATATTTCGGCTCATAACTAATGTCTTCACCATTATGTGAAATGGCCTAACGAATCGAGGATAGGATACCAAGAATGGAGTTGCATAGAAGGTCAATGAACCATACTGGAAGCAGGAACATTGCAGCTTACCACTCCATCGTATAAAATCTGCGCGATGAGACTTGGGTGATTGACACCAACAAGCTGAGGTCATCCTTCTTCCAATCATGGAGAAAGGCATGCTTCAAGAGTTAGGGTTATCGTCGTCTAGAGAGGGCCAAATTTATTGACCTGCAAAAGCTCTTCTGCGGAAGCAGACGTAATCTTCGATAAGAACTCTTCAGCCATGGAAGACCAACGACGTAGATCGTTCGCTTCGCCCCCCTCACGCTTTTCCAACAACTGCATCATAAAATCTTCGACAGCCTAAACGTCTAGATGCCCCCTTTTGATTTCTTTCGACATGATCGTACAGCGCTCCTGCATACTAATTTTGACCTCATCGTCATCGTTCAAGAGGACAAATGAGCAGATGATATTGTCGTGAACCAGGTCCTTGGACTCGAGGAACTTGATATCGCTTAACACCTAGACTCGTCAATGCCAACGTTTGGGTAAAATAGGCTAGAATCTTACCTAACCAACTATTGCTACCACGTGAGCCTCTTTCGAGTGAACGAATGCTGCGACGACTTGGACCAAGGAAATTGGCATATGTTCAAGAACAACGTAAAGTTCGACTCCAAATTCGTAAGCATCCATGCATCTAACGAAAAACTCCCCTTGGACCCGAAGGAGCATAGAGAGACTAGTATTCTTGCTTGAGCCTAAGAGCTTTCTTATCGCGATCACCTTCGAAGCTAAACGACCTTTTGCCACTTTAAAATCTAGACGTTTCTTCTTCGCCACGATGACAAGCCCACTGACCCTAAGGTCATAGCCTTCGTCGTACGACCGCCAAGGGAACTCTTCCTTCACCTTGAAAGATGCCTTTTCGTTCAACTTCCCAGTAGCGCCGCCTTTTCTAGACGTCCCATCGGCAAAAGCAGGTTAACTGGAAGGATGAAGATCGCTCGGCGAAGATGACTTCGCCTTTCTAGTGTCTTGTTCAACGCCAAACCTTTTCGAAGTTAAACGTTTTCGGTCCGCAGAACCAGCGGCACGTCCATCGCCTTCTTTATCGAGGTATGTTCTATTCCTTTTTGATTTGGCAGCGATATCGTTATGAGTGTTCGACGAGTCTTGGGTGTTTCTAAATGGTGAGGGATTGCCACTAGCTAATGGCACATCATTCGAAACGAGTGGATGGTCTTGAGGACGTTTCAGATTGACTTGTGTATATCGTTTGGTGGAGTGAGAAGCCATTCTAGATGTCGCGTGACGAAGTGTCGTCAATGACCAATGAAGAATGAATAGGAAGGTCGTAAAGCACAAGAACGGAAAGTACGTAGAGAAGGGTGTAGAGAAATTATTTGGAATACGACGAAAGATCGATGGACATACTTTTCTATTTATAGGGTAGCACAGAGCCATTTGGTGATCAAGATGGCATCCACTTCTGGCGTCTTGGGTCGTCAATTACGGCGATGTGCCCATCTCTCAAGAGGCATTGGCCACCCCAATTCCTGGCTAGTTCGATCCTCCTCAAGCCTGGTCATAAAGTCTCATTAATAATCCCTCAATGCTAAAGCTTCCCTCCTGTGAACGAAGGTGGTAATGCTGGCCATCAAACGATGCTCTCGTGATGCAACGTATTCGAATGCAAGCTCAAGAAGAAAGCCTAAAGCGAGAGAAGCAAACGAAGTATAAAGGCTCGACACGAATTAGGTTCGAGCATTTTGATTTCTCGAAAAGCGAACCCAACATGCCCAATAGATCCAACGTGAAGAATTTGGTATCAATTTTCGAAGGGGGAGGTTGCTTTCAACAAGATAGCTAGCATCACGTAACGACTGTGATCGACCGCGAACAATTAGACCTTGCCACCCACTCCACTAGGATCTCTTCTATCGTTTTACTTGACAACGCGCAGATCGAACGGCCTGAACTACAACTTCTCTCGGAATTTCGACTTGAATGTCTCCACGATCAGTGTCGGGTTCAAGCGGGGAGGGAGATGACCCCTCCCTAGCTTTGGTGGATCGCGGATCTGTACCTGGCCAGTATGATCGACTAATTCGTGATTGAGCAGAACATCTCTCACTCACACCTCTAGATGTGAGCGACGATCTAAGAATCTACTTGATCGAGCAACTATCTAACGAGAAGAAACCTATCGACGATGAAGCATACCGCAAGATTCGTCAACATTGCCTCAACTCGCTTGCAGCGACTCGATAGTAAGCATGTTTAACGAAGAACAAGCAACAAAAGTTAAGGAGGCTGTTGCGAAGAGAAGACTACGCAGCGGCTTTCGATGCTCTGTTGCCTTTCCCAGGTCTGTGGCCGAACGAAATGCGGTTCGACGTGATGAAGGCCATGATCGATTCGAAATGTGATGAGGTAGACTAGTCCTTCTTATGTATTGTGAGCTTACTAGATTATCAAGTCGCAAAAGATGTTTCATTGCCTTGACCATGTCAAGAGATTCTGGACCAGCTTGGTTCGACACGACAAGCACGATATGCAAAAGGTGGACTACATTACGGTGAAGGCGCTAGAACTTAAAGCATCGAACACGTCGACATTTGATAGCATGACTTTATATCGTCAACTAAGAAAAGGGGAGATATTTAGCGCATTCAACTTGGATCGTCGCATGGAGATCTGGGCGAAGCTACAAGCGTGGGAGGGTCTCATCCCCACTCTTTGGACTTTCTTCGAAGACTTCAAGTACATCCAAGCCTGCGCCCATTGAGTGAAGAGATTGGTAAAGGTGCCTCCTAGGGGAACTCTATATATGGCGATGGCGCGAAGCTTCTCCAAAATGAATCAGAAGAGAGGCAAATGCATTATCTAGAAAGCGAAATCGACCTTTACTTTCAAATCTAGCACTACCCAAAATCGCGTGGCTCTACACTATCGACAAGTGTTTCTTTACATCATGCGACACCTTCGTGAGTTGTCACTAGGCTCCACGAAGTTGGAGCCCAAACCTAGTGAGAGAAAGATTCGAACGACGAAGGATCTCAATAAATCCGTATTGTATAAACTAACCAACTTGGCGAAGCGACTAGGATTCAAGTCGAAGAAGATCAACGATTTGAAGGCGAAATACTTTAGTCATGCAAACGAACGATCATCATCTAGGCAATCGAAGCCTGCGTACGTCGTCGACGAACCTAGAGAGTGCTAGGAGAGAAGATGTGCATGTCCCTTCGACCTGGCGTATAAGTAGAGCAAGGACTTTCTTTTCCTCGATAACATGCATAACATAGACAAAAGCCAAGGAAGCAGTATTTAACCCATTTTCGTGAGAAGGTTCGTTTATTTGGCTTACTTTGGCAGACGAGTATCCTATTCGAAACCTAAATTGAATGATTAGAACAGAGAAAACGATAATCAAGAGCAAGAACGAGACCCCTCGCGAGAAGGCATAGATCAAATATACGCACCTTAAGAGCAACCAAACGCGAAGGAAACGCGAGAGGATCGAGACATAAGCGAATGGCAAGATTATGCGAAGCAACTGGAAGACACGAGCCATTTGTTTGAAAGTTCGCCTCGTTCACAGAGTATTTAGGGAAATTAGGAACCTCAATCGATGAACGACGTCGAAGAGCTGATAACGTATGACGACGAGAGAGAACAAGGTTCAGTGGCGCCTTCTATAATTTCATCAAGTTTTTATTCAAACGAGATCTCGCCCAAAGAGGGCCCGCTCGAAGAAAGGGTCCCATTTGAGGAAACTCCTCTTCGACCAATTGCTTCAGCGCCCATGAAAGCTACAAAAAAGGACGAAACCCTTCAAGAACGATTCAAATTCATCTTTCGCAACAAAGACGATTGAATTACAATGAAAGAATACTTTTTCGATCCATCTCTTTTCTCTTCGATGAAGCTCACGACAAAAAAACACGCAAGGGAGGGACGATATCTATTCGACACGACTCTTTGGTCATTGCACCCCTCGAAATGCTTTGAAGCTGCTATGGCAAATGGCACGCACGTCATTCTTCTATTTCCAACAGGAAGAATTTGTATATCCCAGCAGCTCGCCGCATCTGCTTCCCAATTGGGCGATAACGCTAGATCATTCAAGGATAACACTAGAAAGAGAGTTGCTAACGATGACATCTCCACGAAAGATCAGGCACGAAAGAAACAAATTCTATAAACCTCGTTTACATGCCTTCACGTCCTTTGCCGTGATTCAATTTTCAACTAATATTGTTGCTGTCAACACACACTTTTGTCCAACCAACCATATATGCGTCGGCAAGTCTATGTATAGCATGGACCCAAGGAATGGCTCTGTGGTTGCTATCTAGGTGCGGCAACACGTTGAGCGGTTCAAACCCATCGCTCCAAACACCAGATTCGGATGGCTCGTCCGGCTGAGACGACGCAGTTCTCACGGTCTCGCAACGTCTTGCGCCAATATTTGAACCATTCATTCGGGACGATTACCGCCACATCTAAAACCCTGGTCTCCTCATTTCACATTCCTCGAGTTCGAACCTGATCAAGGCACTCAATACTGCACGAATCGTATCACTTCTTCTATCTCTTGAACTCGTTCGTCGAAGTTTGCGATCGACGAGCCTAAGTCCTCTGCTAGTCCCTTCAAACGATTCTCTTCGACAACGAGCTTTCCCAACAACATTCCCTGCACCTCCAGCATGCATTCTTTTATGTCTAATGCTTTCAAGACTTCCAAGTTCAAGGCAAACAATTCGTTGAGACGTTCGCGTCGCTTCGCCCAATTTTGGACGCGAAGCTCCTTCCCTTTTTGAATTTCTTCATCCTAAACAGCCTGCCATTTTCTTCGAGGACGATTCGTCTTTCTGTGTTTTGTCGCGAGTCTCGATCCTCTACTTGCGTTGAGCCCAAGATTTGGGCGCAGTGGGTTACCTTGGCATGGTGGATGCAATTGCGACGTGCTGGTGGATTGTACCATATCGGACTTGTAGAAGCAAGTCGCGGATTAGGTTTCTGCAGCTTTGACTCTAAATATGGGTCTCCCAGAGAATACAGGCGTCTGGACCAATCCGTTCCTTGGTAATCGTCGCCTTTTGGTAGATTTCTCAATCCTTGTTCTCGCATGGCATCCAATCCTGGCACGAGCATCCACTCCTGGCACGAGCATCCACTTCTGGCTCGAGCATCCACTTCTGGCTCGAGCGTCAGCATCTTCTTCAGGCTCCAACATCCGTTTCATGTCCATGTCTTCTCAGCTATGGATATTCTACTAGATCCACTACTACCTCTCCCTAGTCGGTCTCAAATAAGAGAGGCTTAGCAGTGCATAGCCCAGACGTTCAGGCCCTCAAAACATGGCTCACGTTTCTAAATCAAACGCGACCGAGATGTGGTCGTGACAGGCAGCGGGGACTCGTTCAACTAAGCCATCATCCACTTTTGGCCCCCTTTCTAGCATCCATTTCTGACTGGACAAGGAGGGGAGCCAGAACGGAGGGGAGCCAGAACTGGATGAATATAGGGACTTAAGAGAATTCGTCGGACGATAACAATGGAAAACAATTTATCGATAGAAGGTGAAACCACCACACCTCCTTCCAAATCTTCCCTCAGCCTTGAACACAATGGAACAACCGAGCGTTGCAGGCTCAAAGCGAAGGCCTAGTATATTGTCTCTGCGACCTTCGAAGCTCAAACCACCGCAGCAAATAACTAAACACCGTGAGGCGAACCTGCCGCGCACTCTCTATCCCCTGCCAAGCAAGGGGGGTAAGCGATCTGTCTCGTTCAGCGAACAAGATAATTCCTTGCGACAAGGAGAGGCAAAGAAACGCAAGATTGCTGAAGAGAGAGGAATTCTGAGCACGCCACCTTATCTGGCCAATTTTCCTTCACTCGAGTCTCGGTATCCTCCTACCAGTCAATATCGCGTCATTCCTCCAATAGAACTAATGAAAGCATGGGAATCGATTCTTGATTAGATTGACTAATCCAAAGTGGTGCAAGAGGCAGAAGAGAGAGAAAAGCTTGACGCTTATCGAAATGTCTTTAAAACGATTGTGCATTCCCACATTGAGGGACTGCTAAAACAAGAAGAATACAGGAAAGACATGAAGATCGAACTTGATAAACGAGATGATAAGAATACCGATACCGAGAGTGGGAATGATAGCAGTGAGGACGATGGCGAGGATGGCTTTCGACATTTGGAGGATAACACATTTTTGGAAAGCGACGAGAGTGACTATGGGAGCGAGGATTATACAGATGACGAGACTGATGATGAGGAAGACAGCGACGATGAGGATCAAGTGAATGATGATTCTGAGGTGATTGATGATTGGGTGTCGGTCTAGCCAATTGAAGGACGTTACTTATTTGGCTATTCGAAGAATGATAACTTCTACAGGTTAATTAAATAGTTGCTTCTTCGCCAACGACACAAATATCTATTTGTATAAGGAAATTATCAATCATTTATATTGCGCTAACCAACTACAAAGATAATCTTGGTATCATCGTCCATTCAACATCAGCATTCTTGTCTCTCTTCAACATTGCCTCCACGCATTTCAAGAGTCCTTCTTTGATGTCCTCGAAAGCTTTGTTGTGGTCCTGTTTAAGAAGTTTTTTGGCGCAATATTGGTCCGCAACACCATCTAGCAATTCCAGTAATGATGCATCTTTGTTAAGAACCTTCGCAAGAAGTCGCACTATTTCTTCGCTAATATGGAGAGTGTATAGTACACGCAAGAGTGACAAGATTATCTGTTCGAAGATCGTCCGCCTGTTTTTGATGTCTTCGCCATTCAAGATAGCATCAAAGTCCGCCACGTAGCTACCCCCAATGGGTTGAGTGGTGTCGTCCATAGTGTAAGGAAGAAGTCGCTTACGACACAATAAAGCAGCTAGGGTCAGCGCAAATTCTTCGGGTGTTTGTTGAAGCCAAAGGTTTTCAATCAGTCGTTAATATAGACTCAAGCTCTCTTCAGATTTCATCCAATCGCTCAGCACTTCAAGGGTCTGATCGTGATACGTGGAGCTCCAAGTAAGAAGTAAGAGTATGTTATTCTCTTGTTTTCGGAGGGACGGAAGTCGGCAGTAGCTGTACTCGCTATATTCTTTCAGCCTTGTTTCCTCAGTATGTGTAGGGTGACTTACAAGTGGAAACGAATTTGATCGACCTGTCTTGCACCGAAATCGCACAGTAGTTGCGATGGAAGATTCTGGGCTATTATTAGCGTGCGCCAGCCTCAGCTTTGACAGCACTGTACCAAGTAGTTGTCTGGAACCTCGACAGGCACCAATACCATCATACGAAGACTCCATTCGAGTGTATCTGGAATGTCTGGCTTTGAAAGTTTCGCGAAAAGTTTCGACTTGGAAAGCGCGCCCTGCATTTCTTCCGGGTCGAAACGTCCAAATTGACGCGAACAGAAGACGCCCAGAAAGCTAGCGCAAAGGGACGCATTTTGGCTTGTCGTATAATTGATTCCAAAATCGTGCTGTCGACAATCCACCTTACCACCGGAAGATTCGAGAAGGCTTCGGAATAATGAAATTGTTTGTTGCTCCAATCCTTCTCGAATCCCGATGGGGAAGTTTGTCACCATCAATAGCTCGGATAGATCTGTGTGATCGTTTCGAAAAGGTTGGAGCCACTCGTTTTGGTCCCGTTCAAGGATATCGAGGGCAGAAAGGGTGTCATAACGGTCACAACAGTTCAGACAAAGGAACAAGAGGTTTTGCGTGAAATGCTTAAGGATCCGAGGATTGGAATGCTAGGCGTTATCAGCAGGTATGTTGGAAGGTAGATGTGTGGATTGGATAACTCACTTGAATGTCCCAATTCAGGGTTGCTCTCTTGAGCTCTGTCCCGAGGCCAGCCTTTCCGATAACTCTTTGATAACATTCTGCCGGTCCATGTCCCCATCCGTTGCGGGTCACTTCCGCAGCGTTGTTGAGTGTGTTGATTCGAGCTCTTTTCTTGGCCTCCCAGATCTCGTGGATACGTATGTCCTCCTCAGCTGGCTCAAACGGATCGTAATCGACGACTAATTTGAAATCCTAACATTTCTTTGAGAGCAAGTCGAGACATGGTGTTGCAACAACGAGTTCATAAGATCCAGGATGCTTGTGTTTCGCAATGTGTGGGACCATATTGATCATGATGCTCGAGTTCGAAAGGAACCGATCTAAGTCGAAATCCTTTGGCAGGATCTTATCTGTGAAGAAGCGAACAAGAGTCCATGGCCCGTGGCTGAAGTCGGGACGTGATTCTCTGGACTGACGCGGAAGCGTTTCTGGTGTCTATGAAGGATTGAAAATTGTCAGTACGGGGCATTCAACGACACGAACGTGGAGCACATTACCTGTCTACCCGTTCCCAGCGAGCTGCAAGTAGTCTCAACTACCTCGCTGATCTGGATGTTCTTGAAGCCTGACCAGGTGGAACTAGGTCCTGCTAAGGATAAGGCTGCATTCTCCGGGTCTCGCATTTCGAACTCTGGGCGGATTGGTTGAGGCATACTCGGTGTCGAAAGAAGGCAACGAGAATGAGGCCTTATAGGCAAACAGGCACGCAGGGTGATAAGGAGCAAGCAGACTCCGGAGAGCCGACGACCTAGAAGCAGAGACGTCGTTTAATCCTTGTCCCATCACATCCTTCCGGTGATTCGACCTGCAGATTACCGCTTAACCCACCGCTCAACCCACCGCCTCACCCACCGCGCAACCCACTGCCTCACCCACCGCTCAACCCTCCGCCCTCCGCGTAAACTACCGCCCGACCTACCGCCTAACCCACCGCTCTACCCGCCGCTCGACGTCCCGCGCACTTGATAAGCCCCCAATCCCCCACGATGTTTTCGAGGCATATGTAAGAGCGCACTTGCCATAATCAAAAGATATCCATCCCATATTGATTCTCAGCTGCGAACATAAAAGCAGATTATCACATAGCGCGTCCCTGACTTGCGAAACAAAGTTTTCACGGTTCTGGAAGACAAACTTCTACTTCCAGTCTTAATACCCACGGCAGAAATGGGTGTCGAAGTGAAGACAGTCCAGGCAGGTGATGGAGTACACAAACCGGTAAAAGGTGACACGGTAGGCCTGTGGTACAGAGGCTACCTTTTCGCCGAGCAGACGCCTGAAAACAAGGGCAATATGTAAGTCTCTTGATTGCAATTAATTCAGGGCGATGGTTAACATTTGCACGTCTTGAAAAGGTTTGATACCTCGGAGAACCGTTATCAAGATTTCGTGACCATTCTCGGTCATGGAAAAGTCATCCCAGGTCGCGATTCGCCTTCTTTTCTTTCCTTTCCTTTGATCTGACTTGATATAAATAGGCTGGGAAGAAGGAATCTTGCAAATGAGTTTAGGTGAAGGAGCCACGATGATAGTTTCGAGGTTCGTATTTTGCGCGTAGGGTCCACTTCGCGGCTTACTGAGCTCCTTGTCCTTCTAGCGATTACGCGTACGGTGAACGGTAAGAAGTCGACGATTTCTCTCAAATTATGAAAAAAAGCTAAAGCAAGTGAATCGACGAAGAGGGTTTCCAGGTCTGATACCTCCTCATTCTGCCCTTATCTTGTAAGAAAGTCTAATTATTTTGAGATTTCATACAGAACTAACAAGTTGTCCGTTGGTCAGCGACCTCAAGCTTAACGCCATTAACGATATGAAGGCCGAGAAAGGAGCCAATTGAGCGCCACGAATGGAGTCTGCTTGGAAGTGGTCAAGAGGGTTCCGTGTTAGCCTTGACAAATATATGGTCCATATATTCAATTTCTAACGAAGTCTCCCAATTTCGCATATGACTGCACCGAGTCCACCAAGACCAGAGAGCTTAATGTGAAATCTAAGCTGTTCTCATCGTTTTCAAGATATCGATCACGTCCTTTTTGACCAAGAGCCAAATGCTCTTCTTCATTTTCGGTTAGTTGGCATCGCCAAAGAGGGATTTGAACGAACGTACTTAGAGTTATCGCATGTCGCTGAAGTGACTGTATCGATGCTATAATTGTAGTGTCGTGAGATACCAATTCCTTTTGCTTCCCATCATTCCAATCCAATGCCAAAGGTAATAATCCTCGCGCTGCGTAATGAAAATGTGCCAGCAACAAGTTGCTAAAGTGGATACTCTTCTCTACTAACGCAGTCGGCCGAAGAGGATGTCGCCAAGTGTTGACCTGAGCTTCATCAGTAACCCTTGAGCAGCTAATTGAAAGAACTTACCTGTTCCTCGTGGTTAACCCAGTACAACAATCTCCAAGCATCCCGCTCCATAACGTGCAACATGATGGCAATTCCTAGGAAAGTGATGACCCAGGCAGAGCGGTTCGATGCTCTGATGACTTTTTGGAGGTTCTTCAGAAGATACCGCTCGGTCTTAACGATCTCCGCCTCGAGAAAATGGTCCAACTGATTTTGAAGTACGCGAGGTACGGGAATAGATCCGTATAAAGGTGATTCCATCCGGCCAACAATATCCATACCCAAGCGTTCATAGCCACAAATTTCCCACCCTTTCATCAAAAGCCGATTAGCAGCCCATAGTCTCAATGCGAGGCGTATTATTGGCTCCTGAGATACATTACTATGGTGTCTTAGATCCGATGGTTGGTAAGGCGCTTACATTTGGATATAGCTGCGCCAGCCGGAAGATCTGGCCAAGGTAATCGGGCTTTTCGCTAGCCTTTTTGAGGTAAAAGGAAGAAAACTCGTCGATATAGGAAGCGAGATCCACCTTCGGTGTTTCCAAGCTGTAAGCTGTCGTGTTCATCCATCCCCAGCCGGTTGCTTCCTTCCAAAAAAGCAGGGTCTGATCGGGCGAAGTTACAAAGAACTCGCGGCAATTGACCTGCAAAGTCGGGCCTCCTTGTTCGTGTGTCAACAAGGCAGATTTTGCGACATGACTCCATTGCAAGGATTCCCAAATAAGCTTCGACTTGTAAGACGGCTCAACCCCTGGGACATCAATCAGTTGTGTTGCAGTTCAAATTTTGTAAAGATGACAGACATTTCGAAAACACCCCTTCGTTAACCAAACGGACTCGCAGGCACAAGTGACGGGGTAAACGAGTCGTAGTTGGATCGGCGCATCTCTTGCATGGAGTTCCCGAGTCGCACTAAGATGAGTGAGCCATTGGTCATCGTGCCCTGGCGTAGAAAATCGCCAATATTTACCTTCTTCTTCTCCGCCCAGCACTTGATGCACGTTATCGGATGATTCTTCTTTTGCGCGGTTACCGGGCTCCAAGCGGAATCCTCGACAGGTTCCGAGACGATGGCATTTGGAGCAGCTCCAGCGCTGTGAGTGGGAGAAACGTAACTTGTAGACGAATTGACTTCTGATGCCGGGAACAGTATGGATTCCGCCTGGAATTGCCAGAACTGCGACGTTGTCGGAGCATTTGAAGTGGCTTCATTTTGTCCTGAAATGCCGTCGTTTACATTGCTAAGGAAGCTGGGGGACAACATATTGGGGGCAAAACTGCCAGCGCTGAAGTTTTCTTGGCTAGAGCCATGTGCAGATATAACAGCTATCAGCGACTCAAAAGCACCATCTTCAACGCCATGGACGAGCCGCCATTGCTGGAGAGCTTGCTCCATTGACGAGTTGTTGGTCTCGAACTTGTATGATAGGTCCAACTGTAGATTGAGGAGTTTGCAGCGGGGAATGCTTAGTCACCGCCCCTGATCAGATGGGGGATGGTCCCCGGCCAGACCGTCGAAATCACGTGACTTTCGTCCGATGTGGAGTACAACTGTCGCCCTACACCTCGATGAGCCGACTCGTCAGATATACAATGTCCTGTACAAATAGCTCTGAGACTGTCGGAGAGCGCACTGTTCAATCGTTACGGATGGCCTACGGTTACCTAAGATGACGAGTTTAGGAGGCCCAGCAGCACTTTCCGGGTTGGGCATCAGCTCTTGCATGGCAGCGAAAAGTGTAATTGGAGGCCTATGGACCCAATGACGGAGAACCTATCTTGTAGAAGCTCAGAATACTATGTCAACGCGTGATACATCTAGACCCTGGAACTCTGAGACCACTTTACTTCTACGAACTAGCTTCTGCTCGTTGAATCAAATCCTCCACCTCTGGCTTGAGTAGAGCGTATACGTCTTCCGGAGACCCGTTAGAGTTGACCTTTGACATCTATTCAGTACGCGCCCACACAAATGTATAATTTAGAACATACCGTTTTGACGGGCCCCTTTCGCCGAAGATGATCCACGACGGGCAAGCTCTCTTTTTGGTAGGTATCGAGTCTCTTTTTGAAAGCATCTGGGTTATCATCGATCCGTCCCGACGACTCTGCTCGTATCCTTAATCGCCGCAACATCTCATCGTCCGAACAATCCAGAAGGACCGCGGAGTTCGAATCCTGAATCTAGTAATTTGAGTCAGAGAAACTTTGGAGCTAGGACCACAGGCGGAGATGGGATATTAAGCACCTCTTCTTCGAACATGACAGCCTGATCCATACTCCTCGGATATCCATCTATTAGGAACCTGCTCTTGCCTTGAGTCTTTGACGCGCTCATCTTGGCTTTCAGTAAATTGACAGTCAACTGCGCAGGAATGATGACGGAGCTCTGAATGCTTTCACTTATGAAAGTGGCAAACGGAGAGTCCAGCTGATGGATTTCTTCACGTAGGAGATCCCCGACGGACAGATGCTGAAAACCAAGGTCTTGGGCTAGTCTTGCGCATTGGGTCCCTTTTCCCCCGCCAGGGCCTCCTGTAATCTAATTAGGACAATCGTAAATTGATGTTGTGTGATCACATACCAAGCACAAAGATGATCACGGCACTGGCCTTCCTCCTAGACCAAAAAGTCTCTCTCTCGTGCAGTAAGGACTTCGTCCACTTCCTGACTTCGGGAGTAGTGATCATCTCCTCCCATTGCAAGAAGAAATTTTCGAGGTCTTTCTCTCCGCGCTCTCGTACCTCATATTCTTTGGCCTGTACCAAGCGCTCGTACACGTCGATATCGCGGACAAGTCGAGCTTCTTTCGTCTTACGCTCCTCGTACTCATCCCAGAGACTTTCTAGCTCGATAGCGAATGTCGGATTCCCAGATCGATTGAGGGCTGAAAGGAACCGTATGGCCAACCGTTCGCGAAGGTGTTTGTCTTCTACAATCAGTTAGACTCCGTCTTGCAATTAAGCAGTGCAACGAGGTTACCTTTTGAGACTCCGTCAGAGGGAGTAAGGTCTCCAATAATCGCTTCCCCCATATCGTGGAACGCCGCCATACGTATACATTTTGCCTGGTCAACTTCGGTCGACTACGCTTGATTAATCAGAATTGCGACTGAACGAGGTTTGATGGCACACCTCAAGCATCATACAAAGGACGACCATGCGGAATGAGTGGTCGCTCACACTCTCTGGTGAGCGAACACCACGCTTCACCCAACCAGCACGAGGGATGTTTTTAAGACGTTCCAAGGTATGGAGGAACGGAAGGGACGGTTCATACAGATGGTGGCGGTCCTGGACATCCATGATTTCAGATCACATATACCCAACGAAGAAGGGAGTAGAGTTGGAAATCCCCTCTTCTCTTGGCCGAAACTTCCCCTCTAATGATTACGTAATCGCTCCTGCTGGAGCACCCGGCCTTTTCCAAACAGTGAGCGCACTCCAGGCTATCGACCTTGTTCGAAACTGGATCTCCACCCTCCAATTCGGGTCCACAGCCCCACGGACACATCGAAGGGATCAACTCAGTGTCAACCTACTCCTTCATCGCCAGCGTTATCCTCCGACTAACCTAGACCTCAAAGCCATGCAGTTCCGATCTCACCTTAGCTGACTACAGGAATTTGGCAAGCCGCGGCAGCAGCTACGGCCTAAGTCGACGAATGCCCGCAGCTACAATCGCATCCTGAGATATCGCATCATCACTCGCAGAGTAGGACAAAAATAGAGAAAACGGACCGCAGTGTTCAAGCAGGCGATGGAAGAAGCAACGCAGCTGATCCACGGTCAATTTGGTGGCATATTCAATAAACAGAAACTTGGCAAGCCAACCCCTCCCTCTACACTCTCTACCCTTTGTACTTTTAAAAACCTGTGCTAATTGGACTGATTGAACAGAGCGGGAACACGATGTGAACGCCTTCATGGATGTAACCCATGCTATTTCTCAACCGCTCCGAACGCCCACCCGACCCATTCTATGAACAGCTCTTTTCATTGCGTGAAAAACAGATAACGCCTGTCCTACGAGAGTGAGGGCTTGTCCCATGGTATATTGGCTGCTCTGACTGCTGCGAAAACATGAGGCTGGAGCCATGACCCTTGGGGCTTAGGCGGCAAGAACGGGTGCTGGTGTGATCAAGTTAGTACGCGCCATCAAAGGGTGCTTGGAAGGCTCACCTCCTTCAGTTGAGGCAACGGATGGCGTTGCGTTGCAGCCAGAAAGTCTTTGATACCCAATTCGTCTCTCCACTTCTCCGGCTCTTTAAGGACTGCTGAAATGGGGTCCAGAATGCTTGTCGCCGGTTCCATGAGCTCGATCATAATGGACGCGATGCGCTTTCTGTCGGCTGAGAACACCTTTCGCTCGAGAATCGACTCTGCTATGTTAGCTACGCGACGCGGTCAGTCTCTCCGCTCGACCTCGAATGCTAGGGAATTTACCGATCTTAATCTTTCCGTTTTGGTTTAGGAGGACGTTCCCGCAGCTGAGAGTGCCATGATAAAGTGAAAGCTGTTCATGGATGTAGGAGAGGCCACCGACCAGCTGTGTGTCCCCCGTCAGCATATGGGAAACCTGGTCGCCTGCACGCGAGCTCCTTCACCCGGGAATTTGCGCGGGACATCGCCGTCCATGAGCGTCATTCGGTTGGACATGGTCGGTAGATACTGATCAGCCTCCATCACGTGGCGAGAGCTGTCTTATAGCTCTTTCGAGCATCCACTTTAGGCGTTTCATTCGGGATCCACAAGTGGATACCCTCAAGTATCCAAAAGTGAGCCGCGTTTTTAAATGTACGCTGCATCCTCTTGTACGATCATTTCCTTCGTTCCCTCCTTGAAGAAACGACAGCCGTACCACTTCATCCAGAGCGACCCCAGTGCCCTGTCATGGACGCTTCATCGGAGACTATAGATATCATGCTTTCACCCGATATGTCGGAACTCCATACCGCCATGAGCGACTCACCAGACAGCGACGCAAGTCCTCCGACCCGCCGTGACCATCGACGTGAAGGGAGTCCAGAGGCACCCCGAACCGCAAGGAGTAGGAAGACTGCTGATCGCCATGTGGCCTTTCAAGGCACCAGGACTCAACGGCAAGCGATGATCCATCCAATCTTTCGTCAACGTCTTGGATCTGGCAGAGCAGGCAATATTGGTGCTCTGGATGATCGGATTGCAAGGCATGGGGGGACAACGTCGTCTTATGAGGAGCTGCCTCACCGACTCAGAATATCTAAAAAACATCAACCAATGACACCGTCAAAACGAGTGATGGAGCTCACGAAGACAAACGGCTTCTTACTACAGGAGCTAGCATATCACAAAGACACTCGCGCAGCTGAGATGAGGTTCTTGGAGAAAGCCACCAAGCTCCGTGCAAACATAGAAGGTGCGCTGGTAGACTTCGATCGTGCTCTCGAAGAGAGGTCGAAGGCTCGAGCAAATGCGGAATCCATTTTGTTGAACTACTAGGGCATCGACCTAGGGGACGGGAACATCGAAGACAGCATTTTTTAGTATCTCCTGCTACGAAAGGGACATCATGTCAAGCTTTGAAGAGTACAATCTCGTAGGCTATATACTGCATTGCACTAAGCGCACATCTCATCAACGCTGATTACCAAAGTCTCCATACCCAAGACCAGATTACCCATTTAGCGATTTAGCGAATTTGACTACTCCCAATGGGACTTGGGAGTGCGGATGACAACGCAAATGCTCTGCAGGAAGCCTGCCATTGTTGAGTCTAGAACTGATACCTCGGAACAATTTACCGCAAAGATACCCTACAGCTGACCATCCGCTGCCCGAACCTATACCCCTGTCTTACTTTTCCACACAGTTCCAGAAACGTCGTTTTTCGGCAGGTTGATAGTCCAGTTCGAGCAGTGTTATTTTGTCTAGACGGGACTGCACAAGGTCCCGCAGTTCGTCCCGCAATTGTTCGTTTGCGGATACTAGGAAATATGAGTCCATTGCTTGAGAATATGGGTCCAAACTTACCAGTGACTAGCGTGGTCTCCTTCCCGCCAGCTGATCGAGGGACCGATCGGTCATCTAGCAATTTTGATAGGTCCATTGTGCCCTTTTTATAGGTGAGACGGCCGTGCCTGCCCACCGTCATAGGGTCTTCCGCGAAATCTCCCAACTTGTAGTATGCTTCGATGTGGAATATCTAATTCTAGTCAGAAGGATACATCTCGTTTGTTTAGGCAAGGGTACTCACGTAACGGTTGGTGTCGGTGTCTTCCCTCAGGACTCTATCTATTAGTTCGCTTGCTGGCCTTCGATCATCTAAAGCTCTGTCAACGCTTCATCGGCGGTAGGGATCAATAGACCTACCAAAGCTCTGTAATTACCAAATTAAGCGTATTTCCCGCGTCCGGACTTGGTAATTGTTCGTACCCCGTACCAGTTGTTTTAAATACGGTAGTTGCGCGACGATACCGAATCCGGTGGCAATCATCAAGACCTTTCCATAATCGCCAACAGGAATTCCCGTGCCGTGGGGTCCACTGAAAATTGCCAGACGGAAATCAGATCTCTGAGGCTCGCCTTCATAACGTTCGTAACCGAATTTCGTTGGCTTAATGTTCTCAACATCTTCCTCCATTGACTCGGACAATGTTTCGTGAGATTTGTAACAGTCAACGGCGGTGCTCTTACCCCCCTGCTCAACCGATTCGCATAATGTGTCCTGGGGTTTACAAAAGTTAATGATTGTTCTGGGACGTTCGTCTAAAGTCCTGTCTGTTCCCTTCCCGGGGCGTTCCCTATAGTGCTCGGCACAAGTATACAGCTTCTGCGTTAAGCCTTTCCTTGGTTCTATGAGAAGATCAAGACTGGTGACGCCTTCTTTGTTTTCCCACGAAGCGATTGTGAAAGGGTGACTCTGCAGGAAAGACCAAAAGCTGATAGAAGGTATCCACACACTCACGTACTGGCCAGCTCTAATATCCAGCGACCTTGGAACATCGATGGTCATCCTGACGCTGCCACGGTGCTTCGACATCAGAGCTCGCGAGTGGCCCCTCCGGAAGCTGAAATTCCGGTGCAGGACGACAAGGCACTGCAAGACAGAGGTGGCGAGAAAGATGCCAGTCGAAATGTACATGTACAGACGTGGCAGCTTCGAGCGCGAGGTGGTGTGCTTCCAAAGAGCGTAGCCAACAGCCCATGCCACAGCCTGATGGCCGCGTAAGAAAAGCTCATAGGAGGGTAATCGGAACAGCCGCAGCGATTGGAGAATAAGCGCGCTGGTGGCGATCACAGCCTGGGGGGAAGACGTCAGTCTCCGTATCACTTCCAGAAGAATGATAACTTTACTATGAACCCGACTAATTGGCCGGAAGCGCTGAACAATTTCGAGTTTGTAACGTTGGCTACGCTGACGACAGCGTGAAACAGACCGAGAAAAACGGACATGGCTCCGGTCGAAGCACGGATCCGCCGGTAGTTGATGATGGAAAGACCTAACATATCGCTGGCGAAGCTCAGGTGATAGCCGAAGTACGAAGGTATCATGTTGATCAGTGACAAAGTCCCCGTCCGAGTACCTAGCTCTTTGATGGAGGACACTCCAAATATGCTACAGAATATATTGACGGCCAGGTAGAGAAGGTGCAACAATACTTGAGCTCGAGTGTATGGACCGAAGAAGCGGTGCCGCCGCAGAACATGGGGGTAGAGGAAATGCTTCATGAGTAACACGCTGTAGGGTCGAAAAAATCGGACGAAAAAGGACGCGGCTCTAATCATCAGCACCAAACCGAAGATAGCTCCAGTGGCAATTGCGTATATCTGAGTGATATCCATGACTTTCAGTGGTATGAATTAGTTGAACATCACCATTTGAGGTCAAGCCATGGCTGCTGATTTGTACTTGACCGAAAGGCATCCAGATCTGGAGACATCCACTTCTGGCGTCATCGAGGCGAGGTTTGCTATTCGAATCCTTTGACATGCACAGCCCGTTTTCAACGTGAAGAAGATGTATCATAGGTCAAGTACCATCCGTCGACGAAGGATCCAATTTTGGATGCGGCATCCAATTGTGGCTCCACCAAATGCTGACTCAAACCCTTGCGGCACGAGACAGTGCACTAATCCGCCACGTTAAATAGATTCGAGCGGGTTGCATCCACCTTCACATCTACTCCATGGCGATCCAACGAAATAACCGACGCGTCGTACGTGAGAAGTTCCGCAAACGAAGTTCAAGCTGGTTTAGGAAAGGGAACGAGCTGGCGCAGGTGACAGGAGCAGACATTTACATAATCATTCGCCATGGCAATAAATGCTATACCTACAAGTCAACCGATCGACCCGGATGGCCTCCATCGGAGCAAGATATTGTGAGCCCATCCAAAATCGCCGTGACATAGATCGCTCATGAATTGTATGTCAGGTAAACCTCACTCCGCCCCCCTTCCGCCGATGTCCCAAAGACTTTGAGACAATGAATGAAGAGAGAGACGAGGACGACGAGGACGACGAAGAAGGAGAAGAAGGAGGAGGAGGAGAGGACAGCGCACAGGTAGAAGAAGTAGAGCTCAACGGATCTAAGGAAAGCCGTACGCAGAAGACCAGCGAAAAAATCGTTGATCAAAGAAAAGTTTTCATTATCCCCAAGCCTCCTGTCTTGCGGAGATCGCAGATCGAGGGGCTTCGCGCATAGATGGAAATTAGATTCTATAGCAAAAGACGTTAAGTTGTTAGAATTCCGCTCGAAGAGCTCCCAAGTCATTAGAGAACCTTCCAGCTCAAACGAGTTCGGAACCATTATTTTTACGGGCTATGCTATCCGTGCCACAAGAAAGGTGGCGGTGAAATGTTCGAGCTGAAGTACAGGTTTTAGACGGAGGGTCCGAATTAAAAACATAGGAACCGCAATACTTGATCTGACTGGACATTGAGGGAGTTAAGGCGCATGGTTGGTAGTCAACTTGGGCGATGTCTCTTAGCCGCACTATTTCATGCAGGCTTAGATGGCGCAGCCACACCTTATTTATGTCGTGCCTACCCCACATGCAGGCATCTGCGCCTTGCTGATGACATGCAATTCTTCCGGGCATCCATGCCAAGGCTCGTGGATAGGAGAATCAAGTCTTTACCTTAGGTATGATTGTTGCACAGCCCCTCGAAACATTTTCCGTGTAATTTGGGTTCTATCTTCACTATGATCTATCTATAGGAATATTCCAATAACACAACCAAGGACGATGAGCAGGCCAACGTCTTCCTTCGAAACTTTCCTTGCCGATGCCTTTCCAAAGAAGGGAGAAGGAGAGGCTTGCGCTGTAGGCCTCAAGCTACCGGTCGCCCAGAGACTGTTGTTTGATTGCTTCAAACCCGATGACTGACTTGTCGTTGGAGCTGAGCCAGTCAAACCCAGGTAGCCAGGCCAAGATGAGCCTGTAGGCATAAAAGAGTCCATCTGGGTTCCGACCGACGGCCCTGCCCCTAATGGTTGAGCGATTGTAGGTGTGGGTCTAATATGACCGCCAGATCCACTTGATACGACTGCTGCCGTAGCTCTTCCTGGAAGAGCATTGGGGTCTGTGCTAGAAGGCGTTTCTGCACTGTTGATTGGCGCTTGGGCACTAACATTGACGCTCGTTGAGTTCCATGATATATCGATTTCGATATTGATAGTCTCTAGGATTTCATCCGCACGACTGAGGAAAGCACATTAGCTTGTTCGCTGTGAGTCCGAAATACTCACATTGCAACGACGCACAGCATCAACAGCGTGCAAAGCTTTGTTCTTTTCATGTTCGCAGTGCTGTGAACAGGGACAGCGAGGACAAACATGTTCTTTATTGATCACATAAGTCCAGCACCCATTCTGGATCCCCAGGCGCCCATTATGGATGCCCCTTTTGAGGAGCACATTTTGGATCGACATGCAGCCAGAATCACCCACGCCGATAACCCAGCCAAAACCGGCGCCCATGTGAGCACAAATTGGCTGGCTTACTCTTGTCATTATCTATAAGTACCCCCTTTGTGTTCCCATGGTTCTATAGACTCCACTCTGATAGATATTCAAGGCTCTGTCGGCCCAACGGTATATTTCGTCGCCAGAAAATCATTTGATCCGAAACACGTTCGCAGCCCAAATCAGTTGACCTGATTATAGGACAGATCCACAGCCGTTGACTCTATTCTTCGACTTTATCAACCATGAGCTCATCAAGACCCCCTGACAACGGTAGTATCCAATACCCTGCCCTCCCAGGCACATCGGGTACCTCAGCCGGAACCCCCAACGGCAATGCAGTCACGAACAGTAACGCGCAAGGGTCGGTGAACGATAATTCAGGCAGACGTCCCAACAATAATGCAGATGGCACCTCCAATAATATCACAGGTGGAAGTTCCAATACTATCGCGAATCAAGCGTCTAATGAGACCTCCTCTACAACGCGGCAGACAAGAGCCACTACGCGAGGAGCGAAAGTAAACCTTAAATCACTTTATCCAATCGATGAATTAGGCCCGGCCGATCTTCGCGAGCAGCAACAGTATGAAATCGGTCGGATCATTGATGGTGGCCCGGATGAGGCGCTTGGACAATTTCATCATGCGAACAAAGTTGCAATGACCCAGGTGTATAAGCAACTTTCCACTCTAACTCATCCTGACAGGCAGCCTGAAGAATGGAAAGAAAAGGCCAATCAGGCGCAGCAAAGTAAGTGAGGAAACGCAAATCCGAAGCAGCCAAACTAATCATGACATAGTTTTAAACAACGCCCGGGATAAATTTGACATTTCTGTTATCACGCCGGACGAAATAGAGAGGCCTAAAGCATCCCATAAAAAATATTGGGACACAACGCCCTTCCAAGGAACTATTCGCCGGCTTCAGATTGACCCTTCCAATCAGAGAGCGCTCGCTTTTGTCGAAAAGGTCAATAGCGATATCGAAGCCCACAATACCGAAAAGGGTTATAATCCAGGTCGCGGAAAATTTCCTCTGAAATACCTCCAAGATAAATACCAGAATACGCAGGCACTGAGGACGACATACAAAGATACGACCGATCCTAAACAGAAAAAGGAGCTGGCCGCCATTTTTGAGGCTCTTTGTGTCGCAACACAAGAATTCTGCGATGAGCATCGCTTTCCTCAGACATGGGCTTGGCAATATGCAGACATAAATAAGGAGCCTACGTGGCTTTCAGAGGCAGAAGAGCCCCAGACTAGTTCAGATGCTGGCACTGGCGCTGACACTGGCACTGGCGCTGACACTAGCACTGGCACTGGCGCTGACACTGGCACTGGCACTGACACTGGCACTGGCACTGGCACTGGCACTGGCACTGGGTCTGATTCTGGGTCTGGGTCTGGGTCTGGTTCTGGTTCTGGCAATGACGATGACACGGAGATGAGGGATGCAGGAAACCCATCTGCCGGAACAGAATCTGCTAACAATGGCGATACGGGGATATCTGAAGCCATGGACAAACTTACTTTGGACGGTGAGCCGATCAAATCCAAACGTCAGGTTTTTAAGACTTTCCAGTTTCTGGTCGAGGAGAAGTCGGGATTGCACGTGTGGAAGTCGGCGCAATTGTGTGGCGATCTAAAACCTGAGAATATCCCATCCGTTAAGAAGCCGATGAAAGAATTCATTGCCCAACACAAACACCGGTACAAGAGCATGCGTTGGATCGCCATGTCGGTTGACGACGCTATAACATCGGGGGCTGGTCAATATCCTCGTATATCTGTCATGGTAGAATGGCTGGGAGACCTGGAAGATACTCTTATGTCGCGAAGTGATCTCATCAGGATAGCTGGCCAGGCACGGGTTGATCAAGATCTCCACAATCATTTGCCGTGTCGCAAAATGATCGAATTCGAAGGGCGAAAAGTTTTTATAATGTCACAAACAGAAGCTGGACTCTTTAACGGAGAAATGAAGGCAATGCAGCGAATCAAGAATGACCAATTCAAAGCGGCAAAAGCAGCCCAATTTACAGTCGGTCAACCAGGATTTTCTCAACCAGGAATCGTTCAACCAGGAATCGCTCAGCCAGGAGTCACTCAAACAGGATTCGTTCAACCAGGTGTCGTTCAACAAGGATTCGCTCAACCAGGCGTCGTTCAACCAGGCGTCGTTCAACCAGGTGTCACTCAACCAGGTGTCACCCAACCAGCAGTTACCCAACCAGCAGTCACCCAACCAGGAGTCACCCAACTAGGAGCTACTCAGCCAACCCAAGCTGATATGATCTCGTCCTCCGCAGTTCAGGCAATGATAGCCAGCGCGGTCCAACAGGCTATTCAACAATATTAGCGACAATCGGCACCGGTCGTAGCTGCGTAGAAAACAGGATGCAGCAGAAGGGAATTGGAAATAGCTAGTCCTCGGCCAATCCGAAAATAATCAGCGGAAGAAAATCACTAGCATCAGGATTAGCATCAATATCCGACAGCATCAGCAGCTCCAGAATCGATACCAATACCAACATCAAACCTCATCAACATCCATTTCGCAACTATCAAAATCAAGGAGAATAAAATAGAGAGTCAGTCTGCTTTGACGCTCGTTAGGAGCCCTCTACAAGCGTTCCTTCATATCACACTATCATTCACGCTTTACAGCAACGCCTCGCGGCTCTTGTCAGTCTCTTCCGAGCGAAATTTTCTGGCGGATACTACCTCTCATTCACCATTTCGTGTTTTGCGTTAAACGCTCATTAAAAATTGTCTGTCATTACTACACCTTAGCTTGATAGTATAGAAATGCTTTTCCAATACGACTGTGCCTCCGCTTGCTTGATATGATCTGTCGTGGACCATTCTCAAACATCAACACCGAGAATAAAAGTCCTCATACTACAAACCCATCATCGTAAGTCAGCCGAGACCAGTCAAGTATCTAGGTATGAGATTGTTCAGGAGATTCCCATCTCAGTTCTCGGACAGAGAGAGCGCGGTTGGGGAGCTAGGCATAGCTGGGTAGCCAAGAATGGAGCAGGGGAGCCAGAAGTGGAGCGGGGGAGTCAGAAATGGAGCGGGGGAGTCAGAAGTGGATTGGGGGAGCCAGAAGTGGATTGAGAGAGCCAAGAGTGGCTTGCATATAATTGGTATCCACCTTGGAGACTATTAGCGAGACCAGAGTAGTGGGAGCCTGTATATCGTCATCATCATCATCATTGGAGCCAAGAGTGGAGGGGCGGTATCTATTTTCGGGATTCCTGTAACGTATAATCTCATCAGTCGGTTGGTAGATCCTTGCATACCATCACTGACCATATATCCAAAGCTAGCCTTAATAGATTGTTAGGTCGCCTAAGAGGATGATTAGGCAGCTAAAGTTCTTTGAATGGAAGGCGAGAAGATTCCTAGTGTGGTACGCAAATGTGGTCTCATCGAAAGTCTATAGGAAATTGCATGCATGGAATGCAGATTTTTGAAGTTAGACGCAAGCTCTGCCAACTGGCTACAACAGTATCTACCACATCTATGCTCACACTTGCTCGCTTGTAAATGGCTACAAGGCTCCCTATTCGAGGTGCTCTTCCCTGGAGGTGCAAGCTAGCTTCGATTTTACCTGATCCAAAGCTGTGAAAATCTTGTCCATTTCTTTGCAGTATTTGTCTGCATTGCTCTTGGATTCCTCGGCTATTAACTTTCACTCACCTATGTGCTTCTCGAATTTTCCATTGTTCATCTGCAGCTGTTGGATGGTGACTTTCAGTTCATTGGCCTCCAATTTAGCTGCTCGTCTCCTTTTCGACTCTGTGGCAACTCGATGTTCCCATTTGCTAATTTCGCGAGTTAATCTGACGTTGTCTTGGTGTAGGTCGTCAATTTTTGCAACAAAGTTGACTTTCGGCTTGGGAAATTCCAGAAACTTATTTGGCAATCAGCAAAAAGTAGAATTGAGAAAAATGAGCAGCGCGTACAAACTCTTCCCCATCCTGTGTCGAAAGTTCTGATTGAAACGAGGCCTTCCAGATGGCTCTAATCGATTTATCGACACCATCACACAAATCCTTGAGCTGGCCAATCGAAAGATCACTTAGGTTTTTCGAGAACAGGTTCACTTTTTCGTCCATTTTTTCCCACGTATAAGGGTCATTCGCGTTGGTTTTGAGCCGTATCTGCGACGCTTCTATCACGATTTCGAGCCTTCTATCTTAGCTCGTCTCAGCAAGGCTTGGTCGTAAAAGATGACAGCTCTTACAAATATGCGCTGACTGTTTCTCTCTGTATTTCTTATTCCACTCCGTTCGCTTTACAGTATTGGGTCGACGAGAGGCCATTGTTTTTTTGGATCTTTCGCAGAATTGATCAGAATTTCCAAAGGAGACACCAGCTATCGTAGGTATGAACAGAGGCTGGATCGGACACCAAGAGCTTTTGACTGTTCATGGGGCTCCAGTTTTGGCACCCTCTCCCGGGGAGCCAAAATTGGAGCCCCAAATCGCGGGGATGGAGGTGAACATATGGACTCCTGCGTTGATTGGAGGATTACTTCAATCCATGCCAAAGCCCTGCTATTGTCACGAGTCGACTGTAGGCTGTGTAGACCTACTCCAAAAGTACATTTTCAGAGCCTAGCAGCTTGCCTGTGGGTTGGGGAGAAGATACTGAAGACGTGCCAAAGCGGCATTGGACTGAAGCTGAGGTTGTTTTGTGTGAACTATCTTCGGCCCTAGACGGCTCACGACCAAGATCAACCTCGTCACCAATGCTAGAAATGGTCAGGTGCAAGACAAATTGATAACGAAGAAGATTCGATAATTCACTTACCCGCGTCAGATTCGTCAGCAAAGGATTCAGACACAACGCGTCAGCGTCAGAGGGGAGGTGGTGTGCCAACCACGTTGCGGTTAGAACGGTAAATAGAGTCAAAAGGTAGCGAAATTGGGGAGGACCAACTAGGAAAGCACAGACGTTGATAATAGGATCCTTATTCAATGGTCGAACGAGTCAAAGTCGCAAAAGTAACGAATTGAAGTTAGAAGTTGTTGATAAGTTTGGTAGGACACTCCTGATTCGCCAAGTTGGGCAATTCTGACTGCGGCTCCTTGACCAGGGAGGCTCAGCTATATATTCTCCAATGTAGGAGCTGAGTAGATTTCTGATGTTGAAGATCTGCCCAGCCAGACTACTTGATCAGTTCGATAGTACAATTTCAACTTCGTCAAAATCTCATTGAATATGAGGTATATCAAAATTCAGTTCCTCTAACACTGGCAGCATCCTTTTGACTCCTTCGGAGTACTTGACAGTCCTGTTCTTGAAATACTCAGCCATCGTAACATGCTTTTGAACTTCCTGTTGCAGTCTCTGATTAGCTGTCGTAACCTGATTTATCTCAACTTCAGCACGCTGTCTAAGTTCCGATTCTGTAGTTGCCTGATCTCTCCATTGGCTCAGCTCTCGCGCAAGCCTTTTACTCTCTTCTTGGAGCTCCGCAATTTTCGCGCTGAAGCTGACTTGTGCTTCGGTATTGCGTGTATATATTGATAATGCCTTTCCTTGCAGGCAATCTGCCGAGGTTTGCTCTGCTGTTACTGGTAAAGCCTCAAATGTTACCCCAATCCCTTCACATAACTCCTTGTAAGCTCCAATCGAATGTCCACTCATATGCTTCGAGAAGAGGTGTTCCTTCCCCGGTAATGCTGCCCAAGTATAAGGATCGTCGCCATTGGTGATAAGACGCACTTGTGATGGCTCTATTGAGATTCCTAGTCTGTTCTCTTAAAGTACATTAGCGACTTGTGAATAACGGACATGACAATTCTCACCGATATGTTTTGACAACTCTTCCCGGCACTTGCTTCTCCATCTACCACGTTCCAGGTTACTTGATCGACTTATGGCCATCGGGAGAATGCGATGGCGCAAAAGGAGTTGTTATCCCGTACCTTTTCGTATTAAGTAGTTACAGTGTTGCTAGTTTCGCTGGCGGACGCTCGCGACCTGAAAGGCATGATGATTGGATATAGAAAGGCAATTTTGAAGCGTGTGAGCCAGCTTTGGAGCTGAGGAGCCAATTTTGGAGCGGAGCGCTATCGTGGGAGCGTGATGGGCCAGTTCTGGAGTCGAGGAGCCATTTCTGGAGATGGGAGCCAGTTCTGGAGTGGAAGAGTCTTATTATGGAGCCAGGAGCAAGAATAGGAGCTGCGGAGTCAGAATTCGAGCGGGGCTGTGCCAGTGAATAACTCCGCGTCTTCGGCCGGGGAAGGGTTTTCTATTTGACCGTTCGATTGATGAACTCCATAACAAAATACGTACACTGAACAGGCCCTTTCACTTAATATGACTAGATTAAATGGCCAAGACGATGAAAATGGGGCGATGCTACAGGTGCGTCGGGTCTGCTTCCAGAAACCACTCATATATCATGCATGTGCTGACAACAGCTTCTCAGAAATCATGATCGAATGCCTATAGATATTAGAGCGGTATCCACCCTTCCGGCTTATTCTCCCTTTTTAGATTATGCCGCTATTGCTGTTGACCTGGACTAGAAATCTCTTAGGCGTATAAAGATGTGAAGGCAGACTGCTTGGTTTCTCACTCGTTGAGTAGACGAGGGTCAATTTCGTTAGGTGTATCACTTCCCACAGACGATGCTGGCGTTTCTGCAGCACCCGTGATCCTGTCCAGGTCCCACTCATTCAACGGAGGCGAATCCTGCGAGCTGATCAAGGGAATTGCAGACATCCCACTCTGTTTGTTCAGAATTTCCGCTGTCTCATCCACGAAATCATATTTTAATTTCAGGCCTCTCGTGCTCTCGAAGTCGATGTCTGAGTCTGACTTGCTGATCCCTTTAGACCTCTTAATTCGGTCAGGCTTTGCGTCCAGACCATCGTGTGAGCGACGTTTCTTTGACCGTTGAGTAAGCTCAACGCAATGAACATCCTGAAGGTGGAACTTCAGGTCCTGAACCGATTTGAAAGTTTCGGCACATTGGGACCTCGGATGAGGGCATTGTATCGCGTTGTCGCCGGAAATGTTCTCGACGTGTTTTTCGATATGCTCTCTCCATTTGGCTCGGTCGAGGAATTGATGCATCCTTGTGACGGCTGGAATTGCCGGATCACCCAAACAGAATGGGCAGTACCCGGGAGAAGCAAGTGCTCCGCCGTAAACAAAGAGGTCGCACTGTGTAGGAATTGTTTCCGGGCTTTCGAGGTGCTCTCGACAGTGAATGCTCCATCTTTCCTTACCAATAATCCATTCGCTACACCGAAAGCACAGCTCCGAGAAGCCGTGGCGGGTCGCAAGGGTCTTTTTGTAGCAGCTGTAAATATGTCTCCACCTTTCGGCAGCTGGTTTACTACAAGAGAAACAAGCTCAGTCAGTCATCCTTCGTGTGTTTGGAGGATACAGAGAAGCTAAGTACCTGTCATTCTTCCGCTTGGTGTCTATTGCCGGGCAGCTGCATCTCTCTGGCTCCAAGCCCGGACAGCACACAACTTCGGTCCCTTGCCGACAGAGCGTGATCATGTCACAAAGAACTTTCCGGCCTTCGTCACTACGAATAGGAGCAACGACGAATAGGCCACAGGCCAGGCGGTCTCGTTCCGGCATAAGATGGCGAATGCGAGAAAACCTAGCCCTATGATGTCCTCCCAAGTCATTACCGCTTGTCTTGGAGGAAAGTTTGCTTGGTTGGTGCTTCTGATAAGTCCGAAGCGCATCTGAAACTAATTTCCTTTTCTGGGCATTCAGTGCTTTTCGACGATCCTTCGCAGCCAGGTCGGCCTTTCCGGTCTGAGTCAAAGCTTGGAGTTCCTCTTCGATGCCGATGAACTCGGATGTGTTCTCTAGTCCATGTTGTTCCTCCGCCGGTAAGGACTGCCACAGATCAGGATTGCGAGATATGGTCATCCCTCGAAAGCGATCGTTGACAACACTGCGTAGCTTTCCGTTGAAGTAGCTACCTTGACCGTCGGTACCGCTGTTGTTCGGTTGATAATATTTGCGAAAGGTCGCCTCGTCTTGCTGTCCGCCGTGTTTCATTCGTTGCGCCGTTGAGTAAAGCTTGTCTTCAAAATGCGTCAAATCAACCGGAAAAATGAGTCAAAGCAGCAGAAACATACCAATCACATAAAGACCCTCCGCCCTGAAGTCATGGACGGTAGGAGGCCGCACATATCCTGCGCGGAAGCCTAGGTCCCTCAGATGCTTGCTAAATGTGTTGGCCTTTTAGATCGTTCCGGTTGATACATCAAAGAAGGCTTTATCAAGCATTTCTTCTTTGAACTGGAGGTGGTACATCTCCTCGTCTGGGGGCTCAATCTCGAGGAGTTCTTCCGCAGTGCTGTAGTCCTTGAACGCACCATCTGTGATAGCTCGAGCGAGCATCGTGAGAATCGGGTTACAAAACAACGGCCTAGGCTCTAGACCCTCATGTACGGAGTGCTCTGGCCTATTATCATATAAGTTTCGACCAAACTCTGCGCGATTGAATATATCATTCTAAGACTGACCTTTTGTGCGGCGTCCATGTCATGTTCTTTGCATCTCGCACGACTTGAACGGCAAACTCTGCCTTCCCTAGCTCGTTTCGAAAAAGTCCGAAAGTTACATCCTGCTCAAGACCAACTCAGTAAATAAAAGACTAAGTTTCTCCGAGAAAACGCACTTACCCGGTAATATAGGCCTCGACCGGAGCCCGCACGAGCAGTGGATTCTATGTATTCGCCTACCCTCGCTGAAGTGAATGCGTAGAGCTGGATAGATAGCCATGTGTCTACCCTGATTTGAGGTACTTTGTAGACCTGCCAGTCCTTTTGCCAGAGCTGCGTACCCAGATGGATGAAGTGGTTCATGGTACCGTATCTCCGCTTGCGCTTGGTGAGGGCAAGTCCAAGTTCCTGCTGCAGAGGGCCCTTGATGAACTACACTCTTACTCAGCCTCTCCCAATTTCAAAATGAAAAGATATGCAATGTGAAAACTTACGTTCCTAAGACAAAGGGTCGTGTCGGAAGGAAGCGGTGACTTCTCTCGTCGGCGACCTGCTGTAAAGTTTCTATAGTAATTGAGGACGGTCTCCGTGCATGCCTTAGGGTCATCGTCCATCCCATCAATCCCATACGCCATCTCTCTTGCAAAGTCTTTTGATGTCGCCACGTCGTCAGGGTCAGCATTAGGGTGCTCTTGCGCATACCTGGTTGAGGTCGGGCGAACATTAGATAAAGACTTTCGCGGTGCCTAAGATTTGAGGACTAGGACTTACTCATTCCATAGCTCCAATGCTCGAGCATAATTTCTTTCTGTGCCTGGAACGAGTTTCTTTTTGATCTCATCGCCATTCACGATATCTGTGGTCCTTTCGGAGCCGTTCTCACGGGCCCGCTGGAAGAAATTCTTGGGGGTTTTTTTCTTCGGCATCAGGGATGGCGAGGGATAGTGGAAGCTTGACAAGTGGAGAGACACGAAGGTGGAGTTGGGAGAAAGCCAAAAGAAGGGAGAATGGAGAAGCTAAGCTTGCAGAGAAACGAGCAGAGATACAAGACGGTCGATGGACTGATGGGATAGAGAGAAACCGAATTGTCTGGACTGAAGGGCAAGAAGTGTGGCAGCAAGGCATGTATATAGCAAGAAGGCAGCAGCACGCAAATACGTGAACGCAAAGCTAGGTCGATCTTAGTGAAGCTCCAGTTTGTGATCCCTTTGGAGCCGGAAATGGCTCCCCCTGGCATCGTCGCGTATAGTTGAAGAAATTAATGTGGCAAGGCTGTTCATGATCCTTTGGCAGCATTAAGAATAGCTATACGACAGGGTACAGTCGTCTAGTGCCTGAGCAGGATGAACGTCGCCTGAGTAGTGGGTGAGCTGGAGGGTAGAGCGTGAGCAAAGGGTGAGCCGAGAGTGAGTAGCGCCAGAGCAGGGCGGCGGGAGCTGACTAACCGGATGCGAAGGAGAAGGAGTTTTTTATGCACGATTATACAATACTATATTAGTAGATTCTCAATCATGAATCAAAGCAACATCGAGATTCCCGAGCGATTTGACTGCGTTTGAGCCGATACTGCTTCTAAAGCGACTGCTTATAAGTAACCAAGGTTGACGGCATGCAGTGTTGAGAGCACTATAAACAGTGGGATTGCAAAGTGGCGATTCCTCGGAACCGGCGAAGAAACACTCGCGATACAATCCCCACGTCGTTCCAAGCGATTATCACAACCCTGAAACTGCCAGGCCTTAACCCTAGAGTACTTCCAACCCACCCACACCTCCCTCACACCCGTTTCCTCTTTCTCGACCCCAAAACCCGGGCATACATGGCGTTCTACCCCCAGCCAATGTCCGCCCACCAATCCACTTCCACCACCCCCCCCAAACCACCCTCCACCCCACCCACCGCCTCCCTAACAGCAACCTACACCTCCCCCACCTCCACCTCCACATTCCACCACCCCCTTCCCTCCCCTCCTCTTCCCACCCCTCCCCCACCAACCTCCATATCCCAAAAAACAGCCTACCTGTCCGCCCTACGGCATTCGGTTACGAAGCTCCAGGAGGAGATCAATATATTCCTGACGACGAAGATGGAGGGTGAGAGGGTGGCTGCGGAAGGGAAGGGTGGGAAGGGCGGGAAGGGGGAGGGGAAGGGGAAGGGGAATGGAGACGGGGGAAAAGGGGGGTTGGATGATGAGAGGGAGGAGGAGGAGAGGTATGGAGAGGAGGATGGTGGGGAGGGTTGAGGAGTAGGGGTGGTTGGTTCGAGGGGTCGCTTGAAGGCTATGGGGGATGGGGTTTGAGGTGGGAGATGGAGGGAGGAGATGTAGGGCCGGGGAAGGAGGAATGAAGGCTACATTCAGAACGCCTCCATATCGAGCAAATGTTGGAGAAATCCCGGACTATGGACGCGGGGCTTTTTGTGGGGTATCCTTGAAGAATCTACGGATTGCCCTGCCACCAGAGCAAGGATACGACCGTTCATCATCGGCTCGAGCAACCATAGTGGACGACCGAATTGCTATCGCAGAGCCAAATTAGCGGACGGCAGAAGCACACTCGGAGAACCAACTTACTCTGGAAGAACCTTGATCACACTTCCGCCAAACCTCTTATAGCAGACCCCACACACCCGATCCTCCGTCACAAGCACATGTCGATTTCGGCCCCCGTTCCCACCCGGTAACCCATCGCCCAACCGCAGCCTTGCTTCCTCGTTGAATGCCAAGACATTGCGCAAGCCGGCTACAATGCGACTTTCGTTGACTTTGGTGTTCGCGGAACGGATGTGGCCGCGGAAATAGGACTCCAGGTCTTTGATGGGCAGGACTTCTGGGATGAGGTCCAGGGTGGAGGAAGCGGGCATGCGTGCGCCGTGTTTGGCGAGGATGTCGAGGGCGGGCTCCCACTGGGGCTTGTTGGGTGGGGGTGGAGAGAGGTAGAGAGAGAGGAGGGTGTGGTAGATTGAGGTGGTGGTATCTTCTCTGTCGACGGCGGAGAGGCGGCGGGTTTGGGTGGGGGAGGAAGGGCGAGGGAGCTCTTTTAGGTAGACCTGGTTGCAGTATCTTCGGTTGATGTCAGCGTGCTGTGGGGCTTTCTATAGCTGGAAGCTTACTCCTCGGCTTTGATTGGATCTTGAAGCTTGAAGACATAGATGTCTAGTGCTTGCCTGTGCTGACCCATGTTGCTGAGCACTATGGCTCGAGCTTCGTAGAGATGTGGATCTAAATCCAACGTCAGTCGCCGTCTCCAAAACAATATCCACAGTAAGACTAACCATCGGGTGGCAGCTGTTTCAAAGCTTTGTAAGGCTGATAATCCTTGCTATTTCTCAAGAATTCTAGGGCTTTATCTTTCCACAGTCTGCGTTGCTCCTCGCTTTCGAAATCATCGGTTTTGAGACCTTGGATGTAGATGTCGGCCAATCGCTGATGAAAGCTTGGTGTGGTATCGTTGAGCTCGTTGATGATATGCTCGAGGTACTGTACTGCCAATTTTCTGTCTATGTCTTGCAAGAAGTCTAGAACTTTGACCCTGGGCAGAGTCTCGGCATTCTCGGTATCCGCTAAGAATACTTCCATGCCGAGCTCACGGTCTCGCTCCAACGGCCAGCGAGCAAAATCCAAGATAAGATGGATCATCTCTGGCGGCAAGTTTTGCAGATAGGCAACCGTTCGTCTAGGTCCAAAAAGTTGGGGAGCGGCCTCGTCCTCCTCATCCCTATCGCCAAACCGTTTTAGCAGGGCAAGCGCTTGGTGGTGAAGCTTCTTTCCATAGAAGAAATCCACCAAGTCGTTATAGCGGCTGGTCTCGAGCAGCTTCTCATTGACCGCATCAGGATCGCAGAAATTATCAATCCTGAACAGTGGGCCCGCTAAGGATGGGCTTGCATACATGTAAGCTCGAAACAAGGTCGTATCGACAAGTTTTGCAATATCAAGTAGTTGTTGCGCTCTGTCTTCTGTCGAACCTTGTGTGCTGACCCAAAAATCAACGTCCGATTTCATAGCCTCGCTCGAGCCACCCGACGTAACTTGTTGTTCGTCTTTGAGACTGCCGTCCGGGTTCAGATACCGCTGGAGCTTCGTCCTAGTCGACACGAGGAATGCTCGTAACTCAGCAGTAGCAGCCTTGAGATCTTTGCCTTCTGCTTGCTCCGTTAGCCTGTCCAGTATGGAGCAGGGACGTCTGCCTACCTAAGGGGACCGCTACTTCCATACTCTCCGACGTAGATCTCTTATGTTTTGAGCTACCGGCGATACTTACTTCATCCGCGTCTTTTTTGGAAAGATGCTTCGTGGACCTATCGTCTTCAGTAGTAGAAGGCTGCTCAGTAACATTGGCACCCGGAGTTGGTTTATTCTCTTTCTCAGCCGCTTGCGGTTGAAAGGTTTTGTCATGCTGAACTTCCTCTCCCTCTTCTTTGACTAAGATTGAGGTATGACCGGCAATGATAGGTGGGAAGAGACGGATGACCCTCTCTGGCGGTGCCGATACGTCTGTAAACAAATCAAGCGAGTCTCTGTACCGTCGTTGATCGAAGAGGTTCTGCGCCTTGAGCATCTTGATCTCACGAAGTCGACCTTGCTTGTCTTTGAGCAGAGCGTCCTCCAACATCTCGATTAAGCTGATAGCTTCATCCAGTCGTCCTCGCCTGACTAACGCGTCAATCTGAGAGTCATAGTCCAGAGCACCCATTCGCCAGATACATCGATCACTCAGTACTAGGAAGCCCTTACCAGCGTGCGCTAAACTGATGTTCGGTTGCGGGACATGTAATTGACTTGCACCGGCAAGCGGTATGGATTGAAGAAGGCTCAAGGTTTCGGGATTCCTCACCTCCAAAGTTCCCCTGATAGCATGCAATGATAGAAAATACGGATAAGAATAACCAACAGCGTCGGGTGCCACAGCCCATGGCACCTGACGCCTGCCCAGAGAATGACCATCGACATCAACGAAGAATGAATTGATATCCTTCGAAAGTAGATACTCTCCCTCACCAAGTCGTGTTGCCAGCGGCTTTGGAGCCGTCCCCCCCAGACCCATGTAGCCAATGCTCGCAACTCCGACACCTCCTAAGCGCCCGCCATCTTGACCAGGCGCTCCACCTATACTTCCAGGCCCAATAATGTTGGTGACTTCCGACGTCTCAACATCTACAAGCACGTAGCTTGAAGCTAATCCAGCGACGAGCCGAGTGCCAGTCATCCAGGTCAAAGTTCTGATGCCTGTCACCAAAGCGAGCTCCAAAATCTCCGACGACAGCTCTGAATCGTGCCATGACCACAGCAGCAGCCTTCTCTTGATGGCAACTGCAAGCGTCGAGACTATGGAGGGAACGCCAGTATTGGGGTCTTTCACTATATTTGACGTGACGGCGAAAGTAGACGCGCCTTTGGTCTTGAGCAATGTCTCCTGCAGCTCGTATGTCTGTAAGTCGTAAGTCGTGACTAGGTTGTTGGACAGCGAGACGAGGATATTGGCCTCTTTCACAATAGCTAGCTGTTCGATCTTGTACTTGGAGAACTTCTCTTGCTCGCGCAGAAGGTCCACGGCATGGTTCTTTGGTTTGGGAGTCGGCCGGTCATCCGTTGGCTGAGTACCATTGTATGCCTGGGTTTCGTCAATCAACTCGTTGACACGATAGATACGAAGGCTGCCAGTGCTCAGGCCGACGAGCAAGCGATCGCCTGTGATGGTTATATCAACATATATCTTGCTGAATGGTTCAAAGCTCACCATACGCCAAGACCGCCTCGATCTTAGACTTGTCTCGCTGCTTGAGCTCGACTATGGGTCGGGCGGTGAAGGCGGAAAGCATGGACTATCAGGCAGGCTCTACATTCATGATCAAGTCTTGTTGATATGCATATGTCCTCGACTTGGCTTCACAATCTGTACTGCTTGTGATCGGATTTAGAAAAATTAAGCCCATGTCACGTGACGGATGCGTTGATTGCCAGTCTCACCACTTCATGCTTTGACTCGCCTCTTTCTCATGTCCACACTGTACATGGCCAAGAGCACTGTATTTGATACTCCTGCGGGTAACATACGCAACCGAGTGACTTCAGTACCACATAATAATTCTAAGGTATTTGACACGATATGTACAGCCTTCCATACCGGATGGAAGAATGGATTATCCTTCAGTCGCTAAATCGCTAGCAACAAGAAAGCAAAACAATGAAACATGCTATAAATGCTAGCAGTATAGTCAACTACAAAAGCAAAGCGACTTGACCATACCTGGGTATCTCCGCGCGCTCCGTTATGTGTACGACATATCCTAAACACCACCGTTCCCAAAGGATTTTTCTTCCTGAAACAAGGGTCAATAGTTGACTTCCAGCCCCTTGCCCTCAATGACCGCATTATCCTGCCCTTCGTCTGATCACTCCTCCTCCATCGTTCCCATATCCGGTCTCTGTTCTTTCTTTTTTGTAGTTGAAGATTTCGCACCCAGCCCAAGGCTACTCAACCTCTTCTTCACCCTTTCACTCCGACTACTCTGACTCGTCTTCGGCCTCTCAATGTCTTCCACTCGGTTGCCACCATTCGCTGCCCCCTTCTCGCTTGCCCTTCCTAAGCTTTGGCTTCCACTCCTTCCTGCTGAGCTAGAAGGTGCAGCATTACCGCCTTGTCGATGAGAAACCGTTGACGTAGATTTGCTGTCATCCTCGGTCTGGCTTTCAGCGTACGCAGAGCCATTGATTTTGGGTACTGAGCTCGAGGACTTTGCGAACAAGAGACTAAGCCTGGAGCCGCGCTTGCTACCATCCAGCGTTGGCGCCTTTTGCGGCTCCTCATGGTCTATGCCATTGACAGGCAGTTGCGGCGCCGATTTCGTTGTTATCGTCGCGAAAGAGCTGCTACGTTGGTGTGGAGACGAGATCGCGGGAGAAAGAGGGATGTGCGATGTTGGTGGCGGGGTTGGATCATGCTGTGGTGCTAGAAGGGCGAGCTCGGACGGAAAAGTTGACTGGAAGTTGACTGTAAGCGAGCCATGATCGGGAGCATTGTGACGAGCGAGTATCGTGAGAGCGTGCTTGATTGTGGAGGCATGGTCCAAGAGCGCAAGTCTAAGGGCGTTTTGGAGGGGCTCAATGTGAGCTTCTGGTGGTTGCTCGTATTCCAAAGGCTCCCGAGGAGCAGGTAGGATGACGCGGTACTGAGCTACGCTTGCGACTGAAGCAGGGTCGACAGAGCTTTTGATGGCTTCAGCAAGACCTGTGAGAGACGAGTCGTCACCGTCGGCCAGACGCTTTTCGAGGCTGGCGATCTCCGCAGTCTTGCGAGATGTACGCTCAACGGCTGTTTGCCGAGGTGAAAGCCGCACAATATCGATTACCACAATCTCACTTCGCTTAGAAATTGTTGGGAATGACTCCCCTGTCGTGTAGATTGTCTTCTCAATCCATTGGTCTTGAACGCCTGAAGCTGGAGAGTGTCGCCTAGACGTGACTGCAAACCGATGAGGATTCGAGGAGAGGACGTATTCTCTAATCGAATGAGGGATTCTGGATTGCTGATAGATGCCATGCTCGAGGTCACGGTGCGGGCTTACAGGGAAGATCTGCAAAAACTGACCCTCCAGACTATCAACGTCGCCAGCAGGAGCGATTTGGGCCGAAGGGTGCTGCTGTCGTATTCGATCAGTGAACGCTGATATCCTCTCGGCAGGGCCCCCTTCGAAGATGAACTGCTTGTCGCGGAGGTTTGCAGGAAAGCCGAGACCTCGGTAGATGACTCGAAAGTATCTAGGCATAGGTTTATCCCAATTGGTTATCGACTCGTACAATTTAGCCATTGACCGTTGGGTTCGGGCAAGCTTTGCAAAATCATAGTGATTGTGCTCGTACTGATGGGCAAGCTCTCGGTAGCTGGCTAGCGCAGAGCCCCAGGCCGCCCCTTCTTCATAGTATCTAATCATCTCGAAGTAGAGCTGCTCTTTGCGCTGAAATGAGGTCTGTTGTGGGAATACCGGATCGCTCGATGGCTCAAGATTGGACAGATTCCAGGTGTAAAGGTCCGCATGAAAACGCAACGCTAAACCTGCCTCAGTATTGTTGTGAAGCTGTGCCTGTATCCCTGCCAGCTGATGGACGTATCGGATGTAGATGTCCTGCTTCTGCATGTCCTTCAGGAAATCCATCAACTGCAGGGTGTGGATTATACAGAAGGCTTCCGTGATGTCCGTAGTGTGGACTGCTGCTAGGAGGTCGAGTAATTCATCAATGACAGAGATCATATTCTTGATAGCTTGCCAGAGTGGGTCCTGAGGTGCGCGAGCAAGGCTTTCGAACAGGTCCAGCAGCTCGTTCACGAATAGCTTCTGGGTCATTCCCTCAGCAAGGTTCTTAGAACTATATGTAGAATCCAGGCAGTCGATAGTCTCTGCTTGTATAACCGATAGATCCTCACTCAAAGTCCATTCGCTGACAATCATGGTATGGAGGATGCGTACTGCAACACCTCTCAAACCTTCGTGCACGCTTAGACACAATTCCACGATGGGTGACACGAGATTTGGCACGTATTGAACCTGGTAACCGCCTAACTTCGACAGACCGTATTGGTTGTGATCCTCAGCACTTGAGTCCCATCCTATCGCCTGCCAGCTCTTCTGTAAAAGGCCAGCACCCTGTTCGCGTACGTCTCCAGCAATCTTCCAGACCGCTCTCCGTTTCTGTTCGGGGAAGTTCTCCAGTGTCAGCTTATCGCTGTTGACCAAGATAAGGAGCGTGAGGAGGTAGCTCTTCCAGAGCTCAGTATTAAAGTCGTCTGCATCATCTGGTGAAGGCAGAAACCGAGCCAGCATTACATCCAGTATAGCGTCTAAGGTTTGCAAACACGCCCGATGTTGGTAGACGTGGAGACTTAGCCAGGAGTCAGGGTATGCATCTCCGCGCAAGATGGATTTTATTACGTCTAGGCCGTCAAATAAGAAGCTGCTCAGATCAGGGACTGCCTCGGCTATCTGCTTGCTCGCGGGCTTCTGCCCCAACTGGGCAAGCAGAGCGGAGAGCTCGATGAGTGGCTCGTCAAACTTGGAAGTGCTAGAGATCGGCTTGATTGGGAAAGGGTATGACACTGGAAACAGGAGTGACAAGTACTCCTTCGGTTTGCGATCGGTTATTTCGATCCAGCGGTATGACTGAATGGCTTTCACGATGTACGAAGATACCTCAGACTCTATGTCGTCGATTTGCATCGACACGATCGAACAGCACAGACGTATTTGGTCCCGCCATTGGTCTGAAGACTCTTCGATCAAGCCCCAGTATGGATCTATCCATCTAGTGGTGCTTGCCACAAAGTGCTGCCGAACGGGGTCTCGCCGAAGAAGCGGATCGCTAGAGAGGTTGGCGATCAATACAAGCTTGTAAAGGATGAGCTTGCCACGGACGTCTGCTGCCGAGTCAAGGAAGTTGCTGACGATCTCGAAGACTTCTTCTCCAGAGTAAGTGCTTGTGAGCTCTGGAAGCCAAGAGTGTATATGCTGGACTACTAGAGTTTTGCTCCCTACCAGCACAGGCGAAGGGTCCTTGATGAGGGCCTCCAGAGCTGTAAAGATGCTTCGTAGATCACGGCTGAAGTTAGTTTGATTACTGGTGATTCCGACGTCCGCTTCTTTACTCTGTTGTCTCTTACGAGCGTTGATTATAAATCTGAGGATTTGTCGTCCCACTTTGAAAGTTGCGCGCAGCCGTCGCGAGTTTCGAGAATCCGCAGGCGAAGCGAGAAGACGGAGATAGCTTCTCATTAAGCAAGGGGTCGCAGAAGGGAAATCGAACTTCGTGTCCGCGTAATCATCGACCAACGGTCCTAGATTGAAGCGACGGTCATGAACGATACCAAGCACGGTCACTAGAGCATTGAATATCAGATCTTCGGCTTCATCGTTTCCAGCGTGCTCGGCGAGGATTTCGAAAAGAGCTTTAAAGACCTCATCGATCAGCTTGACTATTTCGATTTCAGAGACGAACACAAAACGCTTCAGAAGGTCCAGTCTCTGGCTCTCCGACTGCTTCTTCCACTCGAACAGACCAAGGAGTACCTCGTCCTGTGAGAAGGTTGTGCTACACAGATACGTCTCGAGCGTTAGCGTCGCGAGCTTATTAGTCGACGCGTCTTCTGTTGCGGTTTGATTCCTTGCTCGTGGATTCCACGGATACATTAAGTAAGCCCCGCGACCGTTATTCGAAGCAGAAGTAATCTTGTCGTAGAGATATAGCAAGGGCTCTTGCGGCCCGTCGCGGATGAAGGCTCCCTGATCCCATAATGGCATCCAACTCAAGGCGAACGGAAACCCTGGAGCATCGGCGACACTCATGATGAGGTGCGCTTCCGGCAGATCTTCGTCTGGTATTACCAGCTTTACTACCTCATTCCATGGCTCGCCGCGAGTCACCGCTGTGGTCCGCCACGCAGTCTGGGCTGCTCCACTGGAATGAGGAAAGACACAATTCTCTATCCTCTCACCGCTCGACTTACGGACCTCGAGCGTGAGCTGGACGTTTTCCAGTTTCAGGCTAGAAGAAATTTGTACAAGACCTCGACCCGGATGAGACAATAGTGCCGAATTCGATAGAGTAGCTTCCGATACTGTCAGGTAGATGTCTGATCGAGGTCGTTTTGGTGCTCCTGGGAAACCGATCTTAGGGGTCTGAACAATATCCTGCAACAAAGTTGGCGTTTGAGCGATCAATGCGTCCGCGTCCGAGCTGACGAATGATGTTAAGCCTAAGCGCATAGTCTCTAGAGACTTGAGCTTAGCGAGTCGGCCTACGCGATCCGAAAAGAGCTCCCGGAGAAGGCCTTGGTAAGTATCTGCGTCAGAGGCTTCCACGCCTGGCGCGGCTGGTGACCACAGAGTCATAACCTGCTCCGCACTGCCACTATGCCCAATCAGCTGTTTCACGTCGAGAGAACCTATGCCAATGGTTCGCTTTGCATAGTGTGGCCCTTGCTGCGTCGGTGGTCGAAGTGCGTCCCTTGTACTTGGCCGTGATCTAGTGTCTGACGGGGACGAGGAATTGGCAGCTGACGAAGCTCGTAGTATGTTGACACCTGAACGATTGCGATTGCGGGTGCTACCGAGCTGCTTTTGAGCCCACATAAGGCTCTGGCGGCCATTTTTGGCAGGTGAGGGATTCAGAGACTGGCCAGACGATCTTCCAGCAAGACTTCCAACGTCTTCATCGTTGCGGCTATACTCTATCGCCGACGGTCCAGAGTCAATAAGCTGATTAGCTTGTACCTTGGCGACCAGAAATAGGTCGACGTCTGCCCCACTGGTTTCTCCTATATCGGTGGAAGTCATGTCGGTGAACAAGGTGCGGAACTTCCCCGATGTCGTCATCTTCTCAAATTGGTCGTGCATAGGCAGGTCTATTGCAAAAGCCTCTGTCAACGGCTTGGCCAGCTGACCTTGCCTTCGAGAGAATAATCCGAGCGTCAAAGTAGGGGAACTCAACCCATCATTAGGACAATTTTTCAGCTCAACCATGAGGTGGTATAAATTAAGAGGATCATTTGGAATAGCCGGTGGCTTTTCGAGCAGACTCATGGTCGATTGGAGTTTCGACATTTCAACGATGGAGTCACCCCATGTGAGAAGACGACCACGGTGGCGTGGGTCTCGGACGATAATCTCATTGCTCAGCATCTTGTTCCCAGCTACAAGGTCCCACACAGTCTTCTCCCGCACCTTATCGACTTCTTGATCAGTAAGAACCCCATGCAGAAGCTGCCTGCGTGACAGATCTACCTGATACACCAACCGTGACAATCTGTCGAGAACAGCATAGCGTCTTGTGAGGAGGAGTTCATGAAGATTCTTGGAATGCCATTCCCTCAGACAGGAAGCGATTTCGTCCACCAATGGCTCAGTCATCGAAGTAGGGGTCTCGTCTCCAATCTTCAACATCGGGACCGGGGCTGGAGCCTTCGCGGCACCTGGCTCACGTGGGATGATTGCTGCAAGGTCGGGTTCGGCGCTCGTTTGCCTTGATCGGGGTGATATGATAGACCTGTGCGATAGTGTCCTTCCCAAACCTTGATCTTGGATCTGCCATGGCTTCCGCTGCGACGACGATCGACTTGGCGACATGCTGAGTCCCCGCTCTTCTGCGCCTTCAGCATCAGTGATGTTCTGGCGCGTCTTGCCTGCCCGAATCTTGCTTCCGCGTCGTTGGAGGATGCTACCAGACCTGAATGGGCTATGGTTGCGGTCCGAATGGCCGTTGATTCTGGTAAGTAACCCATCGCCTCGGTCTAGTCCTGCATTATGCACATCCCCGTTTGTTCCCGTGTCCCCAAGAATCTCTCGAACCTCGACGCAGCAGCTGGGGAAAATACCGGAGAAGACTCTGGCTTCGAGTGTCTGTCCTTTCCGGCTTGTCAGACCTGCCAGTAGCGATGGTGGAGCCACAAGATATCCTCTGTACCATGACCCTTCTGACCCTCCTTGTTCGATAATATAGAGTTCATCGCCAATCTCGAGTGGTAGATCTGCCGGCGACGAAGGCTGGAAGGGAAATGTTGCGATCGCAAAAGCTATCCCGGGTAAAGGCCGCCATGGCATGTCGGTGAAGAATGGTTCGGCGTGCAACTTAAGGATCGCTGGGGAGAGCGTGCGGCCAGCGGCAAGTCATCTGATCGCTTCTGTAGGTCTTTCCGACCTTCACGGGTACTCGGAATAATGTTATGTCTTTTGTTCCGTTCGCAATGTGCGCACGCTCAGGAGTAGTCCAGATGATTTGCGAGAGCTTTGGAACGGTGTGCGTCAGTCCGCAGCGGTGGCAGATGAAGTGGATTCGATAATGTGATTGGGCGCGTGGCGTGCATGTAGATAGCGCAGGGGTCCGTGAACGCGGTGGAACAGATTATGTACGGAGTACGAAGTAGCAAACTCGCGAGAGACCAAGTCGGTCAATCGTCCTTTCATTAGGAGGGTGTTGTAGCACGCAGGACACCGACGTTGAATTGAGATGCTTCTCTTGCCGAGTTGGAGGCCCCTCCATAAAAATACTTAGGACTCCGGAGTGATCGACAGGGTCTGATTTCCGAATCAAGCAGCTAGAATACACTATAGATAGATAAACCTTCAATAGCTCCTTGCACCGGCCAAAGTACCATCATTTGCTACAAGTCAGTTCATGCAACACTTGATCTTATAGGCTTGGCGCTTATGGGCATTGAACGCGTCAAAATACTTAATGCACTAAAGTAGCTTCAGCCGCAGCGTCATAGCGCATATATCTTTTCGAGTTGTAGCATGATCGAATACTTTAAGGTACTATCCTCTCGATCAGATATGATGATATCTTCTCCTCGCTCAATGAACCCCATTCTTCCCAAATCCTGACCGTAGCGCCTCCTGGATCATTATATTGCGTACCGCAAGAGCATTCATCTAACCAACGATCGCTGAATACTGCTCAGCACTCAATTAGTCGCCACAAGTGGAAAACAAGTTTTCGTACTCACAACTCATCATATTCAATATAAGACGTCGGTCATGTAGAGTTCGCCAGCGCATGATTACATTCAGGTTGGCGCTGCCAAACCACATACATAGCTTGATAGCATGTGGTGCGTTTTCACTCGGTTGCTTCGGACGTCTATCGTCGACGAAGAGTCCCTTTGGGAGACGATCACTGTAGATATGTTCAAGAGGTTGATAACAAGCGTGCTCTTCCTGCGGCACTGACCGAGTGCCAAATCTTGCTGAGTGGCGTAGTGAGAGGTATTACACGGTAGTTGGAAGATATTAGACCATTGAATCTTCGAAGATTGAGTTCTATAAGAGTCAAGCTTGTGCTTTTGTGACAAATCTCAGGAACGACTGGCGGGATCCTCCTGGTCAGCAGGCGCCCGAAGTGCGGCTCTCTGTGGTCCACGGCTGTTCACGGTCCAGATTGAATCCAGCTGCTTGCTGCACCATTCGCGTACCTAGGAGTGGTCAATTTCCAAGTTTCTCAGGTGATGCTGGCTACAGGAACACACGTACCCCAGAGAATGGTGACCCTGCCGGGCCCCAATCCATCCAGAAGACGCAATAAGCGCCAACACCTGTCGGCTGGGTTATTATCCATCACACCACGCGCAAATATCAGGCACATACTCAAGCTTACGCCCCATTGCGCGAGCTTCACACCTTTCACCCAACCTGGCCGCGCGAATTTCAGCTTCGACCTCCGGCGGTACTTGCGCTCTAAGCGAAATTGATGTTTAGAATTCAGTCTGGAGAAATCTGGAGGCCATGTTTTCTGGGCTTTGTATGGGTTCATCTGACTCGTCATGATTGAAGACGCTTGGGCACGTAGCGCACGGGTTCGTATCATGTCGTTAACGATCAATCGCGACTTCTGTCAACTGAACGCCTCAATACTGCCGAGACCGACGTTTACGAAGTGGAAAGCGAAGAGAAAGCTCAGGAAGGCCAGAAGAATGAACATGCAGTCGCCCTCTGTAGGGCTGAACATGTGCCAAGAGATTGTCGCGCAGTCGGCATTTCGGTACGGATTTGCCGACCTTCAGACACAGAGTCAGAGCAACATCAGCAGCTCAGCTTGTTGTTCATGATTCTGCGCCCTTCGATTCAGGCGCGGATCTATCATTGCGGTTTCCTGAGTTCAGCGCTCCGTCCCTTCTCCTCTGCGATGGCTACCGCCAATGCTACCCACGATATCCTCGACCCGAACAACAGCTCGAAGAACACTCTAAAGCTTGAAAATGTTTGTCGACTCTGGCGTGAAGGGTGGAATTATGAAGCTAAAGGCTCTAATATCTAGACAGAGAAGCGCGATACTCTGATTGCGATCGAGAAGAGGTATCAAGCACAATGGCAGAAAGACGGCGTATTCAACGCCAGTGCCCCGTCAATTTCCGAGGTACCTGTGGGCTCGATGACCCCGGCTGAGCTACGAAAGAAGCAGCCTAAGTATTTCGGAACCTTTGCCTATCCTTACATGAACGGGACTCTACATGCCGGGCACAGCTTCACCGCCAGCAAAGTTGAGTTTACTGCTGGTTTTGCAAGAATGCAAGGCAAAAGGGTTCTCTTCCCCCTAGGGTTTCACTGCACGGGTATGCCGATCAAAGCCTGCGCCGACAAGCTGACGGAAGATGTTCGCAAATTTGGCAAAAGCTTCGAGCGATATTCGGAGGAGGAATCTGGGCCTGAGCCTTCAGATCCCGCCCTAGCACCAACACAAACGGAGACAAAAGAGGATATAACCAAGTTCACGTCAAAGAAGAGCAAAGCCTCGGCCAAGTCCATCAAATTGAAATATCAATTTCAAATAATGCTTGCCTTAGGGATACCGAAAGAGGAGATCCACAAATTTGCGGATGCCGCATACTGGCTCAAATATTTCCCTCCAATATGTAAGCAGGATATGAACAATTTTGGTGCTCGAATAGACTGGAGACGGTCGTTTGTCACAACCGACGCCAATCCATACTATGACGCTTTTGTGCGATGGCAGATGAATCGTCTCAAGGAGATCGACAAGATACAATATGGAGTGAGATACACAGTATACTCCCCCAAAGATGGTCAACCATGCATGGATCATGACAGAACGGAGGGCGAAGGAGTTGCACCCCAAGACTATACTGCGCTGAAGTTGAAAGTCAAAGAATGGGCACCTGAAGCAGCGAAGTTGATCCATGGGAAAATACCCAATACGGCTAATGTCTATTTCGTGCCAGCCACGCTGAGACCAGAAACAATGTATGGACAGACTTGCTGCTTCGTAGGTCCTAAGATCAATTACGGGGTCTTCAAGGTATCAGAATCCGAATACTACGTCGTGACGAAGCGAGCTGCTTGGAATATGGCGTTTCAAGGCACCTTCTTCAAGAGCGATAATTTCCCGAGAAATGCGGATGAGTTGACTCCTGTTGTAGAGCTGACCGGGTCTTCAGTCGTCGGAACACTGGTAAACGCGCCTCTATCGATCCATACTGAAGGAGTCCGCATACTTCCCATGGAGTCGGTGCTTCCGACCAAGGGAACTGGTGTGGTGACTTCGGTACCATCTGATAGTCCGGACGACTATGCAACACTCACAGACCTTGCTAAGAAAGCGGACTATTATGGCATCACCAAAGAATGGGCTGAGCTTGAGATACCGCCAATCATTGAAACGCCGTCGTATGGTAATCTTACCGCCCCCTTTCTAGTTAAGAAGATGAAGATCAACTCTCCTAAGGACGCGAAGCAGCTTGCAGAAGCCAAAGAGCTGGCTTACAAGGAAGGCTACTACAAGGGTATGATGCTGGTTGGAGATTTCAAAGGTCAACCGGTAGAGATCGCAAAGCCTAAGGTTAAAGACGCCCTCATGAAGAACGGCGAAGCCTTCGAGTACGCGGAGCCTAACGGTCACGTTGTCAGCCGAAGTGGCGATGAGTGCGTGGTTGCGTATCTGGGTCAATGGTTCTTGAATTATGGTGAGAACGACCCAGCGTGGCGAGACCAGGTACTTGATCATGTGAAGGGAGGTATGGAGACCTACTCGGCCGAGACAAAGAATGGGTTCGAAAAGAACCTTGAATGGCTGAACCGCTGGGCCTGCGCCAGAACATATGGCTTAGGTTCTAAGTTGCCGTGGGATCCCAAATTCCTTGTTGAGAGCTTAAGCGATAGCACGATTTACATGGCATACTACACAATAGCACACTTTTTACACGGCGACATCTTTGGCACTCAGAAAGGTCTTCTTGACATCAAGCCAGAGCAGATGACTGACGAAGTATGGGACTACCTTTTCTGCCAGAAAGAGCTAAGCAAGGAATCTCTTGAGAGATGCATGATTAGCAACAATGACCTTGCAGTTATGAAGCGGGAATTCGAGTATTGGTATCCTCTCGATATGCGGATCTCTGGAAAAGACCTTATCCCCAACCACCTAACGTTCTTCCTCTATATCCACGTAGCCCTCTTTCCGAAAGAATACTGGCCTCGAGGCGTACGAGCGAATGGACATTTACTGCTCAATGGAGAGAAGATGAGCAAGAGCACCGGCAACTTCCTCACCCTTAATGATGCTATTCAGAAATACGGTGCAGACGCATGCCGCATAGCACTTGCGGATGCTGGCGACGGTGTAGAGGATGCCAACTTCGAAGAAACCGTTGCCAATCAGATCATTCTACGGCTGTACACACTCAAAGAATGGTGTGAGGAGATCATTGAAGACAAGAATTTACGGACGGGAGAAGCAGATGCTTTGTGGGATAACCTGTTCGAGAACGAGATGAACACTCTTGTGCAAGACGCGCGGCAGGCTTACGAAGCGTACACATGCCCTCTCCGCTTCCAATCTCTTATGGACCCCAATTAACAGCCTCCAGTACTGATTACAAGCTTGCCTTGAAATACGCCCTCTACGACTTCACCAGCACCCGCGATCTCTACCGCGAAGCCACCACCGCCGCCGGGATCGGCATGCACCGCTCCCTCATCCTTACCTACATCGAGCTGCAAGCCCTCCTCATCACGCCCATCGCTCCCCACTGGGCAGACTACATCTGGCAAGAAGTCCTGCACAAGGTGCATCCCCCTTCCCCAATCCCACTCCCACCTCACCCCCTTTCCTCTCCTCCCCACCCCCTCCCCAGCTAACCCCCCCACCAGCCCACCACCATCCAAACCGCCCTCTACCCCGCCCGCCCCCCTCCCTCCCCA
>JAABUS010000776.1_pt1 | contig 77070 bp, 55 predicted proteins | sample 5560161 | NCBI WGS metagenome assembly JAABUS01 (sample SAMN10711885, study PRJNA513376) | rock metagenome | isolation source: Antarctica rocks | place: Antarctica: Victoria Land, Trio Nunatak nord | collected 2016-01-04
AATAAATAAATAAATAAATAAATAAATAAATAAATAAATAAATAAATAAATAAATAAATAAATAAATAAATAAATAAATAGATAAATAATATAGTTCTCTTCTTTTATTTAAACTATATATTCTTTAATAAATAAAAACTTCGTATTTAACTTCTCTTAAGACTTTTAATTATAAATTTTAAATATAAGAGTTTATTAAATCTTTAATTAAGTTTATTAAATTTATCTAGTTATATTTAATTATTTATACGAAGCCTATTATCTATATCGGTAATTTAGGAAACCTCGATTTCTATATATTTTATATCGAAAATAGGTAAAATACTAGAAATGTGTATCTACTTATATCCCGTATTCTAAACGTATTATATACCGATTAAGTAGCGATTCTATAGCGATTCTACAACTTTTTTTTTGACTTTAACTTTTAATAATATCTAGACTAAGGCCCTTATATAAGAATATAAATATTCTACTAAATCTATTTTTAGCCTAGATTCTGAATTTTTAATTAAATTTTTACTAGCGTTATCCTATAGGGTTATAAAGTTATTTTTAAAATTAAGTTTAGTACTCCCGCGTAGATCTTAACTCTAACTTTAAAATCTTGGCGCCAAGACTTACTAAGGCTCCAGAATACGCATTATATACTAATTAAGTAGCGATAATACAAAACTATTTTTCCGGACTTACCGATATATTAATTCTTAATACTTTTCTCTAAAAGTATTAATTTAAGTCTTATCGACGTTATATTAAAATATTAAATAGAGAGTTTTAATATTTACTCGCTCGATTATACTCGATTTTTATTAAATAGTCGAGCGCTTACTTATTTATTAACGGGTAAAATATATCGAGTAATAAACGAGTTCTTAATTTATTAAATTTATTAAATTTATTAAAGTTCGTAACAAACCTTAATTATAATAATAAACTATAACTCGTTCGTTTATAATATTATAATATTAATATTATTTCTTCTATCTTTTTTACTCGTTCCTCGAAGTTTATAAATATAAAAATCGAGGAGAATTATTAAATTTTAAGAATAGTTTTCTTTAATAGTAAATTTTCCTATTAATATTTATTATACTTCTAGTATATCTTCTTTTATATTTAGTAATATTACGTATTCTAGATTCGATTTAATTAACTCGTTAAATCTTTCCCGCCGCTTTATTATATTTTCGTAGTATAATATTTTATATTTTTGAATCTATTCGTTTTAAATACTCGAAAATATTCGTTAATAATTTCTAGTCTCTAGTTCTATTAAGAGGTTTTTAGTTTCTTTAATTATATTATATTTTATAAATAAATAAGAAATCGAGGATAATAAATAAATTAATAATTTATTAAAGTATATTATATAGGATATTCGAGAATATATAATTAAATTACTATATATATTATAAAGTAGATAGTAAATAAGAGACTATATTTAAATTTAATAAATTATCTTATTTTAATTCCCTTAAAATCGACTATATCGATAAAGCGGGAGATTATATAAAAAGAGTCGAGATACTAAATACGTATTTTATTACTTTAAGCGGAAAAATAATAAAAAGAGAATATTATTTAAAAAAAAAAAAAAAAGTAACTTCGGATTTAAGATTTTAAATCCGTGATTCTCTACTAGTATTAAATAGCTCGCTAAGATTATATAAAGCGCTATAACTATATTAATTTAATTTAGATTTTAAATTATATTAATTTATAAAAATTATATATACGTATAATACCCCCTAAACTAGCGCGGTATTATAGACTATATAATTTACTTATAATTATATATATTTAATTATAAACCGGTATTATTTAAACTAGTTTATTCTAATTTATTTAAAATTATTTAAAATAAATCGAGATATTAAATATATATTTAATAACTCTAGTATTAAATTAATCTCTAGGGTTAGTATATGAGTTAAATAAATCTAAATATCTTTTCTATCTTTTTAATAAAATACGGGTTTATTACTTTACCGATATAATATACTCTTTTAATTATAATATTAGAATTTATTTATAATATCTACTTCTAGTTTTAATATCCGTATAAATAGAAAATAATAAGAATTTTTATATAAATTATCCCGGCCGACTAGCCCAAGTCTTATCGAGTCTAGATATTTAGAACTAGATCTTTATAGTAAACTAAGTAATTTATTCGTATATAATTTCGTATACGTAGGTAGAGTAAAAATATATAACGAAATATAAATTAATCGGGGTTAATTATTCTAGTAATTAAATTTTATATATTATATTTTAGAGTAAACCCGGCCGATTAATCCTAATAAGTATTAAGAGTTTGTTTAACGAAGATTATATGAGTTCTAGAAGAAACCTAAATATATATGGAGAAAAAGAATACCCGCGTTATTTGTCTATATAGTATCCCATGGTTCGGCAGGGGCCTCGTTCAGAGTTAGGGTTAGGTCAACGAGGCCGAGGGTCGCCGAACCATGGGATAGTATACTTGATTCTACTTATAGCTGTTTGTAGAAAGAACGTCAACGAGAAAGTTTGGCCCAACACTATCCTCCCAAAGCAAAGACTAATTAGCCCCTAACAATGCCACAAGTGAACACAAGCAGCTTTATTTCTATAAGGAATATTATACCAACCTGCGGCTGTCCCCACTCGGCTCTGACTATGGTCTTGGTCGGCATCTTGGCCTGGTTGGCTGATATCCAGTTGTTCTTGTTCCTCTAATGGACGAGACATCGTAATCGATGCGAACTTCTTTCCATTGTCCCAAGACCCGAGCGCTATATCCTTCGCATACACGAGAGTCCCACCGAGCGAATCGCCTTGGCCGGAGAAGGCGACAAAAATCTGCCCCGCGCTCAATCGTAGCTCTCGAGCCCTGCCGCTTTAGCATTCGGGGCCAATTACATTCAGGCGTGAAACGATATACGCGAGCACTAACGGCACGGTTCGATTGCGCCAAGGCGAGCCGAGGTTTCGATGACCGTGAGGTTTCGTTTCAGCCAATGTTTTCACCCTTAGTGGATGCCATGGGTGGCTTCTGATTTGGATCTCTTACTGTGATTGACATGGAAGCGGATCACAGTCTGGACGTTAGGCTCTTGGCTGTTAATACTAAGGATTTCAAACACAATTCGTCAGTCCTTACTTTTAGCATTGTGAAACATACAAGGGACGTGACGGCAGAGTCTATAATGCCGACTATAAAGATCAGGCATCCAACATCTCCAAACTTCGTCTTCACAACTTTGTCAACCCAAATCCCGAAGTACTTCCACTCTACTCGACCTGAAGTCCACTCTTCTTTCCAACTATCCTCTCCAAACCAACACCCTATCAATCACCCAAAATGTTCTCCTCAACCACTATCACCTCCGTCGGCCTCACACTAAGCGCCCTCCTCCTCTCCGCAATAGCTACCCCCCTCCAAGCCCGCGACGCCGCATTCGTAAGCTCCCCTCCCCCATTTTATCCCATATATCCACTAACCCATTTCCCAGAGTGTCTCATGTGACTCAATCGGCGTTCCCGAGGACGTGCCCGCGCAAGTCCCTTCAGGATATTACGACCTCCAGTCGTGGTGCACCAGCCAGGCCGTCTCCCTCGTCTGCTCCCCGCAAGGCAACATGATAGCCGCCCCGGGCGTGGACGCCCTGTCAGACCCGAGATGTAACGAACATTGTAAATGCTTGCCAGCCGGCCCGCCAGCTCTGCCGCCTACGGCGCCACTTCTTAGTGGGGGGGTCCCATCGTCGATCCCAGTGCAGTCTCCGCCTAGAGTACTGACTTGCGTTGGTAATGTCAAATTAAATCCTCACCTGGAGGGGCCCCCGAAGTCGCCAGTGACGAATCAGGATTGGTGTACCAGCGAACTTGTGACCACGGTTTGCGAGGATGGGAAACCTGTGGTGAAGGGGTTGGATAATCATGATGTTTGCGAGAAGAGTTGCTCTTGTTAGGTGGCTAGCGGGGGCAGAGAATGAAGAGCGGACTTGGATGCCATGTTGGTGTACTAAAACTAGTCTGGTAGAGGGTATGACGCTCTTGATGTATGATAGAATGTTTTGAGAGAGTATGAACAGCAATATATAAGCGACAGCGAGAATGTGAAAGCGAGTATGCATTGGTAAGTATATATAGCGACAGCAATGTACGTTTATGAGGTGCGTATATGCCCCGCAGTACATCCAAGTTGCGCCGAGTGCCTTCCAAAATCAACCACAAACACACATCTTCCCGGATGCCATTCCACGCAATCGTCCACTAGGATCGATGTTGACCAGGCCATAGATCAATATTGCTCACGCGCAGATCCTGAGATGGAGAAGCATAGATGTGAGGAGGCCCTTGACCGTCTGTTTTCTATCTACAAGGCGAGCTCATTCTCGTTTCACTTTTCTGCCAGTCAACCTAATCTTCCGATATCCAGGTTTCCCAGAAGACGTTCATCGCAAATATCACGACTCAAGTCATCGAACGCCACATCGTACGTGGCCTAGAGAAGATCTTTTCCCCTGTCACCGTCAACAATTTGTCCTAGTCGGACGCCCAGGCAGTTACCTCGGAATACCCTTCAGCAAAGAGGCACCGAGAATTTTTGGAGGAGCGAATTGGGAAGTTGACGGACGGACATCAGGTGCTGCGTGATGTGATCAGCATTTCTGTGTCCTGATCAGATAGTCCTAGGGTATCTTGTCGAACAACTCGCTTCATATGAATCGTTGCCCGCAACGTTGATTGTCCATCCCACCATATCACAGGAGCTCTGATGGCTCACTCAATGTTCCAATGATTTCACATCAGCGGCCAACCATAGAAACAACGTCGCTGAGCAGTCCTTTCTCGCCGGACACAGAAATGTGGACAACCATCTTGGACGAAGAGGGGAAAGAAGAGAATTTGCACTGATGCAGGTTGCATCTTCCGGCTCGGCCCCATCCTCCATGCTGTCTGACGTTTCGAACCATCGGGGCGCATGATTCTATGGCATCAGACAACAGCGGACCCTATCCTGATACTGGTACTTTCAGCATGTTTGTTCTGTGGGCAGACTTAATCGGCGTCCTGCAAGGCACGGAGGATCGAGCTTCTTCCCAATCCTATAACGGTCTTCAAAGTCCCTAACCACCGCACTCAATCGTAACGTTACATTGACCCAACCAGAGACGGGAGAGTTATGCTTATAAGGACGCTGAGACTATAGCATAAGACTGTCTATATTCTAAATCAATTGTACCTCTCACACGGAGGTTTGGGATCATTACAAAGTTCATATACCCACCAGTTTTCCCTACCAGGCCAATCATGAGCGAAGAAGCGAGCAATGACGATTGGATCGTTAAGACCGTCAGTCGTAGTCCACACTACCGGCGCTTGGCCGAGCGGCAGGACGAGCGATAACAGCTTTTCATAACGCGGCAGCATCTCGCTTGCAGGCAAGTAATCGAATATTCTCCATCTATATCGGTCGAAATGATCGTCCACGATCCTTTCTGGCCTACAGTTGGCGCCATGTCGGTCTCAGATCCATTTCTAGGTAGGCTTCATCGTGACTTCACCTCCTGCCCTGGACATTTCGTCCCCCTGAGGCGATCAACTGCGTATATGCCATGCCTCTCCCTCTCAACCTTTTCAACCAATGTACGATTCTAGTCGAACCTCCCCTCTTTTCTTGCAATTTTTACCGGTGTTTGTCCACGAGAGTAATTGTACTGTATGATGTTTTGAATGGTTTCGCCGGCATTGGTCTGCTTTGCGACATAGTTCTTTGCCTCTATATCATGCATGAGCGCCTCACTAGGAGATAAGGGATTAGAACGAGCAAGCGCGGGAGAGCTTGGGTTACAAACGTCCAATGGCGGCATCCAACACCCCCCTCTGCCATGATGTACCTTACCTATCCCGGCCCTCGATCGGGGATCTCCAGTCATTCGTCCCATATCAAGTTGCACGCCCAGGCGCAGCTCTCGGCCATTGCATGCTTATATTCGATCCATGTCCCATGCGAGCTGAGCGTTCCCTACGCATCGGCATCCTTATGGACTTATCTTCCCCTGCACCCCTTGGAGAAGTCCATATGCGGTCGGACACGTCAGCTTCGGCGGCCTGGATCTTCGAGTTGAGACTGCTATAACGCGTCTTGAATGATCGACGCTAAGCAATTACGTATGTTGCAGGGATGAGCTCTAGGGGCCTGGGATGTGAAAAGATCAGGTAGGGAATGAGGAGTAAAAAGCTATTGCTGGTGCTGACTTTAGAGTATCTGGAATGTTTGTGCAGCCGTAGCAACGGTTAACTCGTTTTGTACACGAGTCAAAAATGTACAATGATATAGACGATGGCGCTGTTATGCTTCAGATATCTCTCGGTACTACACAACCCCCTCTTAATGCGGACCATCGTGGCCATATGGTGAACATGCCATTCCCTGAAGTCTACCCTACCTCTACCGCATTCCCCTCAAGAAGTTGCTCTCCTTTATTCTCCTCCTCCTCGCTTTCCTCATCGCCTCATTGAGTTCCTCCCGTGCCTCTTGCGCTTGCGTATTTTCATCTGCGCCCATTCCCGCTGGTAAGTCGATCGATTGTTCTTCCAGAGGCACCTTAACCACATGGCTTGTACCAACCATTCCAGTCTTCAGAGCGCGTGCAGCTTTAGAGGCGATACGGCGCTGTTTCTTTGACTTGGCTGCAGAAAATGTCAGCACAGCTCAGGAATTGAGATTGTAGCGTAAGCATGTTAGAGCAGCCTTAGATACTTGGATACATGATGCGCGAAGGCGCCTTGGGCTGTCTGAAAGGCAAAAACGAATGCAGGCAGAACAGCTTAGACTCACCAAAGAGATCTCCACTTGTCCCCTCTAGCTCTCCACTTTTGTCTCCAGTTCCTAGCAGCCCCCAAAGCCAATGTGGATACTCCCCATCCTCTTTCGCCAACGGCGCCTCCTGTCCCTTGATGAACCCTAGTCCCTTGAGCGGCGTACCTGCCACTAAACTACTTCTCGCTGTACTTTCCGACGCTGGAAGTTTCTCATTGGGCGGTATCGTGGGTGTCTTGGACGGTGAAGGTGTAAAGGGCGTAGAGAATGGTTGGGCACTCGAGGTTGATGTTGCTGCTGGTGGTGATTCAGGGAGCGCACGTAGGGTGGCCGTGGAGATGGCTCGGAAGGAAGAGGGGACGACGGAACTGCGAGATAGCAACCCATTGCAGCGTTGGCATATCATTGTGAGTTGAGGATGTCTTAAGATCAATTGTAAGAATTTGATTGCGGAGGTTAGACAGACGCTAATCCCATTTGAAGCTAGTGGGAGCTTAGTCTTGGCATCAACATGGGACGCTCGGCACGTTCACTCTTGCATCCCGATAATAATGCCTTGAGAAGCTGATGAGACTTGGAATCGACGACAGAGTAATAGTGCTCCTTACGCATATCATTTCCTCGTCCGCTGTCGGCCTTTCTTGGTCTCTTCCTATATTGCTTACTTGCTCAGTGCTGGCACGTGGTAGTCATCACTACCCTCCAAGCCAGCTCTAAGAAGTGCCTTGATTGGCGAAATCCACAGCTGTTCTTCAAGCGGCAATGTTTTCTCCTGTCTTGTCTCAACGGCGGAATGCCTCGGAAGCCAACACTCTAGTCGAACTTCATTGCTTGTGTCGCGAATGTAAACGCATATGCCAGAACGCTGTTCTACTTCACATCTCCGATAAAGATGAATGGGATGTTCTCGAAAGAATTCCCTCGTGAAGTGTTGGAATCCTGAATGGGTGCAAGTTGTTTTAAGAAGGTCTATGCTGTGGGAGCTATCTAGCGAGTATGCCAAGGCGCTAGGCCATATTCCAACATTTAGCCAATACTTCAAGCGCCATCAGACAAGTGTCGAGCTCGGAGCGTCCGCGAAGCTTGGCTGCCACCTATGTAATCTATTCCACGAGAGACTCGACTCTCATGTGGCGACGCTGAATATCTGGGAGTCGAAGATTTCAATACGAGAATCTCGTCATACGAAAATCTCGTCATATCCAGAATAGGAAGACGAGCTATCTTATCGGAGTCATAGTCCCCTCATCAAGGTTCTGAGGTTCTGCTACTTCTATGCAAAATCTACTGAGCCGGACGAGTCCACTCGAAGTTCAGTCTACCCCAGCTCACATGCTGATCCTGATCCTAAAGGGGGTTTGAATCGCTCAAAGGGCAAATTTGAGGTCGCGCTGTTGGAAGTTGGCATCGGTCATGGTGCGTTAACTCGACATCCAAGGGGAGGTCCTTTGATACTGGTATCTCACAATGGCTTCAAATTCACCTTATAGCGCGGCGCTAGGCTCTTCATCTCGCCAGTACTCTCTCATTTCAAAATCGTCCGATGCTTGCATGTTACTAATTGCTGGGTGGCTCAATATTTGTGTATCTGCACATTTGCTCTGCCATCAGGTCACTTCTTTACCCGGGGCTCTACCCACTCGACTCGTCGATGTTGGTCCACTTTATCGTTCCGTCATCACGTAGGTACTCCAGGAGCGCCTACTGTAAATTTACGAGCCCCCCTTGAAATACCTATCCCCATCCCTAGCCCCTAAAGACCTACCGGCGCGAGCCAGAGATGAAAATCTTCTTTGGGTCCGACCAGATCCATGGGGAATGCCACCAATGCAAGGTGAATGAGAAGGACCCTCCAGGGATCTCGGGCCGAATACTTGCTGAACAAGGCTTGTTGAGCCTAAAACCGCCAAGCTTCCCACCTCATGTACTGCAAGATGTCGAATACCTAAAGAGATTCTACAGACTATGTCAGAACATCACCCAAGCTTACACATCTGCAAAACTCACTTTTGCTACCGACAGGTTGATCGCGATCAATGGCATAGGTCGATTCACTAATATCGCACTGGCCTGCGCTTCACGCTGGGACATTGGAAAGAACTTCTTCCGGTCGATCTATTGTGTTACGTCAAGGAACCCCTCGAGAAGGAATACCCGGAGAATCTGCGTGAGAATACACCAGGTCTACTGATTTTCTCACCTGGTCATGGGCGTACATGATGGACAACAGAAGAAACAAGGACAACAGGACAAATAAGTACAAGTATTCGAATTCATGGGGATGGAACCTATTCTTTGACCTCAACGATCTTGAAGTGCTTTCACGGGTCGTCGCTATCTACACCTTTCCTTCCCTTCATGTACACGAACAGCCTTGGATCGATTCGCGCGTTCTTGTTATCTGTGGTCCCATTCTACCGGCGATGTACCCTTCTAATCTTTCCAATTCCTGCGACTCGAGAGCTGACGTTCGGCTTTCGCCCACCGAGCTGGTGTATCGTCTGGTCGTTTTCAGAAACACACAAGAAACTTCCTGGTCCAAATTGGGTGGTCTACTTCTAAGGCACACATTGCGCTTCGATTTGGTCTTGTACGAGAGAGTTTGATATTGGGAGCGGTTGAATGGAAATCACAAGCGCTGGGAGGGAACTTGGCCAGATCTGAGTACTATCGGGAACCAGACTATTCTCTTGAAGTAAGATCACATGCTAAACAGAAAGATTGTTTCGACGTCACAACAACTCAAGTGCAACCGCACATTCAGCCATTCGTCAGATCTACAACGCCATTCCAGGATATATCTATTGGTGGTGAGAAAACATCAATGCTTTGCGCATAGACGTGAGTTCAGGGGAAATTATCATACGGGTAAGTCGATGTCATATGTGAGAACCTGCCATTAAGACGATTGCTGTTGTTGATTTTGGTTTGTGTGAGGGATCGTTGCGTTTTTCAGTTTGTTCTATGAAGGGTGCTTGCTGGCCGCAGGAGGAAAGGGAATAGGGTAGAGGAAATTTATGCTTCTATGAGAAGACTTGTTATCCGCGAATGGATCATGTAGATGCGCATCCTCTAATAATCATGGCAGTCTATTAATTTGTTTCATAGTGCTTACAAAGCGGCGCCGACATCGAGGTAGCAGTCCGAGCCTGACAACCTGAGCAGACAAGCATTTAAGAAACACTATGGAGAGCCTTCATTAGCGCGGCGCAACAGGTCTCGCTATTTGTATTGCGATCTGGCGAGATCGAAACGACATTGTGTGTCGGCAGAGGATGATTGTCGTGTCTATACTACGGCAACAAATTCACCGAAAGTCCATCTCCAAGCCTAAGAGTCATCAACGCTTTCCGCTGTCTATCCACAATCCAAACCTTGAGCAAGCCCAACCTCCACAGGTACTCGTCAACTGACGCTCAAGCACTTTCCTTAGCCTTATGACAAATTCTTCTTGTGCTGCTTAAGCTCATCTTTGTCATAGCTGCCCGGGTAGCCACAGCCTTGCGCATCGCACTGACAGATCTTAGCTCCAGGCTGATGCTTCTTAGCGTGACATTCAAGATCAGGAACACGGCCGAGATCGTGGCTGTATGCCGCGCAGACCGGAAGAGGGCGAGGTATAGCGTCGAGCTGGGAATGGCCAGGCCCATTGGCGGATACCATGCTTGGTATTGGGTCGGTAGCGGGGCGGGCAGATATAGCAACGGTTGGAGGAACGGTCGCTTGGTAATTGTAGCCAAGCTCAGGAGTCACGATGTCGGCGTGGGGATGGTAGTCGAATCTGTCATTGTTCGATACATATGGGACCTCGAAGTGGGTCCCAAAATGCAGGTCTAGATCTTCGACGGTCGAGATTGAGGCTCCGCATCCCGCATGCAGGTAGATATATGGTTTGGGTAGCGTCCTCATTCATGCACGTCAGAAACAGGAGGTTTAAAAAACAACCTACCGGCCCACAGCTCTAGCGTCATGCACGTCATATGCAATCTGCTCCCAACTGGGTACGAGATTGGTCCATGATTGATGAATCCATTGTCCTCTTCCGTTCATGGCTAAAGTTGGGCGCAGGAGGGTGAGCTACTAGCGTTGAAAAGGGCGATTAGCGTCGAAGAAGGGCGAATAGCGTTCAGCAAGGGCGGCGAATGAAAGCTCGAGAATATAGCGAGTCATTCAGACAAGACCGTTTTGAAAGCTGCGTTGGCAAAAAGAGACCAAGTTTGGGCTGGGGGAAGGGGGAGTCTTATAGACAGTGCGGGCCTAGGATGTGAGGGGCCTAGGATGTGAGAGGCCTAGGATGTGAGAGGCGTAGGAGCTGACAGCCTTGTACGCGTATTGCCTAATGCGTAGCTTTCTGCTCACTTATTGAATTTGTGGACTCACAACAATGCAGTAGCTAGGATGTTTGTTGCCATTGTCCCGTACTGAACAAAGAGAGAGGTTTTGATCTTCATTCGTACCAACAAAATCGCTGTGTATATCTCCACTAAACTAGTAGCTTCCTGAGCCACCTGCTCAAAAATCTCCAACCCGCCACTGTCATCAAGTTCCAACAGCAATACTAAAAATAAAGCAACCGCGTTCCCTGCCAGCAGGCTCATTGATCTTGAGCTCAAGCAGAGACACCACCGTTGGCACCAGCATGGCAATTCTTCTGGTGCTGTCTCAACTCATCCTTTCTGTAGCTCCCTTGATACTCACAACCCTCAACAAAGCAACGATAAATCTTCGCTCCGAACTGGTGCTTCTTAGCATGGCGCTCCAGGTCAGAAGGACGACTGAAGTCGCGGCTACATGCTTGACAGACTGGGCGAGGTCGAGGTGTTGGTGTATGAGCATGGTTCACTGCCATTGCTGGTGCAATGTTCCCGAAATCGACAGAAGGTATATTACCGGTAATACTGAATGCCTGAGGAGCACCGTATGCAGCCTGGCTCCATGGATTCGGAGGCTCAAAGTGGGTAATCAGGTGATGTTGCAAAGCCTCCACGGTCGGGAAGCTTTGATTACAGTGCAGATGCAGGCAATGATATAATGTATTCGTAGAAGATGAGGCTCTGCAAATTAGCATGAAAAAAAAAACTTACCCGTCCCTAGCCGAGGTAGCGTTATGCATGGTATATGCACTCTGCTCCCAGCTAGATACGAGATTGGTCCATCCTTGGTCCATGCCTGAAGAAGGGTGCAGAAGGGCGACCAGCGCAAAAAGGGCGACCAACGAATTCCGATGATGAGGTGAACTTGAACGAATCAGCCATACCGAGACGACGAAAAGTGTTCAAAATTGGAGGGGGGAAGGGTTGGATCTTATACCACGCATTGGGAAGGAAATGAGAAGGGCGGCACGCACCACCGCTGTAGTCTTGTTCAACACGCAAAGCACGATCTTCGGAAACAACACTTGACCCCCAGAAAGATATATCACAAAACCAACCAAAACCAAGCGATGGACATCAGGGAAGGAATTGCACATTCTATATTCAGCAAGGAGAGTTTGATCTCATATATACCAACAACATCCGTTCCCACACCCATCTCACTCAGCCAAAGGCTTCCTCGCCCACCCACTCAAACACCTCCACCCCGCCCTGGTGTTCTTGCCTTCCTCCAAAACCTTCCCCACCCCTCCCAACAACACCTCCTTCCCCATCTCAACCTGCAACCTAACCATCCACTGCTCCCAAGCCCAACTACCCACCAACCCCGCCATACTAGCCGCATCAGCCGTACTTCCCACAGGCCCTTGCACCGCCTCAACCTTCTCATTCTCAAACGTGCTCACATTCGGCGGCGGCGTCTCTGGCAGCTGCGGGGATACCTTTGTGGGAGATCCCATAGGCAGGAATGTCCATGCGCGCTTGATGTCGTCAAAACCTGCGCGGCGGAGACGGCCGAGGAAGGGCTTGGTGGGCGTGGGGTCGTAGCCGCGAGTGCGGAGGTTGAAACCGAACTCGACAGAGGCGGCAGTGCCGAGGGTGCCGGCGTTGACGATCTCGGAGTCCATGAGGAAGTATTCGAGGTAGCCGCCGGGTTTGAGGCATCGCATGCATTCGTGAAGGCAGAGGTCATATTCGTCTTGGGAGAGACCGGGAAGATTCTCGGTCTTGAGGAAGGCGAACAGGGAGCGGGCGGAGATGGCGTTAAAGTAGTTGTCTGGGTAGGGCAGTTGCCAGAGCGCTCGGACGGCTGTGGGGCGGTGGTTGCGAGGACCGCGGATTTTAGATTCGAGGAGAGCGATTTCTGTGGAGGCTGTGTAGACACGAGCGTATTGGTACTCGCGCGAGCAGTGCCATGCCCAATCGCCGCTTGGTTGGCCACCAAGATCCAAGACGCGAGCTGGGCATTTGACCTTCCCGTTTTCGATGTCTGCGAGCGAGGGGACCTTGTTCAGGACGGCCGTTGCTGGGCTGGTAAGTAGCTTGCCTCCATTGAGGTACTTGGCAGCTTCGATGATCCACATCCTCGAATTGACTTGCTCCAAAGCTTGGCGCTCACGGTCCACCCTTGCAATGACCTTTTGCTCGGCAGTCTCATCAGGGGTTTCCTTACCTGGCATCATTGAGATTGGTCGCTGAGGAGCTGGGCGATCGACATGTGTGATCTTGAATTGACCTTGAAGTTGCGCAAGATGTTCATGTGGCAGGTTGATGCGGGAAGATTGGATCGAGTCAGACCTGGTGTGGCGGTGCCTGAAAGCATCAACGCGGCTTGTCTCCGACTTGACATGCTGGAAGGCATGGTAATAGATCGAGTCGCCCTCTCCTGAGACTTTGGAAGCAGAAGTTTCGCGCTTTGCTTCCTCGCTTTCAAGGAAGCGCACAGCCTTCTTGATGGGAGACCCTAAAGAGTCATTGCGCACGTGGCTGCTGCCGCGCTTGAGGTTCGTCTCTACACCAAGGCCTACCTCACCGACGGGATAGGTGTCTCTCAGCCCAGCCATGTAGGATGTCTGAGCAGCAAGCCATATGCTTGTCCTGTCGAGGCTCTTCTCGGCCGTCTCTTGGATTGCTTGCTCATAGCTCTCATCGTGATCTTCGACGGGCAACACCTCGGTGGTAGTACCGTCACCAATCAACGTGTCAACAGAAACACGCGGCGGCGTCTGTCGAGCAGTGGGTGGTCCATCAGTGTCGGTACCATCGTCATCTACTTCAACGATTTGTTCGACTGTGGAGGGCAATTCCCTGTTCCATGGGCAGTTGTAGAATTGCTCAGCAGTAGTTGATGACGGCGGCAACGCAGACATGGGAGCAGAGCCGGTAGCGCACCATGTGCCCCTTGCGCTGCCCTCGAGAGAGGAGAAGAAGTCACTTGGTGACGGTATGCTCATTCCTGACATGCTGTATTCGGAGGTTTGCGACATCGGAGTCATATCTGCGCTCGATGGGCGGGGTGGAGGAGTCCAGTCTAGCTCTTCCATTTCCTTCTCGGAGACGGTAGGCGACGAGAACTCTGGCTGGAGAAGTGGGTTGGGTGAGAGGGATTGCAGAGTGTCGAGCGCGCCTGCCGGCAGCTGGACGCCAAAGTCGGAACATCCACCGTCTGACCCAAGGATTGGGCTGTCTTGGTACTCTCCCGACGTGTCAATGGCAAAATCGCGGACGCCGATGTTATCTTCGGAGCTGGGACCTGACTGGTTGATCCATCCGCACCCATCGTCGATTGTAATCTTCAGTTCTGGTCGCTGACTCTTGTTGCTCTGCTTTGCCTCGATCTGACCCCATATTTCCCCACTTCTTGGGTGGGCGTACATATCTGGGGTTACTGGCGCACTTGATTCTGCGTGAGGGTCTGAGATGAGACTACCATCCAGGGACGGAGGGTTGCTCGAAGATGGGAGGTCATGACCAAGCATCGAAAGCGCTGCTGGTGAAATAGGAATTTTCGGCGGCCTTGGTGGGGATATCGTCTGAATTTTGTGGATTGTAGGCCAGTTCCTTGGTGATGGGATTACTAGCGAGGGGAGTCGACTTTGCTTTCCAATGGAGGGCCCGAGTTCAAGTGAGTCAACCGAGCGGTCGCTGATCGAAGTCATGACTGAAGGCGCAATGTCTGAGTCGTCGTCTGATAAATCGTACATCTCGTCGAAGTCTTCCGACCGCCGACTCGACTTATAGTATGAGGATAGCGACGATGTCAGCGATGGTACTGGTGATGTCGATTGGGTCGATCGAGAAGGTTGTGGGTATCGGTCTCTTGCGAGCTCTCTTCCCCGCCCTTCGGCCTCTCCTTCTGATTCACTGTAGTCCTCCTTCTCGCTGTATTCATCTTCTATTATTGTATTAAGGGTGTGTTTCCGGGCCAGCCGGGCTGGTGCTTGATAAGTCGTAGCGGGTAGTAGGTAGTTATCCATTTCGATTGAAGATGCTGGACGAGCCAACGGCGCGCAAACAATATTAGTATGAGTAGTGACGAGTCCGATCAACGGATATATAAGTGTATGGGTACTCGATCAACGAATAACACCACAGCGGAAATGAAGCAAGCAAAAGAGAAGATCTTAGAGAAACAGCGATTAGAGAGAGCGACGATATAGAAGAAGAGGCCGCGGCCATGTTGGTATATTAATACTTGCGACATCAAAACGGAGGCCATCGGACCTTGGGGTCGGCGGTTGCAAGGGCCAGGGTACAACAGCGCTATGCAGGAACAGAGCATTCGAGCTTGAAAGCGCCATAGCAAGGACGATTGGGAAAGCACGGTATTTCAAAAGCAACCAATGATCTGTATGCACAATATGCGGAGACATCGAGCCAGTGCAACGGGCGGATGATTGGGTGAGGGCTGCATGAACGTAAGCGCCCACTGTTTCTATCTTCGGCGCGAAGCAGTTGTTTGGTCTAATCTGCTTCTAGATACGTCAGCTGCTGGTTGGAATATCGCAAAATCGCAAATGTGCTCCATGCATGGAGAGTATAATATGCACAGAACCGGAGGTTTGGACGAAGATGTTGTTGAGTCGAAAGGTGGACGAGTGGGATTGCTACTCGTACAAAATCGGGGAATAAAAATGGGGAACGCGCTAAGGAATTATTGAGCCGATATTTAACCGACTAGTTGATTTGAATGTGTGATGTCCGGCCGAGGGGGCGCTTCCATTTGCTACATAATTGACTTGGGCATACACCGCCCAACCCAACCAGCAGCATGGCACCTCCAGCGGTAATTGCGCCGTCCATCCTGTCTGCAGACTTCGGAGCTTTAGGAGCTGCATGTTCGGACACTATCGATAATGGCGCAGACTGGCTTCACATTGATATCGCAAGTTGCCCCGCTCACCTTCCCATTGTGCAATGAGAGCTGACTTCGCAGCTACAGATGGACGGTCACTTCGTACGATCCCACCGAAGCTTCGAGAACAGCATGTTAGTGGGGACTAATTGGGGTGGAAGGTGCCTAATATGACATTCGGAGCGCCTGTGGTGACCAAGATCCGGCCTCATGTCCAGCACCCTAAGACTACTAGAGGAAAGGGAACCTTCGATTGCCACATGATGATTGCCGAGGTAGGTGAGTGCACGCTGACCGTATACCTTATTTGGATCCTAAGGAATCGATTGCTAACTTCATCGAATGTTCTAGCCTAAGAAATGGGTAAAGGATTTCAAGAAGGCTGGCTGCGACCTCTACTGCTTCCACTACGAAGCTGCCATCACATCTACAGCCGCCGAGAATCCTGAAGACCATACCGAGACCAAGACTAGCCCGAAAGAGCTCATTCAATACATCCATTCGAACGACATGCTAGCAGGCATAGCCATCAAGCCGGATACTTCCGTTGATGTACTGTGGGAAATTCTTGAGAACCCAAAGAAGGAAGAAGTCCCAGATGTAAGGACATGCTTAACCGCTGGGCTGAAGAGCTAAGGCTGACGCTGGGTCTAGATGGTGCTTGTAATGACGGTCCATCCCGGATTCGGAGGGCAGAAGTTCATGGCTTCTGAGCTACCGAAAGTCAAGGCGCTTCGCGAGACGTATCCAGAGCTGTATATCGAGGTTGATGGCGGACTTGATGAAGGGACGATCGACCAGGCTGCTGGGGCTGGCGCCAACGTTATCGTTGCTGGCTCCGCCGTCTTCGGCGCAAAGGATCCAGCCGGTGTCATCAAAGTGCTGCGAGAGGCCGTGGAGAAGAGGAGGTAATCGAGTCTGTGATCAGCGAGAGCTCACTGCGGCCACGAAGATCATGCCTGTCAAGGGCGATCCAACAAGGCACGATCAGCATTGCAGCCTTCTGACCCTGAGCACCGCAAGGAAAATATGATAGCATGATGGCATGATGAATGGTCAGACGTTTAAGGAATTATTGGCTCCCAAAAGCTGTCATTCTTTATGCATCAGAGCAATTCTTTGTAGCATTGCAGTTATGACGTGGCCTGTAGCCCCCGAATGATCCGTAGATGAATAAGTCAATGGCATCAATAACGAAGTTGAGTTTTACTCGGACCATACTCATGAACAATTCCCATGTTCAAAGTTGATGCGTTTTTGAGAAGGCTCAGCTTCACTGTTTCAGCTTGCGGATCTGCGCCACGAATCCCTGGACGGAACAGACCACGTTTCGTCCACATCAATCAGGAAATGCTAATATGTCCCTAAATACTATCTAAGTAGCTACATAATGCTACACTAAATAGTTGACATGTCTACCACTACGCCAGCAGCCCAGCAACGGGAATCCGAGAAGCGATACGAAGATGTCTCCCTCCTGAGCTCCGACACGGACGCCTCGGATTTCGAAGACGATCCAGTGGTCCTCAACGCGCGAAACTCAACAGAAGTAGCTCAGCATGACCGCCAGGTGCTAGATGAAGAGGAGGAGCGGGAGAAGCTGTTGACAGGCGGGGCAGCGAAGGAAGCCCCGAGGAGCTTCTTCGGCAGAAGGCGAAAAGATGAGCAATCAGGAGCAATACAGACCAGAGAGGCGAGACACAAGAGTCGTGTGTTGCGGGGAAAGAGAACAAACATAGATGGGGGAACTCGAGATGAGCAGGGGGAGCTGATGTATGAGATGGAAGAGGGTGCAGCGAGGGATGACTCAAGCTCGCAGGCTTCGTCGAGCTCAGTTGAGTTGGACAAGCTGAACTTCACACACCATTCCAGGCGGAAAGTGAGCGGCGATCCAATTCATGCATAGGGAACGAAGCTAACTTCATTCACAGCGACGGAGACCAGCCCTCTGGCTCATTGTCGGAGTAATCATAGCAGCACTCTTCGGCCTGCTCACATTTGGCGCCTACAAAGTCTCGGACTCGAAAGCGCACCTCTCTCTAAAATCCAATGGCACCTCTACCTTCGCTCCTACTACCATTCTTATCTCCCTTGACGGCTTCCGTGCGGACTTCCTTCGACGAGGCATCACCCCCACACTCAACCAATTCGTCGCTGAAGGCGTTTCACCAAGATACATGCTTCCTAGCTTTCCCAGCGTCACTTTTCCGAATCACTACACTCTTGTCACTGGACTTTATCCTGAAAGCCATGGAATAGTGGGCAACAGCTTTTGGGATCCAGACCTGAAAGAAGAGTTCTTCTACACAGACCCAGCTCGAAGTATGCAATCGAAGTGGTGGGCAGGAGGTGAGCCATTGTGGGTCACAGCCGAAAAACAGAACCTCAAGAGTGCAATACATATGTGGCCTGGATCTGAAGCGGGCATGGAATTCTCAGCAACTTTTCTGGATAAATTCAATGGTAGTGAAACACTACCTAAGAAGACTGGGCGAATATTCGAGCTTCTCGACTTGCCTGGCCCAGAGGAGCACGCTGGACCAAGTCCAAGGCCTCAATTTATTGCAGCATACGTCCCCGTGGTCGACGCAGATGGTCATAAGTATGGACCTAACAGCACTGAGATCTGGGACACGATCTCGGATGTTGATGTGATGCTGCATAACATTTTTACGGGTCTCGAAGAGCGTAACCTTACTAATCTAGTGAATGTTATTGTAGTTAGTGACCATGGCATGGCTACGACTTCTATCGATCGTTGCATTCAATTGGATAATCTTATCGACCTGGATCTCGTAGAACATATCGACGGCTGGCCGCTATATGGGTTACGGCCCAAAGATCCCATTGACCTCCGTGGTCTCTATGACCGGCTGTTGGTCGAATTTCAAGCAACGGATAATTTTGAAGTCTATCTAAGAGATGAGAATATGCCAGAGCGGTATCACTTCTCAAAGAACGATCGTATAGCTCCGCTGTGGGTAGTGCCGAAGACCGGCTGGGCCATTGTCCACAGAGAGGACTTTGATGTCAAAGCAGCCAAGGAGACGGGTGAAGAGTATCATCCAAAAGGTTTACATGGGTATGATCACGAACATCCCTTGATGCGTGCAATCTTTGTCGCTCGAGGCCCTGCGTTTCCACATAAGCCAAATAGTAGGCTTGATGTTTTCCGTGAGTCTACTACATCTACGCAATTTTCGCGACCACTAATGCAGCCGTAGAAAATACCGAAGTCTACAACATCGTTTGTGATTCTTTGGGCATTGAGCCCAAGCCTAACAACGGCACTCTACGCCTGCCACTGAAACCTGTCGGCTTGCATTCTGACCTGCCAGAGGAACCAACGCCTCTTGATAAGCCATCAGCGCCAGAGAAGCCATCTCCTCCAGCAAAAACCACCTCTCCAGATGACCCAACTTTCCCTCCTAAGCACACAGGGCCAGAAGAAATCAGTGACCAACAAGAGACAGCAGACGAAATGGCCGCTGAGACCGAGGAGCAAAAAGAAGAAGCCAAAGAAGACATGAACCGGTTTTGGGCCTATGTCAAAGCAAAGATGAACGCTGCTCAAGAATGGGCAAACAAAGTCATTGCGAGTCTAAAAGCCAATTCTAAGGGTAAGGAAGAGCAGAAGCAGGGCGAGTCGTTTGATCAAGGGAACACTGAGTGATACTGTTGTTTTTCTGGATTCAGTAGTGTTTGCGCATAGATTTGAGCATCTGTCACGGCGTTGGTGGTCAGGCCCGGTTGATACCCATTTCCCTACGATCGAAATATAGATATCTATATCGCACCCCATCTGTCTCCTTTGCCTTGTTACCCCAGCTTCCTCATTCCAATTCCGGCCGATTCCACGTGGAGGCAACGTGGAATTCGTGGCGTCAGCCTCTGGCTAGCCATGGAATGCTTAAATATATAAAACTTACAAAGTTCCCCTTGTGACTCTTTTTTCATTCATGGCTTGACGGTTGCCAAGCTGCGGAATTTCTATTATTTTCGATTCATTCTATACTCTGGTTTGATTGGCGGAGCCATTTCTTAAAAGGCAATGTTTCATGATTGTCCTCCGTAACACACATACGGCGAGGGAGCATCTTCAGGACTAGTACCTGTTCTTTGCACACTCGCTTTGTCCGTACGTGTAGCTGTGCAACGTTAAGTGCATTGTTTCTTAAAATCTACAGCCTCAGAGGATTGCAGAAGACCTTCGAAGAGCGCTCAGATCCGATTCAAGGACATATACCGCTCAAGTTCCCTGTCCCCCCAAAAATCATCTTGGTCTCTAATTATATTTAACACCTGGCGGTATGCATCTCCAAAGCCGACACCATGATCGATTCGTTCCTCAATCTGACGTTCGGTGTCGAATTCGAAGCCATCATCGCCTTCCATGAAACGACTCTCCAAAAGCACCTTGACAACACGAACAACAGCTCGAAAATCATCAAGGATATCCCAGACGACGTCCGCAGGGAATTGAACCAGACTAACCGCTTCTATTCACACATCCACAAGCAATATATGGGCTGGGGCCTGACAACACCCGCAACTTTCACCGTTCCGGACCAGGATGTTCAAGTAAAACTCGCAAGCGAAATAGAGAAGTTTGGGTATAGAGGCTACGCTGGCGAGATACTTGGCCTTGCACAAATTTTACTCCCAGATGGTGCCCGCGTCCACGACTCGTTTCGGGAGAAGTACCATCAATTTGAGTCGTGGCATCTAACACACGACCGCTCTGTCGTTGGCGTGAACAAAGACACGCTTAAGAGGGAAATCCTCCTTGCAGGCCGGGAATTCGACAACATTGATGATTGGGACAGCCATAGCATCGAGCTTGTCTCGCGCGTGTTACCTCTCGAGCCCGCCTCCTTCAACGAAATCAATACCTACCTCGCTGCCCTCCGCGGCTCGCCAGACTCCCTCCACGCGGCCTTCATGAACACCCACTGCGGTTTTCACGTGCACGTCGGATTACCTGAGCCGAAGGACTTGCCGCAGGGGGCGGCACCACCGACATTCGCTCTTCCTATCTTACAGCATCTGGCATACATACTCGTCATGTACGAGCTGGCGATTAGCAGGATATTCCCTGCCCACCGTCGTGAGGGGAGCGCTGCAGCGATGATAGACCTGCAGACGAATTTAGATCAATTTGTTGAAGAGCCGGTGTGGGATGAGAGTGAGTTTCCTGATCTTGCAAACAAATGGTTTACTGGAGAAATTAAAGGCCTTGCTGACGTGGCGATAGCTGAACTGGAAAAGCTTGATGTTGAAGACAGCACAGACTCAGGCTATGGTCCTACACCATTCGGCTCTCCAGAGCAGCGTCTAGGGTTGTTGGAAACACCGAAAATGGAAATAGCGCTGGCATCAGCAGCAGTATCTCCCTTTGGCGCGTTACTACCAGACATCCAGCCACCATCAGCAGAATTACAGCCATCTCCATCTCCCCCTCCAGTTCCAGCTCCAGCTCCAGCCCCAGCCCCAGCCCCAGCATCAGAACCACCATTATCTTTCTCCAAAGTCCGAGCAAAGATTTTCACGCAGGATATGACAATCGACAAACTAGCCACATTAATGTGCGGCACCACAAAAGGCCATATCGTAAACTGGACCTACCTCCCACGCACCAACGGCCTCGCTCGCACAATCGAATTCAGACAGCACCAGGGTACGTTGGATAAGGATGATGTGAGATGGTGGGTGGAGTTTTGTGGGGGGTTGGTGAAGCTTGCTGAGCGGAATGCGAGGGAGTTTGGAGCGGAGGAGGGATATGGGGGCGAGGGATATAAGTGGCGGGAGTGGAGTGACGAGTTGGGGTTTGAAAATTTATTGGATATGTTGGAGATGGAGGAGGTAGGGAGGGCGCATTTTCGGGGGATGGCGGAGAGGGAGGGGGATGTATAGTGGTATTGATGAGCGAATTTGATGTATGTTTGGGCGGGTCTTTCCAAGCGTTTTTGCTGCGTTTTTAAAAATGTATTGGCTGGTCAGCGTTTCATGGATTACTTTTGATTGTTTTGATGCGCACGATAGGGTATCAAAGTGCTCACGCCGTCGTCTCCGCATGGTTGCATGCACTCAATCCGCACGTAATATATCGTGGCTGTGTAAGCCATCCATCTATGCCATGTGTCTCGAACTCATGATACATTGCTTTTTCATCACGTAATCGTCACAAACCCCAATCCCTCTCTCGCCCTCCTGACAGCCATTCTTAAGGCCTGCTCCTCCGTATCCGTCCACTTGACACTCAATTGGTCCCACTTCTTAGTCTGGTACTCGCGCTTGTAGGTCCTCTGCATCTCCTGCAGACGTCCCATCTCTCGTGGATCACCTGTGCCACTGTACACAACCAATAACGTACAAGGTGGCAAGAAGTCGCGAATAGTCTTGATGTGGTTGACAATTTTCGTGACTGCAGCACCCAGAGTAGCTGTTCCAGGATCCGCGACTGCTGGCTTGTTGGATCCTGCTCGGTGGTCAAGCAGCCATCCCCTCATAGCAGCCAGCTCCTGAAAGCGTGCCCAGGTGAAGTCCACGCCACCGCCTGGAATATACTTGCCATCTGAGTCACCAAGCACAGCTCTCTTGACACCTTCCACTACGCCCGCATCATCGGTGCAACCAATAGAAAAGTTAGCCATGTTGCCAAAGTTTCTCTCCGGAGTGCCATGGTCGATGATTGCGCCGGTCTTGCCATCGCCACTGTCGATGAGTGGGCCGGCCTTCGGGGCGCGCTTTAGTCGCTTGAAGATTGACTCAGTGGAGGCTTCGCTGGTACCCCATTGAGGCCCACGCTCGCATTTGAGCTTTACGAGATCGAGGCAGGCTTTCGCATCTTCGACGCTGTCATGGCCTTTGGTGCCGTGACCTTTCTGGATCTCGCGATTGAGATACTTCTGGGCGAGCCATTTGAGTGATGACTTCATTGGTGGACCACGAGGGTGTGGGTAAAGCACTGACGTGTCGAGGATGAAAGGATGCGTGAGTTTTAGAGCTGTGAAATCTGCGTTCAGTGAGTGCCCAATGAGGATGTGTTTTGGGGTGATTGTCTTGAGAAGTCGATCCTGGATGTCTTTGAGTGTGGTACGGATTTTGTGCAATTTTTCGGGGGTAATGCCGGAATATGGAGTCAGGTAGTCAATGATGGGCTTGTTTGGCTTGACAAGCTCATCTATAACAGTCTCGCCATCCCAATTGACAAGGCTGATTCGAGTTAGAGCCTGCTCACCCCCTTCGACCTTGCACATCTCGCAGTCCATGGCAAGCACACGACGGCCAGCAGTGAGACTGCCTTGTTGGATTTCCTTGTCTGGGACAGTTCCATCCTCCAACGATTTCACCACAGTATCAGCCCATCCATCACTCGTATCTTGCTTGTCCCTAGCTCTTCTCTCCACTTCCTCGGACCACTCCTCCTCTGTCGTGAACCAGACGGGATGTAAGATATATTCATTTTCGTGTAGCTCTTCCTTCTGTGCAATGAACTGCGTGATAGGTGTGCGTTTGTTCTCCCACTGCTCCCCTTCCCTTGTTGGCTTAGGGCCTTTGATCTGCTTGTCTTCCCTCTTCTCTTCTTGCGTCTTGGTGATGGGCGAATTAAGCATTGCATGCAAAGGTGAGTGGACCTTACCGTGTTTATCGTCGCCTGGGGCTTTAACGGGCCAAAGATGTGCGAAGGTATCTGCCAGTGGTTTCAGAGGGGTAGGTAGCTTCTCAGCCAATAGTTGGGCAGGTAAGTATTCATCTGGGGAGGTTGAAGATGCTTTGGTAGCGGGGTCAAAGAGTGTATCATTCGAAGCTGGGCCATTAGCTACATGCGAGGCATGAATCGCTGTGCCATTTGTCAATCCATCAGCAGCATTGCGATGCTCCGAGAAGTCAATTAAGTTCTCAAGAGAGCCATGTGTAGACCCCTTCGCAGAATGCAGATCAATGAGGTCCTCTTCTGGCGCAACCATGTTGGTATCAGCCTCTTCGCCCGGATCCGATAAATCAATAAGGTCCTTTTCTGTCGGGCCTTCGAGCTCGATGCTGCCATCGAACATACCCTTCTCCAGACCGGGCACAAACAGTACCACAGCCTTTTGGACCATGCCGTGATGCTGCACAGACACCCATTGCTGCGAGGTTCCATCCGCCAGACAGTACAGTAACAGGCACTGCAGCTGGTGGATGGTCACGCTGGATTTCAACCGGTGTAGCTCGCTGTATGACAGAGTGGGGTAGTTCTTCTTTTTCTGCTTCTTCCCTGCTCTTCCAACAGTGGTCCACCCCTCAGAGTCAGACATCTGAGGCTCCTGGCTACTGCGTCTTGGTGTGGTCTGGTCTTCGCCGCGCAGATGTGCGAGGGTCGAGCCAACACCAACGCTGTTGCTGTTGTTGTCCATGTTGTCGTCATCTTGGACAAACCGAGAACGCTTTCGCTTTTTGTTGCCCATGACTACTGTAGCTCGAGAACTGTGAATTCTTATGCGCAAAAGAGTTGAAAGCCCCAGGATGAGATTTATGTCTTGGCAGAAAACAGTAACACGCTATTGGATATGTCACGCTAGAAGTTAGCCTACACATGTTCAATACAACTCTGCATCCTACAAGTAGAGAAAATGTATGCAACCATGGACCCCACTTGCGATGGCTATCCTCCGCTCCTGGATTATTTCAAATCCTGTACTCCTACTCATTCTGAGGTCGTGCTGTTTGCTGACAGAGTAGACTCGACCAGAAAGCTGAGTGATTGTCTTTGTGTCATTCTCCGTTTGGCACACCGCCTTTTGCGAGTCACGACATTTGTACCTTTCAGTGCTTTTAGTATCGTTGATGCCAATCATGGTCGATAAAGCAATCCTGGGTGCGCTCGTTGTAGCAGCTGTCGCCCTTCTTGTCGCTGCTGGTCAATTGACCCTACAGATGATGGCTACTGCTTATGTGATATGAAGATGTGACCGCATGGTGATGGGTGGTCTCACCAAAGGCGGTGCCCGACAGTGGCATTGGCGGCAATTCCGATTCACGGTCAAATATCACGCGCATTGCCATTGGCTGTGCATCATTCACTTGGCGTTAGTCCTGCTGTCCAGGATAGTAGTGACGAAGAGTCGCACTATACTCGCGACGTCAGTCCTGCTGTTGATGCCAAGGGGAAAGACCCTGAAGAGCTGTTGAATCGCGCTATTGAATTGCGGCCTAAGTGTGCCCAAGCTTGCTGGATATCTTTCGTGCAAGACCTGGCAAGATGTTGTTGCATCGGCGCGGGACATGTGTCTGTCAGCGAAGAAAGTGGGGATCGCGCTCCTGACGACTTGACAGTGGTACCTATCAGACTCGATGCGATTACGGTATTGCTTACTTGCATCGTTTTGGGAATGCAAGTCTACAAATATCCTCCTACCACGGGAGAGATAACTCTTGCTGGTGGCGTAGATTCCATCTCCTCGTCCAGCCATCCTGTGTTGGGTACCTTGCTTCATTCTAGCGTCTTCAGGAACGAAATAGTCGGCGAACTCGAAGAAACAAAAAGACATGCGTATTTGGACGCAGTCGATGTGCTTTCATGCCCACTCCATAGAGGGGTCCACTCGGAAGCCCAGAATGCTAGTCGTCGCCATGGAAGTCAAAAGAAGTTTGAGAAGGACGTCTTGAATCACGATCCAAGCTCGTGGTTCCCAATAATTGCAGCATGGGAGATCATCATGCGAGCGGATCAATGCATGTGCCATCTTCAATTCGACGGCGTCACAGGAGGTGGTTTCCATGACTTGATCAACGCAATTACGGTCCATGCCATTTCTCTGGGGAGGGGCTTCTGAACTCATCAAGACGTGGGCGCAGATCTTTTCTGCTGCATGTGACAAGGTCTTTGAAGAAGTCCCTGAACAGACTGAAGCGCTAAGTAGGAAGGGAGTGGCTACATATGCCCGATTGACTATCTTACGGGTAGCATATTTCACTATCATGATGCGAGCAGCTCGCGAGATTTGACCGGGCCTTACTGTGGACACCAGAATGCATACTGCTTTGTTATTTATGGCTTGAGAGCAAGTTATACTCAAGATTTCGTCCTAATTGGTGTGCAAAAAAGCAAGGGGCTAAAAATTGCACCAGATCCCGTGTTTACGAATCTCCCATCGACGTCTCGGTGGTATTCCATTACCTGAGATTGAGTTTGATGAACAAGAGCTATGCACCAGATCTGCACAAATTATCTGGGGAATACTGCAGCGGCCATTTAATTGTCTCGTCCTTGATATGGTTCAAGCCTGGGCTCTATGTAATCTCTTTGTAATCTCTATCTGAAGCCATTGGAAAGTATGCGTGGAAAGCCTTCAGCCCCGATGAACTAACTCATCACAGTGCTGACAGTCCAGCAGCCCCATCGGATCTGTATTCCTTTTCTTGGCACTACCAATTTGGCGGCAACACCGGCAAAGACACCTGCCGGAGGCTTTCTGGCTAGTGGCTTACTACGTGCACTAAAAGTCATACCCGATGTGTGCGATCCGTCGAGGCTTCATCTCTTCGTCTGACACGACTAACTGAGATAGGTTCACCTACCTCTGTGTACGAGTTACGCGTATCCGTCCAAGATCAGAACGCTGAAAAGGTACCCTACGTAACTCCGAGCCACTGTTGGGGGTCCGCTAGGTTCTTGAGACTGAACAAGTTAAATTTGGACTGCGCTCCAGAATAGATTCCCAATCGCAGCAATGCCAAATCCATTTAGAGATGCAGTTGCTATAACAAAAGTACTAGGGGCTAGGTACTTGTGGATTGATGTACTCCGTATACTCCAAGATTCAATCGAAGACTGGCGATACAAAGCCTCAAAAATGTCAGGTGTCTATGAAAACGCAATTCGGAATATTGCCACCAGAGGTGTCCCTCAAACCGTGCCTGGTGGCATCAACTTGGAGCAACGTCCCTAATTGGATTTTTCATGTTCGTGATATCGATTGGTGGACAAATCTCTCCTTCGATAATCCCCTGGGTAAAAGGGATTGGGTATACCAGGAACGATTTTTAGCACCACGGAAAGCTATGATAGGGAACATTTGCTCTGGGAACATCAAGAATTGCAAGCATGTGAAACATATCCAGATGAAATTCTCGTGTATATGCGTGCGAGAAACAACTTCAATAAAGACGGCCCTAATGAAAAGTAACCCACAAGCTCAGATCCGAATTCCCTTTGAGAAAATAGCATAATTGCATCGTTTCCTGACCGAACTTGGGAAGAAACTCAATGCTCTATCGGGGCGTTGCAAAAAAGTGTGTAAAAGACCACTGATGAGTACCTCGTGCGATTGTGGAGGGTAAAATTACGGCAGCATTGATTATGGCAGTCGAACACATAAGATGACGAAGCATCACGCCCGAAAGCCTATCGTGCACTATCGTGGAGCTGGGTCGCATTAGATCGTCACGTTACCTGGACTAAATGAGCCGGAAGACACGGTTGTTGTGATATCCTATCCGTTAAGACTGATCCTGTAAGTAATGACACGACGGGCCAGGTCAACGGTGGGTACATACGGTTGCAGGGTCTTGTAGTTTCTACCACTCCAGACCTCGGGAGGGACGCAGCCTTGAATAAAGTCAGCTCTGAGAATCTGAATTTCGGGTGCCTGCCTGTACTCGATATTGGGCTTGAGGATATACGTGGAGACATTTGTTGTCTCCTGATCTCCATATGTGAAACACTCCAAAGTCCACGTTACGGGTTTGATCCTGCAGCGCTTTGGCTCGCGAAAGGGTGTATATCAGCGACGAGGGATGTTTAGAACCTACCTTGCCAAGGGTGAAGTGTCGTACTTCTTACCCCAAGTCGGTCCGGACTCAAGAAGAGCAAACGGGTGGTGTGCAGGAAAGTCCAAGTGAACAAGATCCATTTGACGATGATGAGAACATTGGATGGGAACGCCCAATCGAAGAAAATTCGGACGACATGTGCGAGGACATGGAGACAGAAAGTTTGGTATAACAAAACTCGGATGACATGAATGAGGACGTACAGTGGAAAGTTCGGGTTCAAGAAGATCTCCGTGAGTAGACTGAGGGTAGTGAGCGGGAACCTACTGGGAACCTACAGTCGAAGAAGTTTCGGATGAGATGCCTGAGAAGGCTTCCTGGAGAAGCCTATTGGAGTAGGACTCATATGAGTTGTACCAGGACGCCGAACAACGAACTATTGTGCTTGTCTGAGTATGGATCTGGGGTTAAGCAATCCTGAAACTCGACTACCCAGAACATATGTCTATCACAAAGATTATGAATAACGGTATGAACCCCTTAGTCATCGGTTGAAGAGAACATGCAAAGTATTTCTAGTATCGAAGTCCTTGGATTGTATCGCAATCGTAGCCATCCTGCCTCTTCAATTAAAATCACAGAAACGGTCGTTCATCGCATTATAGAGCGGTGCTAGCTAGTATCTCAACTTTATTCTTGCTGCCTGAGTGCTAATCGTCGCCTGCAGCATTCCCTTGGTAGCGAATGGTTGATCGCAGACTCGATTACCCCCTAATCAGTGGAAGCTGATGCGCGTATTAATTAATACAGCGGAGGAGTGATCAAAATGCATGTATGAAATACCTACGATGCGAAAAATATGATTGAGCGAATCTCATAAGTATAGCATGCCCGCTTCTGAGATTGGAGATGGAAGGTGACGAGAAACCAAGTCAATGCGGAAACTTTTGCACTGCAGGGGTGACCAGCGCTACACGAAACCACCTCTACGGAAGGGAAGTAAAAGAACAAGTAGTACAACTGAGTATACAGGATAGACTGTGCAGCAGATGCTGAGAGGTAAGAAGAGTGGGACCTGATGCAACTGTCAAAGCCTCTTGCAGGGTTCCTGAACTTCATGAACTTCATCTTTCTAAGCTAGACATGCAGACCTGTACTATTCTTCATGCTTTGCTGATTTACTTAACAACGCAGCTTAGCGGTTAAGCGCACGCCTCCAACACTGCCATGCTTGAACAGCTCAGCCACCGTATCATAGAACAGCTCAAGCTCAGTATCGCGCTTTTCTTCGGCTTTGTAACTTCTCGCTCGCTCAACTAGAAGATGTGTCCAGTGCGTTGAGACGTCATCAAACTCTACATTGACGAAGCCAGCAGCCTCCACATCTTGCGTATACGCTTTCGTCTCTGGGAGATGCGAACATGCTACAACGTTCCTCAACTTGCTTTGGTCGTCCTCCGTCAGCGGTTGTTTCTGATAGAAGTCCTCGATGTAAATCTTCCCACCAGGTTTCAAGTACCGCGCAGCCTGCTTGAACATCGTTTCTCGCGACTTCTGCGGGAGATGCATGATGCATAATAGTGATACCACGTGGTCGAAGCCGAAGGTGCCTAGCTCCTCTTCTCTAATGGCCAAGAAATCGGCACACACGCTGCTCACGCCCTCTCTCACCTTCTCGTCTTCGTTCCGCGCGGTAATTAACCTTGCCAAATCATGCACTTCTTTTTGCAGCTCCACCCCTTTGACATCTACCCCGTATTTAGAACACAATACCCGTCCCGTAGCGCTGAAGCCTGAACCAATATCCAGGATGTGCTGGCCTTGCTTGAGGTTGAGCTTTGTGGCAAGATGATCGAGCGCGGCGTCACCGTCATAGTGCATGCAATCAAAGGAGGCCGTGTCGGAGAGGCTCCATTGAGGCTTTTGCTGAAGAGTTGAGAGGGCGGCATGAGCACGATGCAGGGAATAGAGTGCCATGTCTATGGTCTTCGTGGTTGACTCCATGTCATCGCCAGTGCCATTGCTTGCACGACACTCGAGGGATCCCCTTGCTGAGGTTTGTCCTTGTACTGAGGGTTTCGTCGATTGGTGTTTTCGCTAAGTGTCTTTTTGAATTGATGGTTGTATTTGATAAGTGAAAATACTGCAACGTGATCATTGAATCTAGGAAACATCGATTTGATCATTGAATCATTTTATATCAACCGCCATGCGGTCATATGGCCGATTTTCGGACGCAGCTTATTAGGAGTTAATGCAGGCTTGCACAATATGTCTTGCAAAAGCAGGAAAGCCTCAAAAGTAAATAGGGCAACAATTGTAATTGGATATTCTCCTCGTTGCTCACGCTTCAGTCCACAACGAAGACGTCCGAGTGACGACGACCTACCGAGGATACCCTGACAATCCCGAGCAGTGAAGCAGCACGGATTGGGTGCGGAGAAGGCTCCTGCACGACGCGAAGAGAGCCGACATACCACCGCGGCCAGAATGATGTCTCTCCCAGCATTTTCGAAGCACAATACTATATGATGCATACATTCAAGCAGGTCGAGGTCTTCCAGAAATCGATCTCAGTCCAGGTCACGTGCAGTCAAGCCAAATTGGGCAGGTCCAACCCAAGGAGATATCTAACCGGACGACAAACACCACCCAACCACCTTTGATTCGACCAGATTATATCTAGGCTGGCAATGAACGATAATTCTTCCATAGCATCTACTGTCGAAGGAAGCTTGCATACGCTACCGCCCACGAATGGACGGTAGGGACGTTCTCTACCCAATGAACGACGGCCAAGAAGCGAGAAGAGGGGAAAGATAAGATGCGGTCGCTGGACGCCGGTGCTCTCCCATGGGCCGGACCCTTCGTGGACACCTCTCGTTATCAAGATGTTCGGTACGGCGATCGTACTGCTATCGCTGGACACGATGCGGGCGCACGCCATCTCAAGGGGGCAGGAAGTACTTCTACCTCGTGCTTTTCCTATCGGCGCATTCAGCCTCTCTTAGTCCTATGCACGAGCCTTTACCAAACACGCAACCTGTGATAATATGGCAGACCTCAAAGCAGACTTCCAGCCTATTCGAGGCATGAGCACTGCATCGGGCATCTCTGGCCGCAAGAAGTCGGTCGCTGAAGAGCCGGTTACGTCTGTTCTTGGCGCTGGCGAGGTACCCGTCTACAGCGAGCGCGAGTTGACTGCCGATGAAGAGGTTTTGGCAGCACTTGGATACAAGCCCGAGTTCAAGAGAGAATTCAGTTTATGGACGACGTTTTGCGTCAGCTTTGCGGTTCTGGGCTTGCTACCGAGTTTCGCGAGTACACTATACTATGTGAGAATGAGCCGGGATAAGAGTATAAATAAGGGGCTGATCATGGTAATAGGGCATGGGATATGCGGGTACACCGGGCATGGTTTGGGGATGGTTAATTGCTATGGCTTTCATCCAATGTGTCGCTATGAGCATGGCTGAGCTGTGCTCGTCTATGCCGACGAGTGGAGGTCTATACTATGCTTCAGCGGTTCTGGCACCGCCTGGCTGGGGACCAATCGCTGCATGTATGCAATCCTATCTACAGACCACGTCGAGAGGACTGGGAGCTGACAACAGACTATAGGGCTGACTGGCTGGTCAAACTGGATGGCTCAAGTGACAGGCGCACCGTCTGTCGACTATGCCTTGAGCGCAATGATACTAGCTGGTGCTTCCATCAGCGTGCCCTCGTACATTCCCCAGAACTACCAAATCTTTCTCCTGACGACCTTGATCATGCTCATTCACGGGTGCATCAGCAGCATGCCTACCAAGTGGATCGCCAACTTCAACTCTGTCGGATCAACATTCAATATTATTTCGTTGTGTATTGTGCTTATCCTCATACCAGCGGCGACGAACAGGGAGGCACAAGGGCACCCTCGATTCACCAAGGCAAGCACCGTTTGGGGCAACTTCTATGAGGGGACCGACTTCCCAGCTGGCGTCTCGCTCCTCATGACCTTCGTCGCCGTTATCTGGACCATGAGGTAAGTACTGGTCGCCCACTCTTCGAATTCGAATTGAGACCTAGCAGTGGTTACGACGCGCCCTTCCATTTGAGTGAAGAATGTTCCAACGCCAACATCGCCGCCCCACGTGCCATCGTCCTCACAAGCGGAGTCGGTGGACTCTTCGGCTGGTTCTTACAGCTCGTTGTAGCTTATACAGTTATTGATATCGATGGTGTGATCAGCTCGGATCTGGGCCAACCATGGGCGTCATACCTGCTACAGGTTCTGCCTCAGAAGGTTGCCCTGGCAGCTCTCGCTCTGACCATTATTGCTGCGTTCTCTATGGGTCAGGGATGTATGGTGCGTACCTACAGTCCTTTGCTGTCGATATTGTCGGATCACTGACTTAGTCCTACTTCTAGGTCGCTGCCTCCCGTGTTACCTTTGCCTACGCTCGTGATGGCTGCTTCCCTTGCTCGTGGTGGATCAAGCGCGTAAATCGACATACCCAGACCCCTGTGAACGCAGTGTGGTTCAATACCACCCTCGGCATTTGCATGACCCTTCTCATCTTTGGTGGTCCTCTAGCAGCTGGTGCGCTTTTCTCTATTGCAGCTGTTGCCGCATTCGTTGCCTTCACAATCCCCATCTTCATCAGAGTGTTCTTTGTTGGCAATCGATTCAGGGCTGGTCCGTGGAACTTGGGACGATATAGCATGTATATTGGAACTGCGGCCTGTGCTTTTGTGGCGCTCATGGTGCCGATCTTGTGCTTGCCTAGTACGACCGGGGCAGATCTTGGGTAAGTAAAACCTCCCCCGTTGTTCGGACATCGGTGCTGAAGGATGATAGTCCTGCTGGTATGAATTGGACCTGTCTTGTGTACGGTGGACCGATGACCACCATCATCATCTGGTGGTTTGTCGATGCACATAAGTGGTTCAAGGGCCCGAAGGTACGTCCGATATCTACATGTTTGCCAGAGAATTGGGCTAGCTTACTGACATACACTGCAGGTCAACATTGAGCACCAAATGCTTGGCAGGGACGGCAACGTCGTTGAAGGCAAAGCGGACGAGAGCGAAGGCTCCAGTGCCGGCAGCATCACCAAGGAAAATAGGCAGTTCGACGACAAGAAGGCAGCGGATCTTGCTTGAATACTGACCTCGGTCGTATTGTGCAACATACTGTTTGATGTGATAGGATAAGGATCTATTGGCTTGGTATATACCCTCGTGCAACATATACTTCTTGATTCTGGAAACGAAATTCACTGGATCGTTTCTAACCGAGCTGTCATTCGTGCCTAACATCATGCAAAAAGCCGATGTCAACGCCAGATATGATAGACGCTAGTAAACGCTAGCAAACGCTGGGGCCAATGGGAGAGGCCCTCGGGCGGAAGGTTCCCGCAGCCAGAATGCGGGGGAGTACGAACTTCATCAATATTGATCTGCAACTGCATACCTACCCAATCTTGTGTATCACTCTGTTCATGGGAACAAATACTGTATATAGGCCTGTTACCCAGCGGGCTCTGGGTTCTTTCTGTATATACTAGGATATTACTGTGAGATCTGGAAATCCTGTCGTCCACTGAAGAACCCCACACACTCCTACAAACCCCTCATATTCCCTACCGGTATACCAAAATGCTGCTTGATCCCCGTCTTCTCCTATCTCCTTACACGCTCCTCATCTTTCCTCTAATCTACTACCTGCTTCCCTACCTCCGCAATTCTTCGATCCGATCTGTACCAGGCCCCGCATTCGCTGCATTTTCGAATCTTTGGCTCCTGTATCAATGCAGGCGGGGCAGGAGATTTGTTGCTGTTGACAATGCACACAAGAAATATGGCAAGCTAGTCAGAATACAGCCAGACCATGTTAGTGTTGCGGACGAAAGCGCGATACCGGTGATATATAGTCATACAGGAGGATGGCTCAAAAGGTACGCCCAATGTCCTGCCCTTACTTCTTCCACCATTTCCACCCGAGAAAATAGCTGATAATGGCTGGTGCAACAGCGACTACTACGATGCCTTCGTCTCCATCCAACGCGGCCTCTTCAACACGCGCGACCGCGCCGAACATACTCGCAAAAGAAAAACGGTGTCGCATACCTTCAGCACCAAGAGCATCGGGCAATTTGAACAGTATATGACGTACAATCTACAAGAGCTGGTCAAGCAATGGGATAGATTGTCGGAAGAGGGTACTGGGGGGTGGAAGGAGATGGATTGTTTGCATTGGTTCAATTATTTGGCTTTCGATATCATTGGGGATTTGGTGAGTGTGATTGGGCTAGGTACTTACGGTTGCGAGGTTCCAGGCTAATACGGTGATGGCAGGCATTTGGCGCACCTTTTGGCATGATCACCAAGGGTCAAGATATTGCGGAAGTCCAGAAAGGTCCTAATTCGCCGGTCACATATGCCCCAGCAATCGAAGTGCTCAATCGTCGCGGCGAAGTCTCCGGCACGATTGGCTGCTTACCTGCAATGAAACCGTACGCAAAGTATCTACCAGACAGCTTCTTCCGCAATGGCATCAAGGCTGTGGAGAACCTTGCCGGCATAGCCAAGGCTCGTGTCAACGCACGCCTCGACGCTCCAGATGTTGAGAAGAACCAACGCAAAGACCTGCTTGCGAGACTAATGGAGGGCAAGGACGAGAACGGCAACAAGCTAGGCCGCGAAGAACTCACCGCAGAAGCACTCACACAACTCATCGCTGGCAGCGATACCACCAGCAACACTTCTTGCGCATTGCTATACTGGTGCACCAAAACACCCGGCGTCATCCCCAAGCTGCAAGCAGAACTCGACGCGGCGATTCCAGAAGGAACAGCCGTACCTTTGTTCGACACCGTAAAAGATCTTCCTTACCTGCACAACGTGGTCTCCGAAACCCTCCGCATCCACTCCACCTCCTCTCTCGGCCTCCCACGCGTCGTCCCACCGGGCAACGGAGTCGAACTATGCGGCCACCACTTTCCTCAAGGCACCGTCCTCTCTGTCCCCGCCTACACAATCCATCACTCCCCCTCCATCTGGAATCCCAAAAATGACCCGGCCTTTGACCCCGAGATCTTCAACCCAGATCGCTGGGACGACAAGAACATCACTGAGCAGCAGAAGCAGGCGTTTATTCCGTTTAGCTATGGGCCTAGAGCGTGTGTGGGGAGGAACGTGGCGGAGATGGAGTTGGCGCTTATTGTGGCGACGGTCATGAGGAGGTATGAGTTTGAGTTGAGGGAGGATGGGGCGCTGGAGACGAGGGAGGGGTTTTTGAGGAAGCCGGTGGGGTGTAGGGTGGCAATGAGGAAGAGGCGGGGTGACGAGATTACGGATGGGAGATGAGGAATGGATGGATGGAGAGTAGAGGATGGAAATTGTATATGTGAAACGACTAAATGCTTATGATGGGCTGGGATGTCAGGTTGCAGATGCTTGAGTATGAAACGCCAAAGCCTTGCTTTACATGAAATTAGCCATATAGCTTTACATACAATGGACTGTGGAGCTAACAAATTTGCACAAAGATTATATAGATTCTACTAGAGTATATCAATAGCGAAGACTATACTTCACCTCACTTGAGTCTTGGTGGTTTCTAACCTAATCGGCATCTTCAAAAGGTCGATTTTAGGCAGGGCCGCATGGAAAGTACCGACCTCGCGATAATAAAGACAGCCCAATAACGTAAGGGTTTGGATTAGATTCGTCTACGGGGAGGTTGGAGAAGAGAGATTAGTATATGAAAGGTTACCGAGCGCAGCCTTGCAGATGTGGAGTTAGGGAATGTTGGACTTCGAGATTTGATTTTCCAGCGGGTAGTCCTGTTTAGGAAACCGATGTTATATTCATAAAGTTTCGGCTCTTCATATGTATCGAGGACCAGTGTCAGTGGCTGGTAGATCTTAGAATGCCGAACTCGTGAACAGTTGATATAATTGGATAGGAACTCGGTGTATGGAAAAGGACTCTGGGGTGAAGTTGTAGATTTATTATTAAAGTAGAATTGTTGAAGTAATTTTATGGTCGTAAATTTTCTGCTCATTAGTCTAGGGAGGCTTAAAGATGAAGGAGATGTTAGACCCGCAAGATCTGTAGGCTCAAGTAGGGCTGTCCCAGCTTAGGTTTTTAGGCGTGGATGCTCGCAACAATGCCATTATTTCCTCCATCACCATCATTATCTCTTTTGCCTTTACACAGTTTCCATCATCGCTAAAGGTACTAGCAATCCTTTAACATGGGGACACCTTCACAGAGGTGACGGAGCGAATATTGTATGGACGTTAGCTTTCGTGTAGTTCGCGGTCTCAGATTCCGTCATCTCTACTGCGCTATTAAGACACCTACCTTCGGAGGTATCTTCATCATCTGCAGGTACCAGATGGTTCACGACGGGACGGAAGGTGTCCTGCAGTAGGTCATCGCACCGTTGGGGATGTTGGATGGCCATGTGAGACTTTCGGCACGCGCGCATGTCATGCACCAATGATACACTTTGGTGGCGACTCCACTCCTCAACCGCGTAATTGTTGTCTACGTTTCAAGAAAGCAATTATCATCTTGATGCTTACCGTTGCGAACACCCAAGGCTGTTTCTTTAAACGGGAGTCTCAACAGGCTTCTTGGCGGACTGCTGTAGTTATGCAAAAATGCTCTTTCGTTGGCGTAAGACATCTCGCACGAGTGCAGGGCACAATGCCCCTTCTGCTCAGCATTGTATACCTGATGGAGACTAAGCGTGACCACCGAACATGACCCACCCCCATAGGTATGAAATGTGGTTCCCGCTGCTGCCGCCTTGGAATTATGTACTTTTCGTCCTCACTATCTTTCCGATCGCTCTCTACACTGGCAAGGTACTACGCGCGAGTAGGATTGGGTTATCGTTTACACTTTCATCTCTACTCAGGCGCCAGCTATGTGCGTGCCATACATATACAGAATTCCAGATCCACAACCCCACAAAAGAGGCAGAAATGGCGCACCCAGACCTCTTCATCCTGTCAAGATCCAGCCCCCAAATGTAACATTCTCAGCAGAATTTTCTCCTCGAGTCATCTATCGCACGCCCTCGAATTCGCGACGAGCATCAACTCCTGCCCGTCGCCATCCAAGCGCACCTCATCCAACACCCGAAATGGGATTCGTCGAAGCTTTCGCGGCTGAAGACCAAGTCGGAGAGAGGAAGCAAAGCAAGCTCGATGAAGAGGTGAAACGCGTCGAAGAAGGTAGAGCTGCTCTTCCCCAGCAAGCGCAACCACCAGCACCAGCGCCACTGCCTGAAGACTCACGCATGACACCACTTGGTCCAACAGCGGGACCGTCGCAACCGCCATTGGGACAGCAGGTGCCCCTTCAGCGCCCACCTTCTCCTCCTGTACCAGTACAAACTGAACCAGAGCGCCTCGAAACCCAATCCTCGTACAGCTATGTTCGTCGTCCACCACCCGGCTATCGACCTCGTCAGCGCTCTCGCTCCTCGTCCGCCTCCTCGATATCAAGACGGAGCTTCGAAGCGTTGTCGCGGAAGGTGAATACGATGCTGGGCCGGCTCATCAGGCTGGAACGCTGGAGGGAGGAGAGGGATGTTGAGAGAAGATCGAAAAGGGTGAGATGGGATCCCGGGCCAGGGCAGAGTGAGGGAAGGCAGGACGGAAGAGAGAGAAGTAGGGTAAGGGATAGGGATGCGGAAATAGAAAGGGAGAGGTTGCGGGAAAGGGAAAGATGGGATTGGGAGGGCGGAGGTTTAGGGAGACGTTGACAAGACCCTGAGTACCTGCTAATATTATATGCATCGTAAGCTTTCAAACAACGCCAGACACGAGGAAAAGTGACAATTACTAGATGCTATTCCCACCTAAAACTCAATCATGAAGTGTGATCGTGTGCATAGTTTGCCGAATGCCATGGCCAGATGTGCTCAGAAACTTCGACCAACGGCTTCGAGATACCATCTCATGTGCCGAATGATTATGGTTCAAGGCCCTTGCCACCTCCCAATTCTCTAAGACCTGAGCTTCATGAAGCAATTTGACCGAGGGGTGAATATGGGCACTATCTGGGATGTCACGCAATGTCCCTTGATTAGGAGGGAATATGATTGGACGCCATGTACCGCTGTCGTGGTGATAGACTAGGTAGGAGAATAGAGGGAAATAATCTGAGACTGTTCAGCAACTGCACGTAATAAAAGGTTCAAGCGAAATGACATACCCATAACACACCAGACCAAGGTACTAAGGCCAGCCAAAATCCCAGTCGCATTTGCACGACCAAAGCACATCTGGTTGTGCGGTTTGGCAAACTTGGGATCTGCTCCGCCTCTGACAAGGACTCGATGATGGAGGTCATCCTTGTGCCCGTGTTCATATCTCGTGATCTCTGCTACATCGTATTGAATTTTGGTGCCATCTTCCTCCTTCACCTCGAAGGTAACAAACTTCAATCAGTCCTCTTGATCAAGCAATATCTGATACGTCCTCGTATCTTGATCTTGTGCCGCTTTGCGGCTCTTGTCAAGCAGACCAGGATAAAGTCCGCTCAGGGGAAGACGGTTTACTCAAACCAGACGGATATCCTTCACGGTCGCATCCATAATTATGTGGCAACCATTTTGAAAGAGAACGATGAAGACGGTAGATTCAGTGAACGCGAGAACAGCATAGCAGAGGTTGCGCAGGAGCCGCCACTTGACCTCAAGAAGGTGGTAGATAACGACTTTCTCCCTCCAGGAGAAAGACACTACTTGGACGTAACCCTAACACAGGCTTAGATTGTGGCTGAAGAAGCCACCAACGATAAGTACATGGCGCAGCTAGCGATGGGAACTAGTGGATAGAGAAGGGGAGGCTAGCGAAGAGCAATACCGCAGAGCCACTGAGCCACTGAGATCGCACGAACGCAGGAAGAGGAGGAACTACTACCGTTACAAGTGGAGACGCAAGGTTTTAGAAGAGAGCGAGAGGAGATGGCGCAGCGGCAACAAGAACATGAGCAAGCGATGATGGCGCCTCCACCTTATGCAAGCCCTACTGTGTCGACTCCAATGTGGCAGCAGCCACAACAGCCCCCTCAGCAGTCCTATGATCCCCAAGCAGCTCAGGCGGCCGCGGCGACGGGTCTCGGTGGGGCGGCTGCCGTCGGTGCAGCAGGATTGATGGCTGGCCAACTACTTTGGGGTCTGATGTGATGCTTCGAGTGTATTTTTGTTATGTCAATCTGGGGTCATTAAATGATGGACTACTGGAGCAATGAAGACCACGATAGCATAAGTATTATGCGTAGCCAGACCTTATTTGGATTGTTGATCGTAACCTCCCGGTCTATCTTCATCATGGCGTTGTCTTTATATAAGAGATGAATCCGTATGTGGATGCAGACGCTGCATCGAAGACCGAACCCTATGCTCAAAGAAAGCCATTCAGTGCCCAACACACTTAAGACCTCGTATACGGCACGCAAGTAAACCCACAATCCATACTCCCACTTGTCCCATAACTCCACGCACCCACACTGCACTGTCCAACCAATCCGCGAGCCCCTAGAAAGTGACACTCTGGTCCGGATTATTCACGGCCACCAGGGTATCGCCGTAGCCAGGAAGAGGGGTGTATGCGCCGTTGGCCCAGCTGTTCGAGAGGAAGCCGAGTTGTTGCTGTTCGGAGTTGGCGTCTGTTTGCGGGGCGTCGACGGCGAGTTTACTGATGTCGGAGGCTTGCACGTAGTGGAAGGTGCACCAGTCGTTGGCGCGCTTTTAAAGGGAAAAGGTTTCGATGTCAGTGGAGGCGGGGACGGGAGTGGTGGTGGTGAGGGTCGAGAGGGTCGAGAGAAGCGGGAGGAGCTAGTATGTTGCGTGCATGTTGGTGGTAGTATGCTGAGAGTCTGAGGGCTGGATAGCCTCGTCGTATCGATTGACGTTGCTTCTTTGTTGGGCCAAGGTTCTCCGTTCAGAATTCGGTAGCAGATGTGCTGTGGCCAGTAAGGGAAGAGAGGTGAGGCCTGGTGAAGTTGAAGAGATAGAATCGATCTTGCGGTCCTCGCGCATCTCGAGCACTGCCACCATTAGGGAAGAATCGGCCTGGTCTCGACTTGATTAATCAACATCAAGGTTACTAATGAAGTGGTTTCGGATTGTACGAGCATTCGCTCAGTGGTTGGCAAGGACGATACTGGGCCTTGCCAACATCATTGCGGTAGCTTCTGAGTCGTATGCTTGCTAGCACTCTTAGGCTGATGCAGAGATCGAACCTACAATAATGATTTACTCTGGACGATGCATTTGATGCCAACATACAACAGTATTAAACTATGAAGTGGAGGCTCGAGGGTGCAAAACACTAATTCTGGCCACGCAACATCTACTCACATCCACTCACCTTAACCAACTAGAAAAATCCGAAAACATCCAGAAATTCAGAAAATATTCGAGAGATAGTACTTTCTCAAGGTATTCTTGAGCTCTGGTTCCCACTACATAGCGAGGCATAAAGTAGATTATTGGACATCTGTGTGGTTTAGGGAAATCTTGGCGGAAATTAGCGTTTGCTAGTGGCTGGCCTGCAGGCGCTAGAGTAGGAAGCTCTGGTGCCGAAAAATGCTCTGTATGTTCTGATATTTGCGCTGGTGATCCCCATTTCAAGTCGAAGACAACCTCGTGACGGAAAATGGATCGTGAGCCTTTCCACAAGCTGGAGGACTTGAGGTGCGATTCTAGAATGGAACGGTCAATCCGCTGCAGTGGTCTGTTCACCGCAACCCTTTTGCTGTACCCTGCTGACCAACAGTACTACGATCCAGAGAGTTGCCTCGAACGTCTTGCCGCTAGCATGTGTGAAGAAGATGAGGACAAAAGCGGCGGTGATGATGGTTTGGCGTTCAGTGAAGGTAATCCGAATAATGGACCGGTCCCATCAGAAATCACCTTACTCAAGGCGGAAAATCTTCAATCAGAATTTGATCCGTCTCATTTGAACCGCCCTCAAGAGAAAGAGATGGAGAAGGGGAAACGATCTCGGTCCTCGCAAGATTATAATGGCTGCCAAAGTGGCTGCTCCAAGAGGGATGGAGCAGAATCTTATCAAAATCCAGTCCTGCTCCCGCCACCGGCGCACTGTGCAGGAACGGTATGGAGCGACTTTTGCAGCCTTTGGTTGCATTTGCAAAGCTATGTTTGCTAGAGGCTTGGAAACATGCTGCACGGTACAATCGCAGCATTCTCGCAGCTCATCACTTCGGTCCAACAACGTTTCTACCTCCTTACCACCCTCTACCTCTCCCAAACCAGGTCGCGTTAAACGCAGACCCATCTGTTCCGTGGCTGCGCCGTCTCTGAAGCCCTCGAATACGTCTTTGCACAAGGACTGCTGCTCCGGCACAATTAAGACCCAGAAGGCCGCCGAAGATTCTTGTGGCTTGGATGAAAACAACCCTCGAGACCATACCGTGTCCAGCTCCTCGCACAGGCAATATTCCACCGATATCGAGCTAGGCGAAGTCCCAACGGAGCACGTTACGTTGAAGGTCGAGGGCTTGACCTGCGTTGGCTGTGAAAATAAACTCTTCCGCGCCCTCGATTCTATCCCCGCCGCAAGAAACGTCAAGACCAGCTTGATGCTGTCTCGGGCGGAATTTGACCACAAGAGGATGGGGGGGGATATCAATGAGCTCATCAGCACGATTGAGACACAGACAGGATTTCATTGCGAAAGGATTCAACTCAACGATCTGGATCTTGAGCTGGTTGTCCAAGGTGACCCACAGTTTGCCATCGATCTACCTCGGCCGCGTGGGGTACTTGGCGTATTCCATCTTGCTGAAAACACTATCTGCGTTCAGTACAAAGCAGACGGTATTGGAGCCCGAGACATTCTCGACCATTACTCATGTGCATCCACCCATCTAGCTCCCGCAAAGAAAGACTCAAATCTTGTCTCTGGTAAGAAACATCTTCGGAGGACATGTCTTACCACACTTATCTCTATTATCTTGACCATCCCAGTCTTAGTCTTGTCATGGGCCCCACTTCCACCACATGCAATTTCATACGGAGCAGTCTCTCTGGCCCTTGCAAGCTTGATCCAGGTCTTCATAGCCGGACCTTTCTATCCGAGTGCCATCAAGGCGATTGTTTTTTCGCGTGTTATTGAGATGGATCTCTTGATTGTCCTCAGTACGACGGTAGCCTACAGCTTTTCCGTGGTGTCCTACGCATTGGCAGTTTCTGGAAGACCGCTCTCGACAGGCCAATTTTTCCAGACAAGCACCCTTCTTGTGACTCTCATCATGGTGGGCCGCTCCGTCAGCGCTTTTGCCCGCCAACATGCGGCGGAATCGATCTCGATTCGATCGATGCAAGCTGTGACCGCCACCCTGGTTGACGCGAACGGGAATAATGAAAGAGTCATAGATGCACGGCTCTTGCAGTACGGCGATCATTTTAAAGTTTCACCTGATTCGCGGATCGTCACCGATGGTCTGGTTATTTCAGGTTCCAGTGAGGTGGACGAGTCGACGATGACGGGCGAGTCTCGCCCTATAGATAAATCATCTGGTTCCTCAGTTATCGCTGGATCTCTCAACCGCGGCGGTGTCCTGCTGGTGAAACTGACCCGTCTGCCCGGCGAGAATACTGTTAGTGAGGTCGCCAACATGGTTGACGAAGCCAAATTCTCCAAGGCAAAGATACAAGAAATTGCTGACCGCGTCGCTGGATATTTTGTTCCCGTCATCATCGCCCTCACGCTGGCAGTATTTATCATCTGGATTTTGATCGGCAAACTTGGGCGTGACAACTCTTCAGGAATGTCCGTTGTCAACGCCCTTACTTATGCTATTGCCGTCCTAGTGGTTTCCTGCCCTTGCGCAATTGGTCTGGCTGTCCCAATGGTCATCGTCGTTGCGGGAGGTGTGGCAGCCGAGCACGGAATCGTTTTCAAATCCGCACAAGCAATTGAGACGGCCTGTAGAGTGTCACACGTTGTCTTTGACAAAACTGGAACTCTGACGAATGGGAAGCCTTCGATAGCAGTTGAAGAATATTTCCCCTCAGAATCCAGATTTCTGAACCAATCGATCCTCCTCGGATTGATCTCAAACAGCAAGCACCCCGTCTCTTCTGTACTCACCGGCCATCTCAAGGCAAAGAACGTCATCCCCGCCCTTTTCGGTGACGTAAATTCAATTACCGGCATGGGAATTGAAGGGGTCTATGGCAAAACGACGGTCCGCGGTGGCAGTCCTCGGTGGCTCCATGTGGAAGATCATCCTATCGTGCAAATGATACTTGCCAGAGGCCTCACGGCTTTCTGCGTCACCGTTGATTCTGAGCTGATCAGTGCCTTCGGCCTTGAAGATACAGTCCGAACTGATACTTTCTCTGTCATATCAGCCCTTAGATCGAGAGGGTTAGCTATCTCGATCGTCAGTGGAGATCATCTGGCGGCGGTGAGATCCGTTGCAGCAAGGCTAGGCGTTGAGGAAGAGAATACCAAGTCGCAGTGCTTGCCGGCTGATAAGCAGCGCTTTGTGAAAACTCTTAATGATCGAGGTGATACAGTCCTTTTCTGCGGAGACGGTACAAATGACTCCGTTGCGCTCGCTCAGGCAGCTGTCGGCGTTTGCGTCAATGAAGGGACTGATGCTGCTCGTTCCGCAGCTGATGTTGTTCTTATGCGTCCGTCTCTCGCAGGCATTCCGGTAATTCTGGAGATCGCTAAGGCGGCACATCGGAGAATCATCCTGAACTTCGCGTGGTCATTCATTTATAACATCTTTGCCATCCTGCTTGCCGGAGGGGCATTCGTCAGGGCTCGAGTACCACCTGCATATGCGGGGTTAGGAGAAGTCGTCAGCTTTTTGCCGGTCGTTCTCATCGCACTGCAGCTCAAATGGGCCAAGTTCTCTGATGGGCAATAAATTTGCTCAAGCCCTAATACCCTAGCTTTTATGTACACACGGGATACGTTTTTGCTTAGGGTGGCAAACTACCAGCAGAAATGGTTCCATCTACCAGGGATTATGAGCGTTCAAATCTTCACTGAAGCTGGACCGCCCGACTTCAGTGAGATTTCCAAGGATCAGGAGAATCAGAGGAACCTGGTTTATCCACCTCGATCCCCGCGGAGAATGGAAGCTAAGTGTGAGAACGACACCTAACCCTGGACCTTAGTCATCCCTCTCTCATTAATTCAGAACTGCGAAATGGCCTAATTTCTGTAGAGCGCGCCATACATACTGTACTCCAGTACCCTTGCACTGCCGTACTTTATCAAGTAGTCGCCCTAACTCTCGTTCTTGGCGGCGCCCGTATCACCATGGCAAAGGTACCTGGTACAATAGGCAGCGATCCAGGCTGCCTTCTTCGTTGGGATAGAGGCATGATACATCTCTCATACGATTACCTTCCTCCGACTTAGACATACTAGGCAGTACGAAATCTCGCATCGCCCACGGGTCCTGTAAAGACTCGAGCCCCGCCACTTCCAACGTTGTTATTAACGGCTCCTCCGACCTTTACGGGCCTTTCACGATTACGTTTGTTAAAGTCCCCAGGGAGCAGATTCACTAGTGAAGGAGATAATTTTTTCTAAAGTCGAGTTAGCGTAAAGTAGATATATCTATTAAGTTATATATAAATATATATATTCGTGAGAGGCCGTTAATCCTATTCGGTAAATATATATATATAATATTTACTATTTTTATATATAATTAAAATAAGGTCCGCGTTATATAATTATATTAATTAATTTATTTTCTTTACGAGATTTAATTTCCTTCTAGTAAATTATTAAGATTTAGTTTTTATTATATATAATTTATTATCTAGTTCTTTAATTTAAGGGACGAATTAGGGTAAAATATTAAATAATTTATAATTATATTATAAATATTTTAATTAATAAAAGATTTAATTAATATTATAAAAAAAGAATTAATTTTATATTTAATTTAATTAAATTCTCTAAAAATAATTATAATAATTATAATTTTATTTAATATTTAATATTTATTAATTTATTATTTAGATATAATAAAACTTGTATTTTAATTAATGAGAAAATAATTCGAGTCTACGTATTATTTTTCTAAAATAAACTTTTTGATATTCTATAATTTAAAAAATACTACGATTTTTCTCTTAATTTAATATTATAGTTAATAACTAATTATAAATAATACCGATAATCTAGTGAAAATTAATAATTATATTATTTCGATTATTAAAGATCGAAGCCGGATAATTTAATATATTTAAAATCTTTATAATTTTTTAATAATATCGATTTATATTATATATACCCGTTTTACTAGTAAATTATATAAAATTATATTAAATGTCTTTATATCCTATTTATAGATATATATATAACTTGATTTTATTAGATTTTATTTATAGTTTTATTTATTATATTTTACCGACGTCTTTAATATCTTACTCGCTTTAATTCTATTATTAAATAGTCGTTATCGCCGCGCGATCTCTCTCGCTAGTCCTCTCGCTCGATAATAGGGTAGTATTATATAGGTTTTACTAATTTATTAAAGTAGAGCCTAATAATTAAAAATAATACTATATAAAAATGAAAAGAGGGGAGTAAATATAATTTTTTTTTTAATTTATATATATAACCTAGGGTTCTTCTAATATTAAATAATAAGTAATTATAAATTAAATAATTAATTAAATTATAATTAAGAATACTTTAATTTAAATAATAAAAGAGAAAATAAACTAGAAGAAATATAAGGTATTATAAAAGAAAAGAGAAGTATAATAAAAGAGAAAGAATTAACTAGTTAAATAGAGAATTTAGAAAATTAAATAAATTATTAAATAGAATATTATTATCGTTACTACTATTATTATTATTATTAAAGAAAAGAGAGTATAAGTTATTATTATTATTATTACTATTAAAGTTAAGAGAGTATATTATAAATACTCTCTTTCTAAAAAGAAGGAAAAAATTTAATTAATTAAATAATAAATAAATAATATTTCTTTATTATTACTATTATTTTAAAAGTCTAGTTATCGATAAAATTTAGAATTAAATAATCGAATCTAGTTATAACTCTCGACTATAAAATTGAGTAATATAAAGAGTAGTTTAATATAGACGAATTAGATTATTTTATTTATAATATTATAAAATAGTTTAATTTCGAGGAAACTTTAATAAAATCGATCGCCTAGATTAAATTAAATAATAGTAGATAAAATTATATATATATCTTCTTTATTAATTTTATTATAGAGTTATAAAATATTTAAATAGAATTTATTTTAAAGTAAAAATAAAATAGTAAATTAAATTATTATTTTATTATTATTATTAAATATAGTAACTATATAAAACCCTCTTTTAATAGAAAATTGATTAATATAATTAACTCTTTAATATAATCTCTAGTTTATTACTATATACGAACGATATAATAAAAAGAGAATATAGTATATTATTATAATAAAAACGAGTAGGTCGGTAGTTTTTCTAATAAATTAATCGATAAATAGACGTGCGCTAGTAATTAGTATACGAATATCGATAGTTTTTATTTTATAAATTATAACGGCTAGTAATATTTATTTAATATTATTTATTAATAGTTATAAACTAAAGTTATAAACGTAAATCGAGAAAATACTAATATTATAAATCCGCTTTAATTATTTTATATTTAATTTAAAGAGGAATAAAACTCTATTATTAATTTTTATTAAATATTAATTATTAAAATTAAACGAGATAATAAACGAGAGGAAAGAGAAAAACGAATAAATTGAATTTAAGATAAATATAAAAAAAAGTTAAAATTTAATATATTTAATAATATAATAAAACGGTCGGAATTTTCTTCATATTTATTTAATATTATATTTTAACCCTAGTTTATTCTAATATTTTAACCTCCTCTTTATTAATTTTTATAATATTTTTAACTTTATATATATCCTCCTCTTTAAACGAATTTAGTTTTAATTTTAATTATATTTCTAGTTTTACCTCTAACTCTATCTTTAACTCTAGTTTTAATATTATAATCTAGTTTAATTATAAACCCGTCCTATAATAAGAAAATATAAAAAGATTTCTAGAGGTAAAAAATAAATAATATAATAAAGAAGAATAAAAAGCGTCGTATAACTAAAATTAAAAATATTATTAAACGAGAGTACTAGGAACTAGATAATCTTTAGGTTATAATAGATTAATTTTTTTTATTTATATAAAATATTAATTATTTTATAAAATATATTAAACGGGTTAATAAAAAACTTTAATAATAATTTTTAAGATTTTTAAAAAATATATTAATAAAAGTAATAATAAAAGATTATTATAATTATATTATAAATATAATAATAATAAAAGTTAAAATATTGAAAATAAAATAACTAGTTATAAAGAGAGTTTATATATTAAATTTAAATAAATAATAAATTTTATTTCTAAATAATATAATAAACGACTTTTTAAGGCCTAGAGATATTTAAATTATATAATTTAATTTTTTTTCATAGTATTTTAGGATTATAAAGAGTATAAATTTTATTATTTATAAAATTATCCTTAAAACTTATTTCGTATTAATATTATATAATAGTTTAATCTAGTATATTTTATAATTAATAAATATATATATATTAAAACTTGGAGTAAAATTCTATATATAGATTTTTATATTATTATTATTATAATTTCGTTAACGATATCGCGATTAATAATTAAAACTAGAATTAATACTAATATTAATAATTATTTCTATGTTTATAACTTTTAGAACTTTTATAATATTAAAAAATCTATTATTCTTTTATTTATTTATATTATTATTTAAATTCTTTATTAAATTCTTTTTATAAAGTTTTATAATTATTTTTAAATATATATTCTTTAATATAGTAGTGAAAATACTTTATAATAAAGTAATTATATTTACTTTTTTATATAATAAATATAGAAACTCTCTAAAATTACATTTAAATTATATATATAAGTTTTCGAATTAATATTTCATTTATATCTTTAAAAATTTAAAGATTAATTCGATAAAATTAAAATTAAATAAGTAAGAAAGTAGGTATTTTAATAATAATTTAATCTTTTTAATTATTTAATATATACGAGTATTTAAATAATTATTAAAGTTATTTAAAATAATTATACTTTATAGATTTAGAAAAGAGTTATAGTAAAATAAAAGTTTATTTTTAAATTAAAATTAAAATTATTTAATAGTAAAATAACCCTCTTTAATATTAACATATAATAAATAATTAGTAGATTACTAATTATATTGATTTGATACGATTTCATGCAGTTTGCTAGTAAAACGGGTGTGTGTGGCATGGATCGACATTGCCAAGAAATTGCAAAGGTTTTGAATACGCTAAATACATCAATTTGTGGATTCCTTTCGTAAGCCACACCGAGCTACACCACCACCACGCCAGTGCCCCACTGGAAATCCTCGTCCTCATCCGTCACCCCATAGGGACTCTTTCATGTTACTCACACATACCCGCATAAGTTCGACTTCCCAAAGACCATGGAAGCAGCGGCAACCAACTCTTCTACATTCCCTCTCTTCTCGAGCCTCTCTCCAGAGCTACGCAACCAGATATGGCGTGACGCCCTGCCTGACAAAGTCGGGCCAGCCTTGTACTTCTACAGAAAGGGGTGTTGGTGCCCCCGGCGCCTATCAAAATCCGACGAGGGGTATGACCCTGAAAACGACGAGCTCAATCTGTATTTCGAGTTCCGCCACGACTTATTAGACGATGTCCAGATTGAGGTACCGCTAGTCTTCGTCAATCGCGAGGCCCGTGGCATCGCCCTAGCCTGGATTCACGAGCAGGGTATCGAGACACGCCCCCGTGATGATAGACAGTACCCTGTCTTTGTGCGCCCTTTTGACCCAATGCGTGATGCGCTATACATTGCGCTTGACAGATGGGACGACTTTCTCTGCGAGCCTAGCGATCGACTATTTCAACTGGACCTCTTTGATAAGCTTGTTGTCGTAACAACGGACCTTACGCGCATCGCCGTGCCTGAGGCGCTGCTTCGCAGTGAGGTCGCCAAACTAGAAGATATGTTTGCGAATTTCGGGCCAAGGGTATTATTCATTATCGTCGGCCCGCAGCCGGATCTACAGTCCGCGGATAACGACATGAAGGTACAGCGGCGGTGGGAGTTCGAGAGTACACAAGGAGGGGCGTTCTTCTGGAACAACGACCGTGGCGGCTTTGACCTTGGGGATAGCGAGTACATCGGCGACGAAGCCCTGTACAGGCTGATAGAGGAGGCCAACAAAGGGCTAGGCGAAGGGCTTGCCAGATACCACATTCGCAGCTTTGAGATCCGGCCTGTCTTTACCGTTAGAAGATGAACGGGGCTTGCTAGCGTCGGATATAAACGAGATGGGCATGAACGAGATGGGCATGAATGTTAGAGTAGCTAGGGCTGTGGAAAAGCCTTGGAATAGTTAGACTGCGCTGTATAATCGCCTGCAGGAGCGGACATGGCCTATTGGAAAGACCTCATAACGCGTCCAGAACTCGAATTTTAGATTAGAGGGCGGGTTATCTCTATTAATTTGATTAACTATTTTATTTCTATTTTTCTTAATACGATAGAGCTCTTTTATTAATCTTTTTACTCTTAATACTTTTAAACTCGTTTTATTATTAATACAATCTCTACTCTCTTTAAGTCTTAGTATATAATATCTTTAATTAAATTACCAATAGGATTTTCTTCGTCGTAGAGTACTATATAATAGAACCTTGATACTCTACTACGCCTTCAGAGTTTCGAGTATTTGTGAGCTTGAAGTGGGTCATGAGGGGAGAAGAAGAAGCTGAGATTGCCATGACAATGAGGAATGACTGGATTCAACCCCCAGGACGCGCTCTTCCACTATTGGGATGAGATTAGTGGCTTAATATTTTATATACTCAAGCATTCATGGGGTATTGGTGCCGCTCACGCAGCGGATATATATCTCCCAAACCCAGACCTTCCCATATGTATATCCATAATTCAGTGCCCGATCCGATACATGGCGCTATGTGCACAAAGCCCCAAAAGCTCTCTCATCATACCCTCATCGCAAAAGCTATTTCATCCCTCCCAAATATCCACCCCTTCGCAATCCCTCGGCGTCCGACATCGTTCCCTAACATCAACAGGTACAGTTTTCCAGAGCACCTCTCTGACCTCCTTGCCAACTTTATCAACACTATCCATAGCCCAAAGAACGTCCAAATGCTCATACTCCTCAATGACTTTACTATGCACAACTCTAACATGCGGTTCTCGCTTTCGTTCAAATCGTCTCAACAATCGTCTCCCATCAACAAGCGCGTCCGATCCAGCGACCCATAAAGCAAAGGGAGGGACTTGCTCATCATACCAAGCCCTATCGCTTCTATCGTTGAGTTCGAAGTCATGGCTATCGTGCAACATATGCTCACTTGAACGCTCGGGACTATGCTCGTAGTAGTCGTTGTCTTCCTCGTCTTCTCTATCTTCCTGCTTTCCCTCCTCCCTGGTTGCCAGTATGCATTTCCGACTCGCAAAACACTCCCTACCCAGCCACCAGCGCATACTTTCCGCACTGACATAGACCGGCGCGAATTGAAATAGGCGGTTCCTTATGCCTTGATCCCATCGATCGTCGGTCCAGTTGAAGAGGAAGGAGAAGACGCGGTAGCCGAGGGCCCCGTAGAGCCAGCCGGGGAGCCAGGAGTGCATTGTCATCATGAAGGGGATAAAGGAGTGGATACCGAAGAAGAGGCGGAATGCGCCAGGGCCGATGATGCGCATGAATTTGAGATACATCTTTCCAATAAGAGGTCCTGCATAGACGGCTGGGGCCAAAGCACAGAAGACAGATATCTTGTTCCCTAGATCGGGTCTTTGCCCTTTTGCTAGTGCGATAAATGTCTCCGTGGTACCCTGAGAGTGACAGACAAGGCCCAGCTTATCGAACCCTGTTTCTGAGAGTACGCGAGATGTGAGCGCGGGCAGGTCCAAGACACCCATCTGGCGAATGTTCCAGTTCCACATTCTGGGATCTTTGGGGTTCAGGAGGGCATGTCGGGGCTTGAAGCCGCAGCGGTTGTTGCCCAGCCAAACGTCGTAGCCTGATTTGGCAAGGAAGAAGGCAAGGCTATCGTCGTCATTGGCACAGTAGGCACCGGCTGACTGGAGAAGGCCGTGGACGAGAAGGACAGGATATCTTTGCTGTCCGTCGCGGGTGTTACTTGTGTTGTACGTGCCAGCGGAGGAGTCGTGTTTTTGGGAACCCTTGGGGAAAACGACTGGTCTATGCTGAGACCGATGAGATATCGACATAGGGGCATTGGCTTTGGGGTTGTAGATGTGTGATAGTTCGATAATAAAGCCGTCTTCCGTTTCCACGTTGTACTCTTCCACATCCAATCCGACCCTTCGCGCATAGTATCCTACATCGCACACTAACGGGTCTCTGCCGCCCTCCATGGGCTCGTATTCATCACCGCTGTGTCCAGCTTCTTCGCGGTCATCTGTAATCTTCGGAGGGCGTCCATCTCGCCGCCTTTGCCGTTTCCAGGCCCGCTCTTCCTCCTTTCTCATCTCGGCTCTCTTCTTCTCTTCCTCGTAGAATGGCCGTCTCGCATTGGGGTCTTTACCCCTCAATCTTATAGCAATATGTGTGAACATTAGCGGTATACTTGTAAAAGCGGACCCGAGAACAATAACACCAAGAAAAGCAAGCGATAATATAGCTGAAGAGATACGGAAGCCATAGCATTGCACGTCTCGCATGAGAGATGGCGGTCCGTAGAGTGGCAGTTCAGGGAATAGTGGATTGGTTCGATACGGTGGTATAGCTCTTCGTAAATCGGCTTCTGGGTGCGCAGATTGCTGGGAATCTAACGATTCTTCGCGTCCAGTCTTCCCAGGCTCATGACCTGGCTTTTGTTCTTGAGACTCAACGTTGCACCCTTCCACTTTTTCACGAAGTTTGTTCAATTCAAGCGCCTCTTTCAGTGGTACCGTAGGCAATCTGCCGCCATTTGTAGTCTTGATAATTGGATCTTGGGGCGTGATGAAGCGGGCCTCGACAGCGGTCGTCGCAGTTGTATCCTCGTCGTTGACATCGTGCGCCTGAAGGGAGAGTTTCTGGGCTTGTTTTGCAAATCTGATTGCGGCTTCTGACCTCGACTTTGTTACTTCTGCTGCCATTGGAGCGTTGCCTTTGACTAGGAGAGAACGATGGTACCAGGGGCCGTGGAGAATAGGCGGCGTCAAACCTAATATTTCTCATAGACAAGCTGTAATTGGGCAGCAGGAGACATCGTGACAATGGCAATCTCTTGAGGATTTACAGCCAGCACGAGGTGAAAGAAATATATATGGAAAACATTCGTCTGTGCGCTAACCTCAACCACTATCAAGTATCAACTGCGATCTGCGAAATGATGTAGCGCGCTCTAGCCTTGATTGCTTTCCATGGACTTTCCTGCATCAATCTCAACCACACGCGACCACTGGATATTGAGTCATCAAAGCACTGGAAGACGTTCAATTCAGAGACTTGAACGACTGAGCTTTTCTTGGTCGCGTCCCTTAAGCTTGGGACTCGCTGAAGCTTTACCCCGCTTGACGCGAAGCCGCCGCTCCTGCCCGCTGTGAGGTCCATAGTGTGACGGAGCAGCCTGGAGCTGGATAATTGAAAGGTTTTACTTGGCAGGAAGAGTTGAAAAGTTGTTCCTCAGTCAATTGGCCTCGGAGCCCAAAGGGAATGGGGTCTCGTGCCTGGCAACCTGGATATATTGCCGACTTCACTCAACCTCGGCACAACCGCTTGCAAGATGGAAAGAGATCGGAGCAGGATATCTGGCCTCTTGAACATATCACTCCAAGTTGACCCGTGCTGAGCTTCTCAACATGGAGTACCAGACTGCAGCTACAGAGCATAGGAAAAGAAGAAGACGGAGAAGGGCAGACAGATTTTCAATCTCTGGTTGGCTAGTACCGAGCGAGCAGTTCAAGGGCAACATTGGAAAGATACCCCAAGAGCTCTTTGCTGAACTCTTTCAACATACCAATTCGCAGGATGAGGCTGCCGATGGGCGGTCTGACGTTCGATACGTCGCTATTACACCGTGGTCACCGATCACACACAATCTTGTTGAAGATGCCATTTGGACAGTGCTGCCTGTGCTGGCTCAGAAAGAGAGTGAAGAAGAGAGTGTAAAAAGGTTAGGGGCCTTGACGATACAATTCCCCGCACGTTCGCCAGCGCTGCAAACATTCGCAGAAGCGTTACAGACCACTTCATCCATTAGAGGCAATATTAGAGGCAAAGGAGTTGAGATCCGGATGTTGGATGTGAGCCCATTGCAGCTGGATACAATATACGTGACGGTAGATGGAGATTCTCTGGACAAACATGACGAGACACAAAAGAGATATGGTGGAGGCTTCGCGTCTTCCTGGATTAATGGATCATTGCCAAAAGGAAAGGCGAAGGTCAAAGCCACCCCCAACGGCGATATCATGGGTGACGGCAAGAAAGTACAAGAAGACAAATTGACATCAGCTGTTCGTGAGGCACTGGCATCATCATTGATCGTACGCCAGAATGACCTGCTTTCTCTACCATTGCCCGCTCATCCTATCACTCACGTGTCTCTTCAGCCTGCAAGGATTTCTCTCTGTGAACCCGTTGGCCAAGGCCTCCTTTCTGAAAGCACCAAAATTGTCATCAATCGAATCTCGCATGCTGACCTAGCAGACCGAGGCTTGCCAAGTATAGCAGCACAAAAAGTCCTGCGTGGCATGATCTTGGAAAATGGATATGATACTTCAAGTGAACAATTTGTCTCTGCCGTCGAAGAGGTTGAATATGGATCGTCGCCAAACGATGCAGCTGAAACTACATCCGATCCGGAAAATCCAGGGGAGGATTCAGGCAGCTCATCGGACAACTCCATGGAAAATATGATATCCATGGATGCTCCTCAAATACCAATTCGCTCTTCTGGTGTGCTTTCGTCAAGGACTCCGGCCACTCCTCGTATAGGAAGGCCTATGACTAATGGGATCAACACGCCTGGGTCTATTTTCTCAAATTTCACAGTAAGTACAGCACGACAAGGCTCTATAGTAAAAGGCAAGCTGTTTAAAGCAACTGGACTTCTTGGCAGAATCCCGGACGAGCTGTTACATCCCAAGCCATCCAACGACGAGGACGAGGAAGCTAGGGTCTTCGTAGATATCAAATCTCTGATAAAGCTTGGTTGCTTTTCCGGCGACTGGGTAAAGTTGGAGGCCGCACCTGCACCCGAAGGCACTCGTCCTAGTCTTTGGGCTGCCAATGCTTTCGATCGTGATGGTAGCTCAAGTGACTTCAGACCAGCGAAGGTTTACGGGTTACCCGATTTATCAACGATGACTACACCTCAGTATCAAAAAAGACATGGTTTCGAAAGAAGGTCGAGCATTCTATCAATGCCCGGCATGGACACTCCAGGCCCTGTGGCTTGGCTCTCGCCGATTCTATTGTCCAATCTCGCTCACGCGACGCATGTGAGATTATCGTCACTGACGGCCAAGCATCAAGAGTCGTCTGCTCCCAGACCCACTATGAAGAAAGCAAAAATCGACCGCTTCTCTTCGCCTCCGGTCGCCAAAGAATTGACCATATTGAGAATATCTACTCCGCTGTCTACTGAGCGATCACTGCAGACGGGTATCTTCACGGCCTTGAAACAATATTTCGAGAGCAAGCGACGCATTGTAAGGCAGGGAGACATTATTGCACTTCCTGTTGACACTAGTGTCAGTAGATTGCTGGCACAGCCTGCAGGCGCATCTGAAGTTGACCATGAGGTGGAAGAGTTACTTGGTCTTCCCTCCGACGAACACACGCCTTTGAACGGCAACCTAGATATCGCTTGGTTCAGGGTCGGGCAAGTGTTGTCTTCGGAGTCTAGTGATGAATTTCGACATCAACCGTCTGAGTTATGGGGCGGTGCCGCCTGCATAGAGCCAATGACGACCCGTATGAGGCAGGCTGGCAGTGAATCAAGTAAGATTCCCTCGTCATTGAACAGCTCCTGGCGAAACTATCTTGGCATTACACCGTCAACAAAGAGCGCAGTATTTCAAAGCGCAATAGGACAATCGGTGGGTTCACTACCCAAGCCGCATGTCGCACCTCTGCGAAGGCGGCTTCGCGAGCTCTTCGCCGCAGCCACAAGCTCCCGAGCTGTTCATCTCGGGATGGAACCAGTGGTCGTTCTCCTCCATTCCACGCAAAGAAACATCGGTAAAGCGAACCTGGCCATACAGGCAGCGTCAGACCTTGGTCTTCATTGCTTCCACATAGATGCATACGATATGCTAGCAGAAAGCGGAAGCGCGGGCGATGTCAAAACGGAAGCACTCTTTAAAGCTAGAGTCGAAAGAGCACTAACCTGTGGGGCTGCGTGCACCACGATTCTGGTCCGTCATGTAGAAGCCTTGACTGCGGATCGCATGGTAGTAGCACTCAAAGAGCTCATATCAGACTTGAGAGTGCTGATTGCTACGACTACTGAGATCGAAAACATACCTGACGGTGTGCGAAGCTTGTTTACCCATGAGCTCGAAATTGTTGCGCCCGATGAAGGCGAAAGAGAAGGCACGTTACGCAGCATCGTCGAAGATCGCGGTCTCAGATTAGCACATGATGTCGATCTAGCTTCGACTGCTGTCAAGACTGCTGCTCTTGTAGCTGGTAATCTAGTCGACGTCGTTGACAGGGCATCGGTCGCGAGACAAGAACGTCTGGATCATCTCGTCTCCAAAGATGTCTCAGACCTCGAGAATCATCAGCAGTTTTTGATCCGGGACGTCTTAGTGTCTGGCGGAGAAAGTGCACGATGTGTAACGAAAGCGGACTTCGACGTCGCCGTTGAGGCAGCTCGCAAGAATTTTGCCGATGCTATCGGAGCGCCAAAAATCCCTAACGTTAGCTGGGACGATGTTGGTGGACTCGAAAATGTCAAAGACGCTGTCATGGAGACTATTCAGCTACCATTAGAAAGACCAGAACTCTTCGCCAAGGGTATGAAGAAGAGGAGCGGCATATTGTTCTATGGTCCTCCGGGTACTGGTAAAACGCTTCTTGCAAAAGCCATTGCGACAGAGTTCTCGCTCAACTTCTTCTCGGTCAAGGGACCAGAGCTATTGAATATGTACATTGGAGAGTCCGAAGCCAATGTCCGCCGCGTTTTCCAGCGAGCACGAGATGCTAGGCCATGTGTTGTCTTCTTCGATGAGCTTGACTCTGTAGCACCAAAGAGGGGCAATCAAGGCGACAGTGGTGGTGTCATGGATCGTATTGTCAGCCAGCTGCTCGCCGAGCTCGACGGTATGAGCGATGGCGATGAAGGTGGAAGTGGTGTCTTCGTCATCGGCGCCACCAACAGACCTGATCTTCTCGATCAAGCACTTCTTCGTCCAGGAAGATTCGACAAGATGCTGTACCTCGGCGTCTCCGATACCCATAGCAAGCAGCTTACCATCTTGGAAGCTCTGACCAGGAAGTTTGCCATGAACCCTGAGACATCCCTTCGAAGCGTGGCGGAGTCGCTGCCATTCACATACACTGGTGCGGATCTGTATGCTCTTTGCTCGGACGCTATGCTCAAGGCTATTACCAGGCAGGCAAATGCTGTCGATGCCAAGATCAAGGCCTTGCCTGGCGGCCCAGTAACTACCGCTTACTTCTTCGATTACATGGCCACGGATGAGGATATTGCTGTTATGGTTACAGAGGAGGACTTCTTTGCCGCGAATAGAGAGCTCGTTGGTAGCGTCAGGTAAGCCTCCCCACTCTTTCCGCAAATCAAATTACATGCATGATGATGTGTGTAGTACTGCATATGCTGACTTTGATTTACCACAGTGCTAAAGAATTGGAACACTATCAACGCGTGCGGCACACCTTCGAAGGCCCCCCAAAAGACCAAGACCCCAAAGGTCCAGCCACTGCTCCCTCCAGGATCCCAGCTCCAAAATCCGACACCTCACCAGCACTAACAAATCGACCAAAGCTCAAAACTCGGATCAGCACCGCCAAGCCTGAAGCCAAAGGCAAAGGTAAGGGCAAAGCAACTCAATGGGACAGTGATGATGATGACGATGATGATGCCTATGTCACTAGCAATGATTTTGCGACACCTGAGCGGAGGGAAAGTGGGATTAATGGCAATGGTAATGGAGGGTTTGGAGATGTGGGGGGAGATGATGACGAGGAGATTTATGGGTAAGAGTGGGTTTGGAGATTATCGAAAACAATAGAGGATTTGAACAATGGTGCAGCAATCGATGACTGTAAATATTCTGCTTGCACAGAGCCGGGAGGCTGTTTTGAACAAGGCATTGCGAGCCGTGCATGGCTTTTCGGAGCGAGTGCGTGCCCTAGGCATCCTGTATCAAGAAACATGATTGACTGACTTGTGCCGGAGACATGATTTCTAGCGGCAGCCACCTCTGCGCGACCGAATAAACGCATACGCGTGTGATGGATGGCAGCAACTTGCATGGCTCTATGTTCAAGCAGGGTCCTTCCCAGACGCAATATCCGCTGCATGTATATAGAGGTCTGAACATGGCAATTGACTTTTCTAGTGAGCGAAAAGCCGGAGCACATTATATTGGGAACGGCGCTTGCCTCGTTCCAGAATACTCATTAATCCTCTCCCTGGCCCCGAGGTTTTGCTTATTGGCGGGCGTTTGAAGTCTCGTCACAATACCATGCTGGTTCTAGTCACCCTACGTTTCTCCACACTTTTCCTGTTCTTGACAGGCCTCTAAGGATCACATCCCCGTCGAGCACGGTTAGGAAAATGGACCCCAAGGCTTCGGGAAGGACTTTCCGTGGGACCTGATTCCGAAAGGAACAGGATCGTCATCTCTCAATCTGCGCAAGGCGTGTAAGCTGACATGCTTTTTACGAAGCCATTAGCCTGATTGGCCTGCTCGCAAAAATTGCGCACGAGGCTCAGCTGGAGCACTTTCTTCGGAGCGCTATGTGTACGCGTAAGTAAGCAGGATATAACGTTGGCCAAGGCTGACGGCCCTTTGGTATTGCACAGCATTCTTGAGCGTGTAAAATCTAGTGCTGGGACCTGTTCATGTTACGAATCAAGGAAACGGCTTATTGAAACCCCCAATAGCCGTTGTGCGCGGTTCCTCGCAGATATGAGATTCAAATAGCACGTTCACTGTTTGTGGCTGGGACAAGGCGGCTGCCATGTAAGACTGAGCCACTCAACGTAGCATCGGGCACTTCACAAGCCGTTCACGCAATGCGAATGATTCAGCGCGACTCTTTCACACCGCTTACTGCTTACAGGGCCACATGGTTTGCAGATTGTAAAAGGTGCTCGCGGACCCGATCAATAGGCGGCCTATGGCCCAAGGTACCCCAGTATACGACCCGAGTGGGAGTGACAGATGGCTATGCTTGCAAATGGACTATTTCAATCATTGCCTCCGGGAGCTGCTGCCACATCAAACGGAGCTGAGTACTTTTTTGGTACATAGAAAGATGAGGGGACGAGTATATAAGTTCTTGTATTCACACTGCCTTTCCTTTCCTCTCTTCACTGAGCTCTTCATAATCTCAGAATATTGTGTAAAGCTTACACGTACGTTAATCAAACAAGTTTAATAAATCATGAAGACTTTCACCATCGCAACAAGCGTTCTCGCTTACGCTGTAGCTATGTAAATATCCTCCCTCCCTCCCACCCTACCTCACTAACTCCGTATCTGCCACAGTGCGACAGCACAAGACCCAATCATAAACTGCACCTACACAGCCACGCCCTGCGCCCCCTTCAACTCCCCAACCCAAGTCATCACTGTTTACGAGATCCCATTCACGGCCACAGCTACCGCGTCCTTTGACTGCCACGGCTGCGGTGATGTTACTGTGGTTCCAAGAAATTGCGATGGAGTTGGGCTGGTAAGTCGCTCCTGGCTCGTAGATGACAGAATGGCATTGCTGATTGTTGGATGTGTAGCCAGTTGAGACTACCTCTTTGTTGTTTCTCGATGTTCAGTCTACTACGACGGTGGGTGTGTGCAGTCCGACGCCTGATTGAGCGTTGGAGAGTATTGGAGGGGGAAGGGATCATGCTTAATGAGTAGGTAGGAGTGGTCGTTTTTGGTACCGAGGCTTGGGGTGAAAAGATGTGGAAACAAAGGTGGGCATCGATTTATAAGAAAGAAGTTATATAGAAGCGGACAGGGAACTCGATAACTCCTGCTTAGTCTATCGTACAAACGTACAGCGATCGCGATGTCCGACCACATCCATTGAGAAAGTACACAAACGACGCAAAAGATACCTTTGTGATATTCAGCAATTTATCGATCGCGCTGCCCGTAGGTCTCGGATTTATAGTGAAGCCCGACCCGGCAATGCTCTTGACGTGTTAATTCGCTCACAATGCATCATACAACACGCTCGGACCCGAAGAGCACGGTAAACCACGTACAGTACTGATCAGAACTATTGCCTAATGAGCGCACAGATTATATCATCGTTCTTACTACTCATCTGAACCTACTTCAAGACGATCCCATGGAACGATATCCTAGACAGGGTCCTCGAAGAATGCCCAATCATGCTCACTAATAACTTTACCCTGACGCCCACGATCCCGTAGTGAATTGAGACCATCTGGGATAGTTTTCGTGCTTGACAGGGCCCTTTCGTGCTTCCAAAATGTGAGAATTGCAATGATGTATGTAACAAGCTGCAAACTTGGTGAGAACGCTGTACTGAGATCCACATCTAGCAAACGTCTGAAAAGGGGTGATGGTGTTGGCCAATCTTGTCTCTAAGGCGCTGAAGTGGAAAGGGAAACGTAAGCGGTGGAATTGTGGTAGGAAGACTTACGCCTTACATCACACCGTGAGAATACCAAACTTGACTTCGATTGTTCAAGAGACGCTGGTCGATGTGTCAAACTCCACAGAATAATTCCTCAAGGCCGTTCTTAAGGAGAGATTTGGTGGCTTGGCATCAGAATAACCAATTTGTTTCAAGAAGCGTAAAGTAAGATCTTACTTTTGCATTTAGTGTGGTATTCCGAGTGCGTTAATTTCTCCTTCTTGCTTGGTCTAAGCTCATTGTGCCTCTGAATGCGGCTCAAGGCTGTCATTCGAAGAGCATCTGGGTAAAACTGGCGTATGATGCCACAATGGAATTTGTATGAGATTCCTTTTACTTGTATCGATGCAGCTACGACGAGCCCGTGTTGAAACAAGGTGAGGACGAAGGTTCGGAAAGTCTTCTTCGATCACTTATCTGCAGTTCGGAGAGCGATATCTTTGAACTCGGACTCTGGACTCTAGATTATACTCCAGCATTTGGGCATCCGCACAGCTCCTTTCGCTATCATTCCGTCCCCACTGCTCGGCTTTCTAACGAATAAAAAAGAAGCTTCTAGTCGAGCGCCAGCCATTCGTGATGTCTGAGGGACACGATTGGCGTGCAACCTTTCGCGTCTGATACTTAGATTCTGATCCACATGTTGGCACCGTCGCTTTCGATCCTCGGTGGCCTACTCAGGAGGAGGATATGTTTAGTATTATCGCGATTGCAGTCTTGGAGAAAGATCAAATTAAGAAACGCGCTGTGAAACCTATGCCTGAGAGACGATTTGGTTCAATGCTGATGACGGTGTGATTGATGTGTGTTAAAGAAATTGATGAGTAGAGGAGGGATGACGGAGGGCGGAGAGTGGAACGGGTGCATATTGGGCAACCGCTTCCGTCGGATGGTTCTGTACGCCCTACTGGCGATCATGCGCCTGCTCCTGAGAAGTGCAAAAGTTCGCCTGAAGGCTGGCTTTCGGGGGAATTGGAGGTAGTGTTTGTGGAGCTGCACTAATCGTTGCTGCCGCTCGTTCGATGAGGTATACACGGGGTTGTTTTCTTCTCGACTACTTGACTGATGACCCAAGATTTGTATTCAATTCTTTCCTACCGTTTATCCACTCATTCTGCAATTCTTCTTTTTTGGGCATGTTATAAACATGGCATGTACGTAGGAGATTGGGATGTAGACGCATTCGCTGTCCAGGATGCAGAGAAGACTTTAATACGGTAGCAGGGAAAAGCGATATAATATGTAGTCAAAGGAGCCAGATACTATCTTCATTTATATCTACCACAGCCTATCCGAGGCCGCTTGGACCGGGCTTTGCGAGAGCGCCCATTTCCAGGTGGTCGAAGGTTGGATGTGGGGGTTTGGTGAGTCGGAATCAAACCTGGTGTGTCAATTTTGACCGTATCGCCCACATCCCCGCTTCAATTAAAACCCTTCCAAAACCCGCGTCCCTTGAGCTCTCACTCCCTCCAAACTCTCCGGATCGAGCCCTAGAACCTTCAAAACCGTAGGCGCAATCTGCCTCGTTGAAACCCTTTGCCCGACTTTCGTCTCCTTAAGCCCACTCCCACTAACAAAACAAGCCACATGCCTATCATCATCACTCAAACCGCCATGCTCGGCAATCTTAGCCGTGGATTTCGTGTAAATGACGCCCAATTCGGGCCTAACGATGATATCCGGGACGGCGGGATCGGTGGCTGGGTTTCCGAAGCCTAGAGCTGTAAGACGGGGCCCGTAGATGAGATCCTGGATTTGGAGGGTCGAGGTGGCTTTCATGAGACCCTGGACTGCTGTTTCGAGCGTGGATTGGTCTTCAAGGAAGATGAGCGCAATGTCATCTGTCGTTACAAAGGAGATGTTGACGCCCGTAGCGGGGACGATGAGCGCGGGGTTGATCTTGCGGTACAAGGCTGGGTTTATGGACGCTTGGCCGTGCTTGGATGCTACGATTATTAAGGTGTCGTCGTAGATTTTCTTCGCTTTGAGTGCGCTGACTACTTGACCTAACGAGTTGTCGACGAAATCGATGGCTTGGAGGAGTGGTGCAGTAAAGTTCAAGGTGCCATTGGTGTAGCCAGATGTCTTCTGACCCACGTTGACAGCTTGGAAATTTCCGCCGAAGAGAGTCGGTGTGGTTGTGAGACCGGCGCCTTGGATTTCCGAGTTGGCTGGGGTTTTCCCTTCGCCAGCGATCCAGTCAAGGAAGGCGTCGACGTGGAGTTGGTCGTAAGCGATTGTGGCATTCACTTTGTTTGCTGTGGCGGCAACCTCGGGAAAGTAGCCGACTGTCAGACCTTTACCGGAAGGCCCTCGGACGAGGTCGTACGCGGGGTGTTTGTCGGTGTAGGCGGTTTGCTTGCCGCTTGCTTCGACGATTTCGAAGATGGTGTTTACGCGGAGGCGGGCGTGGGGGTAAACTTCTGTGCACTTGCCGTTGATGATGGCTTGGGGGAGGTTGTCGGGATTTATGCCACCGGAGAAGAGCTCGGTGGAGTTGTAGTCGAGAGTTTCATCTTGCACGACTGTGCTGCTGTGTCAGTCTCTGTTGCAGTGGAATTCGATTCCTTTGTGAAACACGACAAACCTTCAGCTCCTGGGGGGCCTTCGCAATGAGTTCCATTCTTGGAGAACGGCGGGTAAGAGCTACGGTCGTAGATATCGTCATACCAAACACCACTCGTCCTTGGGCTGGCGCCAGTGAACGCAGCTACAGTGCCCGGGAAGGAGTCGGACGGCGCCGAAGTGAAGGCATTAGTATATTCGTATCCAGTCTCGAGCAACTGGGCAATTGTGGACTTCGGACGGAGTGCTACGTATTTGCCCACATCACTGCTGTGGAAACCATCGATACTGAAGACAGCAACGTATTCGTATCTTTTAGGTACGTTCCATGCAAATACAGCTGTTGCCTCGTAGAGCGCAGTGGCGAGAATGAGGCTGCGGAAATGCATAATGAAAGTGTGCAAATGATATCCAGGCGTTCACTTGGCTGCTCGTGAACTATGCATGGGGCCGTCGCCTTCTTGTATTTTATAGCCATCTTCAAGTCTGATGTACTCGTACCAGGCCCACCGATATAGGATGGGATGAGTACGTGCGTGTATGATTTGGTAAAAGACACCAGCTCAGCGAAGGGAACGGCCAGTCCTAGCGTGGGGAAGCTAATCCATTGTCCGCTCTTCTATTTAGTCCTCTCCTTCCTGATGGGGTACCAAATTAAAGCCACAAATTCACGAGTTATAAAGGACGTACCAGACCGGTGGATTCCCATAAACAACGTGTTCCAGCATTCGTGTGTGATTGCTGCTGCTGCGTGCCGCTCTTGGCATAACCTTCGTACCTTACCTTATTCGTGTAGATCTGCCCCGCAACATTCTAGAGCTCGGTTCGGATTCCAGTTTTCCAAGGAAAAAGGAAACACCTTCCCAATAATATGAAATGTTGAAGGTCATCTTCCGCGGGCAAGAATCATGGCTTCGGATTAGTACGTTACTTTATGAGAAAGACTGAAACCGCTGCATTGCTGGATAACATCCGTTAGTAACGTCCATAGGTATGGTTCTTTCATGTGTTGATGTAGTTCATTAAGGAGTAGTATCTATGGCAATTGCCAGCTATATATTATCTTAAGGGGTTTGCCCTAGCCTTAAGCCAAAACCTACTTAATAAGCTAGGTTAAGCGGGAATAATAGTTATAATTTAATACTCCTATTAACTACCTAACCGTTAGTAATACTACTATAACGACGTTATAATCTTATACTAGCTTCGACGCGAGCCCTAGTATAGTACTAAAGGCTATAAACTTTATAGGGCCTAAGGGCTTCGTTAATTTATCCGTAATTATAACCGCCGTTAATATATAATTAATCTAAAGTATACCTATCTTAGCGATTATTTCGCGAATAATATAATAGTTAGAATTAATATCGGTAAATTTCAAAAGTAAATATTACTATACTTTAAATACTATTAACCCTATTAGAAAGCCGTCTACGGGTTTATATTAAAACTTTATATTAAATACCGACCCGAGCTTTAATAAGATTAGTAAATTAGGGGTCCGGGTAGGGTCTTATTAATAAATAATATTTATTATTAATAGGTTTAGTAACTCGATAAATAATTAATAATTTAAATATTAAATAAATAGGCCCATTATATACCCTATAGTATACGTATTTATATACGTATTAATATACACTATAGTATAGGTTATAATATAAGTTATAGTATACCCTATAATATATATAATAGCGTGCGTAGCTTGCGTATACTATTGAATAATATATAAATAATATACGAATAGTATACGTAAAGGTATTCTAAATAATATATAATATATACCCTCTATAATAGTCTCTAAAACATTAGACGAAAGCCCTTTATAATATACGTAATTATAGTATATACTAAGGTATATACTATAGTATACGAAATAGTATAGTATTTATATATATATATTCTTTAGATATACCCGAGTAACGCCCCCACGAGAATTTTCATTAAAATTTATTATTCCGGGCCCGGTAGGTCGCTAGCGTTAATAGTTATTACTAGAGATCGCTACTATTAATAACGACGATTATAGAACTTTATTTATTTTAGCCCTATAATAGGGCTAGTTATTATTAATATATTAATAATATATATAAATTACTAAAATAATTAATTTTATTAAAATTAATTTAGAGTTATTAATAGGATACTACCTAAACCCCCGATTTATTAAATTTATTAAAAGTTATTTACCCGGACTCTTAATTTAGTAAATCTTTTAATAGGACGCTAGTAGCCCTATTTATAAATTAAGGTTATTAATAGTATTTTATTAGTAATTTTTTTTAATAAAAGTTACTAGTAGGACACTACTAGCCTTATCCGCGCGGTCGGTAACTAGGGTTTTAGTAGGAGTTTTTAAGATTTACTAATAAATATATTTAATAATAAGGTAATTAATAGGTTTAATTACTATTTTAATAACTACTTAATTATTAATTATAAATTAAATAGTCTCTATATCCTCCTAGATATATTTTATTTTTATTAATAGAGGTACTAGGAATTTTAACTCTATAATAATATTTATCTCACCGATATATTTTATTTTTATAGTTAATTTAACGATAAGTTTTTAACATTTTATTAACTAGTTAATAAGTTTATTCTATAGGAAGTAAATATATTTTAAAATAGAATACCTAGTATCTAGGTAGTCCCTCTAGAATGAATTTATAAATCTTATTAATAACTCTTTAGTTTCTTCTTTAAGATTATAGTATAGTCCTAGTTTAATTATTCTAGTTAAGTAACTAATAATCCTCTTAAATATAATATTATAGGTAGAAAGTAGTACTTTTAAATAATAACTATAGATACTAACTATATATACGATATTAGAGCGAGTTATAATAATAAGTTATTATAAATACCCGATTAACTTCCTAAACTCTTCTAAATCTTCTTTATTAATAACGTAATCGTTAGTAGTTACCTTTAATTAAATTAATAAATCTATAAAAATCTTCTATTTTCTATAATACTATATATTAAATTTAGTTAATATTTTATTAATATAATTAATCTAGTTTATATAAATAGTACGGTTTTAACGACTTCGTTTAATTTTTATATTAAGATAGTACGATATCTCGCCTAAATCCTTAACACGGAAACGCGTATTTAATTATTTTTTTAGTTATTTTATTAATACTATAATCGGGGTAAAAACGAGTAGGTCGTTAATATAAAAACTAATTACGAAACTATTTTTATAAATAAATACTAAATAGTCCTTTTTAACTCGTATAAAACTAATAGTTTTAAAGAATTCCCTAAAAGTTATATACTACTCTCGGGGTATTTATTTAAAACTATATAAAACTTTTTTAAATAAATAAACTACGTTATCTTTCTAGAAATTATAAAGTTACTTTATATAAATTATATTATTAAGTAGAGCCTCTAGGAATACGGTAATAATATTAATATAATGAATTTCTCGGTTAAATTTCGCATTAAGTACTAGTAGTAATTTCTAGGACTATAACTTTAATATTTCTAAATACGTCTCGTTAAAGTTAACGCTTTTTATTTATTGGAATTCTTTACGACCTAGCGCGCCTTATATCGAGTAATATTATTAGTTAAATTTATTTTAATAAATAAGACTTAACGGCCTAATAGAATTTTCCTATTATTAAATACTAGTACTAAGTTCTAAATCTATTAAACTTTATAAGAATTAAATTCTTTTTAGAGTATTATTAATTATTATTATTTATCTAGGTTATTTAGAGCCTTATAAATAATTATTAAAATATTAAAAATTAAATTAATATTTATTTTAATAACGCGTATAGCGAAACCTCGCCTAATATTCTATATTTTATTACCGACGCTTTTATTATATATTTTACTCTTAACGGGCCTAACTTTCTTCTAGAGGTTATTTATAACGGCGTAGTTCTACGACTTCTTACGTATAAGACGTAGGGTTATTTTATCTTTATCAATAGAGAATTCTTTAATCTTATAACTATCGTCCGATATTTTATCTTTATTTTCTAATAATTTATTTAAAAAGGTATATTACTCTTTTTCTTTATTCTCGCCTAATTATCTAGGATCGACGACTTTATCGAATATTATATAAGTTAAAACGATTATCTTTTTACTATCCTATAGGCGGAATTTATTTATATTATTATATTTAACGAAGTAGTATTTAATACTCTTATTATCGAGTTTCTTTTTATTAGGATTTTTATTATAGTAGTATATAATATAGCCGAATATACGAAGGTATCCTATAAAGGACCTATTATTTATTAACGTTTTATATAGAGTTATAGTATTTAAACTCCTAGTCGGGCTATAATTATAATAATATATAATTATCCTAATAGTTTTACCCTATAGGGTTTTCGGAAACTTAGAGTCAAATAAAATACTTTTTATATATTTAAATAATATACGGATATATCGTTCTAATACTCTATTTCAATTAGAGTTATATATAGTAATAAGAATCTAATTAACTCTATATTTAATAAATAACGCCTATATTTTTTTATTTATATTTTTACTAATATTATTATCTTTAAAGTATTAAATAGGCCTTTTAGTATTCTTAATATACTCGAAATAAAGATTTATTATATTAACTATATTTAATTTCTTCGTAAATAAATAAATAATTAATTCGTTAATAATATTATCGAGTAGAATAAATATATAATTATAAAGTAGTAGTATATTATATGCGCCTACGCCCCGTTAAAGATACTAGTGTGATTATATATATCTACGCTCCGCTATCTTTATAATATTATTATTTATCGATATAGGGTTCTAGCCTTAATATCGCGGGGTTCTAATTTTTAATAATTTTATATCGAGTTAATATTCCCCCGTTTTATTAGAATTCTTAAAGATTAGTTTTATTATTAAATCTAGGATTTAAAAACTACTTAATATTAAACCCCGTAACTATTTTATATTTTATATTTTATTATTAAACCGCTAGCTCTACGCTAGTGGTTTTAGATATTATAATTTTAATCTTTTTATATCTTTTTAAAGAAAAAGTTTATTATTATTATAATATCGGGTTTAACCTCGGGACGTTTAGAAGAATTTAATAATAAGGATATTAATTAAACCCCCTCCGACGACCCCCGCCGTAAAAATAATAATGAATTCGAAGGTATTATTACCCTCGAAGAGATTTTAGATATATAGTTTAAAATTATTAAAGAAGAAAACCGTCGCCTTAAATAATAATAAAAATTAAAGGTATTATAAATTTAAAATTAAAAACTATATAATCCTATTATTTTTATACCCGTTAACGGAGCGTTAGTAGAATTTATTATTTATAATAAAAATCCTCTAATTATTATATTTATTAATGAAATAATAATAAGTTTAATTATATTTAATAGGGATATTTTTATTAAGGCGAAAATACTATACTTTAATAAAATGTATTTTTATAAAAGTACGAGCGAAGGTAAATATTTATACTAGTTTCGCGATATAAATATTAAATTTTTAATTAGTCCTAAATATTTCATTCCCGATTATTTAAAAATCGTATATTATATAGACTCGTTAGAGGGTAACCCTTTAACGTAGTAATATAAATACTACGATTTATATAATTTAACTAGTATTATATTTAGCTTTTTTAAAAAGTTTCTTTTTAATTTAATAACGGATTTAATTAATTATTATTTTTTTATTTACGAGAAGTAGGAGGAAGCTAAATAATAACTTTATTAAAAGATATCGTTATTTAAGATTTATTTTAAAGAAATAAAGGCCTAGTTACCCCCGTTTTTAGAGGAGTATAGGGTAAATTTCCTTTTAACTAAATTTAAACCTAAATTTAAAAATAAGATTTTTAATATTAATAGTATATTTATTTAAAGGGAAGAAATTCTTATTTAGGTTATTATATAAAAAAAGAATCTAAAATATATATAATTAATAAATAGTTTTAATTCTAATTCGGGTTCCTAATTAAAGAACCTTAATAAAGAAAAATTTATAATAGACCGAATTATTAAATTTAATACCGGCGATAATATTAAATAAATATATTTAAAAGAGAAGGGTAATAAACGTAAAATTAATACTACTAATTCTTTATATAATAAGATTATTTATTATTATTATAAAGTAGAAGGTTATATTAAATCTAAATATCTTAATATAGATAAATTAGTTATAAACGTCGGCGCGGTATTAGTAAAAGATAATTAAACCTAATTTACGCCTCGGAAGAAGAGTAAGAAAAACGATTAATAGAGATATACTTTTTTATTCTTTCTAAAGGTTAGATTACCCTTTAAAATAAAGTTAAATAATTTATTATCTTAATTAACTCTAGAGTATAGATTAATTTAATTTTATAATAGTTCGTCGTTAAGAATAATTTAGAACTTTATAATATTACTTTATTATTAGTTAAAGTAATTAGCGGGTAAAGTATATATTATTATAATATATATTAATTAGACTATTAAATAGTCGATAGTTAAAATTAAAGGCGTAAATATAATACTTTATTCTATATTATAAATTTTAAAGATTTAACCGTTATTCTAGGTATACCTAAATTATATTAATTAAAAATATTAATTAATTCTAAGGCGGACTAATAGCGGTTTAAAATTAATTCTAGTAATTTATAAATTAAAGAACCGGCTAAGTTCACTAGTAGTTTTAAAAATAAACCGAATATATTCGCGGTCGTATACGTTATAATAATATAAAATAAATAAGAAGAACTTCTTAATCTAAAGATTCTTAAAGAATTTATAAAGTTTTATATTATTTTTTTTAATAAAAAGACGAGTATCTTACTTATTTTTAAATAGGGGGATTACGTTATTAAAATAAAAATTAATAAAGAACTACTTTATAAACCTCTCTATAATTTATTTTAAACTAAATTATCGGAGTTACGGCGTTATTTAGAATCTTTATTTTATAAAAACTAAATCCGTTATTTAATTTTTTTAATTAAAATACTTATTCTTTTTATACCTAAAAAAAATAATAAATTACGTCTTTACGTAGATTACTAGGGCTTAAATATAGTAATAATTAAAAATTAATACTCGTTACTTTTAATTACCGAGATATTAGACCGCCTATATAGTTCTAAAATCTTTATAAAGTTAGATTTTAAAGATATTTATTATAAAATCTAGATTAAAGAAAATAATAAATAGAAAATTATTTTCCGAACTCGTTATAATTATTTCGAATATTTAGTTATACCTTTTAGGCTCGCTAACGCACCGGCGATATTTCAAATTTATATTAATTATATATTTATAAATTTAATAAATTTAATGTATATAGTATATCTAGATAATATCCTAATTTATAATATTAATCCGGCGGAGTATTAACGGTATATTAAATAAATATTTAAATAATTATATTAATTCTAGCTATTAATTAACTTTAAAAAATATTAATTTAATACCGAAATAATCGAGTTCTTAGGTTTTATTATATTTATTAATAGAGTAGTTATAGACCCGGAATATATTAAAACTATTAAGAAATAACCTTAACCGAAAATATATCGAGAGGTATAAATCTTTTTAGGTTTCGTTAACTTCTATAAACGATTTATTTATAATTATTTTAATATAACTATATTGTTTAATAACTTATTTAAGGGTAGTAAAGTAAATAAGAAAATAAATCCGTTAAAATAAATAGACGGCGCTACGGAAGCGTTTTAAATTTTATAAAATATATTCGTAAACGCGCCTTTTCTGCGCTATTATAATCTAATTAAATAATTATATATAGAGATAGATACTTCTAACTTTAACCTTAACTCTATATTATTATAATAGAATAAAGATAATTATTAGCGCCTTATAGCGTTCTAGTTATAGAAATTAAATTCTTTAAAATAAAATTATAAGATCTATAATTAGGAATTACTCGTTATTATAATAGTAATAAAATAATAATAATACTACCTAGAAAGTAAATCTTATTATATTAAAATCTAGATTAATTATAATAATTTAAAGAGTTTTATAAAATAAAAGGAGCTAAACTCTAGATAGGCCCGTTAAATATTTAAATTAACTATTTATAATTTTAAAATCTTTTATCGGGCTAGAAAATTAGATTTTATTAATATATTATTATAATGTTTTAATTATAAGGGAGTATCGCCGTTAAATATTAAATTATTATTAATGTTTTAGAATAAACTTACTCTTTAGACTAGCGGTTAATTATCGAAAGAAAATAAGAAAATAAAAGTAACTATAACCCCTACTTTTCAAATTATAGAGTTAAGAGTAGTAATTCTAAAACGGGATATTATAGTAGTATTTAAAACTATATATAATAATCCTAAAAGGTTTATTAAAATATTAATTCGGGAATTATAAATCTATAATAATTAAGTAAACTCTTTTCGAATTAAAACGAATATATTAAAGAAGCGCCGTTATATAAAGAATAAGATATAGGTTATAGACTCCGAGGGATTATTAAAATATAATAATTATTTTTATATATTAAAGAATAAAGCTTTAAAGGAAGAGTTTATAAAAAAATATTATAATAATTCTTTAATAAACTACTTTAACGTTATAAAATTATATAAATTATTTACCCGAAATTTTTTCTAGGAGGGTAGTTTAAAGTAAGTTACGAACTATACTAAAATTTACAATATATATTAGCGGACGAAGGCGCCGCGATATTATTTATATAATAAATTAAATTCGCCTCTTATTATTATTTAGTTTTAGAAGGAGATTTTTATAGATTTTATAATTAATTTACTACCTAATAAATATAAAGATACTATTTATAATATTATCTTTATCGTTATAAATCGATTTATTAAAATAGTTAAATATATATTTATAATTATTAAAATTAATACCGTTTAACTAGCGGAAGTATTTTATTTTAAAATTATTTACCGCTATAATATATTTAATAGTATTATTAGTAATAAAGACTCTATTTTTATAAACGCCTTTTAATCGGTTAGAAATTTTTATTCGAAAATTAAATAATACCTAAATACTACCTTTTACTCTTAAATAAATAGGTAGATAAAGTATTAAAATTAAATACTAAAATATTATTTACGTATATTTATTAATAATAAGTAAATTAATTAAGCTAGATTACTACCTATAATAGAATTCTTAATAAATAATAATTAGAGTACTATTATCGGAACGACGCCGTTTTTCTATATATATAGTTATTATCCTGAAATCCGTTAAAAGGTCGAGGATAATTCTAGAGAAAAAAAAGTATTAATTATAAATAATAAAATACGATAATTATAAACTTCAAAGAATAAAACTACGGAGCGCCTTTAAAGCGCTACCGAGTATTAAATTAAATAATATAATAAAATATATAAACTATAAAGTGATAAAGTTAGTAATTTAATTATATTAATAATAAAGAATTTAAAGTAAAAACGCCTAAATAAGAAATTATCCTATAAGTTTATAGGGCCCTTTAGGATTATTAATAAAATAAGAGTATAAATTTACCGCCTATTACTACTTTCTATATATAGAATTTATAATACTTTTCATATATCGTTATTTAAATTATATTATCTTCGCGATTATATTAATACGACGGAATCTTTTATATAAGCCCCCGAATTTATTAATAATAATAAATTATAGGAGGTAGAAGAGGTAATCGATAAAGTTAAAAATAAGAAAAATATTTAATATAAAGTTAAATAGAGTACTAAATTAAATAATATAATAAAATATATAAACTATAAAGTTATAAAGTTAGCGATTTAATTATATTAATAATAAAGAATTTAAAGTAAAAGCGCCTAAATAAGAAATTATCCTATAAGTTTATAAAGCCCTTTAGAATTATTAATAAAATAAAAGTATAAATTTACCGCCTACTACTACCTTCTATATATAGAATCTATAATATCTTTTATATATCGTTATTTAGATTATATTATCTTCGCGATTATATTAATATAGCGGAATCTTTTATAGAAACCCCCGAATTTATTAATAATAATAAATTATAGGAGGTAGAAGAGGTAATTAATAAAGTTAAAAATAAAGAAAATATCTAGTATAAAGTTAAATAAACTAGTTAAGGCGAAGAATATAATTAATAATTACTAGACGAAGAGTTTACTAGTATTAATAAACTAACTAAAGCCTTTAAATAGGCGGGTAGTAAATATAAATATATAAATATAACTAAAGAAGTTACCTAATTATATAAAATAATAAGGCGGAGTAAACGGAGCCGATATTAAAAATAAATATTACTACTTTTATATTAATACTTATATAACGGATATTCTCCTCTATATTTATAACTTTATTATACGGTTTTAAGGTATAATTAAATTTAATTTACTATTAAACTATTTATATATAATAGCGATAAGATATTATATTTATAAAAATACTTTTATTTTAGGTATAATCTATATAGACGCTTAGAATATATTATTAAATAATATATTTAGGTAAGTTTAACTAGCGCCGATTTAAGAAAAAAAGAATTCGCTATTATTATTATATCGTACGAAAGATTTAATTATTATCGGAATTATTAAAAGAAGATATAGTCTCTCTAGTATAGTTCTTAAGAATATTATTTTCCTTAAGGCTCTCTAGGTCCCGTTTATATTATTAGAAACTCTCGACCTCTTTTTCGAGAATTTTATTTATCGTCTTTAATTCCTTAATATACTAGTTCGCCGCCGTTAATTAATTCTATAAATTAACGATTATAGTAAAGATTTATCTATTAATTATTATTATTTTATTATATATTTTACACTACTAGGTAATTTCTTTATTTATTAAATTATATTTATATTCTTCTTTAGGAGTCCTATTACCGATACGGGTATATTAATATATAAATTTCTTTACCTTCCTTCGGAAAGGTTTAAGGATTTATTATTATTAATATATACTATTTTAAAACTTACGGTTATAATTTACTTTTATATAATAGTCGATTCCGTAGCGATTAATATAATAGAGTATATAAGAAGGGGACGTACCTCGAATATAATTATTATTAAACTAGTAAAAATAGACCCGGTAAAGGAGTTATAAAGTATAATAAATTACTATTATAATTAGTATTACGTAGTCGCGTTAATAGCGGACTAGTTATATTTACTAGTATATTTATAACTAAAATAATTAATATAAATAAACTAATACTATCGGTGAATAGGAGTTATTTATAAAGTTAGAAGAAAATTATATATAACGAGAGTATTATTTATATATTAGTTATAATCCTAGAACACTATTATAGAGCTAGAGTAATAATATATAAAAAAGACTAAAGAAGTTACGAAGAGAGAAAATAAATAAATAAGCGAGTTTATTATAATAATAAACCGTCGCGCTAAATACTTTATTGTTATTATACGTCGATACGCGCCTCCGCTCCGCTACCTCGCTTTTATTAATAGATATAACCGTTATTATAATAATTATATTATTACTAATCTCCCGGTATAATATTAGGGTTATACCGTTTATATATAATACTTTACTACTAGTATTTTTATAGTATAATAGAAATATATAATAAGAGTAGTTACTATTATTTCTATTACGGGGTGGACTTTAGTAGGAGTATTATTATAAATATTTATTAAGACGGCGGGCTAAGCCCTAGCGCTAGCCCTATCGAGACTAGGGTAATATTAGGATTCTAGTATATTAGGGCCAAATCCTCTATAGAATAATTAATATCTTTTATATTATATATTATTATATTAACCCCTTATTAAATAGTAGTAACGGCGATACTAACGTAGAACTATACCTCTTCTATATTAGTAAAAACGATTATACTAATTATAAGTAATAAAATAACCTTTAAAAAAACGGCTAATATACTCCCTATTAACTACTATATTCAAAATAGTTTACTCCGTATCGATAGCGAGTTTTATTTACGTTATATTTATTTAATATTTCTATATTATACCCTACTACTTTGAATAAATATTTCTAAACTCTTTATTAAGTTATTAAAATAACCTATTCAATACCCTTTTTATTTAGGGTATTTATAATAAATATTAAACTAAGTATTTAGAACGTCTCTTTATTTATTTCTTTTTTATTAATATAACTATTTATTTTAATAAACTATTTATTAGGTAAACGTCTAACCTAGTAAATATATTACTAGTTATATCTCTTACGCTTCCGCTATAGAAAAAAAAATACTAGAATACTAGTCTTTTAATACTACTTTTATTATTCGCCTAGTATTACTACTTTTAATATTTATTATTAATTATTACTTTAATTATTACCCTAGAAGAAGTTTAGTTAAGTTTTATTATAGTTAATTTTATTTTTTATTTATAAAAATTCCTACTATTAAGTAAATATATCCTAAAATAGGTAAAAATTATTTTTAATATTAAATAAGTAGTTACTTAAATAATTATACGGTTTTTTTATCCTCCTATTAAAGTACCCCTTTAATATTTATTAAAGAGGGGCCGGAAAACGAAATAATTTAATAACGACCTTTTAGAGTATATTAAATTTAAATAGCCTATTATATAACTACCCTAGGTTATAGATAAAATATTTATAATACTATTTATTAGTATCTTCCGAAGGGATATTAAAGAGCTACGTTAATATTTATAAAAAAAGTAGTCTTTAAAGAACGAATTTAAAGATAAAGAAATTATAACTTCTCCCGAGCCTAAATAACCTATTATAGATTCCGAATAAATAATATAATTTATAGAATCGCTAGAAATTTAGGTCTTTATTATTAAGTTAGTAATTAAAATAAAGGAAAACCTAATAGGACCTTAAGACTTATTAAGAGTAAATAATTTAACTAGTTAAAATAGTACTAGTATTAGAGTAAACGCCTAGAATAAATTAAAATTTAAAAAGATTAAATTCTTCGACTCTAAAGACGATAAGAAGGATAACTTATTTACTTTAAGAAAGTATATTATATATAAAAATATTTTCGACTTTAAGGATCGCGTTAACGATATAATTAAATAATATAACGAAGAGGAGGTATAAAAGTTTCTATTTTTATATCTTAAAGAAGTAACTCTTAAGTAGTTCTCGAATAAACTAAATATTAATATTAAGGTATTAATATATACCTTCGCTAGTCTTAAATAAATAGATTATTTTATTAAACGATTTAAAATAAAGACGCTAGAAGTTATATATAAACTTCGTTTTAATAAATATAAATTTGTTTAAATACGTACTAGTAAAACGCCTAAATAGTATATAAATAAAATATTTAATTTAACTAGGGCCGCCGATATTCTTAATATATATTAATAAATATTTATAATCTACGATTATATTAATTTTAATTTTAAGTTTTTTATTAATCCGTTAAAACCTAGCCTCTTATTAAATAAATTCTTTAATTTATTTAACGCTAAAGAAGAAATTTAACTAGGAATAATACGAAGTAATAAAATAATTAGGCCTCTACCGCCTTTTAAACTAGAGAGCTTATAGTATAGTTAATAGAATTATTAATAATTTAACTAGTTCCGGTTATAATAAAACTAGTTATTTTAAGTTATTTTTTATTAATTTATTAATTTAATTTATTAGAATATATTTAATATCCTTTAAATATAATAGTAATTTTATTAAATTTAACCGATACTATTAATAATAAAAGGATTATTATAATAAATAAAATAAAATAGCCGGTTATTAAATAACTATTATCGATTCGCTTAAATAAATCGAGTACTATATTTATAAGGAGTCGTTTTTTTATAAAAATATATTATATATATATTTTAGAAGTTAAGATTTAAGTAGGAACTCTATTAAAACCTCCTACCCTAAATATTTAGTTATAAATATTATTTAGAAGAGTAAATAACCTTTAATAATAAACGAGAATACGAAAACCTATTATTAGGTTAAAACGAATAACGAATTACTAAAATAGAAAATTATTATTAAATTAAACTACGACTTATCCAAAAATACGGGAATAAAATAAACGTTTAGGAAGTACCGGTATACCGGTATTCGGGTCGGCCTAAATTCTAAAATTAAAATAGAAAAGAGTTATAAAGATACTAGTTATAAAATAACTATTGTTAATTATAAATTTATAGTACGCTTCCTTTTAAAAGTTAGAATTCGTATTATAATAACCCTATTTTAAGTTACCGGTATTAGTATTAACCGTTATATTATTTTTAAATATATCGTTACCTCTTTATATTTCCCCGGGAAAGATAAAAGTAGTAATAAAATAATAACCGAAACCGCCCCTAGGGAAGTCTATATTATAGATAATCTTAAAGTAAATATATTTATTAGTATAGACGTTATGGCCCTTAAAGGAATTAATATATTAATATCTCGTTAAATAGCCCGTATTAGTAGCTACGATATAAAGTACTTTATTAATATTTATTTAAAGGGTATAAAAATGAACCGGTTAATATATATTATAAAAATAAGAGTTATCCCCCTATAAACTATAGTAATTATCGAAGTCCATAAACTTAATTTATTAATACGAGATTATTTCTTTAAACTAGTAAATACTAACCTATATCTCTTTACCGGAATCGTTAACGATAGGATAAAATTAGTATTTATAAAGAATAAAACGGATAAATACGTTAAAATCTCTAGGAATATAAAACTAGGCTAAATAGTCGAGGTTTAATTTAATAGCTACTATAGTATTATTATAAATAATAACGACGTTCGCGAGCTCGT